>OCZU010000361.1_pt1 | contig 32086 bp, 30 predicted proteins | sample 1539001 | NCBI WGS metagenome assembly OCZU01 (sample SAMEA3539306, study PRJEB22396) | soil metagenome | biome: tundra; feature: field; material: soil | place: USA | collected 2010-05 | depth 0.15 m | reverse complement strand
GCTCAATTCTTCGTCCGCGACGAGCAGCAGCAGGAGCCGGTACTCGGCCGGCAGCGCATCAAGCGTTTTTTGGATTCGCTCGTTGAGTTCCTTGGTTTCAAGAATGTGCAACGGCGAATCGGTCTTGGCGACGGCGTTTTCCCAGATGGCTTCGTCGGCGTTGGAAAACAGGTGGCGCTCGTTCCAGGATTGCTGGAGGTTCCGGCAATGATTGATGGCAATGCGGTAAAGCCAGGTGCGCCACGAGGCTTCGCCGCGAAACTGGTCGAGCTTGCGGAAGGCTTTCAGAAAAACGTCGTGCGTCGCGTCCGCAGCCTTGTCGGGGTCGCCGAGAAACCGCAGCGCGAGGTAATAAATCGCGCGGCTGTGCTCGGTGTAAAGGTTGGCGAATTCGGGTTGCGCCCACCCGGCGGGCGGCGCTTCCGGAGAATCACGTTCGGCGACGGGTTCTTGCATGAGCGATTTCACTGGGGATTAGACAGGGGAGGCGCGGTAAAGTCACGCTTCAACCGTAGCGGCGGGCATCTTGCCGCCCGGAAGGGGCACCGGAAATTTCCGTACGCGTGTTGCAGTTCGAACGCGTTTCCGCCGGGCTGGAAGCCACGGCTCTACGGCAGGCAGGATGCCCGCCGCCACAAGGAGGTTCATGGGCAGGCTCTCCGTTAGGAGTTCCGCGTTTACGCGGGTTGGATGATCGCGCGACTTGAACCGCCTGAAGGCGGAACTCCGAACTTTACTTCAGGCGCTTGCCGCACTGAAAACAAAAGAGGTTGTCCGCAACATTGCGCGCGCCGCAATAGATGCAGAAGACCGGGGTCAATTTCGGTTGAGGCGGCAACGGTGGCGGCGGCTCGGGTTTGGGCCGCACGATGTGGGTCGTGTCCGAATAAATTCTGGCGCGCGATTCGAGATACAGTTTCGGCGTGAGCCGGTCGGAGAGCAGGAGGTCAAGCCACTGTTTCAAAAAAGTTTCCGTCGGCGTGAGTTCACCGGTTGGTTTCTCGTTGATGAGCATCGCTTCGGTGAATTCCTTCAGCGGCAGTTCATCCTGGTCGCGCAGGTCAACCAGCTTTCGCCGGCGCGCCCGCATTTCTTCGATGCGCTGGCGTTCGGCGGCGTCCACTTCATCCCGGCGCTTGCGCACCTGCGCAGCGTCCACGGTAAGAATGATGTCCCTGGTCAGGGACTCGCAAATCATGGTCGGATCCTGCGGCTCCTTGCCGAGGAGTTTCACCGTGCGCGGCACTTCGCGTTGCAGGTAGGCGGCCACTTCCTGGATGGAAACGTAACCGTCGCCGTTGGCGTCGGCCTTGCCGCGCAGCGCCTCCAGCAGGTGATAGGTGAAGACGCCGTGCTGCAATTTCTGGTCTTCCCACGAGCGTTGCTCCGGCTTGGCCGCGGCGATGACCACGCGGCCTTCGCCCTCGGCCAGCCGCTCGTATTTTGGCGCGGCCACAATCGTGAGGTCGCGCGCCCCGGGCCTGGCCACGCCGGTCGAGTGGCAGGCATCGAGAAACATGACCATGCGTTGCGCCTTCAGCGTGCGCAGCAGTCTTTCAAAGTCGGTTTGCGAAAGGCTCGTGGACGCCAGGTCTTCGGGATCCGCGTCCCACGGCAGAAAGTAATAGGCCTGCCGGCCGGTTTCCGGGTCGCACTTGTCCTGTTCCTGCCCGCCGTGGCCCGCAAAAAAAATCATCACGGTCGAATCGGGCGTGACCTGGTTGTAAAGCCATTGGTTGACCGATTTGCGGATTTGGGTGTGGGTGGCGGCGGCATCAATCAGCAGGCGGACGTTTTCCTTTTTGAAGCCGGCTCGTTGCGGGTCGGTCAACAATTCATAAAAAGCCTCTGCGTCGGCGTGGGTGTAATTCAGCTTTGGGATGCGCTCATCCTGGTATTGGCCGATGCCAACAATGAGCGCGAAGGAATTGTGGGGAAAGTTTTGTTCCTCCGGATTGCTCATGCCTTCACCTCGGTTCGGGAAAATAATGGCCACAATCGCCGCGTGAGGATGCCTCCGTACGCGCGAACCAGCGCGAGAATGAAATGTCCCAAAAACAAAACCCAGCCGGCCGCCGCAACCGCCGCCAAGACTCGAAACAGCACCGGCCCGCATCCGCGATCGAGCAGCACGAGGGCGGTGACTCCCGCGAGCGCCGGCCAGAGCAGTTGCCGGAGTCCTTTGAGGGAAGGTTCTCTGGCGGGATCGGTCGCGCGGTCAAGAGATTGCGCCAGCGGCGTGAGCATCCACGGCAGACTCAGGCCAACTCCCAAACCTGTCAGACCTCGCAGCCAGCCCGGCGAATTCCACAGATGCAATGCGTTGGCAAGCCCGTCAATAACCAGCGGCAGCATCAGCGCGACGCAACGCATCACCACGCGCACCGTAGGAAACCGCCGGTGCCAGCCATGCGAGGCAAACACTCCGAGATACGAAGCCGCCAGGCCAAGCTGCACGCCCGCGCAGCGGAAGCAGACGGGGAAAACTTCGCCCGCGCACTGCGGCGAACGTTCGGGCAGCTTGTGGCAGAACCAGCCCGTCCACTCGCGCAGAATTTCCAGTTCGATTCCAGGCATGGCTGAAAGTGTGATGCGGTTATTTGTATGCGTTGGGGTTCATGCTTCCGATCATTCCAAAAACCAGGAAGCAAATACACTCCAGCGCAAATACGCCGATGCCGACATACAGCCAAAGCCGCCCCACCTTTTTCTTTTCCAGATTCGGGTCGTTCATGTAAATCGCGCCCATGATGATGCCCAGCAGCGGAATGAAAATCGAGCCGACGATGATGCCGGTCTTCAATCCCTGCGAAACCTCCGCGCCGCCGTTGGGTGGCGGTGGCGTCGCGGGTTTCATCGTCTCCCCGCATCGTCCGCAGAATTTCGCCTCCGGCGGATTTTCAAAACCACACTTTGCACATTGCATACAATTCCTTTCGTTCGCGAACGGGTTCAAACCACGGCAAACTCACACGCGCTTTCGGCCCACTCGTTTTTCGGCACCGCCGAAACTTTTTTCTGAACCACGCCGATGTCCCGCGCACCGGACGCCGCGTCCACCGTGCGAAAGAGCGAACCGTCCGGCGCGAAGTTCGATTCCAGGAGCGACACCTTCTTCAATGTCGCCACCGCCTTGAGTTTTTCCATACCCGGCGGCCCCTGCAATTCATACTCGAAATCATCAGTGGCTTCGGGAATGCGATAGTCGCGCCCGGCCTGGATGAAATTGTCCGGGTGCAGCGAATTGGGAAACAGCACGGTCAACTTGCCGCTCGTGCCGATGTTCAGCAATGTCAGATAACAATCGCGGCTGGCGCGAAAGCCCACGACGATTTTCTGTCCAATGGGGTAGCCGGCCTTTTTCTTTTTGGCCGTCACCGCGATGTCGCGCGCGCCCTCGGCCGGCGCGGGCGCAGTCCAGAGTTCCACGCTGAAATCACTCGCTGGATTGCTGATTTCTTTCATTTTTCCCCCGTTCAATTGGCTCAGGGTGGCCGCGTCACCGCGGGCCACCTTGCCTTTTTGTTCGGCAAACAAATATCCCGCCAGCGCCATGACAAAAACAAAAAGAACCGCGATGACAAGCATCGTTGATCCCTGGCTGAGTTTCCAGGCGCCCAGCAGGACCACTAGAACCGCGACACCGAAGAGCAGCGACTGGCTCGCAAGCTTTTGAACCACCAGCTTCAACACCTCTGCGGTGCCGAAGAGGTCGCCCGCCGGTTTCGGTTCTTTTGGAGTCTTCATGCCGCGCTGGCATTGGTTTTCCGTGTTTGACGCCAGTAAATTTCAATTCCTGTTGACGCGCAAGCCTTATCACTATTGCCTCTGACGCAAAGCATTTGCCAGCCAGCGGCTTGCTTGACACTCGGTTCTTCGCTGATATTCTCCTGCGTTCCGGTTTCCGGGGAAATCCCGAACACGCCGACATTCGGCCAATTTTTGGGTGCCAATTGAGTTTTGATTTATGAAACGACAGTATCAACCGTCGAAGATGCGCCGCAAACGGCAGCACGGTTTTCTCAATCGCAACAGCAGCAAGAGCGGCAAGGCCACCCTGGCCAACCGGCGCCGCGTCGGCCGCAAACGGTTGACGCCGGTTTAATCCGCCGCGTCATGCCTGCTGCGACGCCCCAGCGCCTGAAGTTCGGCCGCGCGATGCACATCAAGCAGGGCCGCGATTTTTCGCGCGTGCGGCAGGACGGCCAGCGGATCGTCACGGGCTGCCTGATCGCAAACTGGCTCCGGCTGCCCGCCGGGTCGGCCACGCGGTTGGGCGTCGTCACCAGCGGCAAGATCGGCAACGCGGTGATCCGCAGTCGCGCACGGCGTTTGTTGCGGGAGGCGTTCCGTTTGCATCAGCAGGACCTGGCCCATCCGTTGGATCTGGTTTTGGTCGCGCGCCACTCCATCACGAGCAAGGAATTTTCGGGCGTGGAAAAGGATTTTCTGACCACGCTGCGCCGCGCGGGATTGCTCAAGAGCTGATGAAAGAAAACATTCAACATTCAACATTCAACATTCAACGCCCATTGGAAGCGCGCGAGGCCGCATTGGAGGTTGGATGTTTCCTCTCTCGCGTCGCTGCATCTTTGTTAATTGTGCTTGTGCATCTGTATCGCTGGACGCTGTCGCCGGCGAAAACGTTTTTATGCGGGCCGCTGGCGCAGTGCCGCTTCACGCCGAGTTGCTCGGAATACGCCTTGGAAGCGCTGAAAACTCACGGCGCGCTGAACGGCTCGTGGCTGGCGGTGAGACGCATCGGCCGCTGCCATCCGTGGGGCGATTGCGGGCATGATCCCGTGCCGGAAAGAAAAAGCGGAAAGCGGAAAACGGAAAACGAAACTGTTCCCGCGCATTGCTGTTAATTTTCATGGATCGCAAATCAATCATCGTCATCGCTGCCTGCATGGTCACGCTCGTGTTGTGGATCACGGTCGTCATGCCGAGGTTCACGCCGCCAAGGCCGCTGTCTCCCGCCGGCACGAATGCGCCCGCAACCGCACAGAACGCCGCCATCACCAGCGTGCCGGGAACAGCGACAATTTCGGCAGCCCCGGCCAACGCGCCGACAGTTGCTGCCAGCCCTGGCGCGCCCGAGGCACTCCTGGAAGTGACCAACGAAAACGCGCATTACACTTTCACGTCCTACGGTGGGGGGCTGAAGCTCATCGAGCTGTTGAACTATCCTGAAACCATCGCGCGGAGCAAAAAGGATCAGCCCGCCAGCCGCGTGGCGACTTTGAATGCGCAATCGCCCGCGCCGACGCTGGCGGTTCTTGACGGCGAAGCCGTGCAAGGTGACGGCATTTTCAACCTCACCCGAACCCCCAGCGGCGTTCGCGCCGAGAAAACACTGACCAACGGCCTGACGCTGGTGAAGGAATTTTCCCTCAGCACGAATTACCTTATAAACGCCACGGTGCGCCTGGAAAATCATTCCGCGCAACCGCTCGCGCTGCCCGCGCAGCAATGGGTCGTCGGCGCCGCCACGCCCATGAGCCTGCAGGACAACAACGGTCAGGCCGTGAATGTCCTCTGGTATGATGGCGCCAAGGTCCAGACAGTGGCCGTGCCGTATTTCAATACCAACACCACCTCTTTCCTTTTCTTCTCCCGGGTTCCGCAAACGGAATATCACGCGGGCGAGAGCAATGTGTTCTGGGTTTCGGCACAGAATCAGTTTTTCGCACTGGTGGCCATTCCGAACGACCCGGCCCCGGTGGTGACCGTTCACGCAGTTGATCTGCCGCCTCCGAGCAAGGAAGAACTGGCTACGGTCCCGCGGACGGTGGCCGCGCCCAGAGGACTGGAAGTTACCTTGCAGTATCCGGCGCAAACGCTGGCGGCGGGCCAGGTGGTTGAGCGAAGTTTCGCTTTGTTCGCCGGGCCGAAGGAATATCAGACACTCGCGCGCATCGCTGAACAGTTCCACAACAGCGTGGATCTGGTCATGGGCTACTCCGGTTTCTTTGGATTCTTTTCCAAAGGGCTTTTGCTCGCCATGAACTGGGTTCACAGCGCGCTTTCGCTGCCGTACGGCTGGGCCATCATTGCCATTACCGTCCTCATCAAGCTCGTATTCTGGCCGCTTACTGCCGCCAGCACGCGCTCCATGAAACGGATGCAGGCGCTCCAGCCGCAGATCAAGGCGATTGCGGAAAAATACAAGGATGATCCCGTCAAAAAGAATCAGAAAACGATGCAGTTCATGAAGGAGAACAAGGTCAGCCCGCTCGGCGGTTGTCTGCCGATGGCGTTGCAGATGCCGATCTTTTTCGGGTTTTACCGGATGATCCAAAGCGCCATCGAGCTGCGCGGCGCACATTTCCTATGGGTCGGCGATCTCTCCAAGCCGGACACGCTCTTTATGATTCCAGGAACGAATTTCCCGTTCAACCTGCTGCCCTTGATCATGGGCGGAACGATGCTCTGGCAGGCGCACCTTACGCCGCCTTCGCCGGGCGTGGATCCTGCGCAGCAAAAAATCATGAAGTACATGCCGCTGATGTTCCTCGTGATCCTCTACAATTTCTCCGCCGGCCTCGCGCTTTACTGGACGGTGAGCAATCTGCTGACGATTTTGCAGACCAAGCTCACCAAAATGCAACCCGCCGCTGCGGTCTTGACGCCGCCCCCGAAAAGGGGCAAATAATCCGGCGTTCGGAAAACGAGTTTCAATTGACAACCATCAACTAAAGCCAATGCCCGCCCAACCCAAAGCCACGTTGGAAAAAATCATGGAACTGCTTGGTTTCACAGCCACCGTCGAGGAGCTCCCGATGGAAGAGGGCGTTCTGCTCGACGTGAAGACCGAAGACTCCGGCCGCCTGATCGGCCGCCAGGGGCAAACGCTTTCCGATCTGCAATACATCACCAACCGGCTGTTGTTCCAGCAGGATCCTACCGCGCCGAAAGCCCTCGTGGATGTGGGTGGTTACCGCGCCCAGGCGCGCGAAGCGCTCGTCAAAAAGGCGAAGGACGCCGCTGAAAAAGTCCGCCGCTGGGGCGACGTGGTGGAACTGGAACCGTTGAGCGCGTTTGACCGCCGCATCATTCATCACGCGCTCAAGGATGATCCCGGCGTCGAGACGCATAGCGTCGAAGTCGAAGGCACGGAGAAAAAGGCGATTCTTTTGCGGCCAAAGCACTGAGGCCAGTTGTCGAAAAAACTTCCGCGAGCTTGGCGCTCCACCGTCCAGACACGCCCGTTGACGTGTTGCGCTCCCGCTCGTAAGTTCCGCCTGCATGTTCGAACTCGTTTCCGATTACCAGCCCGCCGGGGATCAGCCGCAAGCCATTGCGAAGCTGACCGAGGGCGTGTTGTCCGGCGCGAAGCACCAGACGCTGTTGGGAGTCACGGGTTCGGGCAAGACGTTCACAATTGCGAACGTCATCAAGAACGTCAACAAGCCCACGCTGGTCATCTCGCACAACAAAACGCTCGCGGCGCAGCTTTACGCGGAGTTCAAAAGTTTCTTCCCCAACAACGCCGTCGAATATTTCGTCAGTTATTTCGATTATTACCAGCCCGAAGCCTACATCCCGCGCACCGATACCTTCATTGAAAAAGATTCGAGCATCAACGAGGAGATCGAGCGGATGCGGCTCTCGACGATGAGCAGCCTGTTCGCGCGGCGCGACGTGATCGTGGTGGCGAGCGTGTCATGCATTTATGGCACGGGCAGCAAGGAGGATTACGAGGCGATGGTGATCCCGGTGTTTGTCGGACAGGCTTTGTCGCGCGAGCAGTTCCTCTCGCGCCTCGTGGACCTGCAATACAACCGTAACGACATCACGTTCGAGCGCGGCGAGTTTCGCGTGCGTGGCGACACGATCGAACTTTGCCCGGCCGGCCGAGAGGACGCCTTGCGAATTGAATTCTTCGGCGAGGAAATCGAGCGCATCACGCGCTTCGAGCCGCTCACGGGCGAAAAGCTGGAGACGCCCGCCAACACGATGATTTTTCCGGCGAAACAATTCGTCACCACGAGCGACAAGATGAAGCGCGCCGCCCTCGCCATCCGCGAGGAACTCCGCGAGCGCATCGTGCAGTTTGAGCAGCAGGGCAAACTGCTCGAAGCCCAGCGCATCAAAATGCGCACGGAATACGATCTCGAAATGATGGAGGAGATGGGTTTCTGCTCCGGCATCGAGAATTACTCGCGCCACATCGCCAATCGCGCGCCCGGCTCGCGCCCGACCACGATCATTGATTTTCTGCCCGACGACTTTCTGCTCGTGCTGGACGAATCGCACGTGACGGTTTCGCAAATCGGAGGCATGTCGGAAGGCGACCGCTCGCGCAAAACGGTTTTGGTTGAGCACGGCTTCCGGCTGCCGAGCGCGCTGGACAATCGCCCGCTGAATTTTTTGGAATTTCAAGCGATTCAAACCCAGACCATTTACGTCAGCGCCACGCCCGCGCCGCGCGAACTCGGCTGGTCGCACGGCCGCGTCGCGGAACAAATCGTCCGGCCCACCGGACTCATTGACCCCAGGGTCACGCTCAAGCCGCTCCAGGGGCAGATTGACGATCTCATCAACGAATGCCGCCAGCGCGCCGACTTGAAGGAGCGCGTGCTGGTCACGACGCTGACGAAGCGCACCGCCGAGGAATTGACCGATTACCTGCGCGAAATTGGCATCAGCGTCCAGTATCTGCACAGCGAGATTGACGCGATTCAACGGGTGGAAATTTTGCGCTCACTGCGCAACGGCGAATTCAACGTGCTCGTCGGCATCAATCTGCTCCGCGAAGGCCTCGACCTCCCGGAAGTTTCACTCGTGGCCATCCTCGACGCGGACAAGGAAGGGTTTCTGCGCAGCACCACGAGTTTGATTCAAACGGCGGGCCGCGCCGCGCGCCATCTCAACGGCGAAGTGATTCTCTACGCCGACGTGATGACCGACAGCATCAAAAGATTCCTCGCCGTCACGGAATATCGCCGCACAAAACAATTGGAATACAACCGGGAACACCACATCACGCCGCGCAGCGTGAGCCGCGCGGTCGAGGAAAGTTTGTCCTCGCACACGCAAATTGCGAAGCAGGCGAACGCGGTTTTGAATGAAGCCACCGCGAATTTCGATGTGGTCGAAACGATCCGCGAACTCGAAGAAGAAATGCTAGCCGCCGCGAACAATCTGGAGTTTGAAAAGGCCGCGCTGTTGCGGGACCAGGTGCGCGAACTGAAACGTAGTTTGGGCGGGGAAACCGCAGGCGAACCGGCCCGGCCGGCCGCTGCCCTTACGAGCTACAAGAAAACCAGATTCAACCGGCGCAAATCCACGGTCAAATGACCGGCGAAGCTTGCGGGAACCACTTCACACTTTCGAGCAGGCGGCGGATGAACCCACCAAGGCCGTTTCGAGCCAGAGTTTCAGCGAGGCATGCAGTTTGTCGAGCCACGGCAACGCGCGTTTTTCCAGCGCGTCGGACAGCACGGTCGGGTCTTCGGCGTCGCACGAATCGTCCACGTCCTGAATCACGCCGCCGAGTTGTTCGAGCTGCCACTTGCGAAGCTGCATGACGGACGCACTTCCGTTGGCTGTGCCGCAAATATTCTCCGGCAGCAGGCTCAAGGTGAGCAGCGGCTCCTTGAGCGCGGTGGCCAGGCCCCACCACAGTTCTCGCGCGCGGTGGCTGTCGTTGATCAGAACCAACTCCACTGCGGACTGAACCTGGGTGCGGACCTTGATGGTTTGTTGCAGCGCGGCGCTGATGAGCTGGGCCGGCACCTCATTCAAGCCCATCGTTTCGCCTTCGATGCTGACGAACGGCTTGGAGGTTTTTCGCGGTTCAATGAGATTCACCGGATCCCCATCCACATTGAGCGCGCAGAGGATTCGCTGCTGCTTCAACGCGAGGGATTCCAGGTAGGAACGAATGGCGGCAAAGGAACGCCGTTCCGCGGGCACGTCCACCAGGAAACCGTCCAGTTTTATTTCCACCACACTCACGGGCAACGAATTAAATGAGGCCATAAAGCATTGACGGGGAGTCCGCAAATTATGTGCCGCGCGAATCATTGGGAATTCTAGATGTGAAATCGGCCGAAGCCGGCCATGCCAGACAGCGTCAATGGCTGAAACCGTCCACACTGTCTGTTGACAAACAAGTCCCGGGCGGGACTAGCCGCGAGACAAATCCGGGATTCGTTGCCGGCTTGCCTGGGTCTCATTCACATGGCGCGTCTGTCTCAAAGGTGAACAGCAAGTGCCCATTTTTGGAACGGCGACAGCCTCGAAGTTTGAAGCGGAATTCAGATGTAGTACATCTTTTCCTTCTCGGCATTTTCATCGAGCAATTGTTGAAAGGTGATTTTGCCGGCGGCCTCGTCCATCGCGTTTTTGAGCCGCTGCCAGGCGCGGCGAAGTTCGGGCGGGCAGTTCGGGTCGGTCAACGCGGGGGTGTCGAAGACTTCGCCATGCACGGCGCGGAGCACGTCGCCCAGCGAAATTTCAGACGGCACGCGGCCCAGCCTATAACCGCCTTCCTTGCCGCGCACACTTTTCGCGATGCCCTGGGCTTTGAGTTCGATGAGAATCTGCACGAGATAGTTCGCCGGCACGCCCTGCCCGGACGCGAGATCCTCGATGCGCATCGTCGTGCCGGTTGCATAATGCCGCGCCAGACCGAGAACGGCGCGCGCGGCATAATCGCTTTTGACCGAGAGCTTCACGCGGGCAAGATACCGGAAAAGCGGAAAGCGAAAAAGCGGAAAGCGGAACTTTCAGAGCGCGGCCATCCGCAGCCGTGGCATGCGGGATTTATCCAGGCGGGTGAGGCAATCGCAATGGAACGCCGATCTCCTGATCGGCGCGTTGGATTCAAATTGCAACCTCGAGCCGAACGTGAGTTCGGCGCTCCGTCAGGGTTTCGGCGGCCCGGAATTTTTCCCTCCGCGCAACGCCAGCACCAGCATGAAGCCTCCGAAGACGAGCATCACCAGGCCCCAATCAAGGTTGATGTTGATCCCGAGCGAGGTTGTCTCGTAAATCTTCTTGTCCGCTGCGAGGCCAAAGATGACGAGCATTGCGCCAAAAAGGCTGAACATGATGCCGATGGGAAAGCGAAGATCGAAATTCATAATTTATAGTTTGGTTAAGGTTTACCAGAAAATGATGTTCAGCAGAACGGTCATCGCGAGCACAATGATGCCCAGCGTGGCGGGTTGTTTATACCACGGCTCGTCATCGGATTTAATTTTCGGCGTGAGCGAATAGACCAGGCCTTTCAATTCCGCTTCCGACTTTTTTTGTTGGGTGACGAGCGAAATCACGATGGTCAACACGAAGCAAGTCGTCCACGCGACCAGGGCCATGTAAAAATTCTGGCCCATGTCATTGTGGAAATGAAACTGCTGCGCAATCCAGCCGCCTTTGATTCCGGGCACATTTCCCTCGGCCATCGCCAGGCCGTGGAAAATGGCCGCGCCGCTCGTGCCGCCCAGCAATCCCCAAAATGCGCCGTGGCCGGTCGCGCGTTTCCAGAACATGCCGAGCAGGAATGTCGCGAAGAGCGGCGCATTCACGAACCCGAACACGAGCTGAAGCATGTCCATGATGTTGTTGAATGCCGAAGCCAGGTAGGCGCAACCGATGCTGATGATGATGCCGAACACCGTGGCCCAACGGCCCATCCAGAGATAGTGATTGTCGGATTTTTTCGGCGCGATGTAACTCTGGTAAATGTCGTACGTCCAAACCGTGTTGAACGCTGTGACGTTGCCCGCCATGCCGGACATGAACGAGGCCATCAGCGCGGTGAAGCCAAATCCCAGCAGACCCGAGGGCAGATATTTTGCCAACAGCACGGGGATTGTCATGTTGTAATCGGGCTTGCCGTCACTTGCGAGGGGCAGAAAGCCGCTGCTTGATGAGTAATGCATGGCGATGGCAATCATGCCGGGCAGAATCACCAGCGCGGGGAAAAGCATTTTTGGAAAGGCGGCGATCAACGGCGTGCGGCGTGCGGCATTCATGTTTTTGGCGGCCATCGCGCGTTGCACGACGAGGAAATCCGTACACCAGTAACCGAATGACAACACAAAGCCCAAACCCATCACCATGCCAAACCATTCCACGCCCATGGGATTTGCCGTGGTAGTGCTCATGTGTTTCCATGATTCCGTCCATGTCCCCGCAGCAAAGCCCTGGCTGGTGGCAACGGGGATGAGTTTTTCCTTAAGCACGCTCCAACCGCCAATGTCCTTCAGCGCGAGAAAAACCAGCGGTGTGAAACCGAGCACGATCATGAAAAACTGGAGCACTTCATTGTAAATCGCCGAGGTCAGTCCGCCGAGGAAGATGTAGACGAGCACGACGATTGCGGACACGGCGATGCTGGCATGGAAGTTCCAGTGCAGGAGGACTTCCAGCAGACGCGCGAGTGCATACATCGAAATGCCGGAGGAGAAAACCGTCATCACGGCGAAAGAAATGGCGTTCAGCCCGCGCGTCTTTTCGTCGAAGCGCATCTTCAAATATTCCGGCACGGAGCGCGCCTTGGAGCCGTAGTAAAACGGCATCATGAAAATCGCGAGAAACACCATCGCCGGAATGGCGCCGACCCAATAGAAGTGGCTGGTCATGATGCCATACTTCGCTCCGGAGGCCGCCATGCCGATGACTTCCTGCGCGCCGAGGTTGGCGGAGAGGAACGCGAGTCCGGTGACCCAGGCGGGTATGGAGCGGCCCGACAGGAAAAAGTCGGCGCTGCCTTTCATGTAGCGTTTGAGCACCCAACCAATGCCGATGACGAAGGCGAAGTAGATGAGGAGAATTGCGTAATCTATCCCGCCGAGTTGAATGTGCATAGTGTCGTCGTTGTTGTGCGATTCAGTTTACACCCGTCGCGGTGAATGCGGCAGACCCGCGGAGTTTCGGGCTATTTCGGCTGAGGAAACCAAAGTTAAGCCTCGCTGGCGAGAGAAAAAATACATGGCCATTCTTTGGCTGCTTTAGAAGCAGATTGAATCACTAGGAAGAAGCTTCTATCTTCCGCGCGAAAATTATGCCGCAGACCAACGACACGAAAAGCGCCACGCCCGCTGAACTCGGATATTCCATGCCGGCGGAATGGGAAAAGCACGAGGCCACCTGGCTTGGCTGGCCGCACAACGAAACCGACTGGCCGGACAAAATCGACACCATCCGCTGGGTTTATGGCGAGATAGTCCGAAAAATTTCCGCCGGCGAAATTGTGCGCATCCTGGTTCGGAACCAAGCCGAAGCCAGATCCGCCAGCAGCTACTTGAAACGCGCGGGCTGCAATCTGAATAAAATCGAGTTCATCGTCCATCCGACGAATCGTGGCTGGACGCGCGATAGTGGCCCGATTCATGTAAAGCGAAAATCGGGAACCGCTATTGTCCATTTCCATTTCAATGCGTGGGCGAAATACGACGACTGGCAGAAAGACACCCGGGTCCCGGAAACCGCCGCGAAGCGGTTGAAGAAGCCGCTGTTTAACGCGCAGTTCGACGGAAAGAATTTCGTCCTCGAAGGCGGCGGCATTGAAGTGAACGGCCGCGGCACTTTGCTGACCACCGAGGAATGTTATCTCCATCCGAAAATTCAAATCCGGAATCCCGGCATGACAAAAGCGCAATACGACGAGACGTTCAAACAGTATCTTGGCGTGAAGAATGTCCTCTGGCTGCTGAACGGCCCGGTGGGCGACGACACGCACGGGCACATTGACGACATCTGCCGTTTCGTGAATCCGAAAACGCTCGTGCTCATCAAGGAAACCAACCGGCGCGACATCAACTACCAGTCCCTCGCGGAAAACTGGGAGCGCGTTCAGGATTTTCGCCTGGAAAACGGCTCGAAGCCGGAAGTGATTTCTCTGCCGATGCCCGCACCGCTTTTTTACGGCGCTTGGCGCCTGCCCGCGAGCTACGCGAATTTTTACATCGGCAACGCCTGCGTCATCGTGCCGACGTTCAACGATCCGAACGACCGGGTCGCGCTCGGCACGCTCGGCGAACTTTTCAAAGACCGCCCCGTTGTGGGCATTCACGCCGTGGACCTGGTCCTCGGCTTCGGTTCGCTTCATTGCCTGACACAACAACAACCCGCGTGACGCGCTATCCGTAGTTGTTCCGAAGCGATTTTCCGTATTGGCTCGCGTTGATTGGCGCCCCGCGATCAACGATGCTGGCTGCGAACCAAACCCAGTTCAGCACCAATGACAACACTGGCCAACATGGAAACCGCGACGAGAAAAATCCGCACGCTGATTGTGGACGACCAGTTGATCCAGCGCGAAGTGCTGCGCCGCATGTTGAAAAACGAGGCGGACATCGAAATCGTCGGCACGCCCGCGAACGGCCGCGAAGCGGTCGCTTCCATCAACGCGCTCCATCCCGATCTTGTTTTGATGGACGTGTTGATGCCGGAACTGGACGGCTTCGGGGTCGTTTCTGAAATCGGCCCGGCGCGGATGCCCGCAGTCATTTTTATCACCGCCAACAGTCAGTTCGCGCAGCAGGCGTCTGACGTCAACGCCCTGGATTATCTCCTCAAGCCCTGCACGCGCATCCGTTTCCAGGCCGCGCTGCAACGCGCCCGCGCGCAAATCCGTCCCGCGTAATCCGTAGGCTGCCCGCGACTTTTCCAGCCTTCCGCTTGCTCCACGCCGCGCGGCTTGGCAGACTGCTTCGTCATGCGCGAACAGCTGCGGCTCTGGACGGAAACCATTGAAACCTTCGTTCTGGAGGTCATTTCTGAAGAACGCCGCGGAACCGGCGCGGCGCTCATGCGCGCCTTCCTGTTCACGCTTTCAAAACTTTATCAAATCGGCAAAAAAGCCCGCCGCTTTCTTTACAACGTACGCATCCTGCGCGACTCCACGCTCGGCGTGCAGGTCATCGCCATTGGCAATCTCACCTGGGGCGGCACGGGCAAGACGCCCGTTGTCGAAAAATTTGCGCGCGAACTCCGCAACCAGGGCCGGAACGTGGCCATCCTCTCGCGCGGCTATCGCTCCAAACCGCCGCCGCTGCACAAGAAGCTGCTCGACAAAATTCTGTTCCGCGAAGACACCACTCCGCCCCGCATCGTCTCCGACGGCAAATCACTGCTGCTCGATTCCGAAACCGCGGGCGACGAACCATACATGCTCGCTTCAAATTTGAAGGACGTGATCGTGCTCGTGGACAAGGACCGCGTGAAAAGCGGACGCTACGCCATCGAAAAATTCGGCTGCGACACGCTGCTGCTCGACGACGGTTTTCAATACTGGAAACTCGCGGGCCGCCGCCAGGACGTGGTGCTGATTGACTGTCAACAGCCGTTTGGCAACGAGCATCTGGAGCCGCGCGGTTCCTTGCGCGAACCGCCTTCGCACCTCGCCCGCGCCAGCGTCATCTTCATCACCAAAAGCGACGGCCGCACGGAGGATTTGCGCAAGCGCATCGCCCAACATAACTCGACCGCCGGCATCATCGAATGCATTCACAGCCCGCTTTATTTTGAGGATGTTTTCACCGGCCAGCGCGCGGACCTGGATTTGCTCAAAGGCCGCAAGGTCGCCTCGCTCAGCGGCATCGCGCAAAACGAGAGCTTCGAGCAAAGCCTCGTCAAACTGGGCGCGGAACTCGTCTATTCCAAACGCTTCGCCGATCATCATCGCTTCACCCAGCAGGAAATTCTCAACGCCATCAATCGCAGCAAAAAGCGCCAGGCGGAAATCATCATCACCACACAAAAGGACGCCGTGCGCTTTCCGAAAATCGACCGGCGCGACCTGCCGTTTTACTTCATGCGCGTGGAAATCAAAATCGTCAGCGGCGCCGAGGACTTCCGCGACTGCGTCCGTAAAATTTGTTTCCGCTGAAGCGCGCGGCGATGCAACGTCCTCCTCCATCTTCCAGCGAATATCCCGGCCGCATCCTGGTGCGCGGCGTCAACTGGCTTGGCGACGCAGTGATGACCACGCCCGCGCTGCTGCGCCTGCGCGAGAAATTTCCCGCCGCGCACATCACGCTGCTCACGCCGGAAAAATTGTGCGACCTTTGGCTGAATCATCCGGCGGTCAACGAAACGCTCTCGTTTGCGTCGGGTGAAGGAGTTTTTTCAGTCGCCGGAAAATTGCGCGCTGGAAGCTTCGATCTTTCGCTCGTGCTGCCCAATTCGCCGCGCTCGGCGCTCGAAGCGTGGCTCGCGCGAATTCCCAAACGCATAGGCTACGCGCGCCCGTTGAGAAACCTCCTCCTCACAACTCGCATCCCTCCACGCCCGGACGCCGTGAAAATGCGGAAGCGGACCGCAGGTGAAATCAAAGCGCTTATCGCCGAGCCGTCACATCACGCATCACGCATCACGCATCAAATATCCGCCCACCAAATCCACGAGTATCTCCATTTGGTTGCCGCGCTCGGCGCGAACCCGGAGCCGCTGCCGCCGCAATTGTTCGTAACGCCGGACGAAGTTGCCGCCGTCAGAAAAAAATTCGGCCTCGACGAAATCACGAATCCAATTTTCGGCCTGAATCCCGGCGCGGAATACGGCCCGGCGAAACGCTGGCCAGTCGAACGATTCATCGCCGCCGCAAAAGAACTCCAGCAGCGCACAAATTGCTCGTGGCTGGTTTTCGGTGGAAAAAATGACGCGCCGCCCGCAAACGAAATTCAATCGGCAATCGGCAATCGGCAATCGGCAATTCTTAATTTGGCCGGGAAAACTTCTTTGCGTGAATTGATGTCGCTTCTAAAACTCTGCCGCGTCCTGCTCACCAACGACACCGGTCCGATGCACATCGCCGCCGCGCTCGGCACGCTGGTCGTGGTTCCATTCGGCAGCACCTCACCGGAATTGACCGGGCCGGGTTTGCCCGGTGACCCGCGCCATCGCCTGATCAAATCCGACGCGCCGTGTTCGCCATGTTTTCTGCGCGAGTGCCCGATTGATTTCCGTTGCATGAATGGCATCAGCGTCGAGCGGGTCGTGGACGCAATGATGCAAATTCTTTTCCAAAATGTCTGACAGCTCGTCCACCTGAAAGATCCCGCCCGCTTAAGATGCAAATTTTTTTGATCAATCTGGACCGGCACCCAATACGTTTGAAACGAATGGAGGGGCTTCTGCAGGGTCTTTCGTTTGAACGCATCGCCGCCGTGGATGGCAAAACCATTGACGGTCTGGAAAAGCGGGTCAACCCGGAGCCAATTTCCCGCGCCGACCTTTCCCGGTACGAAAGGGCCTGCATTTTGAGCCACCGGGCGGCCTGGCTTCGATTTCTCGCCGGACCGGATCGTCATTGTTGCATTCTCGAGGACGATGTTTTCATCAGCCCGGATTTTCCCAGTTTCATCAATGACGAGTCCTGGATCCCGGAAAACGGCGGCCTTGTAAAAATTGAGACTTACGACCATCGGGTTTTCGTTTCTCGAAAAAGAATTCCCTGTCTGAACCGCTCCGCCGCGCAGCTTCATTCCACGCATTTCGGAACGGGAGCCTACATTCTCAGCCGCAAACGGGCTTCGATTTTTCTGGACGAAACCTCGGACCCGGATCGCGCACTCGACTGCCTCCTTTTCGACGAAACCGCCATTCAGAAAAGGTCGCCGATTTATCAACTGCTGCCAGCCCTCTGCATCCAGGGAAGAAACATTGAGAACGGCATTCTGTTTCCCGAAATGCAGAGCGCGATCAATCAAGGACGGCCCAAGAAGAAAAAAACGGTTCTCAACAAGATCAAAACGGAGTTGATCCGCCCGTTCCGCCAGTTAAAGAATTTCGCCGGGACAAAAGCCCTGGAGCGGCAAATGCGCGCGCGCTGCTGTATTGTGCCCTTCGCGTAGCCTCTTGCGCCTCGCGGAAACTTGCGTTTCGCGACACCCTGCTGAATACTCGGCGTGTGCAAGATCCGGTGACCAAATTGACCGAGCGCCTCGTTGCCTCCTACGCCCGCTCCGGCGGCATCAACCATCTCGACGGAAAAAATCTGCCGTCGAAACGCGCGATCACGGACATCACCTGCGATCTGTTGAGGCTGCTCTTTCCCGGTTTCTTCGACGAGAAATTGATTCATTCCTCCGAAATCAAAGTCGAAACCGCAGCGTTGCTCGACACGGTTCTGGGTGCGCTGGAGGATGAAATTTACAAGAGCCTCGAATACAGTCCGCCCGCCGACATCCCCAAAAAGGATTTGCGCAAGGTGGCACATCTGCGGACGGTGGAATTTCTCGAAGGCCTCCCGCGCATCCGCGAAATGCTCCAGACCGACATCGAAGCTGCATTCAAAGGCGATCCCGCCGCGTTGAGCAAGGAGGAGGTCATCGTGGCGTACCCCTGCATCGAAGCCATCGCCGTGCAACGGCTCGCGCACGAGCTTTATCGGAATGAAATTCTGCTCATCCCGCGCATCATGACCGAATGGGCGCACGCGCGCACGGGCATGGATTTGCATCCCGGCGCGCAAATCGGTTCCCACTTTTTTGTGGATCATTGCACCGGCACGGTCGTGGGCGAGACGACCATCATCGGCAACAACGTGAAAATGTACCAAGGCGTCGGCCTCGTGGCGAAATCCCTCGCGGCGGGCCAGGCGTTGCGCGGACAAAAGCGGCATCCGACGATCGAGGATCGCGTGACCATTTACGCGAACGCGACGATCATGGGCGGCGACACTATCGTCGGCGAAGGCAGCACCATCGGCGCGAATGTTTTTCTGACGAGCAGCGTGCCGCCCAATTCCATCGTCGTGCAGGAAGACGCGAATGTGAAGGTGATCAGAAAGAAACCGAAAGGCGAAAGCGGCGCGACGGAGTTTCAGATTTGATCTCCACGCCAAAAACGACCCAACGATCGTGTCAAAAATCGGAATATACACGGAGCAAGCACAAAGACTGATTTGTCTGCTTTTTGTTCTACATGAAATAAACATTGGTGCTCCGCGCAAAAGGGAAGTTCTCGAATATATCCAAAGGCACGCCTATTTAGCGATCGGTCCTGAAGACGTTGAGCCGTATATGTCTCAAGTTGAGCCGAAATGGTGTACAGATGTTGCCTTCCGTAGAAAAGATGCGGTTGAGAATGAACTTTTGTTCAACCAGATTCGTGATTGCTGGGAGTTGACGCGAGCCGGGAAAAAACTGATCGAAAGAATCATCGAAGCTTGCCATACAAAAAAGTACGACGTGCGAAAATGTTACCTTTGGTCCAAGCACCTGAAAAAAGCTCTTGATCCGGATTATGCGTCTTCAGACATGGACGCAAAGAAGCCCATAAGATGGTCGCACCTTATAAATCTAGCAGATCACATTTGATCACGCGGATCAGATTTTGCGGATGTTTGATTTTCATTAATCCGATCCAACAAGATGCTTGAGCGGCTTGGATTCTTCGACAATGCTCGAATCATGAACTTGCGTGCGCAGTGGATTCCAAATTTTCTCGTCGTTTTATCTTTATTGCTCATTCTTCGCACCTTTGCCGCACCACAACTCATCAAGCCTGGCGAAATCTGGCCGGACGACCGCGACAAACACATCCAGGCGCATGGCGGGGGCATCCTCAAAGTCGGCGACACCTATTACTGGTTCGGCGAGGAGCGCTCGCAGGGCTCAAATCGCACCAACCGCTACGTCAGTTGCTACTCGTCACAGGATTTGGCGCATTGGACTTTCCGCAACCAGGTGATCCACCAGGCCGATCCGGAAAATTTCGGGCGCGGCTGGGTGCTTGAACGACCCAAGGTTTTTTACAACGCAAAGACCAAAAAATTCGTCATGTACATGCACGTCGACGACGGACGCTACCGGGTCGCCCGGGTCGGCGTGGCGACGTGCGACACGGCCGACGGCGATTACCAATGGGTGAAAAGTTTCCGGCCGCTCGGCCACGAGAGCCGCGACATCGGCCAGTTCGTTGACGACGACGGCACCGCGTATTTGGTGTTCGAGGATCGTCCGTTCGGTTTTCGCATCGCGAAATTGTCAGACGATTGTTTGAACGTTGAAAAGGAAATGTGCCTCATCCCGATGCACATGGAAGGCGGCGCGGTCGTTCATTACAACGGGCTTTACTACGCCATCGGCTCCGCGTTGACCGGCTGGAATCCGAACCCAAACAAATACGCCACTGCGAAATCGCTCGAAGGCCCTTGGTCGGAATTCAAGGACATCGCGCCACCGGAGAAAAACACCTACGGCTCGCAATCCACGATGATGCTCAAAGTCGTCGGCACGAAAACCACGACGGTGATTTTCATGGGCGATATCTGGAAACCCCGGACGCAGTGGGATTCGCGCTATCTCTGGATGCCGCTGGAAATCGGCAATGGAAAACTCACGCTGCCCGAACCCAAAGAATGGACGTTGGATGTCGTGACGGGAGAAGCGGTAATCAAAAAATAATTTAGCGAAAGGAGCGCGGACAGCCTTGTCCGCGCGAACTTCTTCGACGCACTCAGGAACTCGCGGACAAGGCTGTCCGCGCTCCTGATCATTTCAAAAAAGATTTCAGAACCTGCGCCGCGGCGGAAATGCCGATGTCCACCAGATCGTATTTCGCTGTTGGCCACGGAGACGGGCTGTTCCATGAATCGCCAATCATCGCGCCAGCCGTTCGCGTGGATTCCAGTTGGTTTCGTTGCTGTCGCAACTCCTCGATTTCCTGGGTTCGGGCCTTCTCAAGTCCGCCCGCGCGAATGAATTCCACGATGCGCCGAAGTTCATCCCTGTCGAACCAGGTGCCGTGCTGGCCGCAGACATCCACAATGACGTGAGAGCAGTGCGCGAAGTTCACCCGATTCATGAAGCTGTTACAAAGCGGACACGGCAAGTAGCGAATATTCGTCTCGATGTTACCGACCAGGTCCGTCGGCAGAGGAGCGGCCAGGCCGAGCACCGCGGATTGCTTTTCACGATCCGCGCAGAGTTGCTCAAATGCCGCCTTGTCCACCCAGATGCCTTCGCAGCGCGGACATTCCCGCAAATCTGTGTTTCCGACAACGACTGCGTTCATGTCCACTTTGCAACGCGGGCAAAGTTCCGTGGCGGCAGCGGCAACTTCCGTCCGATCCACTTTCGCTCCGCAATGGGAACAAAACTTCGCGCCTTGAAAAATAATTCCGAAACAGGAAGGACAAGCCACCGTCGCCAGCCGCGCACCGCAATGTTCGCAACACGGCGAATCGAGGCTTGCGACCGGTGCGCCACACATCGGGCAACTGAGAGTTTCAGCGGGCATGGCAAAACATTCTTCGGACGGAGCCAATTTCGCAAGGCAAGACTGTTCAAAACCGATTACAGATTCACTTTGAAATTGTACTTCACAGACTCGGATTCCCACACGATGATACTGCCAGCAAGAAAAGCAAAACGACAGAGAAAGGAAAAAAATTATGGGCTTGATGGATTATCTCAAAACACAGTTCCTCGAAATCATCGAGTGGCAGGACGATTCTCGCGACACGCTGTCGTTCCGCTACCCGGACCTGGACAAGGAAATCAAGAACGGCGCGCAACTCATCGTCCGCGAATCGCAGGCTGCGCAGTTCGTGTATCTCGGCCAGTTCGGCGACACCTTCGGGCCGGGCAAATACACGCTCACCACCGACAACATTCCGATCCTCTCCACGCTCAAGGGCTGGAAATACGGCCTGCACTCGCCGTTCAAGGCCGACCTCTACTACGTCAACACGCGCCTATTCACCGGCAACAAATGGGGCACGGCCAACCCGATCATGCTGCGTGACGCCGATTTCGGCATCGTCCGCGCGCGGGCCTATGGCACGTTCGATTTCCATGTCACCGACGTGAAAACGTTTCTCAAGGAAGTCGCCGGCACGGACGATCATTTCCGCCTCGACGAGTTTTCCGACGCCATGCGCTCGCGCATCGTCAGCGTGTTCACCGAGGCGCTGGCCTCGGCGAAAGTGCCGGTGCTCGACGTCGCCGCGCGCTATCAGGAACTCGGCGAAGCGTTGCTGCCGGTCATCAATCCTCAGGTCACCGCCAAATACGGAATCGAGATTTCCAGTTTCATCCTTGAAAATGTCTCGGTGCCGCCGGAAGTCGAACAGGCGATTGACAAACGTTCCAGCATGGCAGCCGTCGGCAATCTCAACGACTACGTGAAATTCCAAATGGCCGAGTCCATGACCAAAGGCGGCGGCGAAGCCGGCGGCATGGCCGGCACCGCGGCAGGACTTGGCGCGGGTCTGGCGATGGGCCAGCAAATGATGGCCGCGATGAATCAACCTCAAACCACTCCGCCTGTCGCGCCTGCGGGTGTCGCGCCGCCGGTGATTTCCAGCACGGGCGGCACGCTTGAATTGCTCGGCACCACCGACGTGGCGCGCATCCTGGGTGTGAGTGAAGCCGACGTGTTGTCGGCGCTCGGAAAAGGCGATCTAAAAGGCAAAAAGATCGGCTCGACCTGGCGCGTCACCAAGACGGCACTGGATGAGTTTTTGAAAGCGTAGGCACCATGCCTGAAGCCACAGCCCAAAAAAAATTCTCCTGCCCGTCCTGCGGCGGCGCGGCGCGGCGGGAAAGGCAGAGGAATGAACGGCAAGGGAATGGTTTTAAGGAATTGCTTGGTCCCCATTCCTTTGCCGTTCATTCCCCTGCCTTCATCCCTGATTCCCTGATCTCATGCCGATACATTGCCCAGTAACCGTGGCCTATCTGAGCGCGGATGAGTTTGAAAAGCTGGATTACCGCGTGATGGGCCATGCCTACGCCAGCCAAAACGAACTGGGCCGGCTCTGCGACGAGTGCGCCTACGAAGCTGATTTGAAATCGCGCCTGTTGGCCGATGGTTTCAGTTCCGTGCAAACCCAGGTGCCCGTCACCGTCACGCATCGCGACTTCTCGAAAACATATCGCCTCGATTTGATCGCCGACGAAGCACTTTACGAATTCAAGGCGGAAGCAAATCTCGTCGGCGAACACGACGCGCAGTTGTTCAACTATCTGTTTCTGCTGGGCATCCAACGCGGCAAACTGCTCAACTTCCGTCCAGGAAAAGTTCAGGGCAGGATCGTGGCCACGAGCCTGACACAGGAAGGCCGCCGCCGATTTAGCGTAATCACCGAACGCTGGAAAGGTTTGACGCCCGCCTGCGCGACATTGCGGCAAACCCTCGGCGATTTGTTGGGAGACTGGGGCGTGTTTCTCGAAGTCAGTCTGTATCAAGAGGCGCTGATTCACTTTCTCGGTGGGGCGAGCAACGTTGCGCAGCGCGTCAGCCTCAGTCGCGATGGAATAGATCTGGGCACGCAGCGAATGTTCGTTCTCGCGCCCGGCGTCGTGCTTCGTCTGAGTGCCGTCACGGAAGACCAGCAATACGTCGAATCGCACTTGCGCCGCCTGCTCGCGCTGACCAACCTAAACGCAATCCAGTGGATCAATCTGAATCATGCACAAATCGAATTCAGGACAATCAATTCAAAGGCAACGGAATGAACGGCAGAGGAATGAAGACAATTTTTTCAAGAATTTTTCCACGACGGTTGATTCCTTTGCCTACGAATTGTTTCCCCATTCCTTTGCCGTTCATTCCCCTGCCTTTATCTCATTCCCCTGACTATGCCTGAAGCCACAGCCCAAAAAAAATTCTCCTGCCCGTCCTGCGGCGGCGAGGCGCAATGGAACCCCGCCAAGAAACTGCTCGTCTGCCCGTTCTGCGGCACCACGTCGCCCGCGCAGGCCGAACTCTCCGCCACCGGCGGCGAAGTCATCGTCGAGCACGATCTGGTCGCGGCGTTGCGCGGCATTCCCGATTCGCAACGCGGCTGGCAGGCGGCCAAAACCTCCGTCAAATGCCAGAGCTGCCAGGCCATTTCGGTCTTCGACGCCGCGCGTGTCGGACAGCGCTGCGATTTCTGCGGCTCGTCGGCGCTCGTGCCTTACGAGGAAATCAAGGAAGCGTTCCGCCCGGAAAGTTTGCTGCCGATGAAGATCAGCGAGACGCAGGTGCGCGAAACCATCCGTCAGTGGTACGGCAGCCGTTGGTTCGCGCCGAACAAACTCAAACGCGCCGCGCTCACCGACACCGTCAAGGGGCTTTACATACCTTACTGGACATTCGACGCGCAGGTTCACGCCGATTGGACGGCCGAGAGTGGTTATTACTACTACGAAACCGAATATTACACCGACCAGAATGGAAAGCAGCAGAGTCGTCAGGTGCAAAAAATCCGCTGGGTGCCGAGCAGTGGTTCGCTGGATCATTTTTTCGACGACGAACTCGTCCCCGCCTCGCGCGGCGTGCAGCCGGAAATGCTGCGCAAAATCGAACCGTTTCCCACCACGAAGGAATTGGTTCCCTACAACGCGGGCTTTTTATCCGGCTGGGTCGTGGAGCGTTATCAAATTGATCTCGTCGCCGCTGCGAAAGCCGCGCGCGAAGAAATGGACGAGGAGACGGAGCGCCTTTGCTCCGCCAAAGTGCCCGGAGACACGCAAAGAAATCTACAGGTGGAGTGCGATTACGCCGGCCAGACGTTCAAGCACATTCTCACGCCGATCTGGCTGCTGACTTACAACTACGGCACGCGGAATTTCCAGGTGGTCATCAACGGCTACACCGGCGTCATCGCGGGCAAGTATCCGAAGAGCTGGGTGAAGATTTTCTTCGCGGTGCTGGCGGGATTGATAGCCATTGGATTCTTCGCGCTCGTGGCGAATCACCGGTAGCCAGATGTTGGGCTTTTGTGAGCCACACTGCCTGGGAATTGGTGACCGCCCATTATTCTTCGTTATTCTTCATGCGCCAAACTCGATAGCCACGTCTTACAAGGTAAGCAACTACTATCAAGTTGAGGAACGTCCATACTGAAAAAGTGACCAATAGTCTGTTCGGGTCTTTGCCTGGTAAAGAGGCGATACGCATGTAACCAAACGGTAACCACAACGTAAGCAAAGCCAGTGTGCCGGCACAAATCCAAGGTGCCCATCGCTTCTGCGTAAAAGCCGATGCTGCCATACAACATGGCTGCAAATGGAATCAGAGTTGCAAAAACTGTCCAGTCGGTCGACCGCCGCAGCGCGAGAGCAACTGAACCCAATAACATAAACGAGTAAAACCAGCACCACGCTAAGGCAAGCTTAGAAATCAGCGAGCGTTTCATCCGCTTAAACTCAGGCCGACTCCAACTCGGACAACCGCGCGGCCTGTTTCTCCCATTCGGGATTCAATCCGGCCAGTTCGTGTTGAACTTCAACCAGCTCCCGGTTGATTTGCATCGCGCGGCCGGGCTGCTCGTAAGTCTCCTGTTTTTCCAGTTCGGCGGTCAGTCCGGTTTGCCGCCGCTCCAGATCCTGGATTTTCCTTTCCAAATTGTGAACGAGCTGCTTCTGCTCCTTGCTCCCGCGCGAACGGGCCTGTCGTTGCTCGGCTTCGAGGCGCTTTTGATCTTTGCGATCAAGGGCCGTTTTGGGCGCACTCTTCTTTGGTGACGCGGATTCATTTTTTGAACCGGCCGTCAACGCGGCGCGGGCGGAGAGGGCCTTGGTTTTATCCAGGTAATACTGATAACCGCCGGGATAATGCGTGAGCTGTCCGGCGTTGACGTGAACCACGTGATTCGACAACGCGCGAATGAAATAAACGTCGTGGCTGATGAAGATGAGCGTGCCCTCGAATTGATCGAGCGCGTAGAGCAGCGCGTCAATGCTGTTCATGTCGAGGTGGGTGGTCGGCTCGTCCATGAGCAGCAGGTTCGGCGGATCTAGCAGCAGTTTCACGAGCGCGAGCCGGCTTTTTTCGCCGCCGCTCAACACGCTGACCTTTTTGAACACGTCGTCGCCGACGAACAGAAAACTTCCGAGCAGCGTGCGGACGAATTGCTCGGTGACGCGCGACGGCGTGTCGAGCGCTTCTTCGAGAACGCTGCGGCTCAGGTCCAGCATTTCCACGCGATACTGCGAGTAATAGCCGGCCTTGGTGTTATGGCCGAGTTCGCGCGTGCCTTGCTGTGGCTGGAGCACGCCGCCGAGAATTTTCAGCAAGGTGGATTTGCCCGCGCCGTTCGGGCCGACCAACACCGTGCGCTGGCCGCGATCAGCCTGAAAATCCACGCCGCGATAAACGACATTCTCGCCGTAAGCGTAGTGGATATTTTTCAGCGTGATGACCTTTTGGCCGCTGCGTTGCGGTTGCGGAAACGAAAAGCTGACCTTGCGGCCCTCGCTCGTCGGCGCTTCGATCTTTTCCATGCGATCAATTTGCTTGAGCTTGCTCTGCGCCTGCGAAGCCTTGGACGCCTTGGCCCGGAAACGGTCGGCGAACTCCTGCAAACGCCCGATTTCGCGCTGCTGATTTTTGTACGCCGCGAGGAGCTGCACTTCGCTGGCTTCGTGCTGGACGAGGTAGTCGTCGTAGTTGCCGCGATAGCTGATGAGTTTGCTCTGGCGGATTTCCACGATGCCGCTGACGAGCTGGTTGAGAAACTCGCGGTCGTGAGAGATGACGACAATCGCGCCGGGGTAGCTCATCAAATAATCCTGGAACCAAAGCAACGCTTCGAGGTCGAGATGGTTCGTCGGCTCGTCGAGCAGCAGAAGGTCCGGCTCCAGCGTGAGCAGGCGCGCGAGATGCGCGCGCATGACCCAGCCGCCGCTCATTTCGCGCGCGGGACGGTCGAAATCCTTCTCACGAAAGCTGAGGCCGGCGAGGATTTGTTTGGCCTTGGCTTCGAGCTGGTAGCCGCCGAGGTCGTGGAAACGATTGTGAACATCGTCGTGAATTTCCTCGGGATGCAGCGCCTCAACAGGATGGTTCTCATCCCAGGCTTTGATAATGCGGCGAAGCTTCGCGTATTCGGGCGTGATGGCGGTGGCCAGTTCCACGACCGTCTCATCGCCGGCCGGCGCGCTTTCCTGCGGCAGATAACCGATCGAAACGTTACGTTCGAGAATGACCTCGCCATCGTCAGAAGATTCCGTGCCGAGGATCAGCGAAAAGAGCGTGGACTTCCCCGCGCCGTTTGGGCCGACCAACCCGATGCGGTCCTGGCGGTTCACCTGAAGCGTGGCCTCGGCGAACAACACCCGTCCGCCGTATGCCTTGCTGATGCCGGAAATTGTAAGCACTTAGCCCAATATCTTGCAAGGCGGGCGCAGCCGGCGCAAGCTGATTTGCCGGGCGATAGGGAGTGCGAGTTGGAGTTCCGCCTTCAGACGGCAGCGTGCGGGAACCGCCTGAAGGCGGGACTCCGAACCTCAAGGATGGAGACGCCCCGCCAAGCCGACACAGCTGACAACCACTATTCCGGGTTTTGCCCCTGAAAACTATTCCCGGAACGCTGCGGAAATATTTTCCGGTGTGTTCACTTCGTCTTTTTGCGGTACCGGGCGCGTCGCCTGGCGCTTTACTTCCAATTCGTTGAGCTGGCGGATAAGTTTTTTCTTGGCCGGATTGGTAACCAGCAGGCCCCGCAGGCCCAGCGGCAGGAACGGGGTCGTGGTGTTTTGCTTCTGCAAATAAGCGCCCAGAGCTTGACGATATTCATCCACCAGTCCGACCATATCCTGCGAGACCCGAAGCCGGAGCGCGTCGAGCGAGTCGAGTTTTTGCCGGTAGAATTGCGCCTGCTCGATGCCGTTCGATTCGTGGAGAAGTGTCTGCAAATTCACCTCGGTGTGCAGCGGAAGCTTGTCCCCGCTCGTGCGAACCTGCACCGACGCACGGATGATTTGATCCAGTTTGTTCCAGCTCTCGACAGGCGGCCACGTCTGCGTCAGATCGCGGCCGGTGAACTGGGTCACCTGCACCGCCCACCATTTTTCCACGTCCAGCGTGCGCTGAAAATGCGGCTTGAACCGGTTCAGGAAAGCCAGTTGCCAGTTCAGATGCCGGGGCAGCTCGGCAATCGTCCCGCGCAAACAGGCCGGACCGTCCTTGAACTCCAGCAGCCGGTCAACGAACAGTTGCGCGCTGCTTTGGTAAACCTCGCTCACCTCGCCGGACATCGGGTCGTCCGCCGGCCAGCTCAATTCATCGAAGGTGAGTGGCGGATATTCGCCGAGGACCGCCCGCGCCCGCGCCAGTGGATTCGGCATCCGCTCGCTGACCAGCTGCGGGCGGATGGTCACACCGTTGATCTTCCAGTTCGGCGGCGGCAAAATGATTTCCAGCTCGCCGGACGCAAGCAGGTCGCGCGACAGCCCTTCGACCAGCCACAAGGGAGCTTCCGTCGAGCGCGCCTGCGCGCCGCGATTGGCGATTTCGATCAGCAACGCCTGCACGATGGAGCGAACGAATCGTCCGCGTTCCATCACATCCGGCAAATCAAGCCGGTACTGCCACCCGTCGGAAAATTTTTCCGAAACGAGCGTGACGTTTTCGTCCTGCTTGCGGGCCGGACGCAAATTAAGAAAAATTTTTCCGCGCCACGACGGCTTGTCATCCAGCCGCCGCCACAAAAGCTGCTTGATGCGCTCGCAGGAAACGACGAGCAGCGACGGATCCAGTTGAATGTAATTGGGGTCTGCCGTCAGCCTGGAAATCAACGCGGCATCCGATCCGACCCCCAGCGCGTGAACGACAAACTGTCCCGAATAACTGTGCGTCGAAAAATTCACGCCCGGCAGCGCCGTCTGCGCTTCGGAAACTCCGAACAGCGCAGCCACGATTGCGATGAGGACGATTTTTTTCACGGGCTGGCAATCTCGCCGCCGCAATTATTTTTTTGCGGGAGACTTGGCCGGCTTGCTTTCCGCCGGCTTGCTTTCAGGTTTTGCCGCCGGCTTGCTTTCGCCACCGGAAGATTTGGTTTCACCACCCGATGGCTTGCTGTCGCCGCCCGAGGGTTTGCTTTCTCCGCCGGCAGGCTTGGCGGCGGCGGAATCTTTCTTTGCGGATTCCTTGTAGTTATCGCTGCGATAATCGGTAATGTAAAATCCGCTACCCTTAAAGATCAAGCCTCCACCGGTGCTGATTTTCCTTTTCACCTTGCCCTTGCCCCATTTTCTTTTGGCGCATAGATCTTTTGGGCAGACGGCCAGCGGCTTGTCCGCGATGGGTTGAAATTTCTCAAACTCGTGCCCGCATTTCGCGCAAACGTATTCATAAGTCGGCATAGTCGCTACCTTAATAAACACTTGCCCGCTCCGGGTCAAGCATCGGCGAGCTGCTGTAGTGTCCTGATTTCGCGGCAGATTATGGGTGATGAGGCAGCGGTGCGGCACAGCCAGAGTTAAAATAGAGCGCGGCTGTCAGGTCAGTCGTGCTTCAAATCCAGGATGCTCAGAAAAAAGCTGGAAAAAATGGTTTGCACGGAAAGCGTCAGGCAAGTTACGGCGGGAATCACCAGCCGCAAACTTTCAGCGTAGTCCAGCCGGCCAAAATCCGCCGCCTTCCATTTCAGAACCGCCGCCGTCAAGAAACTGATGCCAATGGCAAGAATGACGAGTCCAAAAATAATTCCCCGCTCCAACGAAAACATTCCGACCAGCGAATTGAACCGCTTGCTCTCCGGCAACAGGCCGCGCGCGACGCAATAGAGTTTTGTAAAAATTCCGAAGAACAACACCTGGAAGCCGACGATCACCATCATGCCCGCGACAAGCAGCGTGTTGGTGTTGAACTGCACCTTGCCAATTTGCACCGGGCTGATGCCCAAAGCCACGAACATGGCCAGGCCCATCAAAAGCAATAACAAACCCGGCCACAAAAACAGCCAGCGCGGCGAAAACAACAGCATGAACCGCAGGTGCCGCCAGCCGTCACGCCAGCTCCGCAAGTGGGGCGGACGCGAACGTCCATCCTTGTGCAGCGTGATCGGAACCTCCGCGATTTTCAGTTTGCGCAACGTCGCCTTGATGACCATCTCGGACGCGAATTCCATGCCGCTCGTCTTCAATTGCATTTTGGCAAATCCTTCGCGCGTGACTCCGCGCAGGCCGCAATGGAAATCCCTTACCGGAGAATTAAAAAATAGCCGGCCGATGAACGACAGCGCCGGATTGCCGATCCAGCGATGCTTCCACGGCATCGCGCCGGGCAGGATCGTGCCGCCGCCATAAGGCATCCGGCAGCCCATCACAAGTTCAAAGCCCCGCCGGAATTTTTCAATAAACGGGGCGAGTGCGGAAAAATCATAGCTGTCGTCGGAATCGCCCATGATCACCCAGCGTCCGCGCGCCGCCTCAATGCCGCCGCGCAGAGCATTGCCGTAGCCGGTGCGCGGAATATTCACCACGCGCGCGCCGAGCTTTTTTGCAATCTCGAGGGATCCGTCGGTGCTGCCGTTGTCCGCGATGAGCACCTCGCCGCGCAACCCCGAATCGGCAAGGCCCTTGAGGCCTTTCCTGATGCAGGTCGCGATGGTCTCCACCTCGTTCAGACAGGGCATGAGAATCGTCAAATCGAGTTCCTCGGATTTTGACGGCGGCGGCATCGGGTTTTCGCTCTGATTCATGCTGTTGGCCTGAATTCTCGGATATGCCGCGCAAGATAGAGACACGGCAAAGATGGTTCAACGTCAAACCCAGCCGTTCGAAAATGAATCCGGCGGACAGGACGCCCGGCCACGTCTCTGTCCGCCGTATTTCCAGGAAGATTCGGAATTATTGTTGATCGCCGGGCGGTGGGCCTGGCGGCCCATCGAAATTCCCGCCGGAATTGGGGTGTGGCCGGCGGGGCTGTGGGCCGTCCCCCGGTCCCTGGCCGTCACCCGGAAAACCGCCCATTCCCTGCGGCGGGGGCGGCATCAGCTCATCCATGGTGAGCTTGCCGTCGCCGTTTTTGTCGAGCGTCTTGAGCGCGGCGGGTGCGTTGGCGATTTCATCTGCGTCAATCACGCCATCATGATTTGCGTCGAGTGCGCGAATCACCGGTGGAATCGGCGGCCGGCCGGCGCGCATGCGCGGACCGCCGGGACCGCCGGGAGCGCCCTGCCCGTCCGCAATTTGACGGCGTGGCGGACGCTGATCGTCCGGCGGATTGCCGGTGTCTTGCGCGATGATGATCCATGCCGACGCACCGAGCGCGACCATGGCGATAACTGCTTTGGCTGTGTTTTTCATGTTGCTGCCTTTCTTTTGTTTTTCTTTGTGGTTTTGCTCAAGCCGCCAGCGAGGCGGCTTCGTGTTTTGAAAAGTTGATGCTTTGCAAAAATGAATCTTTTATTTTCATGGTGCCAATTTACAGAATCAAACCTTAAGCCAGCGTGAAGACGGAAAGTTTCCGCAAATTATTTTTCGGTCGTTGGAGCCGGCCGTCCGCGCGGCAAACTTGTTTTTAATTTTCACGGAGTGACTCTGCGCCAACGAAACTTTAGTCAACGTGAAGCGAAATGAATTCCAAGCGCCAAAAACCCATTTGCAACCGTACGCAATTTGAAGTCTGGAGATTATCGTTCCTCCGAGCCTGAATGCTGGCATTTGGAGCTTTCACCGCCCCCGCAATGTTTCGGTGGCAGGCCGTGAAAGAAACCGTTCGTCGGCGAGGGTTTTCAGAAATGCCACCAGCGCGCGTTTGTCCGCCGCGCTCAACGGCACACCGCCATCGGGATGCTTGGCCAGATTGGGATCGAGCGTCGCGCTGCGTTTCGTGCCGGTGCAGTAATGCTCGACCACGTCCTCCAAAGTCCTGAAACGCCCGTCGTGCATGTACGGCGCGGTGACGGCGACATTGCGCAGCGACGGCACGGAGAATTTTCCCTGGTCGCCGTCGCGCTTCGTGACGTTGTAACGGCCAAGGTCTCTGAATTCGGAATCAAGACCGTTGTTCGCGAAGGTCTGGCTCTGAAACAGCGGCCCGCCGTGGCAATGAAAACAATCCGCGCCGTATTGCTCGTGGCGCGGATCGTATTCGGTGTTGAACAATTCAAATCCACGCTGCTCCTCCTCCGTGAATTTTTCCCGGTCAAGCAAAACCCGGTCAAACTTTGAATCGAACGAGACTTGCACGAGAAGAAACTGCTCCAAGGCACGCGCGATTCGGTCGGCGGAAATTTCCGGCGAGCCGAACGCGCGGGTGAAGAGCGCGGCGTAATCGCCGGCCGGGCGCGTCACTCCGCGCGCGCCGCTGGTGCCCCCGCTCTCATCAGCGCCGGGCTTCAGCCAGGTGTTCGAGATCCCGTATCCGGAAACCGTTCCAGCGGTATTGGCGATCGCAA
>OCZU010000360.1_pt1 | contig 32146 bp, 34 predicted proteins | sample 1539001 | NCBI WGS metagenome assembly OCZU01 (sample SAMEA3539306, study PRJEB22396) | soil metagenome | biome: tundra; feature: field; material: soil | place: USA | collected 2010-05 | depth 0.15 m | reverse complement strand
GACGCCGCCGAGCGCGAGCAGCTGCTGGCCGCGGCCGCCGGCCCGGTGCCCGGCACCGTGGTCTGGCTATGCGATGTTGGCGCAATCGCCGGTCCGCCTGACCCTCCCGGCGGCGGCCCTGAGTCGCTGGCGAAGGCCCTGCACGAGCTTGAGCCGTCCGGATCTGCCGCCGGCCGGGTGGACGTGCTGCACGGTTCGCTGGACCTGCCGGGTGCGCACCTGCTGCGGCTCGTGGCGGTCATGGACACGCTGCGCACCGCGTGCCCGTGGGACGCCAGGCAGACACATGAGTCGCTGGCGCCACACCTGTTGGAGGAGTCGTACGAGGCCCTGGAGGCCTTGGAGAGCGGGGAGGCCGGCGCGCTGCGGGAGGAACTGGGCGATGTCCTGCTCCAAGTGATATTCCACGCGCGGGTAGCGGCCGAGCGGTCCGACGGCACCGGCTACACGGTGGACGATGTCGCCGACGGCATCGTGGCCAAGCTGGTCCGCAGGCACCCGCACGTCTTCGCCGACGTGACCGTCTCAGGTGCGGACGAGGTGAAAAGCAACTGGGATGCGATCAAGGCGGCAGAACGGGAGTCCGCGGCTGGCCGCCCAACCTCCGCGCTGGACAGCGTGCCGTTTGGCCAGCCCGCGCTCGCCCTGGCGGCCCAGTTGCAGCGCCGTGCCGAGCGGGCCGGTGCGCCCGCCGAGTTGGCTGACGAGGGCGGTGCTCACGACGGCGGTGCTCACGACGGCGGTGACATCGGGCCTGAGCTGTTCGCGCTGGTGGGGAGGGCCCGTGCGGCCGGCATCGACCCGGAACTCGAGCTGCGCGCCGCCGCCCGCCGCTACCGCGACCGGGTCCGTGCCTGGGAGCGCTCCCGCCTCCCCTAGGGGTGGCCGTGGGGCGACAATGAGTTCTTTCACGTGTTATGGGCCGCGTTGGCGACGGGGCACTTTCCTTCCTCGCGGCCGCACACGCCGGTATCGCACATCCGGCACAGCCAGCGCACCGCGCCTGGCCCGCGGACAAGCCCGGCGAGCACCTTGCCGATCAGCATCTCAAGTTCCTCGCGCTCGGCCGCTGACAGTACGCGCAGCGAGTCGTTCAGCACCTCGGCCCGGGCGGCGGAGATCCGCTGCGCCGCCCGCCGTCCCGCCGCGGTGAGGGTCACCGAGGTGGAGCGCCCGTCCCGGCCGGGGCCGCGCTGCACATGGCCCGCCTGCTCCAGGCGGTCCACCAGCCGCACGGTGCCCGATGAGGTGAGGCCCAGCACCTGGCGGAGCAGGTCCACCGACGGCGCGTCCAGGAAGTGCAGCAGCGCGGACAAGGCCGCCGCGGCCGACAGCGAGCTACCGGCTGCCGCGTCCACGGCGTCCGCCGTCCGGTCCGCGAGGACGAGGGCCAGGGTGCCGAGCAGGTTCCCCGTCCGGTCGAGCGGCACGTCGGCCCGTCAGCCGAGGTCGTAGTCAAAGGTGTAGGAGCCGTTGGGCCCATGCGGCGCGACCGCGGTTCCCTCCCCACGCAGGCCCTGCAGCTCATCGGTGCCGGAACCGGGGACCACCAGCCATCGGGTCCTCGCCTCGGTGCCGTCATAGGTACCGTCGGTTTGCAGCATGAAGCTGCCCGAGTGCCCGTCGACCTGCGGGACACCGGACCGCAACGGCGTGGCCGGTGCCCGGACGGCCCGCCACTCCACTAGGCTCCAAAGCGGACATGTAAGCCGACCCACGCGGGAGTTTTTCCTTGGCCTCCATCGAAGCTGTGCACGCCAGGCAGATCCTGGACTCGCGCGGCAATCCGACCCTCGAGGTCGAAGTCGTGCTCGACGACGGCACGCTGGGCCGTGCCGCCGCACCCAGCGGCGCCTCGACCGGCGCCTTCGAGGCGGTCGAACTGAGGGACGGCGGTGACGAGTACGGCGGCAAAGGGGTCACTAAGGCGATCCAGGGCGTTATCGACGAGATCCAGCCGGAGTTGCTTGGCTACGACGCCGATGACCAGCGGCTGATCGACCAGGCGCTGATCGACCTGGACCGGACGCCGGACAAGTCGCGGCTGGGCGCCAACGCCATCGTGGCGGTCAGCATGGCGGTGGCTAAGGCGGCCGCCGATTCCGCGGCCCTGCCATTGTTCCGCTACCTCGGCGGGCCCAACGCTCACCTGCTGCCGGTGCCGATGATGAACATCCTCAACGGCGGAGCGCACGCGGACAACAGCGTAGACATCCAGGAATTCATGATCGCGCCGATCGGCGCGGCCACATTCAGCGAAGCCCTCCAGTGGGGCGCGGAGACCTACCACGCGCTGAAGTCGGTCCTCAAACAGCACGGCCTGTCCACGGGCGTCGGCGATGAGGGTGGCTTCGCCCCCGATCTCGAGCACAACAGGGCGGCGCTCGACCTGATCGTCGAGGCGATCGGCAAGGCAGGGTTCACTCCGGGGCTGGATGTGGGGCTGGCCATTGACGCCGCGGCCAACGAGTTCTACTCAGATGGGTCCTATGTCTTCGAGGGGAGCCAGAAAGACGCGGCCGCGATGACCGGCATCTACGCCGAGTGGCTGGACGCGTACCCGATCGTGTCGCTGGAGGACCCGCTGTTCGAGGACGACTGGGCTGGCTGGCAGGCACTGACCGCCGCGCTGGGGGACCGGGTGCAAATCGTGGGCGACGATCTGTTCGTGACGAACCCGGAGCGAATCCGCCGCGGAATCGCCGAGGGGTCGGCGAACGCGCTGCTGGTCAAGGTCAACCAGATCGGCACCATCACCGAGACGCTGGACGCCGTCGCGCTCGCCCAGCGCAGCCGGTACAGCTGCATGATCTCGCACCGGTCCGGTGAGACCGAGGACACGACCATCTCCGACCTCGCCGTGGCCATCAACTGTGGCCAGATGAAGAGCGGAGCGCCAGCCAGATCCGAGCGCGTCGCCAAATACAACCAGTTGCTCCGCATCGAGGAACTCCTTGATGACGCGGCGACCTACGCGGGAGCGTCAGCCTTCCCCCGGTGGACTGCGGGTGAGTGATGCCCGACGGGGGACCCAGCCAGCCTGAGCCACGCGAGCGGGCCCGGTTCACCAGCCGGGCCGCGGTCCTGGCGGTCGTCATCTGCGCGATCGCGCTGAGCCTGGCCTACCCGGTACGGGAGTACGTGGCGCAGCGCCGCCAGATCGACCAGCTTCAGGCGGAGAACCAGCTGAGCGCGGCCCAGCTTTCCCGGCTGCGGGCGGAGGCACAGCAGCTGGGCGACCCGGCCTACATCGAGCAGCAGGCCAGGGATCGTCTGCACCTGTGCATGCCGGGCCAGACCTGTTATGTGATCATCGGCGGGCAGCCCGCTTCGGCCGGCCCACGGCCCGCCGGGGCGGCGGCAACTCCGTGGTACCAGCGCCTGTGGCACTCGGTGCGCGAGGCGGATCAGGGCGCCTCACGGTGACGGCCACGCAGGATGACACCGCAGTGGTCAGTGCCCAGCTCGGCCGGCCGCCGCGATCGCTGCGCGCGGTCGCCCACCGCTGCCCGTGCGGGCTGCCCGATGTGGTCGAGACCGCGCCGCGGCTTGACGACGGCACCCCGTTCCCAACGCTGTACTACCTCACCTGCCCCCGCGCCGTGGCGGCGGTCAGCAGGCTCGAGTCGGGCGGGGTGATGAGGGAGATGGAGCGCGAGTTGCTCAGCGAGCCGGCGTTGCGCCTGGCCTATCATTCGGCGCACTCGGACTACCTGAGCAGGCGCGACCAGGCGGCCCGCGCCTCGGGCCTGGAGGCGCTGCCGGCCGGCACGCAGAGTGCCGGGGGTATGCCGGACCGGGTCAAGTGCCTGCACGCCCTCGTCGCTCACGAGCTCGCCGTCCCTGGAGCGAACCCGCTCGGCCTCCAGGCCGCGGCCGCCGCCGGGCCATGGTGGGCGCAGGGCCCGTGCGTCGCGGCGCCGCAGCCGTGAACCGCCCAGCCGTGAACCGCCCAGCCGTCGCCCGGGTCGCGGCCATTGATTGCGGGACCAACTCCCTCCGGCTGCTGGTGGCCGATGTGGACCGCCAGGCGGTCCGGCTCGCTGATGTGGACAGGCGGATGGAGATCGTCCGGCTCGGGCAGGGCGTGGACACGACCGGCCGTCTCTCTCAGGAGGCACTGTCCCGGACGCTGCGCGCGCTGGAGGGTTATGCCCGGGTTATCGAGGACACCTCCGCCAGCGCCGTCCGAATGGTCGCGACAAGCGCGGCACGGGACGCGGCGAATGCCGCTGACTTTGTGCGCGGGGTAAGCGATGTGCTCGGTCTCGAACCCGAGGTACTCAGCGGCCAGGAAGAGGCGTACCTGTCCTTCACTGGGGCCACCGCCGAACTCTCCGGGCAGCCAGGCTCGCGCTACCTGGTCGTGGACATCGGCGGCGGCTCGACCGAGTTCGTGCTCGGCGGCGGGTCCCGCGGCGGGGGGGTGCCGGGAGGCGTGGGCACACCTTCAGGCGCGGGGATCACCGCCGTGTCCGTGGACATTGGCTGTGTGCGGATGACCGAGCGCCATCTGCACGGGGATCCGCCGACCGCGGCCGAGATCGCCGCGGCGGCGGCCGACATTGACGCGGCCCTTGATGTGGTTGCCGCGGCGATGCCGGCTGCCGACGCCGACGTCCTAGTGGGCCTGGCCGGCTCGGTCACCACCGTGGCAGGCCTGGCGCTTCGGCTTCCCAGCTACGATGCCGGATTGATCCACCACAGCCGCATCCGCGCGGAGGAGGTCAGCGAGCAGACCGGCCGGTTGCTGCGCGGGACTCGTGCGGAGCGTGCCGCGCTCGGTGTCATGCATCCGGGCCGGGTGGACGTCATCGGGGGCGGGGCACTCGTACTCGACCGGCTCATCCGGCGCTTCGGGTTCGCGGAGGTCCTGGTCAGCGAGCATGACATCCTGGACGGGATCGCCTGGGCCATGACCGGGCCATGACCGGCCCGCATCCAGCCTCGGAGCCCGTCCCGCCGGGCTCAGCCTCCGGGCCGGCTCCGCCGGGCTCAGCTTCCGGGCCGGCTCCGCCAGGCAGTGGGTGGCCTGGCGACCAGGCCACGCCACGCACCCCGGTCGCGCGTGACGCCGCCCAGGTACGCGATCTCGCGGTGGGGGCGGAGACGCTCGCCGAGCTTGTGGCGAGACAATCGGTCTGCCGGGCCTGCCCTCGGCTGGTCGAATGGCGGGAGCAGGTGGCGTCCGTCAAACGCCGGTCGCTGCGGGCCGAGCCCTACTGGGGCCGGCCGGTTCCTGGCTGGGGCAGCGAGCGGCCGCGCGTGCTGATTCTGGGCCTCGCGCCGGCCGCGCATGGGGGCAACCGCACCGGCCGGATCTTCACCGGGGATCGCAGCGGTGACGTCCTGTTCGCCTCGCTGTACCGGTGTGGCCTGGCCGCGGCGCCGGAGAGCACCGCGGCCGGCGACGGCCAGCGGCTGCTTGGTGCCCGGATGGCCGCCGCGGTCCGCTGTGCGCCACCGGTCAACAAGCCGTCCACAGCCGAGCGCGATACCTGCGCACCATGGTTGACCGCCGAACTTGCCTACGTGGCACCCTGGGTCCGGGTGATCGTGTGCCTTGGCGGTTTCGCCTGGCAGGCACTGTGGCCAGTGCTGCGCTCGGCGGGGATGGCCGTGCCCAGGCCGCGTCCCGCCTTCGGCCACGGCACCGAGGTTCCGCTCAGCTTCCCGGGCGGCGATCCGGCCGGGCAGCCCGTCCTGGTGATCGGCTGCTACCACCCGAGCCAGCAGAACACGTTCACCGGCCGGGTCACTCCAGGCATGCTGGATGAAATTTTCAGACGGGCCGGGCGAGTGGCCGGCACGGGGAAGATGCGGGGCTACTCACCGTGATGATTACACTCAGTAGCCGTTTGATGCCGTAGCTTAGCGTAATGGTCACGCTTTGCATTCATGGAACGGATCGGAATTGGATATGTAACCCCCAGGGGAAACAATCCCACCGAATTCGGTTCGCCAAGAGTTGTTTCCGCGCAGCGGGGGTATTATTACCCAGCCCCCGTAGCCCAAGGGAAGAGGCCGGCCCCCTAAAAGGGTCCCCAGTGTCGGTTCGACTCCGACCGGGGGCACCGCACATCACCTGACCTGCGACGATCAACAGCAGAAGCTCTGTGGGGGCCGGCCGCATGCTCAAATGGAGTTGCTCATGCGATTGCCGATGCACGTGCATGGTGCAGCCGCCGCATCCTAACCAGGCCAATTACTTGATCATGTTCTGAGTGAAATGCGAGTCCTTCAAAATGCGTGGTAGAACCAGGTACGCCGGACTTGTGAATCGGCAGTAACTACGGTTCGAGCAGTCGGCGACGCTGCCTGCACTATCCCGGCCGCCTGGAGTTCGCCCATTCTCCGGGACCGTCCGGGGATGGCGGCTTGGTGTTCGCCGACGCGGGACGGGAGCCCTGTGCAGTCCGGGGGAGGGCGGCCTGGTGTTCGGCCCGAACGGAACCGCTAGTCATCACTGTGGCGGTGGCTGGTCCTGTGGCGGTGGCTGGTGCTGCGGGGTCGGACGTCGGGCAGGCCGTCGCGTCCCGCTGCCCTGTTAGGGCAGTGGCTACCAGCATCTCGTCGGCGGCGGAAGCGCCGCACACTCATGACCACTATGGCTCTTCACGGCTACGGCCAAAATGATGTCCGGTTCGTCCTAGTCTGTGGTCGCCGAGCGCGTGAAGAGTCGAAACGATCATGAGACTGCCGGGGTTAGGCTTCGGTGCCGACCAGTCCGGGTCGCCTGGATGCGTGGCGGCTGGATGCGTGGCGGCTGGATGCGTGGCGGTTAGCGGGCCGGCGGTCAGCCGCTGGTGTCAGGCCCGGCCCGGGTGATCCCGATCCGGATGATCACCCTGCGGTCGCGGCGCATGGCGGCACGGTAGTCGTCCCAGTCCTGGTGCTCGCCGGCGAGCGCCCGGTAGTAGTCAACGAGGAGTTCCATGGCGGCCGGCAGTGAGATGATCTCCGCGGTCCCCTCGACCTGGACCCAGTCACCGAAGAAGCCGTCGGTGAAGACGCACAGCGATGCGCGGGGATCACGCCGCAGGTTCTTCGTCTTCATCGCGGTCTCACGGGTGCTGATCACCACACGGCCGCCGGAGTCCAGCGCGCAGGTTACCGGGGACAGCTGGGGTCTTCCATCAGCCCTGGACGTGGCCAAGACGCCACGGTGATGCTGGCCAAGGAACGCCCGGGCGATATCCGGGTCCATCAGTCAGACGCTGTTCAGCCTCATCCGGCGGCGCATCTCGTACTCGTGCACGATCGCACTCGCGTAGCCATGAGACAGGCCATGCTCGTCCGAAAGCCAGTGGGCCCGCTCCTCGCAGCGCAAGAACGCGGGACCGGATTCCAGTCTTCCAAACCACTCTCGGAGATCCCGTCCGGTAACAGACGGAATGCGTGCTATGAGATTCTTGTGCGTCTCCGGTGAGTGATTCAGCGGCATGGCCACCTCCAGCGGCGAACTCCTCTTGCTGTTGAGAGTGCACCACGCGTGCGCCCCTGACAACCCCCCAGCGCGATGCTTCCTCGACACCTGGCCGATTCCATACCGTGATCCGGGCGAAACGGGCACGTTACCAGCCAGGATGGATTAGGACAGCCGCTCGACGATCAGCGCCATGCCCTGGCCGCCACCTACGCACATGGTCTCCAGCCCGAACGTCTTGTCGTGGAACTGCAAGCTGTTCAGGAGCGTCGTGGCGATCCGCGCGCCCGTCATGCCGAAGGGGTGGCCGACCGCGATGGCCCCGCCGTTCACGTTCAGCTTGTCGGCGTCGACCCCCAGGTCGGTATAGGAAGGGATGACCTGAGCGGCGAATGCCTCGTTGATCTCGACCAGGTCGATGTCGTCGATCGTCATCCCGGCGCGGCTGAGCGCCTGCCGTGACGCCTGCACCGGGCCAAGGCCCATGATCTCGGGTGACAGCGCGGAGAGCCCGGTGGAGACGATCCTGGCGAGGGGCGTGATGCCGAGATCGGCCGCCTTGCGGTCGCTCATGACCACCAGCGCCGCGGCGCCGTCATTGAGCGGGCAGCAGTTGCCCGCCGTGACCGTTCCGTCGGGGCGGAAGACCGGCTTCAGCGTGGCCACCTTCTCCAGGGTGGTACCTGGCCGCGGCCCGTCGTCGGCGGCCACGACTGTGCCGCCCGGCAGCGCGGCGGGCGTGATATCCAGTCCCCAGAAGCCGTCGGCCAGCGCCTTCTCGGCGAGGTTCTGCGACCGAACGCCGAACTCATCCTGGGCGCCACGGCTGATGCCGCGCAATTGCGCGACGTTCTCCGCGGTCTGGCCCATCGCGATGTAGACATCAGGGATGGTGTGGTCCTCGCGCGGATCATGCCAGGTCTCCGCGCCCGCGCCGGACCGCCGCTGGGTCCGGGCCTCCGCCTCGGCGACGACCGGGCTGTGGGTGTCCGGCCAGCTGTCGCTGCTGCCCGTGGTGAAGCGGCTGACGCATTCCACGCCCGCAGAGATGAACACGTCGCCCTCACCGGCCTTAATGGCGTGGAACGCCATCCGGGTGGTCTGCAGCGACGATGAGCAGTACCTCGTCACGGTCGCCCCGGGGAGGTGGTCATACCCGAGCGCGACGGCGACCACGCGGGCTAGGTTGAAGCCCTGCTCCCCGCCCGGGAGGCCGCAGCCCAGCAGCAGGTCCTCGATGTCCGCGGGGTCGAGCTGGGGCACCTTGGCCAGCGCTGCCGTGATCATCTGGCTGACCAGGTCATCGGGGCGGATGGTGGTGAGCGATCCCTTGAACGCCCGGCCGATCGGTGACCGGGCGGTGGCGACGATGACGGCCTCGGGCATAACGAACTCCTCGATCCTCATTGATTACTGAGCAGTAGCTTATGTCAGCCGGCGGCCTGTGCCCATGCCCAGCTGGCCAGTGGGATAGCGTCGGTGCCTAGGAACTGACCGTGACCGCACGGCACCTGGCCAGCGGCTGGCTGATAAGCGAGGTGGCTGGGGATGCAGGTCCATGATTCCCTGATTGAGCTTGTCGGGAACACCCCGCTGGTCAGGCTGAAGGCGGTGACTCGCGGGCTCGGCGGCGGCCGTGCCCCGGCAGTGCTGGCCAAGGTGGAGTACTTCAACCCGGGCGGCTCGGTCAAAGACCGCATTGCCCTGCGCATGGTCGAGGCGGCGGAAGCGTCAGGCGCACTCCGTCCCGGCGGCACGATCGTGGAACCAACCTCGGGCAACACCGGGGTCGGCCTGGCCATCGTCGCCGCCGAGAAGGGGTACCGCTGTCTGTTCGTCTGCCCGGACAAGGTGGGGCAGGACAAGATCAGTGTGCTGCGCGCCTACGGCGCCGAGGTCGTCGTCTGCCCGGGCACCGTGTCGCCAGACCACCCCGACTCCTACTACTCGGTGTCGAGCCGGCTGGCCATCCAGACCCCGGGCGGCTGGAAGCCGGATCAGTACGCCAACCCCGACAATCCGGCCTCGCACTACCACTCCACCGGCCCGGAGGTCTGGGCCCAGACGGACGGCACCGTGACCCACTTCGTGGCTGGTATCGGCACTGGGGGAACGATCACCGGGACCGGCCGCTACCTCAAGGAGGTCTCCGGCTCCGCGGTGCGGGTGATCGGGGCCGACCCGGAGGGCTCGGTGTACTCAGGCGGCAGCGGTCGGCCCTACCTCGTTGAAGGCGTGGGCGAGGATATATGGCCCGCGAATTACGACCCGTCCATCTGCGACGAGGTTATCGCGGTGAGCGACGCGGAGTCTTTCCTGATGACCCGGCGGCTGGCCCGCGAGGAGGCCCTGCTCACTGGCGGCTCGTGCGGCCTGGCCGTGGTCGCCGCGCTGCGGGTCGCGGCCACGGCGGCGCCCGATGATGTGATCGTCGTGCTGCTGCCGGATGGGGGGCGTGGCTACCTGTCGAAGATCTTCAATGACGAATGGATGGCCGACTACGGGTTCCTCTCCGCGGAGACCACCGAGCCGACGGTCGCCGACGTGCTAGCACGCAAGCAGGCCGGGCTCCCGGAGTTCGTGCACGTCCATCCGGAAGAAACCGTGGCGGCCGCGATCGAGCTGCTGCGCGAGTACAACGTGTCGCAGCTACCTGTGATGAAGGAGGAGCCCCCGGTCATGGCCGCCGAGGTCATCGGCTCTGTGGTGGAACGTGACCTGCTCGACGCGCTCGTCTCCGGCCGGGCGAGCCCGCAAGACTCGGTAGGCGGCCACATGTCGGCGCCACTGCCCATGATCGGATCCGGTGAGCGGGTGGGCCGCGCGGTCGAGGCGCTGGAGAAGGCGGGGGCGGCGGTGATCCTGGTGGACGGCCGGCCAGCCGGCCTGATCACCCGGCAGGACCTGCTCACATTCCTCGCCGGTACGCCATGACACGGCCGGCTTCGACGACTGCTCTGGGCGACCGAGCGAGGTCAAGCCGCATCGACACGTTTCCCATGGTAAAGGTATACGGAACGCTATATTCATCCATGCTGTCACTGGCACTTGGTGTGGCTTGGTAGAGTTTGGTGTCTGCTAAACGCATGTAGTAAGCAGCTGCAAGTCTGGTCAAGTCCGTAGAGGCGAAATTGACCGGCCCATCCGCGCACGAAGGCGGATGAGGCCGTCCCCCCCGCTCGTTTCGCCTGAGCCTATCGAGGGGAGTTCCACCCCCGCGGTGCTTCGCGAAGCAAGCGTCCCCGACCGCTACCGGCCCGGAGGCTCGCCAACCGCAGCCGCCTGTAGCCCTAGAGGGGACACACGGCCGGAAGGCTTGCCGCCCGCGCGGCACGAGCAGAGAACTTGCACCGGAGCTACGTGCCCGAGTGCCGAAGCGACGACCTCAGGCCATGACTAACGTAACCAAGCGGGATCGGCAGGCGGCAGGGATCGCCGAGCTGGTGTCGCTCGCGGGGTTCGTGTCATCAGCCACCCCCATGCCTGTCCTGCCGGTCAGGCTGCGCCGTCCAGCCCCCGCGCCAGTGCGGGCGGGCGGGCCTGATGAACGGCCTGCTGACGCGGCAAGGCGGCAGCGGCAGGAGGCGGGGATCGCCGCACTGCTGGGGATCGCCACCGAGGTATCGCTCGAGAGGTCCGAGGCTGCAACCGTCCTCCTCCCCAGGCTCCGCCCTCCGGCGGGCGCCGATCAGCCATCCCCAGGTGTTGTTGGCCCGGAGACAGGCGCGGGGTGGCGGCGGTGGAAGCTGGTGCAGGCGCGGCTCCAAGCGGACCACATGGTGCGCAACTCGCTGTACTTGATCCTGAGCTCGGGTCTCCAGGCCGCGCTCGGCTTCGCGTTCTGGATTATCGTGGCACGGTTGTTCAGCCCCGGGGACGTGGGGGAAGCGAGTTCGTTGATCTCTGCGACGACCGTCCTCGCCTTCCTCGCCCTCCTCGGGCTCAACAGCACCTTCGTCCGTTACCTGCCCACCGCTGCCGACAAGGACGCGTTGATCACCGCCGGGCTTGTCCTCGTCGCCGCGTGCGGTGCCGGGGTCGCGCTGCTCTATCTACTCCTAACTCCAGTCCTCGCGCCCCGTCTCGCGTTCGTTGCGCACCGGCCACTGCTGGCAGCCAGTTTCGTCCTGTTGACGGCCGCCGCGGCCGTCAACCTGCTCACGGACTCGGTCTTCATCGCCGCACGCAAGGCGGGCTACAACGCGCTGATGGACGGGGGAGTCGGTGGGGTCACCAAGGTCGCCTCCAGTGTGATCCTCGTCGGCACCGGCGCCTACGGACTCTTCTGTGCGTCTGCCGGCGGCTTTGCGACGGCGGCTCTCGCCAGCCTGGTGCTGATGACCACGGCATTGCACTGGCGGCCGTCGTTCAGGAATTCGTTCCGGGCGATCAAGCCCGTGCTTCGGTTCACGGGCGCCAATTACGCGGGCAACGTCTTGAGCATGCTTCCTACTCTGGTCGTTCCGCTCATCGTTCTTGACCGGCTCGGGGCGCCCTCAGCGGCCTACTACTTCGTTGCCTTCCAGATGGCGACGCTCCTGTACTCGGCGTCGTACGCCGTGGCGCAGGCATCCCTGGCGGAAGGATCTCACGACGGTGTGGACTGGCTGGAACTCCTACGGCGCACTCGGCGCGTCTTGATGATGTTGACCCTGCCGGCGTGCCTGGGGCTCGTCGTGGTTGCGCACTGGGTACTGCTGGCGTTCGGGACGAAGTACAGCCAGCACGGAACGACCAGTCTCATAATGCTCGCTCTCGCCGCTATTCCGACTGCCGCCAGCGGTTGGTTGTGGCCCATGCTCCGTCTGCAGGGCCGGCTCTGGGCGCTCCTCATGAGCGCCGGCGTCTATGCAATCTCCATCTGTGGTCTGGCGTGGGTTCTGGCGCCTTACGGGCTGGGCGCATTGAGCGCCGCGTGGCCGATCGGTGGCCTGCTCGGTGCGGCGGCGGCCGCCGTGCCGCAGAATGCATCACGTCACCGGCGAGCCGGCCGGACACGAGGACAGGGATCCGTGCTGCCGTTGCGGCCCGCGGCACCTCCGCCGGATCCTCAGGTGGCACGAGCCCCGGCAGCCTCCTAGGGACAATGGTTATTCGGGCAGGTGTCGCCGGACAAGAGAACTGACATGGCAGGAATGCATGAACAAGACCAGAATGATCAAGAGAACGCCCCCGAGCGTACTCATCGTCTCCGCCTACGCCGCTCCCCATGTCGGTGGCGTCGAGGTCATTGTCGGCCAACAGGCACGTACGCTGGCCACACTCGGTCACGACGTGACGGTCGTCACCAGTCGCTGCGGTGAAGGCACCTCCGGGCGCGAGCAGGTCGACGGCTACACGCTCATCCGTATCCCGGCGTGGAACGGCCTCGAGGACCGGGGGAGTGTCCCGTTTCCGGTATGGAGCCCGAGCGCAGTATGGCGAATCGCCAGGCTGATGGGCAACGCAGACGTCGTTCACGTGCACGACGTCTACCACGGGTCGTCTGTCCTTGCGGCCAGCATGGCGAAGCGCCGCCGTCGGCCGCTTTTCATCACCCAGCACGTCGGGATCGTGGAGCACGACAAGGCGGCTGTGAAGTTCGCGCAGAAGCTTGTCTACTCGTCCGTTGGCCGGCTCTTGTGGGGTTGGGCGGCGGCGATAACTGTCTACAACCCGATCGTCGAGGGCTTCCTTAGTGAACACGGTGTGCCGGCCGGCAAGGTCAGGCTCACTTACAATGGCATCGACACGAAGGAGTTTTGCCCCGGAGATCTGGAAGCGGCGCGCGTCACCCGGAAAAGGTACGGTATTGCGCCTGAGGTGCCTATCATTCTCTTCGTTGGCCGTCTGGTGCCCAAGAAGGGATTCCAGAAGCTGCTCGAGGCCCGTGGCCCAGAGTACGAGGTGGTGCTCGTCGGGCCAGGGAGGATCCCAGACCACGTCCCGGCCGGGGTAAGATTCCTCGGCCCAGTCGACCGCACGGAACTACGGGACCTCTACCAGGCGAGCGACATCTTCGCCTTTCCTGCGGTCGGAGAGATGCTCACATTGACAATGCAAGAGGCGATGGCCTGCGGGCTGCCGGTCGTCGCAACTGCTGAGGAGGCCTACTCCAGATATGACCTCGATCCCTCCGGCGTCTCCTTGGTCGCTCCCGAGCCGGAGGTACTCCGCTCCACGTTCCTCGATATTCTCGGCGATCCCGATCGCAAGAGGCACATGCAGACCTACTCCAGGCAGCTGGCCGAAGAGCGGTTCGACTGGCGGAGGAACGCGGAGCACCTGGCGTCGGAATACGAAAGCGCGTGCGACTCGCCCCGCTCTCCCGGCCGCCCGGCCCGGTCGCCGTTGCCGGATCGCTCCTTGATGTCGGCTACGGCCGAGGAGCCGCCGACAGGTAGCGAGCGTTGACCGCGGCGGGGCGTCAACCCGGCTCGGAGGCAGCGGCTCGACCGGGCCGTCGCAAGGGGTCGCGAGTGCGGCGCTGGTCGACAAGACTGGCTGTTCTCGCAGTGCTCGCCATCGCCGTCGAGGTCAGCTTGATCTCGCCGGCCGGTCGCCACCAGTGGGCCCTGTCGCTCTTGCGGCAGCCGACGCCCTACACGGTCCTCTCCTTCAGCCACGCGGCGTCCCTGCCCGCCACGGCCATCGTCAATAAGCCGATCAGGGTTTCCTTCACAGTCGGCAATCACGAGGGACGTGTCGTGGACTATCGGTACGTTCTCACTGCGACCGGCGGTGGAAAGTCCCGCATCTTGGGACAGTCGAAAAAGACCATCGCCGCTGGGGCGACGTGGACAGTGTCGAGAGAGGTCATCCCGGCGTGCGGTACCTCACCGTGCCGCATCGAGGTCGCGCTTCCCGGGCACCCGGAAACCATCGACTTCTCGGTCTCCCTTAACGCCGCGGCAGGAAAGCATGCCTGAACGACGAATCATGGTGGCCACGAGCTGGGATGACGGTCGGGAGCCCGGCCGGACCGTGCCCTACTTCCGCTACCCCTACCGGCCGTACCGCTCCCAGCACCTCGAGCTGGCACTGGCGAGCCAAACACCCGGTCAGGTGGGGGCCTCGTGGGGTAACTGGGATGTCCTCACCCGGCGGCTGCTCGACGAAGCCAGCGCAGGTGGCGGCGTCTGCCGCCGTCGGGGTCACGGCTGGGGAATCGAGGCAGACGATGATTGGTGCTGGCGTCGCTCGCTACTGCCCCACACGGCCGATCACGACGACGTAACATTTGTGACCAATGGAGAGTTGGCCGAGCAGTTGCCGGGGCGTGACGTGACCAGAGGTTGTGAACCGGCATGATTCCTGGTGGCCAGCGCGGCGGCCGCGTGACCCTTGCGGTTGGTGCCGGCCCGCAACCTGGCAGTCCGCCCGCCGTCGCGCGGAACTACGGATGGCCGGCATTGGCGAGCGTTTGCCTAATTGTCGCCGCAAACTTCCTGGCCGTGACCGGCTACCGGCTGCCATTCCTCGGACCAGGAATAGGCTTCTGGTTTCTCCTGGTCCATCCTGTGTACCTCCTGTACACGACCTCGGTGTGGCGGGTGTCCTCGGTAGCCGAACGGCTGGGTTACAGCCTCACGGCGGTACTGCTCCTGCTGATGGTTGCCGGGCTCGGTATCAACACCTTCCTTCCCCTGCTCGGGGTTCAACGTCCCCTCGACCCGATTCCCATTGTTCTCCTTGGGGACGCACTCACCGTGTCGCTATATCTCCTTCGACGACAACTCCCGGCGAAGCTCGAGTGGCGGGCTGAGATCCAGGCAATCGGTCGGGAAGAGAGCCGTCTCCTTGTCGGGTCTGGGCTCTGTGTCGCATTGGCGGTGCTCGGCGCGAACCGCCTCAACAACGGCGCTGGCGACCAGCTAAGCCTGGCGGCGCTGGCTGGCATGGTAGTGACGTTGTTGTTCCTGTTGCGCTGGCAATCGCAGGTGCGTGACGGAGTGACCACCGTCACGCTATACCTGCTGTCTCTTGCGCTTCTGCTGATGACCTCGCTACGAGGGTGGTCCATCACCGGGCATGACATCCAGGTGGAGTACCAGGTCTTTCAGCTGGCAGTGGCCCACGGTCACTGGAGCATGTCGTATTTTCAGAATGCGTATAACGCATGCCTGAGCATCACGATTCTTCCTACCGAAGTGGCTCAGGTCGTGCACGTCGATGATCCTTATGTGTACAAGGTGTTCTTTCAGCTTATGTTCGCGCTGTGCCCCACGATGGTCTACGCGATTGCCCGGCGTTATTGGTCGGGCTCGATTGCTGTTGTGGCCGTGGTTTATTTCGTGGGCTTCCCGACTTTCTTTACCGACATGCCATTCCTAAACCGCCAGGAGATCGCGTTCCTCTTTGTCTGCGTCGCGGTGCTGGCGATCACGAATATTAACTGGAGTCTGCGCCGGCGGCGCCTCGCCTTCTTCGTGGCATCCCTCGGTGTGGAACTCTCGCACTATTCAACGATGTACTTCTTTCTCGGCATCTTGCTGGCGGCCTGGGCGGCCCAGCTTGCCAGCGGACTGAACCTCCGCCGCTGGCGCCGACCGACAGGTGCGGCCGACACACGAAAGACATCGTGGGACGCCATGGCTCGAACGCTGGGTGCCAGCTCTATTCTCGTGCTGGTGGCCATAGCGTTCGTGTGGGGTCAACTGGCCACTCAAACGGCCGGGGGTGCACTGACGGACGCCGAGTCGGCGATTTCCGGGCTCATCGGATCAAGCGGCGCGCGATCGTCGGACGTCTCGTACAGCCTGTTGCCTGGAAAGACAGCGAGTCCTCAGACTGTCCTCAACGATTATCGCAAAGTATCGCTCAAGGAGAGGGCGGGTTCGTCTGCCTCCGCCTACGTGCCGGCCTCGGTCGTGGCCCGATATCCGACGACGGTCGTCAATGAGCCGTCACTTCCGCTCACGGGCATCGGGCGTCTTCTCTCTGATATCGGCCTCCCCGTCGCAGGGCTGAACAGCATCGTACGTGCCGCCGCGGCGAAGGGCGAGCAGCTATTCGTTGGTATCGGCCTGGTCACGTTTATTGTGATGCGAAGGCTTCGGCGGCACGTAGGCCGGGAGGTCTTCTGCCTCTGCATTGGAAGCATCGCGATGGTTGCTCTTATCACGGTACTTCCTAACCTATCGGTCGACTACGGAGTCCTTCGGGCGTTTCAAGAGGCGCTCATTGTGGTCGCGCCCGTGCTCGTGGCCGGTTCTCTCACGGTCTTCTCGCCCCTGGGGCAAGTGTGGGCGCGAAGAACTTCAGCGGCGGTGTGTATTGGCATATTTATCTCGACAACGGGGCTGATGCCCCAGATACTGGGTGGCTATCCGGCGCAACTCGGCCTGAATAATAGCGGCAGCTACTATGACATCTACTATACGCACCCTGAGGAAGTGGCGGCGGTGGAATGGCTTGGGGGCGAGCCCGGCGTACTTGCTGATGGCATGCAAGCTTCATTCGATGAGTACCGATTCTTGTTCACCGCTCCGTCCGACGTGACCGGTTCGCAGTACGTAACAGACGTTTTCCCCCCGTTGGTGCTCCGGTCCAGTTGGGTGCTTATCGGCTACTCGACCGTGCGCACCGGCTTGGCAACCGCCTCCTACGATGGCGATCTCATCGCCTACGCGTACCCGATCGGGTTCCTTCAGGACAGCAAGAGCCTTGTATATAACAATGGCAGTGCGGAGATCTATAAATGAGGAGCCGACCTATCCGCGGCGGGACGCCCCATTGGCTGGTGCTCGAGGCGTCGGCGGCGGGGCTGGCCTACTGCGCGGGGCTGTGCTGGGCCAGTGTATGCCTTGTTGCCAGCTTCCGGCCGGATGATCTGAGCGCTCCGTACTGGCGTGGTCTGCCGCGTCTGCGGACCGACACCAGCGGGATCATGGCGTTCTTCGTTCTGGCTGTCTGCTTCTGTACGAGCGAGTACCTCAGGTTGCGGCGGCGCCGGGACGCCACGGAAGCGCGGGGCCGTAGGTCGGTGAGTGGAACGACGAAGATGGGCTCACTGGCGGCGGCCGAGACGGTGGCAATCTTGGCCACCGGACTGGTCGTCTATCTCTCCGTGAATGCGGTCACGCACCCCGCGACGCTCGAGATCCGTGCTACGCACCTGGCGCCGTGGCCGACGGAGGGGACCTTGCGGGTGACGGCGTTGCTCTTGTGCGCATGCTCCGTCATGGCGCTGCGTTACCTGCTGGCTGGACCCACGGGCGGGCGCGCTGGTCGCCCACCGGCGGTCCCATCGTCCGTCGACGGCATTGGTCGCGACGGCACGCGCCATGAGCCCGTCGGCGATCGCCGCGAAGCCCGAGTTGGTCTCGGGCGGCGCCGCAGGGGCGATAGTGTCGGGGGCCGGGACTTGTCCGGTATCCGCCGCAATGCTTCCAAGGAGTGAGTTTGGATCACACGAGTCCGACCCAGGCGCTTCCCTCGGCCCGGGCACGGCGCACGTGGGGGCGGGCGCTCCGGACACACGGTGACCGGCCCTTTTCGCGGCGGGTGGGCTGGATCGTAGCTCGCCGGGGGGCGGATAAGCCCCGCAGCATCTCACCCAATGCGCAATTGGCATGGTGACGTTATGCGGATACAGTTCCGGCCGATCATAGTCGTCCCGCTGATCGGCGCCCTGCTCGTGGGTGTGGGCATCGTCTACCTGACCACGTCCACGTCCACGCCCACGTCCGCGCCCGCACGCAGAGCTGAGTCTGCCAGCCCCACCATTTCGTTCGGGACTCCCGAGATCGCTACACGGCCGGCCCCCACGACCGCTCCGTCGCCGAAGGCTAAGGCTGCGGCGACGACCCTGGATTTCGGGATTGCCGACCCCGCCTTCGTTGGAGAGCCGGCGGCGATGCAGGCAACCCAGTTGGCGGCCATGAAAGCCATCGGCATTACCGCCATCAGGTTGGACGCTAACTGGGACTCGGTTCAGTACGGCGGTCCTGGGACGTTCGACTGGTCACAGCTGGATCAGGCGGTCGGCTTGGCCCGTGCCAGAGGGATGTCGGTCGATCTGATCATTGACGGCTGCCCGCCGTGGGCTGCGCTGGCAGGCACGAGCGGTGGTGCGTCACCGGTACCCGCCTCGCCAGTTGAGTACGCCATCTGGGCAGCCGCGGTGGCCGCGCGTTACGGGCCGAAAGGCGTCGGAACATTCGAGATTTGGAATGAGCCGAACAGCGCGTACTTCTGGCCGCCTCGGGCCAACCCGTCTGCTTACACGGCCGATCTAGTGGCCGCCTACTCTGCGATCAAGGCAGTTGACCGGTCGGCGTTCGTCATCTCCGGAGGTCTGGCCCCTGAGCTCACGGACGGTTTCGATATTAGCGCCATTGACTTCCTCAAAGCGATGTACGCCGACGGAGCTAAGGGCAGTTTCGATGCGCTCGGCTACCACGCCTACAGCTCTCCCGCACTGCCGAACACCTACGAGCCCTGGTCAGCGTGGTCTCAGATGGCTCAGACGAGTCCTTCTATCCGAAGCGTGATGGCGAGCAATGGTGACAGCAGAACGCCGGTCTGGATCACCGAGTTTGGCGCACCATCAAACGGACCGGGCGGTGTCGGCGAGGCGGCGCAGGCCAGCGCGCTCATTCAAGCCATTACTGACGCCAAAACGACAAGGTGGATCGGCGCCCTCTACATGTACACCTGGCAGGATCAGGGGACTGACCCGGGCAATAACGAGGACTGGTTCGGGCTGCTGACTGCCGGAGGCTCTCCGAAGCCGGCATACGCGGAAGTGGCCGCCACGATCAAGTAGCAAACTCACTTCTGCCTTGGCCCGCCCTTCGCTGGCGAGTTAGGACGCACCGGTAATAGGTAGCAAGCCGGGATGCCGCAGCTGGCCGCCCGCGGCCGCTCCGGTCGCCACCGGATCATCGTGTTCGCCGCATCCGGGGGGACACGGCCGATGACCGCCGTCACCGACATCCAAGGGCTCACCGGGCCTGCTATGAGCTGATCACCGAACGCGCCGGCAAGTCAGTGATCATCACCAGTAACCGGAACAGGGCCTCCAGCAGGTCGGCCGGCACCAGGAGCCGCCAGTCCGTGATGACTTTAGACTCATCCCGCAGCCCAAGCAAAAACCCAGGTCACAGCCTCACGCGAACCGGTGCAGCTTAAGTATATGGTGCTGCGTCATGGGCCGGGCCAGCGACCGTGCCAGAAACGGCACTGCCCGGCCCCGCAGCGCGCCATTCCACACGGGAAGAACGCCATGGTATAAACAGTACACATGCCAGGCGGCCTGGGAAATTATCTGAGCACTACCTGGAGATAAACTCTGAGCACTATCTGGAGATAAACTGAGCACTACGCGGGGGGACATCATGTGGGGTTCGATATGGAAGGCGGGCACGCGACCGTAATGTCCCAGTCCGAGGGCTTGGCAAAGGTACCATCCGACCTTAGCGGTGTACCTGAGACACTGTTGGGAAATCTTAACTACCGGGCGGTGGCGGCCCGCAGCAGGCATCCGGTGCTCGAAGATCCGAAGGCCATCGAGCTGGTCGAGCGGATTGACTACCCATTCGAGCAGTTCGTCGGCGACCGCACAGGTCAGAGGCACGCGCTGCGGGTGCGCAAGTTTGACGAGGAAATCCGCCGGTTTCTCGCCGAGCATCCCGGCGGCACGGTCGTGGCGCTCGGCGAAGGGCTGGAGACACAGTTCTGGCGTGTGGACAACGGACGGGTCCAGTGGTTGACGGTGGATCTGCCCGAGCCGGTCAACCTGCGGCGGCAGCTGCTCCCAGACGGACCGCGGCGGCGCACACTAGCCTGCTCGGCCACTGACTCGCAGTGGATGGACCACGTTGATTCCTCGCAAGGGGTAATGATCACTGCCCAGGGGTTGCTGATGTACCTGCAACCAGGCGAGGTTGACCGGCTTGTAGATCTGTGTGCGCAGCGATTTCCTGGCCAGAGCTTCCTCTTCGACGCGGTGCCGGCTTGGATTGTCGCCCGACAGGGGCGCTCCGACGAGCACCAGCACGGCGCGTACCAGATGGCAGCCTGGGTATGGGGCGTCGACGCCGCTGAGCGTCGGCGCCTGGGTGCGCTGCCGGGTGTGGCTACGTTCGCTGAGCTTCGCTCGACACGCGGAAAGGGATTCTTTTTTGGGCTTGTTCTGCCCGCTCTGCGTCGAGTGCCCAAGCTGCGCGACTACCTCCCGGAGTTTCCGGTCTTCCGAGTCCAGCTCGCTGTCAACCCGGCGTCGGCCACTCATCCGTGAAGGGGCGGGCGGTGTCAATGGTGGATTTTGCAATGGTTCTGGCGGGGTGCGGGGGCGTGCGAGACTGGCGTCTGCCGTTTCCCGGTAGCTGCCGTGTCCGTGGGGAGCGGCGCAGCGGCCAAGGACCGGGGTGGAGCCCGGCCCGGGTCGCACTGCCGTGGAGTTAGCCGCGGCGGAGTTGTCCAGGACCTACGGGCGTGTTTCGTGCGTAGGTTCGGTGAGGCCAAGGAAACCCAGGTAGGTCTTTTCGCTAGGTGGAACAGGCCAGGGCAGGCTCGGCCCTCCGGCCGTCGTTGCCGCCGGGAGGGCCGTCCTACGCCGCGGAGCCGTTACCCTGACGGCGGCAAGCGCTGCCAACGTCGAGGAGCGGTCTTCAGCGGGGCGGCCGGGGTGCCGTGGTGGGAGGGGCGGGTTCATGCCCGGCCCGAGGTGGCGCAGGTGGCGCGGGCGGCGGCCTCCTGCGGCCGGGAAAACAGCTCTTGTACCTCGACCTCCGCGGCGGTGATACCGGCCGCTTGTGCCCGCCCAAGGCTTTGACCTCACTGGAGAATGCACGCGAGTCATAGCCCCTTGTCCTCGTCGCCACCCGCGGCGCGGGCTGGTCAGTAGCCCGGAAGCGGGCAAGCTGTGCACGGCCTCTGGGAGGCAGTGATGCCATGAGCGGCACAGAAGCGCGTTCCGCTGCCGCGCAATGATTGGCTCGCGGCGGGGCGAGCAGGGTAACCCGGCTTCCTCACCGCACCGGCGGAGCCTGAGCATGCTGTGCCCGGATGGATGCGCCGCGCCGAGGTTGACAAGCAGGTCCTCAGTGCGAGAGCCACCGCCCAGGGCAGCGCGGCCAGCTTAGGGCTCAAGTTCGGTACTGGCCCGCCGATCGCCGTTTCAGTGAGCGTCTCCATCCCCGGGACGGGGATGGGTCATAGACGCGCCAGCGCATCCGAGTTATCCCGCCCGGCTGGGCACCGGAATCTCCTACACTGTACCGATACGCGTCGTGCGTCCAGCACGGTGGCAGCGATGAAGACGAGGCCAGTTCAGGGGGTACCGGAATGAAGACAGTCATAGTCACAACCAGCTGGGACGACGGCCACAAGTATGACCTGAGGCTGGCACGGATGCTTAAAGAGCATGGACTTAAAGCGACATTTTATATCTCGCCCAATAATCGGGAGTTTGCTAAGCGGGATCTGCTGACCTTGCAGGAGGTTAAAGATATGAGCAGCGACTTTGAAATCGGAGCTCATACGTTGACGCATCCCAGGCTCCCTACTATCCCGGAAGATCAAGCCAAAAAGGAGATCGTCGAGTCAAAGGTCGTGCTGGAGAACGTAACCGGTAAAGAGGTAAGTACGTTCTGCTATCCCGGCGGTGCTTATACGGACGTGCACGTGCAGTTTGTCAAAGATGCCGGATACAAATATGCACGCACAGTTGCCCGTCATGCGTTTGGAATGGCCGATTCATACGAGGCGGCGACCTCGCTGCACGCCTATAAGCATTGGTCGGACGTGTGGAAAGTCGCTCGTTTTGCAAAATTCCGGCCTATGAAATTCCTACGATATCTTGAATGGGATGTTCTGGCGCAAGCCATGTTCGATCATGTGGCGAGCGAAGGTGGCATATATCATATCTGGGGTCATAGCTGGGAAATCGATCGGCATAATGACTGGGACCGCCTCGAACGGGTGTTCCGCTACATCAGTGCCCATCCCGGGGTTAAGTACGTTACGAACGGCGAGCTTGTATGAAAACAAGGAAAGTGCTGTTCGTCGTTCCATATTTTCCACCACACAAAGGTGGTATGGAGCTGTTCGCGCTCAATATTGCGGAGCAACTGTCCCGCAACCACACATGGCAGGTCGTCGTTGTAACGACGGGGGAAGAACGAGCAATCGAAGTGGAGAAGGCAGACAGCGGGCTGGTGGTATATCGATTGCCGTATTGGCGTAAGATTTCAAACTCCCCCGTAGCCTTGAGCTGGCTCTGGCACCTCCGGAGAATTATCCAGACCGAAAAGCCCGACCTAATAAATATTCACACCCCTGTGCCGGGGCTGGGCGATATTGCGTCGATGATGGCGGGCAGCTGCCCCGTGGTCGTGAACTACCATATGGGTACTATGAGAAAAGATAAGTCTCGGCTGAACTTCCTGATTGAGATATATGAGCGCGTGCTTGTCAAACCCATGCTGCGTAGGGCCAAGGAGATTATAAGCTCCTCAGATTATGTGCGAGACGGTTTCCTTATTAACTTCAGGTATAAGACGCAGACGATAACTCCGGCCGTAGATTCGGATTTCTTTTATCCAGCCGAGGTGGCCGTGAGCATTCCACATATAATTTTTGTCGGCTCGTTGAATCGGTCTGATGAGCATAAGAACTTGAGATCTCTCTTGACCGCATGCCAGGAGTTGCGGGCAGTGGTACCTGACCTACGATTGACTGTGGTCGGAGATGGTGATGGCCGTCGTATGTACGAAGATATTGCCGTTAGCATGGGTCTGCGGGATTTGGCTAAGTTTACTGGGTGGTTGGAACGTGATGCGCTAGCAGAGGCGTATCGTGCTGCCTCGGTCTTCGTTTTGCCTTCCACCAACGATAGCTTTCCACTGGTCATCACGGAGGCAATGGCCACTGGTCTTCCGATTGTCTCCACGCTCGCAGGGGGTATACCTACGTTGGTCGACGACGAGGCTGATGGCCTGCTAGTGGCCCCGGCTGACGACGATGCGCTCGTTAAGGTCCTCAAGAGAGTCCTTACAGACAAAGCTCTAGCAAGTCGCCTGGGGACTGCGGGCAGGAATAAGGCAGTCCATTCACTGAACTGGTCCAGCAGAGCCGACATGACTAATACGCTTTTCAGTGACGTTCTAGGGTCATGTATCCAACCTCGGCGGGACCGCAGCAGTGTCCGCCGAGCCTAAGACGGACGGCCTGCGGCCGCCCTCGCTGCTCGGCGAGGCGGGGGATCTGTGGCGCTGGCCGGGGAGCACGGCCTGGCCCGTGCGAGTCAGGCGCGAGCCTGGACGCCAGAATCTGCGACGCCGCGGCTTGCCGAGCGGGCCGTGCGTTCAAGCCTGGGATGCGGGAGTCGCTGGCAATTGATCCTGGCGGCTGGCGCGTGCGCCGGACCGACTACGAATTCCTGATTCCGCCGGAGCCCCGAGGGCTCCTCCAGCGGGACTACAGGAACCCTGGGTTCACGCCGCAGGCCGTCACGTCCCTGGCGAGATGCGACTTTCTGAATGTGCAGAACCGGCGAATCCAGGCTGCGAGCGCTCGTAGGCCCGCTCGATCATGTGGCCGGTCTCGCTAGCCCTGGCTACATAAGCTGGCAAGACTCCATCAAGTTTCCGGATATATGCTTCACGCTCGTGCACCAGTCCATCAAAGAGCACGGTCAGCTTGTCGGCCGTAACGTCCTCAATAGGAAGGACCCACTTGTCAAGCCCTAGATCCTGCATAATGCCGCTAGTCTTGTGCTCGTATTCTATTGCCAGCGCAGGGACTCCTGCGGTTAGCGCAAAGATAACAGAATGGAATCGAGTACCCACCAGATAGCTCAAGTTGGCAAAGATGCTTTTTATTTCATAATGCGTGAACCGCTCGTCCAGAAACACAACATTGCTTCTCGGCCCGAGCAGTTCCTGGATCCGCCTGCCGACCACGCGGTCGTCGTCGTTTTGCTGCGCCGCAGTCACTTGGGCTATCACTGCGACCCTCAGTCCGTCCTGCTGGCTAATACGGTCAATAAACTCGGCCATAGCCCGCTCGTAGGCGTGCTGCTTGGCGCCGGGCAGCCAGGAGCGGGCGGTAATGCCAACCACTTGCTCGTCAGATCGCTTCATGCCGAGCAGCGGCCGGGCGTCGAAACTGATATGCGGCTCGAACATGAAGGCACTGTCCGGAACCTGGATAACCCGCTCATCCGCTATTCCCATGTCGGCCAGCAAGGCTCTCGACTTGGCCTCACGCACCAGAATCAGGTCAGCGTATCTCAAGCCGTGAAGGGCAATTATGCGTTGCATATTCCTTGGATATGGACCGAACGACTGGGCATAGAGGCATACTGGCTTGCCGAGCGCCTTAGCCAGCCATATTTGATGAAACAGTAGAAATAGCATAATGGTGCTCACGAAGTCGTTCCTGGCACGCAAGTAGCCGCCGCCGACGCAGACTTGCATGTCGGCCTCGGCCAGCAACCGCATCGGCTCTCTCCAGCCGCGCGGCAAGGGTAGCGCTACGTGGCCGAGGCGCATCACACCCGCCCACACTGCCGTGTAGGCCGTCATCGCGAAAGCCAGGAACAGCTTTTTCAGCTTTCCGTTCGCGGGCGAGACCATCCCGTACATGAGGGCGTTGCAGACGGGAATCCCGTCAAATGCATAGCCCGCTTCTACCGTATCCACCGTGAGAATATTCAGCTGCGGATTCCCGAAGGTACGCTGCAGCTCGCTTATTTGCGCCGACAATATGGCAGCGTCACCGTTATTGTGGCTAGAGTACACATGCGAGATGACAATCTTCACTGGTACGCCCCGGGCCGATGAACTGGGCGGTGTGCACACAGCGACTCGAGTCGTGGCATACGTATTGGCCGGGGGTATGCACGGCAGACGGCCGCGAGGCTGCATGCCGCTGACCGTGGCCCCAGACGACAAGCTGGATCAGTGCCCTCTGCGTGTGCACCTGGCAGGATGAGGGAGCCGACCGGATCAGCCACGAGAACCGGTTCGGGCTGCTGACAGCCGGAGGCTCTCCGGAGCCGACGCACGCGGAGGTGGCCGCGGCGATCGGTTACCAAGCTCACTGCTGCCATGACACGCCCTCACGAACGATGCGGGCAGGGTTGCCGGCCACGACTACGCCGCTCGGGACCTCCGAGGTGACGACACTGCCGGCCGCCACAACCGCGCCGTCGCCGATCGTCACCCCGGCGAGAACTATCGCTCCCGTGCCGATCCACACATGGTCGCCGATGGCGATGCGCTGCGAGCGGGGCCGTGGCACTCCGTTGACGACAAGTTCGTGGACGTTGGTGTCCAGGATGTTGGTGTTCCAGGAGATCGAGCATCCGGAGCCGATCTTGATGTGCTCGAAACAGGTCACGGTGGAGCAGTCGTTGATGTACGACTGAGTGCCTATCTCCAGATGGCCACCGTCGTTGACGAACACCCTCGTCCCTCGGTGTATCTGGACTGTGCCTTCAACCGACAGCTGAGCGCCCCGGCCGAGATGTACCGAGCAGGGCATCGGCGTGAAATGAGCGAAGCCCATGAAAAGGAAGGATCCTCTGGCGAAGTGGATTCTCGAGCCAGGGCCCACCTTCAGCCTGGTCCCCCTTGCGACAATGCACCATCCTCCGTAGCGGACCGTCAGATACAGCGTCCGAAGAACTGAGACGTGCGACGTGATGCGGATCATGGCGCGCAGACTGACGCGCTCGTTGTGTTCTGGAATCAAGCGCTGGAGCGGCCTGGTGCCCAGCGCCTCCGTTCGGCGGTCCCGGGACGACGCCCGGCGCCTAGAGCTTGCTAGCCTGGTCATACAGCCTCTCGAATTCGACACCGACCGCTTTCCAGGAGTACCTGCCAACGAGACGACGGGACGTCTCGCTCATGCGCCGGTAGCCGTCTTGGTCGCCGGTCATGCTCAGCAGTGCCTGGCGCAACGCCGACGGGTCCCCGAGGGGAACGAGGAGACCGTTTTGGCCATGGACCACTACATCACGATTTCCCGGTATATCCGTAGCCACGATCGGCAGGCCCATCGCCAGGGCCTCCAGCAGGACCAGGGGCATGCCTTCCCGTTCGGACGGCAAGACGAAGACATCCGCGTTCCGGTACAGCTCGCGCAGCTCGGCTCCGTCCGCCCGGCCATGAAATCGCACGTTCTGTAGCCGCAGGTCGCTGACGGCCTCCTTGAGCTCAGCCTCGAGTTCACCATCGCCGACCAGAGTCGTCTCGAACTGCTCTGAAACGCCCTCCAAGGCGCGAAACAGCAGGGGGAGGTTTTTCTGGACCGACAGCCTGCCTACGAAGAGCAGGCGAGGCTTCGGGTGCAGAACCCGCTGGCCGGCGTAGAAGAACGTCTCGTCGACGCCGTTGGGTATCACAGCAATCCGGGCCGGATCGATACCGTATTTCGAAGCGACGGCCGATCGCTGCTCGTCGGTGAATACCACGACGGTCGCCGCGGCCCGGAGGACAGGTCGCAGGATCAGCGGCTTATAGGCCCGAAGAAGGAATCCGGCCCACCCGGACGGGCCGACATCGAGGTGAAGGTGTGCGACGTACGGCAGCCCGTGGAGCAGGTGCGCCGCGTAGACCACCTCTGGAACGAAGGCCTGACCGACGTGCAAATGGACGACCGAGCGCCGTGGCAGCCTGAGGAGGGCGGCAGGGAGGCCGGGGACGATCGCGGTGTGGGCGATCTCCCACGATCGAAGCCGCCGCACAAAGCCCGCTTCGCCGGAGCCGCCGGTCCTTGGCTGTCCGTCTAGGGACGTCAGAACGTCAACTTCGAGGCCCTGCATCTTCCGATTGACCGCCAGCGACTCGACCACCTTCTCGGTGCCACCGAGAAACGGAGGGTAATGAGCGGTCACGTGCACAACGCGCGACGCCACGAGTCATATCCTTCCGGCACGCGTCGAGCGCAGCAAACGACGAGAATCGCCATCGACGGCAAGCGCAACCAGACCGTGCCCGATCTCGCAACTCCAGGACAGAGCCGGCGGAACGAAGTCCTGCCAGCAATATGACCTGGAGGTGAACGAAGAATATTGCCTCATGGACGCGTACCGATCCGTCTGTTTCGCGTACTCCTGTAGGCCATGGCGGGCGGAGGTAGCCCACCATGGCCTACCTCCGCCCGGCTGGCTCAATTACTACTGCCGCCTGACAGCACTACCCTGACCGATGCTTCCCGGGGCTCAGCAGCGAATGCTTCCCGGGGCTCAGCAGCGAATGCTTCCCGGGGCTCAGCAGCGAACTCGAACTCCATGGGCGACACTGCGATCGTCGGCGCTGGCCGCTTGAGTTGGAAGACGGCGAGGAAGAACGCATCGAACCACAACTTGGCGCCGAGTACCATGCTCAGCAGCCCGATAATCGTGATCGACGCGGCCAGGCCTCCTGCACCGACGGGTCCCCATCCCACCACAAACTGGCGGATCACCAACGCCAAGCCGACGATGGCCAGTCCGGTACCGCAGACTAGTCCGCGCTCGAGGTTGAATGTCCTGTCTACCCACTCCGACACACGACTCGACTCGTCGATACCGATGCTCTTCGGGTAGGTCTTGGCGAACAGGCCAGATGTCAGCAGGTGACATCCGGCGAGGGTGAACAACGCAAGCAGGATCTTCGCCATCAGCATGGCTGAGCTCCCGGCAAAGCCGAGGAGGGCGAGCTGGCCGAGCAGGCCGACCGAGAGAAATGCTACCCCGGGAATCACGAACAGGTGATCCGGCGACATCAGCAAAAGGAAACGGAGATGGCGCCACGCATCCCTAAATGAGTTCAGCTTCGACTCGCCGATGCGAGGGTGGTATGTGATGGGGACCTCGGCCACGCGGAGGCCGGCCCGGGCAGCCTTCACCACAATCTCGGACGCGAACTCCATGCCCTCGCATTGCAGAGACATCTTATCCAGCGCTGGCCTGGTGAAGGCACGGAAACCACTGTGTGCGTCGCTGACCTTCAGCTTGAAGAGCACATTGAGAATTGTGGTGAGAATAGGATTCCCGATGTAACGATGACTCCAGGTCATGGCGTCCTGGCGGATCTGGCCGTCGAATCGCGACCCGAGGACATAGTCGAACCCATTATCGAGGGGCCTTATAATGTCCGGAAGTACTGTGAAATCGTAGGAGTCATCGGAGTCTCCCATGACGATGATGTGTCCACGAGCGGCGCTGAAGCCCCTCATATACGCATTGCCGTAGCCTCGGAGCGGCTCATGAACTACGCGGGCTCCGGCGGCCCGCGCCACCTCGACGGATCGATCGCTCGAACCGTTATCGGAGACGATCACCTCACCTCGACGGCCTGTCTTCCGGAGACCTTCCCAAGCTTTGGTGACACACAGCCCGACGCTGTCTTCTTCGTTGAAGCAGGGCATGACGACACTGATATCGATGGCGTCAGGGTCTCGAAGGCCGTTCGTGGTGGAGGTTCGCGGACGGCTCGAGTCCGCGGGAGATCCGACGGGCTCGGACAAGGTAGGGCCCCCTTACGCATGTACATAACACACGGTTAGGTGATCTTGCGGGGAGATTGGTGGGTAAGACCATGGAGACGCTCTTTAGGCCACTAAACGGACTCGTGGCGGCTGGCAGGCTAGCACGCCGCGGCGTGAACGCGCTGGCAACCCCCTTAAGTCGTAGTGACTGCTGAACCGTCCCTAATGTGAAGGACGCCCTGAACGTGCCGGAGGTTTACATGCCGCGGGGCGCTTCTCGCGTGGGGATCGCAGAGCCAGTGGGCCGAGGCAACGGTTCAAGATCGGCTGCGGCCCCGCCACGAGGTCTTGCGCAGCCGCCCTGACCTGGAGGGGCGCCCGTAACGTGCGCGGGGGCCCGGGAGAGGCGAAGGGCCGCGAAACCGCAGCCAGGGAGCCGGGGCGGTCGCTTGGCCCGATTGGCGTGACCCGCCGCGGCCTGACTCGCTGACCGGCACTCCGTAAACTCGGAGAGTCCGGCCGTATCTCGTTGAGGGCATGGGCGAGGATATGTGGCCCGCGAACCGCGACCTGTCAACCTGCGACGAGGTGGTCGCGGTGAGCGACGCGGAGTTGTTTCTGAAGACCCGGCGGCTCGCCCGGGAAGAGGCCCATGTGCTTGCTGCCCGGCGGCGGGCGCGGCTACCTGTCGAAGATGTTCAGCGGCGAATGGCTGGCCGACTACGGTCTCCCGCGACCAGGCAGCCCACCTTCAGGGGTCCGCGTTCAGCGCGATCCGGCTGGCGATCCTGACATGCCCGCCGGTCAGGTCCGCGCCGCAGCCGCCGTGCGCTTTGAAGTGTGAGAGTTCTCACGAGTATCGTCTGCCGAACAGGCGGGCGGAGACAGAACGGGCGTATCCACAAGCGTAGATGTGATCTAGATAGCTGATTCTCGCCATGATATCCGCAGCAAGACTACTCTTCAGGGCAGCGGCATTATTCAGGCCGACAGCGATGGCTTCTTGAAGATCGGGTGCAAGATTCCTTTCTTTAAGGATGCGTAGATGTTCATGCTGAAAATGGTCGCCAGTCTTTATCGCGGTAGTGGGGACTGCCGCGAATAGCTTGGGATCAATGCGGTGAGGGAAGGTGCTCGACTTCTCAAGCGCACCGGCAAGGTAGAGACTAGTCATTGTCCTCAGGCATTTCTCGCATTTGCCGCAGTTATAGGCCTTGTCCTCGTTCTCATGGCATACCCGCAAGTGCTCGAGTGCGAGGGGGGACTGCGCGATCTGCCAGATCACCTTATCGAGCCTGCTCGCTTCCGTTCCGTCGTGCACGAAAGTAGTGCTCTCAGTGCTCCAGTGCCCATCGATCGCGAGGCTTGTGCCCAAGGGAGTTCGGATCGCTTGCTCCTCCGCGGAATAGGAGCCTGGCATATAGACCTGGTGGAATGCACCGCGCAAGAAGAGCCCTACAGCCGCGAGGCAACCGCCGTGGCTGTAGTCCCAGTTCATTATCGGCTCCAGGAGCCCGTAAATGTTAGACTCGACTACGACTACTTCGACTTTCTCTGCCGCGGCAATATCCGTGATGTTTTGCAGGGTCCGGTTCCATAGCCGCTTGTTACGCAGGTCGATATCGAAGCCGTTGACCAGGATAAAAGTATCAACCCGGTCGGCTTCTACCGGGTCGTCTTTGTGCTTAAGATAAGTATAGAATGAGTCGACGCCGCCGGAAAAGAACACTGCTGTCCTATGGGGCGTGTTCGTGTCAGCGGCCACCTCGTCGACTTTAATTTCAATCGGCTTGAAGCCCAGGTTCCAGTCCAGCACCTCCTGCATGACTGCATGCATGCCCTTATAAAGCTGCTGCGAAATGGACCCCCTGATAATAAGGTCCTCGCCCTGCTTCATTGAAGGCAGGAGCAGCGACGTGGCAAACGGGCTTGCGTCATTGTAGACGTCAGCGCTCTGGGCGGCGTTCTCGACACTGTAATACACCGTGTCCCAGCCGAGTTTGCGTATCTTGCACCGGGCAGACAGAACTGTCACGTCGCCAGTACGGGCAAGCCGTACGTCCTTAACGATCATCGGTGATCCCCTAGAGTTCCTGATCCTGGTCGTTCGTGATGCCTCCCCCGGGAGGCCGCCTAACGTTCATCTAGCGAGCCCGCCGCTGCGCCCGCGAAGTCGTGCCAGGCCTCGGGGCCGGAGGCTCACGACGAGGCCCGCCCAGGTCTGATGTCGTCGTAGTATGCGATCAACAGCGCCATATCGGTAGAGACGTCTCACACGCGCAGAAGGTTCACAGGACATCAGGCGCTTCCTGCCCGGAGACCACCTCCCCGGGACGACCGTGACGAGGTACTGCTCATCGTCGCTGCAGACCACCCGGATGGCGTTTCACGCCATTAGGGCCGGTGAGGGCGACGTGTTCATCTCGGCGGGCGTGGAATGCGTCAGCCGTTTCACTACCGGCAGCAGCGATAGCTGGCCTGATACACACAGCCCGGTCTTCGCCGGGGCGGAGGCCCGGACCCAGCGGCGGTCCGCCGCGGGCGCGGAGGCCTGGGACCTGATCGCGGCCCGGCACTGCGGCATCCCGCCAGCACGGGTCGCCGGGCGTGATCTGGGCGAGGTGACCGCGGTCCGCCTGGACGCCACGGCCCTGGGCACAGGACATCGCCGACGCGTTCACCCGGATCCTCGCCCTGCCCCCGCCATGACCCGGGCCGGGCCGTCCCTGCCACCCAGGAAGGAGCCGCCAGGCCGACCGTGGAACCGGCGCCCACCCGACGCGACAGCCGGGCGGCACCCCACGCCAGGCGCCGAAAACCGAAGATCAAAAACCCACCCGGCTGGGCCAGGAGGCAAGGCCGTCACACCGGTGAATCATCGAGGCTGATGGCTCAAACATAACGAAATACTGCTGTAGTATTAGGAGAATCGTCTACCGAATAGAGGGGCCAAAACAGAGCGGACATATCCACCAGTGTAGACATGATCCAGATAGCGGATCTTCTCCATGATGTTTATGATAGGGCTGTTCTTCACGATGATGGTGCTCTCCAGGCTGGCCCTGATGGCTTCCTGGAGTTCAGGTGCGAGATTCTTTTCTTGAAGGCCGCGGAGGTTTTCATTATGAAAAGAGCCGTCGCCCCTCAGTGTGATTGTGGGGATTGCGGCCACCAGCGCCGGGTCAATATGGTGAGGAAGGGTCTCCGACTTCTCGAGCACGCCGGCGATGTAGAGATTAGTCATTGTCCGCAGGCATTTCTCGCATTTGCCGCAGTTATAGGCCCCGTCCTCGTTCTTGTAGCACACACGCAGGT
>OCZU010000359.1_pt1 | contig 32167 bp, 25 predicted proteins | sample 1539001 | NCBI WGS metagenome assembly OCZU01 (sample SAMEA3539306, study PRJEB22396) | soil metagenome | biome: tundra; feature: field; material: soil | place: USA | collected 2010-05 | depth 0.15 m | reverse complement strand
GGCGTGCTGGTGCTGCTCGCGCCGGTGCTGCTGCTGCCCGGGCTGGCCTGGGGTGCGGCCGGACGGCTCCGGGCGGTGCAGTATCCGGCCGACTGGATGACAGCCAGGCAGATCGTCGACGGCGACCGGCGTCCTGGCTCGGTCCTGTTGCTGCCGTGGGCGCAATACCGGCGGTACGGGTGGAATAACGGCGAGGCGGTATATGACCCATGGCCGCGGCTGATCTCCAGGGCGATGATCTGGAACGACGCGCTAGACGTGGGCAGCGTGGTCGTGGCGGCGGAGAGCCCGCAGGCCCGGCGGCTCGGCCCGGTGATCAGCTCGGGTCGGGCGCTGACCGGGCCGCTGCGCGCGGCCGGTGTTCGATATGTCCTGGTCGACGCCGGCCCGCTGCTCGGTGATCGGGGGCCGCGACTGGCCGCGCTGGCCGCGCTGCCGGGGGCGCAGGTCGTACTGGCCAGTGGCGATCTCATCTTGTTCCGGCTGCCGTCGGCTGGCGCCGGCTGATGCCGGCTGATCCGCGTGGGCGCCAGTAATGTTGCCCGCACGCCATCAGGAAATTACTATTTCATTGCGCGCTGGTCAGATGACCAGTCTGTTCCCTAAGCTAAGGCGCACGCCGCCCGGCTACTGAGCAGGTCCGGCCAAGGAGGATCGTCGTGACGCGACTCGGACTGACGCTCATCGCGCTGGTAGTTGGCGCTGCACTCGCCGTGGGCGCGACGTTCACCTTCACGGCTGTGCTGTCCAGCTCGAACGAGAACCCGGTCAATCAGCAGCTGTACAACTACGGCACCAGGTAGCCGCAGCCGGAAGTTCGCCCGGACAGACGTTAGTCGGCCAGCTCTGCCGCGGTCAGGGCGCCGAGTTCCCAGCAAGACTGCAGATCATCACGTGCTGGCACGCCTGTGACGCACACCGGCGGCCTGACCTGGCGCCAGTTCAGGCCCGTCGTGATCGTCTCGACTGCCCGGACAGCTCCGGTCGTATCACTCGCGCCGTGCACGTAGAGCCCGTACGGGCGTCTCCTGGTGGCCTCCAGGCACGGGTAATAGATGCCGTCGAAGAAGTGCTTGAGCGCACCTGACATGTAGCCGATATTGGCCGGCGTGCCCAGCAGGTAACCATCGGCGGCCAGAACGTCTGCCGCGCCTGCGCTCAGTGCGGGCACCAGCATGACCTCAACGCCCTCGATCTCGTCGGTGCGCGCACCGGCGACGGCCGCCTCCAGCATCGACTGCATCGCTGGCGACGGCGTGTGGTGGACAACCAACAGACGGCGCATGTGCCCGGAGCATAATCCGCCGCCGCGATTCCCGCGCATCGACCGTCCCGAACCAGGGCCGCCTTGATCGTGGGCTCACACAGGTAGTCCTACCTTGCCAGATCGTTGCCCCACATTCTAGACTGAACATTCAGTCAATCCCTCAGGGAGCGAGTCCCATGGCCGCCAAACAGGCCTCAGTCAGCACCACATCTGCCCACAACGTCGCAACAGTCCACTTCGACGCGGACAACAGGCCGGGTCCTGACGAGGTCGACAACAAGCCGAGTCTTGATGATGTCATTGGCGAGCAGGAGCGGATCTTCATCGACCGCCAGCCTGAGTCGGCCAAGCTGGCCGCGCACGCGCGGCTGACGATGGCCGGCGGGGTGACTTCGAGCTGGCAGATCTCCCGCCCGCAGCCGGTGTGGCTGAGCCACGGCAGCGGGTCGAAGCTGTACGACGTGGACGGGCACGAGTACGTCGACATGCACGGCGGCTACGGCGTCTCGCTTGCTGGGCACGCCCATCCGGCGATTGTCGCCGCCGTACAGCGCCAGGTCGCCAGCGGAACTCACTTCGCGCAGCCGACCCGCGACGCCCTCACCGTCGCGACCGAGCTCAGCCGCCGGTTCGGGCTGCCGCTGTGGCGGTTCGCCAACTCGGGCACCGAGGCGACGCTAGAGGCAGTGCACCTGATGCGGGCGATCACCGGCCGCGATCTGATCATCAAGATCGAGGGCTGCTACCACGGTCACCACGATTCTGTCCAGGTCTCTGTCTATCCCGCCGCCAGCGTGATGGGACCGGCAAGCCGCCCAGCGAGCGCGCCGTCAAGCATCGGCCTGCCGCGCGCGATGACCGACCTGACTCTGGTCGTCGGCTTCAACGACCTGGCCGCGGTGGACCGTGTGCTCCGGGAGAACCACGGGCGGATCGCCGGCCTGATCATCGAGCCGATCATGATGAATGCGGGCATCATCATGCCCGAACCCGGCTACCTGGCCGGCCTGAAGGACCTGCTGCACTCCCACGGAGCACTGCTGACCTACGACGAGGTGAAGACCGGCCTGACGGCTGGACCCGGCGGCGCGACGCAGGTCACCGGCGTGACGCCGGACATCACCTGCCTGGCCAAGGCCATCGGTGGCGGCGTAGCGGTGGCCGCGATCGGCGGTACCACCGAGGTAATGGAGCACGTGGCGAACGGCAGCTACGACATGGTCGGCACCTTCAGCGGTAACCCGCTGGCGATGGCGGCCGCCAGGGCCATGCTGCAGGAGGTCGTCACTCCCGACGCCTACCAGCGGATCGAACGGCTCCGGCTGCGTGCCGTGCACGGAGTCGAGCGGGAGATCGCCAAGGCCGGCCTCGACGCCCGGGTCGTCTCGGTCGGCGCGAAGGGCTGCATCGTATTTTCCTCCGAGCCGGTCCGCGATTTCCGCAGCTTCCTGGCGATCAACGACTCGTTCAGCCACGCGCACTGGCTGTTCCAGCACAACGGCGGGGTCTTCCTGCCGCCGTGGGGCAAGAGCGAGCAGTGGCTGATCTCGGTGCAGCACGATGAGGGGGATATAGACCGGTTTATCGGTAACTTCGCCTCATTCGCCACCAGCATGGCCGGAGTCGGAAGCTTCGGAGAGATCCGTCAGATAGCCGACTAGGTGCTGTAATCTCTGAAACCTTGTTTCTGCGAGCCTGCAGTAGTAACCAGGAGTACTGAAGGACGGACGGCACGGACTTCCTGACCAGAAGGGATGGCGCAGTATGCATCCGAAGGAAGGCTGGCAGGCAGGACGTCCGCCGATCCCGGGAGTGTCCCGCCGGTCGTTCCTGCGGGGAGCAGGCGCCGGCGCGGGCGGGCTGCTCGCGGCGGGCGGGGCCGGCTCGCTGCTGTCGGCCTGCAGCGGGGCACTGGCAACTGGTCCGACCGGCGCCGTGCTCCCCCTGCCCCGGCCGGACCGCCCGGTGACCTGGCCGATCTACGCCGACAACAAGCCGATCAAGAGCGGGCTGCTGCCCGAGCGCGATGCCACGCTCAACGTCTACAACTGGGTCGCCTACGTCAACCAGCAGTGCCTGAACGATTTCGGCAAGAAGTACAACTGCAAGGTCCAGCTGACCACGTTCAACACGATGACCGAGGCGCTGGCCAAGCTGAGCAGCGGCCAGGTCAACTTTGACCTGTTCATGGGCGTCACCAATGACGTGATCGGCAAGGCCGTCGCGGAGAAGCTCATCCAGCCGCTGAATCACAGCTACATCCCGAACATCAACCAGGCGTGGCGCGAGTTCACCAACCCGTTCTACGACCAGCGCTGGCAGTACACCGTGCCGTACACGATCTACACGACCGGGATCGCCTGGCGTAAGGACTACATCTCAGACAGCCCGGCCGCCTGGCCCAACGGCTATGCCTTTCCCTGGCAGTCCAAGTACGCGGGCAAGGTCGCGATCCTGGATGACTACCGCGAGTCGCCCAGCCTCGGACTGATGAAGAGCGGCATCTACGACCTGAACACGACCGACCGGGCCCAGCTCGCCCAGGCCCAGCAGGCGCTGCAGGAACTGGCGAAGCTCACCGACGTGCACATCGACAACAACGACTACACCGAGATCCCCTCTGGCCAGATGTGGATCCACCATGCCTGGTCAGGCGACATCGCGGCGGCGGCTTCCTACATGCCCAAGGGCGTGCCCGTCGACGTGGTCGGCTACTGGTTCCCCCGCGACGGCAGGGGGCCGACCGCCAACGACACGAACACCATCCTGCGCGGCGCGCAGAACCCGGTACTCGCGCATCTGTTCCTCAATTACATGCAGAGCCTGCCGAACGCGCTGACCAACATCAGCTACAACGGGTACATGCAGCCGGTCTACGGCGTCACCAAGGACCGGCTGGTACACGAGGGAATCTTGCCCAAGTCCCTGATCTCCACCGTCGTGCTTGAGGAGAATTTCAAGCACGGGCTATGGGAGCTGCAGCTGCCCGTCGAGGCTGACCTCGCCTGGCAGCAGGCCTGGCAAGTCGTCAGCCACGGCATCTGAGGGGATCGTGATGAGCGTGCCCACGGCCACCCGCGTCGGTGGCCAGCCCGCACCGGGCGGCGACGGCAAGCGCCCCGGCAGGCGCCAGCACAACCGCTTCTTCTTCATGCTCCTCGCCGCGCCGGGGATCATCTGGCTGGCGGTGCTGTTCCTGGTTCCGTTCTACGACATGCTCGCCATCGCGGCCGGCCGGCTGAACTTCCTCACTGAGGCACCTGTCGCCATCTACAACCCGCTGAACTGGTCGCACGCGAATCTGGTCGACACCTTGCGCGACATCTTCGGCGTCGGCAGCTTCGAGCTTCCGATCATCTGGCGCACGGTCTGGTACACCGCCGTCGCCTCCGGCCTGTCGCTGCTGATCGGCTATCCGGCCGCGTACTTCGTCGCCAGGTTCGCCGGCCGGCGCAAGGCGTTCTTCCTGGTACTTCTGATCGCGCCGTTCTGGATCAGCTACATGATGCGGATGCTGGCCTGGATCGACCTGCTGCAGACCAACGGCTACCTGAACAGGGTGCTCAGCTTCCTGCACCTGCCAGGGCAGACCGACTGGCTGGGCGGACGCTGGTACACCGTGGTGCTCGGGCTGGTCTACGGCTACATCCCGTACCTCATCCTGGTGCTCTACGCGGGCCTTGACCGGATCGACGGATCTCTGCTCGAAGCCGGACGCGACCTCGGGCTCAGCCGGTCCAATACGTTCCTCAAGGTGACGCTGCCACTATCCCGGCAGCCGATCCTGACCGGAATGCTGATCACCGTGCTGCCGATGCTCGGCGACTACTTCACCAACCAGTTGCTCTCCGGCACGCCTGGTACCGCCATGATCGGCAACGTGATCGACAATCAGCTCGGCACCAACGGCTTCGAGGGTCAGGGCGCCGTGCTCTCGCTGCTCCTGCTCATCGTCCTGGTCGTCCCGATGGTCTACTACGTGCTCGCGACAGCACGGTCGGCGAGGGAGGCGTCATGACGGCGACGGCCAGCACCGCGCCACCGCAGGCGGTCAGCGCGACCCAGACCAGGAGCTACCTGCCCTGGCGGAACCGGAACCCGTGGCATCACCCGTGGTTCCTTGAAAGCTTCACCTGGCTGTATCTGATCTGGTCGCTGGTGCCGATCGCACTGGCAGTGCTGTTCTCGTTCAACAGCGGCAAGTCCCAGGCGGTCTGGCAGGGCTTCTCCCTGCGCTGGTACATCACCGACCCGCTCAACTCGGTCGCGCACAGCACCGTCCTGCAGCTAGCCGTCCTGCAGACACTCAAGCTGAGCGCTTACACCACGCTGATCGCGATCCCGCTCGGGGTTACCTTCGCCCTCGGCATCCACCGCTGGCGCAGTATCACCTCGGCATCGTTCAACTTCGTCATGCTGCTGTCGTTCGTCATCCCCGAGCTGATCTTCGGCGTGGCGATGTTCTTCGTCTTCACGACGCTGTTCCGGCCGGTCGGCCTGGGCACCATCGCCGAGACGCTGGCGCTGGTCACCTGGAACGTGAGCTGGCCCGCGATCATTGTCCAGGCCAGGCTCGCGACGATCGGCAACTCCTACTCAGAGGCGGCCGCCGACCTGGGCTGCTCGCCGTTCGCGACGATGCGAAAGGTCATGCTGCCGCTGCTCGCGCCTGCCATCTTCGCCAGCGCGGTGCTGGTCTTCTCCAGCGTCATCGACGACTTCGTGATCGTAGACCTGCTCAGCAACACCTCGGCGACCACGCCGATGTCGGTCTACATCTACAGCCAGCAGCACGGCGGCAACGGCGGCCCGGCACTGAATGCCCTCGGCACCATCATGCTGGTGATGTCCTTCATCATCGCGATCGCGGGCTACATCGGCTTCCGCGCCATGACTCGCGGCGAGCGCGGCACCAGCGCCGACGCGCTGACCACGATCGCGGGCACCTGACCAGATGACCGACCTGCCGAGCCGGGCGCAGGTGGTGATCGTCGGCGGCGGGGTGATCGGCTGCAGCATCGCCTACCACCTGGCGCACCTGGGCTGGACCGACGTCGTATTGCTGGAGCAGCACGAGCTGACCGCGGGCACCACCTGGCATGCGGCCGGGCTGATCACCTCCGCCGGGATGACGGATGAGACCGCGCTGTTCTTCAGCCGGTACTCGCGCGACCTGTATACCCGGCTGGAGGCCGAGACCGGTCACTCGACCGGCTTCCGGCCAGTCGGGCACATCTCGCTGGCCACCTCGCCGCGGCGACAGGCGGCGCTGCGCCGCGAAGCGGCCTGGATGCATGGCTTCGGCGTGCAGGACACCGAGATCTCGCCCCGCGAGCTGGCCGACATCTGGCCCCTGGCCAGGACCGACGACGTGCTGTCCGCGTTCTACGTGGCCGACGAGGGCCGCGCCGACCCGGTCGGCGTGGCCACCTCGCTGGCCAAGGGCGCCCGCATGCTCGGTGTCAAGATCATCGAGGGCGTAGCGGCCACCGGGGTCCAGACCAGCCACTGCCGGGTCACCGGCGTGCTCACCGAGGCCGGCCCGATCGAGACCGAGATCGTGGTGAACGCGGCGGGCATCTGGGCGCGTCAGTTCGGCGCGCTGGCCGGGGTGCACGTGCCGCTGCAGGCGGCCGAGCACTACTACCTGCTCACCGACACCGTGCCGGGCATGGACGCCGACCTGCCGGTGATCGAGGACCCGGATAGCTACGGCTACTACCGGCCGGAGGGCGACGGGATGCTGGTCGGGCTCTTCGAGCCGGTCGGCGCGCCGTGGTCGCTCGACGGGGTCCCCCGGAGCTTCTCGTTCGGCACGCTGCCGCCGGACTGGGACCGGATGGAGCCGTACCTGGCCCGCGCGATGGAACGGATCCCGACGCTGGCCGACACCGGGGTACGGACTTTCTTCTGCGGCCCCGAGTCGTTCACCGGCGACGTCAGGCCGCTGCTCGGCCCGGCGCCCGAGCTTGACGGCTACTTTGTCGCAGCCGGCCTGAACTCGCTCGGCATCCTGTCCGGTGGCGGGGTCGGCGCCATGATCGCGCACTGGATCGTCGACGGTGTGCCGCCGGTGGACGCCACCGCCGTCGCGATCGACCGGACCGCGGCGCATGAGACCTCGCGCCGGTTCCGGGCCGAGCGCACCGTCGAGCAGCTTGGCGTCCTCTTCGGCGACGCCGTCTGGCCAGCCTGGAAGCCATCCACTGGCCGGAACGTCCGCCGCTCCGTACTGCACGACCGGCTCGCGGCGGCCGGCGCCCGCTTCGGCGTCTCGGCCGGCTGGGAGTTCCCCGAGTGGTTCGCCGAACCCGGCGAGCACCCCGCCGCCACGCTGGACTACCAGCGCCAGGCCAGTCACCCGATCGTCGAGCGCGAGCACCGAGCGATCCGCGAGGCGGTCGGCGTGATCGATATGAGCCTGATGGCCAAGCTGATCGTGCAGGGCCCGGACGCCGCCGCCGTGCTCAGCCGGCTGTCAGCGAACGACGTCAGCCGCGAGGTCGGCCGCCTCGTCTACACCCAGTGGCTCAACCATGGCGGCGGCATCATCGCCGATCTGACCGTTACGCGTCTTGGGGTTGAGAAGTTCCTTGTGGTGGCCAGTGACATCATTCATCGCAGAGTCGAGCCGCTGATCCGCCGCGCGACCGCCGAAGGCGAAATCGTCACCGTGACGGATGTCACCTCGGGCACGGTCCTGCTGACGGTGCAGGGCCCGGCTTCGAGGAGACTGATTTCCCGGCTGACTGACTCCGATATGTCTAACAATGCGTTCGGGTACCTGTCGGCACGCCAGGTCCAGGTCGGCTACGCGCCGGTGCTCGCGATCCGGGTTACCTATGTCGGTGAGCTCGGCTGGGAACTGCACGTTCCGGCCGAGTACGCCGCCGGGGTCTACGACGACCTGCTGTCGGTGGGCGCTGACCTGGGCGTCCGGCCGGTCGGCCTGTCCGCGATGTCGAGCCTGCGGCTGGAGAAGGGCTACCGCGACATGGGCGTCGACATCGACAACACCGACAACCCGATCTCCGCTGGCCTGGGTTTCGCTGTCGCGTGGGACAAGCCCGGCGGCTTCATCGGCAGGGACGCGCTGCTCGCCGCGCGGGCCGCGGGCCCGCCGACGCACCGGGTCGTCGGGCTGGTGGTGGAGGATCCGGCGGCGGACCTGTTCGGCAACGAGCCGGTGCTGCTCGGCGGTGCCTGGGCCGGCTACGTCCGGGCGGCCGCCTACGGCTACACGGTCGGCGGCCCGGTCGCGCTGGCCGGTGTCTCGTGCCCCGACGGCGTCACGGCGCAGTGGCTGAAGGCGGGCGACTTCGCGGTGCGGACCCCGGCCGGTGACCTGCCCGCCAGGCTGCAGATCGCCCCGTTCTACGACCCGCAGCGGCTGCGCATCCTCGACGAGGCATGGTAGGTCTAGGCCCACCGCAGGTGTAGGTCGCTGACCATTACGGAGCCTGGTCTCGGTGCGTCACGATGAGGCTGCGGCCGTCACCTATGCTGACGGCGCTGGCCTAAGGAGCGACGTCGATGCACTGGACGGTTCTCGGGATTGCCGCCGTCGCACTGTGGTCTGGCTACCTGGCCTGGTTCGTGCTGCTCCTGGCGCGGCGGATCAGGGCAGCGCGGGGACCGGCCAGGCCGATCAGGGAGCGGATCGGCGCGCTCGGCCTTGAAGTGCTCTTGCTGCCCGGCGTGCTTGCCCTCGCCGGACTGTTCGGGACGTTCTGGGACATCGTTTCCCTGCTGGTGCCTGGGCTCGCCCTGGGACTGTGGACTTTCGCGCCCCGCTATGTCACCTCAAAGATCCTGCCCCTCGCGCTGATCGGCGTCGGACTCGACGGCTTCGTCGGAATCCGGGATTACGCGCGCGGGATCTGGTGGGTGAGCCGCTACTTCCTTGCGACTCCTGGCTCCGGATCGGCGTACCCGCATTTCGTGTTGCTTCAGGCCTACGGCCTCATTGCCGCCGGTCTCTGGCTGACCTGGCGCCGGCTGGACCCTGGCTCGCTAATGAGCCGGCTGCTCACCATGCCGGGCAGCGCCCCAGGCGAGCCGCGCCGGCCGCGCTGGGGACTGCTGCTGCTGCCGGTCGTCGGCATGGCCATCGAGATGCTCGGCTGGACCTTCTGGCTGGATACCCAGTGGTGGACCGCGGACTTCACGGTCGCGGTCGGGCTGATCGCCCTGGTTCTGGTCATCCGCGCCCCGGCCGTCGCCGCCGACCTGGCGCTGGCCGGGCTGCTTCTGCTCGGCCTGTACGGGATCGCGCTCGCCGTATGGTGGCCAGCGCACGTGCCGCTGCCCTCGCCGTACACCACAGACGTGCGCTTCGGCACGGTCTGGGTCGCCAGCCGGGCGGCTGCGCTGCTAGCTGGCGCGGAGGGTCTGGCCCTGGTGAGCCTCGGGCTGTGGCTTCTTCCGCGTGCCATCGATGATCGGACCAGGGCGCTGCTGCGGTCAGCCACCGATGCCGAGCTGGCGGTCCGGGTGGTGGGGCTGACCAGGACTCGCGCCGACGCGGTCGACACGGCAGCGGCCGAGCTGCGGCGGCTCGAACGGGACCTGCACGACGGTGCCCAGGCCCGGCTGGTCGCGCTCGGGATGAGCCTGCGCGCCGCCGAGCGGCTGATCCCCACCAACCCGGCCGCGGCGAGTGCACTGGTCGCCGAGGCGCGGGAGTCCTCGCTCAAGGTGCTGACCGAGCTGCGCGACCTGGTCCGCGGGATCTGCCCGCCGGTCCTGGCCGAGCGCGGCCTGGCGGACGCGGTACGGGCACTCGCCCTGGACACGCCGTTGCGCACCGACGTGGACATCGACCTGCCCGGCCGGCCGGACCTGCCGGTCGAGTCAGCGTGTTACTTCGCCATCGCCGAGGTGCTGGCCAACGCGGTGAAGCATGCAGCCGCCCACCAGGCACAAGTGCGGATCCGGCATTCCGGCGGCAAGCTGCAGATCACGGTCATCGATGACGGCGCGGGCGGCGCCGACCCGCGACGCGGATCTGGCCTGCTCGGCCTGGAGCGGCGGCTCGCTACATTCGACGGTGTCCTCGCGGTGAACAGCCCGCCGGGCGGGCCGACCATCGTCGCGATCGAGGTGCCATGCGCGTTGTCATCGGTGAAGACCTCTTCCTGCTGAGAGAGGGTCTGGTCCGGCTACTGCAGGCGCATGACCTGGAGATCGTCGCAGCTGTCGGCACCGGCCCTGAGCTGCTGGACGCGCTGCTGACACAGCGGCCTGACGTGGCCATCGTCGATGTCAGGCTGCCGCCGTCGTTCTCCGACGAGGGCCTGCGGGTCGCGCTTGAGGCCAGGCGCCGCCTTCCTGGCCTGCCGGTGCTCGTGCTGTCCCAGTACGTCGAGCAGCTCTACGCACGCGAGCTGCTGTCGGACCAGGCGGGCGGCGTCGGCTACCTGCTCAAGGACCGGGTGTTCAGCGACGAGGCGTTCGTCGAGGCGCTGCGCACGGTGGCGGCCGGTGGCACCGTGCTTGATCCCGAGGTGATCGCCAAGCTGCTGCGCCGGCGCGCCGATGACGAGCCGATCACCACCTTGTCGCCAAGGGAGCGGGAGGTCCTTGAGCTGATGGCGCAAGGACGTTCTAACGGCGCCATCGCCCAGCGGATGTTCGTCTCAGAGAAGGCGATCAGCAAGCACAGCACGGCTATCTTCATCAAGCTGGGGCTAGAGCCGTCCGACGACGACAACCGCAGGGTGCTGGCCGTCCTCGCGTACCTGAACTCCTGAACTCCGGGCCCGGCGGCGGCCGGCCGGTACCCGCGGCCGGCCGGTACCCGCGCCGCTGCGGGCTCGCGCCTATCCCGCCAGCGCCTCCTGCGCCTCAAGATCCGCCGGGTCGCCAATCTCGTCTCCGGCCAGCACCCTGAGCGCGTCCGGCGCCAGGTGCACGTGCACCGGCGTGCCCTGGCGCAGGTCGGCCTGTCCCCCGTCGTTCTGGACCAGGGCCTGCACCTGTGCTCCGGCAGCCAGCCGCAGGATCACCTGAGTGGCCGAGCCGAGGTAGACCAGCCGTTCCACCATCGCCGGGACCCGATTCGACCCGGTCGAGCCGAACTCCTCGATCCTGACCCGCTCCGGCCGGATGACCGCGTGCGCCCGGTCCGGCGTACCCTGCCCGCCGAAGTCGGCCGCAAGCACTGACTCCCCGAGCTTGACCTTGCACTGAGCGCCGGGGCCTCGCTCGGTGACATGTACCTCCATCAGGTTCGAGACGCCGAGGAAGTCGGCCACGTAAGTGTCAGCCGGCTCGTCATAGATCGCCTGCGGCGCGCCCATCTGCACGATCTTCCCCGCTCGCATGACCGCGAGCCGGTCCGACATGGTCAGTGCCTCCTCCTGGTCGTGAGTGACGTAGAGGAACGTAATCCCGACCCGTTCCTGCAGCGCCTTCAGTTCCACCTTGAGGGACCGGCGGAGCTTGGCGTCGAGCGCGCCGAGCGGCTCGTCGAGCAGGAGCACCGCCGGTCCGAGGACCAGCGCCCTGGCCAGCGCCACCCGCTGCTGCTGACCGCCGGAAAGCTGGCCAGGCCGCCGCTTCTCGAACGAGGTCAGCTTAACCAGCTCAAGCGCCTCGCCCACCCGCTTGCGCGTCCGCGTCTTGTCCACGCCCCGGTTACGCAGGCCGAATGCCACGTTGTCGAACACCGTCAGGAAGGGGAACAGCGCGTAACTCTGGAACACCGTGTTGACGTTGCGCTTGTTCGGCGGCACGCTCGACACGTCCGCCCCGTCGAGCAGCACCTGACCAGATGTCGGCTGCTCGAATCCGGCGATCAGCCGCAGGGTCGTGGTCTTGCCGCAGCCTGACGGGCCGAGCAGCGAGAAGAACTCGCCGCTGGCAACCAGGAGGTCCACGTTATCCACGGCGATCTCGTCAAAGCGCTTGCTGAGCGAAACCAGCTCGATCTGCCCACCGGCCATCAGCGGTTACCTCCCTGCCCTGTCATGGACCGCCGAGACGGATCCATGCTCGCGCCCACTGGGTACCCACTCGAAACTTAGGTGATCTGCTATATACCGCATACACAGTTCGAATGCACTCACCGGGTCGACAACGGGATCACTGAGGGCTATCTGCACCGTCAGCCCGTCGAGCAGCGCGGACAGGAAGATCGCGAACGACTCCGGATTGATGCTGGCGAACTCGCCTGCCTCCTGCCCGGCCAGCACCAGCGAGACGATCACGTCGCGCCAGCGCTCGTCCGATTTCTGCCGGACGCTAGACACGTCGGGGTTCCTGGCCGCCTGCACCCAGAAGTCCAGCCACAGTCTCCAGTCGGTCATCGGATCGTTGTCACCGTCGGGCAGCAGGCTCATCGCGACGAACTCCTCAAGCCGCCTGGCAGCGGTCGGCAGCTCGTCCATCCGGTGCTTGCCGTCCGCGTACCAGGTGTCCTCGTAGAACCTGATCGCCTCGGTCAGCAGCTGGTCCTTGGTCTTGAAGTAGTAGATCACCAGGGCCGGGCTGATCCCGATCCGCTCGGCGATGTCTGCGATCCTGGTATCGGCGAAGCCGCGCTCAGAGATCACGTCCAGGGCAGCCTGCAGCATCTGTCCGCGCCGCGCCTCCGCGATGCCCAGCCCGGCGGCACTGCGTCCGGACTGCTCAGTCATCGCACCTGCCCCGCGGCAGCAGCTGCTCTGTCATCACGTAATTCCTCCGCACCACTTGTCGTTATCGTAGCAAGATTTTAGACTGAACATTCAGTCAATACAGTCACGGACTTGTCCCGGCCGGCTAGCACCGCACCGGGCTGAGCCGTGCAGACCAGCACCGCGCGGGCTCGCCCGCCCAGGACGGAAGGCGGATCCATGGCCGCAACATACGACGCCATCGTTATCGGCGGGGGGCATAACGGCCTAGTTGCCGCTGCTTATCTCGCACGCGCGGGTGCGCGCACGGTGGTGCTCGAAGGCCGCCACAAGACCGGCGGCGCGGCTACGACGGAATCGCCCTGGCCGGACGCGCCTGAGTTCAAGGTAACCAGGCTGTCCTACGTGATGAGCCTGATGCCGCCGACGATCATCAATGACCTGAATCTGGCCAGCCACGGCTACAAGATCTACCCGATGGGGCCGTATTACCAGGCTTTTCCCGAAGGCGGCTCGATCAAGCTGTACGCGGACGACGCCCGGCGCAACTACGAGTCGGTGTCGCGCTGGTCGAAGAAGGACGCTGACGCGATGCCCCGCTGGGATGCCTGGCTGGCCGGGCTGGCCGACGTACTCGGCCCGATGCTGCTGACCGTGCCGCCGAACATCGGATCACGCAAGCCCCGCGATCTGACCGAGACGCTCAAGCTCGCCTGGCGGCATCGCGGTCTCGATGTCAGGACCATCGCCGACGCCACCCGGCTGATGACCATGTCGATCGCCGACCTGCTCGACGACTGGTTCGAGTCCGCTCAGGTGAAGGGCGCCCTGGCGGTCAACGGGGTGATCGGGACGTGGGCCGGGCCGTACGAGCCCGGCACCGCCTACGTGATGGCGCACCACTCGATCGGCGATGTCGGCGATGGCCACCTGGGCAACTGGGGGTTCCAGGAGGGCGGTATGGGAGCTGTCTCCGACGCGATCGAGGCCGCAGCCCGAGGTTTCGGCGCGGAGGTGCGGCTGGGCGCCAGGGTCGCCAGGGTGCTGACCGAGAACGGCCGGGCGGTCGGCGTGGCACTGGGCAATGGTGACGAACTGCGGGCCGGGACCGTGGTGACCACGCTGCACCCGCGCACCGCGTTCCTCGATCAGGTCGGCGAGGAGAACCTGCCCGAGGACTTCGCCAGGGACATCAGGATCTGGAAGACGCGCAGCGGCGTCGTCAAGATCAACCTGGCGCTGGCCGAACTGCCGGACTTCACCGCCGATCCGGGTAGCGGCCAGCAGGAGCACCACACGGGCTCGGTCGAGATGGCGCCGTCGATGGAGTTCATCGAGCGCGCCTTCCAGGATGCACGGGAGGGCAGGCCCGCACTGCGACCGTTCAGCGACGGCGTGATCCCGACCACCTTCGACAAGACGCTGTCCCCCGAGGGCACCCACATCATGTCGCTGTTCACCCAGTGGGTTCCTTCGGACTGGAACCTTGAGCCGCACGCCAGCGAGCTTGAGGCCTACGCGGACCGCATGATCGAGCTCTACGACGAGGTCGCGCCGAACTTCAAGGCGTCGATCCTGCACCGCGACATCGTCGGGCCGTATGAGATGGAGCAGGAATACGGCCTGATCGGCGGCAATATCTTCCACGGCGAGCTCTCGCTAGAGCAGCTCTTTCACATGCGCCCGGCACCCGGCTACGCCGACTACCGCACCCCGATCGCCGGGCTGTACAACGGCAGTTCAGCCACCCATGCCGGCGGCGGCGTCTGCGGCATCCCCGGCTGGCAGGCCGCCAGAGCCGCGATGGCAGATCGCCGCGCCGCGATGTCCCGCCGGACGTCGCTGCCCAGCCGGGGATCGCTGCCCAGCCCGGGGTCGCTAGCCGAACGGTTCCGCAAGGCCGCCAGATAGGCATGACAGATCGGATTCAGCGGCAACGGCTCGCTCGGCCGCAGGCCGGCCCGTGAGGCCAGCCCTGCACGCCATGCTGGAGGCCGGGTCCGTGGCGCTCGTCGGCGCGTCAGCCCGGCCTGGCAGCTTCGGCGAGCGAATGGTCGCCGAGGTCGGCAAGAGCCCGGCCAGGCCGGTGACCTACCTGGTCAACCCGCGCTACCCCGAGCTCGCGGGCAACCGGTGCTACCCGTCACTGGCTGATCTGCCCGGCCCGGTCGACCTCGTGCTGCTCGGTGTCCCCGATGCCGCGCTGGAAGGCCAGCTACGGCTAGCCGCCGGCCGGGGCGACCGGTCTGCCGTGATCTTCGGCAACGCCCACGAGGAGCAGAACCAGAACACTAGGCGTCACGCGGGCAGTGCCGATCGCCCGGGCAGCGCTGCTCACCCTGGCCTGCCGCGGCGGCTGGCCGGGCTAGCGGAGTCGGCAGGGATGGAGCTGTGCGGTGCTGGGTGCATGGGCTTCGTCAACGTCGGCTACGGGCTGCGGGCGATTGGCTACGTCGAGCCGGACCCGCTGCCCGCCGGGCCGGTAGCGCTGGTGACCCACTCGGGGTCGGTGTTCTCGGCGCTGCTGCGGACCCGGCGCGCGATCGGTTTCACCCTGGCGGTCTCCTCCGGGCAGGAGCTGGTCACGGCGGCCGGGTCCTATCTGCGGTATGCGCTGGAGCAGCCGGAGACCAGAGTGCTCGCGCTGGTGCTTGAGGCGATCAGGCGGCCGGCCAGCCTCCGCGACGTACTGCGCGCCGCGGCCGAGCGCGACCTGCCGGTCGTCATGCTCACCGCTGGTACGTCGGCGACCGGCAAGGCGATGGTGGCGGCGCACTCGGGCGCGCTGGCTGCGGCCGACGGCGGCTGGGAGGCGCTGAGCCGTGCGTATGGCATCCACCGGGTCGCCGACCTGGCCGAGATGGCCGACACCCTGGAAGTCTTCTCCGTGCGCACCCGCCGCTACGCACACCGGTCCGCCGATCCCGGGCGGATTCGCGGAATCGCTACCGTGCACGACTCTGGCCTGGAGCGGGCACACGCCGTCGATGTCGCCGACGAGCTCGGTATCCCGTTCGCCGAAATCGGCCAGGTGACCCAGGCGCGACTGACCGACCTGCTCGATCCTGGCCTGCTGCCCACTAACCCGCTTGATGTCTGGGGCAACGGCGCCGATACCCGCCGGCTGTTCGCCGGATCGCTGCTGGCTCTCGCCGAAGACGACGCAGTCGACGCGGTAGCGCTCGCGGTCGATCTGGTAACCGAGCTTGACGGTGACGACGCTTACCAGCTAGCCGTTCTCGATGCGGCCGGGCGCACCGACAAGGCGGTCGCGGTGCTCAGCAACCTGCCCAGCGTGATCGACTCAGGCGCCGCCGCGCTGCTTCGGCGCGCTGGCATCCCTGTGCTCGAGGGCATGCGCCCTGGCCTGCTCGCCCTGCGCCACTTGCTCGACCACCAGGCACGAGCGCGACACACGTCCTCGATGTCCTCCGCGCCCAGGTCCCCGGCCACGGATAGCAGGCGGCCCGATCACGTCGAGCGGAAGGCCAGGGTCGTTGGCCTGCTCGCAGCCGGGCTGCGCAGCGGGGCGCCGCAGCTCGCGGTGCTGCGCGAGTATGGCATCGGCACCGCGCGCACGCTGCCCGCCGCTGACCTCGCTGCCGTGCTCGGCGCCGCCACCGAGATCGGCTATCCGGTCGTGCTCAAGACCGACGAACCGACCATCGCGCACAAGTCCGACGCACGCGGCGTGATTACCGGTATCGAGACGCCCGAGCAACTGGCCGACGCCTACACCGACCTGGCCACCCGGCTCGGCCCGGCCGCGCTGATCTGCGAGCAGGTGGCCGCCGGGGTCGAACTCGCCCTCGGGATCGTCCGTGATCACGCGCTCGGCCCGCTGCTGATCGTGGGCGCTGGCGGTGTCCTGGTCGAACTGCTGGCCGACCGCGCTGTCGCGCTTCCTCCGGTCAGCCCTGACCAGGCCAGGGAACTTATCGGCTGCCTGCGGATCCGCGCACTGCTCGACGGCGTCCGCGGCGCCCCGCCCGCCGACATCGACGCGGTCACCCACGCCATCACCGCCTTGTCCGAGCTGGCCATAGACCTCGCCGACCAGATCGAGGCGCTCGACGTCAACCCGCTGATCTGCAGTCCGTCCGGCGCGATCGCCGTCGACGCCCTGATCATCAGGCGCTAGCCGACAGGGCCAGCGCCGGGCTCCTGGCCAGGCGCCGCGATCCCTATCCGGTGACCGCCAGGGCGGGAATCGCGGGCCCGGCGCCCGATGGCAGCAGGACTCCCGCCTCGGCGTCGCCGACGCACGGCAGGTTCCCGCTGAGAGCTGTTATCAAGATCGTGCGGCCACTGCCCTGAACCGGCAGGAATGCCGAGTTCAGCCCCAGCTGGACGTTGTAGACGACAGCCGATCCGCCAAATTCGACTAGTACCTGGCTAGGGGCACCGGCCAGGTAGCCAAGACGTACGGTGGTCGGGTTGGTCGCCAGCGCGCTCAGCCGGATGGTCACGAAGCCGTTGCGGGCGGACCAGCAGGACCTGCCTGCCGGCAGTGGCCGGCTCGCCGCACCGGAAATCACGGAAGGTTCCAGCCTGCCCCAGCCATCGAATTCCAGCAGGTGATCGAATGTGCCGTCAGGCTGGCTGACGAACCTGGGCCTGCTGCCTGGCTGACCGATGATCAGCGGGCTCAGCAAACCCGAGGCGTCTGCCATCGGACCGATGAACAGGCCGCCTACCACGTCCTGCGGTACCGGATCATCGACTATCACTGTCCCCTTGGGCGCGTCGGCCAGCGCGATCCGTGCGGTGGCGACGTACGAGCGGCCCGCGGCCGCGCCCGGGTCGATGGGGTAGGAGTAGAACGACCAGACTGAGCCGATCACAGTTGCCGTCAGCAGGCTCGCGGTGGCAGTGCGAAGCGGCCGGCTGAGCCGCCGCCAGGCACCGTGATCGTAGGTCGCACCCACCAGGGGGAGGAACGCCAGGCCGAGACAGAGCACCAGAATCCCTGACGCGTCCCAGACGTACCTGGTCACAAGGCCGAGCAGGGACCCGGGCAGGAAGGACGAGCGCCCGAGCAGGACTGGGAGGATGTCCACGACGACCAGCCAGCCGGCCAGAATCGTCCAGGCCCGCCACGCCCGCGGGCTGAACCAGACGCTGACGACGACTACGGCGGCGGCCAGCAGCCAGGAGATTCGCGCCACAGGGACCGGCGGAAACGCTCCGGCCGAGACGCCGGTCCCCAGCCAGCGCCACGGTCCCCCGAGCATGCTCGGTATGAAGGTGTCGCGCAGCAGCGTGCTCGCGAAGCTGAAGACGCTGTTAAAGGCCCCCGGCCTGCCCGGCGCGACAGTAGAAGTAGCCAGCTGCACGACATACACGATCATGTATACGACCGTGATGACGGCATATAGCAGCCAGGCGCGCCACCGGTCCCGCAATGTCGCCCATACTGCCCGCGACCAGGGGCCAGCGGTGAAGTAGGCCGACGTGAGAGCAAGGAGCAGCAGCGGCACTGCCGCGCCTCGCAGGCTCGATGCCATCCCGACGACCAGCCATCCGGCCGCTGCGCCGGCGTGCCTGAACTGCCCAGTTCTCAGGTAATGCAGGTGCGACGTGACCGCGCAGAAGATCGCCAGCTGGAGCGGCAGTAGTTCCAGGGTCACTGTCCACCAGGACAAGCCTGAAAACGACAGTGGGCTGATCAGGTAGATCAGCAGCAGGATCAAGGTCCCCGGATGATCACCAAATAGCGCCCGCAGCATCCGCAGCAGAGCCAGGCAGGTGCAGGCCAGCAGCACCAGCGTGGCCGCCGAAGCCAGTGCCCAGTCATCAGGCGAGAGCCTGACCAGGACCCAGGCGATCGCGAAGCCAACGGGAGTCAGATGGCCCGCGTCGATCCACATCAGGTATTTCCAGGTGAGACCGTTAGTCGCGGCGCGCTCTAGGAAGAAGTAATCGTCCAGCCGGAAAAAGGAGTGTGCGATCAGACCGGCTTTCCACCACAGCTGCGCGGCTATCAGCACGACGCCGGCGACCATGATCGCATTCCGGCGCAGCCAGACCGCAGCGGTCTGGCTGCTCTGAGCCGGAACCGGCGGCGCTGGCTGGGTCGCCGCAGGCGCCGTCTGGGTCAGAGCGTCGCTGCCGCGGGTCGTGGCATCACTGCGCCCTGGTTGCGGTGCTGCCTGGTCGGCCTGGCTCACGCGCGCATCCTAGTCGGTCTTGCCCTGCTAAGCAGGTACTCATCCGGTAACACGTAGTCACGGTCATCCGACGTTTGGCAGGAATACCCATGAGCCGACCTGGCTACACATGTATCACTGTATGAGGTCGAAACCCTAAATATAGACATCCTGCGGTACATGCACGGGCTCGTTCGGTCTATGCTGCCGCTGAGTTGTGCAGCGCAGCGGTAGGCAGAGCAGGAGCAATCAATGCGACGTACCGTGCAATCTCTAGCCATCGCAAGCGCAGTCCTTGGCCTGAGCCTGGCCGCGCTGCCAGCCACTGCGAGCACGCCCGCGGTCGCTGCCGCGGCAGTTCAGCGGACCGCCAGGGCGCCGCGTCATGATCAGCCTGCGAATGCCGCGCCGACCCCAGCGCAGCTCGGGGCGCTGGCCAGGGCCGAGCGAGTCCGGGCGCTGACTGGCCAGACCGGAGCCATTGCCGGGATCGTCCGCGGTGCTGATGGCGCGCCGCGAGCCAATGTGTGCGTGACAGCGAGCGGGCCGACCGGTACCCGCACTGCTTTCAGCCGGGCCAACGGCGGGTTCCTGATCTCTGGTCTGCGGTTCGGCGCTTACCGGGTGCGGTACCGGGGCTGCTCCCCCATCGGCCGCTTCGTCGGCCAGTGGTACGGCGGGCTGACCCGCAGTTCGGCGACCAGGGTGCTGGTAACGTCCGGGCGGCCGGCCCAGCTTGCCCCGGTCACGCTCAGCGAGGTCTCGCCGCAGATCATGACGCGGGCAGCCGGACCGCGGCTGACCGATCCTGGCATCCGGCTGGTCATGCTCGTCGCGGCGGCCCGGTCAGGCCAGTTGACCCGGGCAGGCGCGGCGGCCAGCGTTAAGATTGCCCGCGTATCCGGGCGGGTCACCGGCCGTTCCGGAGGTCCGCTCGGCGGGATCTGCGTCCTCGCTGTCGGCGTGAACAGCGGGCTGTTCGACCCGAACACCTTCGAGGCGCAGACTTCGAAGTCCGGCGGGTACACGATCGGGATCCCGCAGGCCGGCCGCTACCGCATCCTCTTCCTGTCGGCCTGCGCGAGCAAGGGGAACTTCGCTCCGCAGCTATGGAAGGGAGCCGGATCGGTCGCCAGTGCCCGTGTCCTGCGGGTCGGTCGCGGCCAGGTGATCAGGCACATCGACGCGGTCCTGCGCACCGGCGCGGCAATCTCAGGACAGCTGCGCTCGGCGTCCGCCCAGCACCGGTCATTCGCCGGAGTGTGCATCCTCGCCACGGGCCTCGGCGGCCAGCGGCTCTTCGAGGGCTTTGCCACGGCCCGCGCCAACGGCATGTTCCGGCTGCCTGACCTGGCGACGGGCAAGTACCGGCTGCAGTTCTACACCGGCTGCAGCCAGCAGCCGGCGTCCTACCTGCCGATGACACTGCGCAAGCCGGTCACGGTAACCGACGGCAAGACCACCACGGGCATCACGGCCGACCTGCGCCTGGGCGGCACGATCACCGGCGTCGTCAAGAACTCTGCCGGTCATCCGCTCAGGGGAATCTGCGTCAGCGCCTTCTCGAAATCACGCTCCGGGATCGAGATCGGGCCCGAGGTACCCACCGGCGCGGGTGGCTTCTACCAGCTCCCGGGCCTGGCCAGCGGGTCGTATCAGATGCAGTTTGCCACCGGCTGCGGCAATAACGGCCCCTATGCGGCGCTGGCCCTCCCCGACCTGGTGCGAGTGACCGCAGGTAAGACCACGGCGCATGTCGATGCCGTCATGGCGCTGGCAGGGATGATCTCGGGCGTCGTCCGCAATTCCGGCGGCAGGCCGCTATCTGGCATCTGCGTGGCGGCCATGGACGCCAGCAACGGCGGCTTCGCTTTCGTGTCGACGTCAGCCAGGGGAACATACCGGGCCGGCGGCCTCCCGGCCGGGCAGTACCAGTTGCAGTTCATCCCCGGTGGAGTCTTCTCAAACTGCGGCAATAACGGGAACTTCCTGCCGGTGACGCTCACGGCCACGGCTAACAGCGGCATGACGACCACTCTGAACGCCACACTGCCCACCGGCGGCGTGATCTCGGGTGTCGTCAAGGACTCTGCCGGGCATCCGCTGGCCGGCGTCTGCGCCTTCTCCACTAGTCCGAGCGGCGGTCAGGTCAGTACCGCCAGCGACGGCTCCTACCGGCTGACGCAGCTGTTCTCTGGCGGCTACTTCGTCGGATTCGCCGGCGGCTGCGGCAATCGCCAGAGCGTCGCCGCACTGAGCTACCGCGACGATCCGACCTTCCTGGACCCGGCCACGGTCCCGGTGACCGCGGGCCAGGCCACGCCAGGAATCGACGTCGCCATGCAGCCAGGCGGCACCATCACCGGCCACGTCACTGATGAGTCCGGACGGCCGCTCACCAGGATCTGTGTCTTCGTCATCGGCGTGACCGGCGCCGGCGGCCTTGGCTTTTTCGCAGACCAGGAGGTCACTCGCGACGGGACCTACGAGTCGACCAATCTGTCCCCTGGCCAGTTCACGGTATCGTTCGGGGGCGTATTCGGCCCCAACGGCTGCGTGACCTCGGGGCGGTACGCCGATCAGGTCTTCCGTGCGCGCACCGTCGGATCAAGCCCCGACCTGGTCTCGGCGGACGCCGGAGCGATCACTAGCGGAGTTAGCGCTGCTCTGGCGCCGGCCGGAAGCCTCAGCGGCATCATCCGCAACCGGGCCGGGCGCCCGGTGGCCAATAGCTGCGTGACAGCGATCAACCCGCGCACCCAGGCCGAAGGACAGGCATTCGCCGACAGCAGCGGCGGATACACCCTGACTGACATCCCGGCCGGCCGCTACCGGGTCGAGTTCTCGAACTGCGCGGCGCTTCTCGGCTTCGCCGTCAACTCCTACGCCAATCAGTGGTACCGGAACCGGGCCACGGAGGGCTCGGCTACCGCGGTGATCGTCCGGGCCAGGCATACCGCCCGGCACATCGACGCCGCCCTGACGGCCGGCGGGTCGATCCAGGGCCAGGTTGTGTACGGGCCTCACAACCGTCCGGTCAGCTTCGTCTGCGTTAACGCGTTCACGGCGAACTCCAGCCAGTTCAGCCAAGGACTCACCGACCGGCGCGGCCACTACGTCGTGTCCGGGCTGAGCACCGGTAGCTACTTTGTCGATTTCGTGCCCTGCAGCCCGGAGAACACGCTGGTCGCACAGGTTCTCCCTGCTCCCCTGCACATTGTCGCTGGCAGGACCGTCCGCGGCGTCAACGCGCGCCTCAAGGTGGGCGGCTCGGTGTCCGGAGTGGTAACAGCGTCGGGTCCGCATGGCCTCCGGCCGGCCCCGGGCGCCTGCGTCGAGGTGCTGCCGACTGGGCGGTTCGGTCTCGGCACCGTCACGATGGCCGCCGCTGGCGGCGCCTACTCGGCAGCTAACCTGGGCCCGGGCCAGTACTCGGTCTTTTTCGGCGATCCAAACTGCTCGATCGATTCTCCGGCACTGGCGCCCCGGTCCTATTCGAGGCTGGTGCAGGTCACCGCGGCACATGACACGACTGGGATCAGCGCCACGCTGGCGCTCGACGGCGGTATCTCCGGCGTGGTCAAGGGTCGCGGTGGCAGGCCGGTCTCCGGGATCTGCGCCGAGGTCGTGCCGCTAGCCGGCGGCGCGAGTCACGTCATCGGGGTTACTGCCGCCGGCAGGTACCACGTCATCGACCTTGTGCCCGGCCGGTACAAGGTCAGCTTCTCCGCTGGCTGCGGTGCGACCGGGTACGCGACACGCTGGTACAAGAACGCCCGCAGCAGGCAGCAGGCCACGATTATCCAGGTCAGCGCCAACAAGACCACGACCGGGATCAGCATCACGCTGCCCCGCGACTGACTGCCTGCGGCTCGCCACCCGTCCATGCGTCCTTGCTGCCTATGGCTGACCAGATTGTCAGTACCCGCATCGACAATGGTCAGGTAGAACGCCCAGCCATTGGCGACCTGACGAAGAGGGTGGTAATCCGGTGCGGATTCGGCCCGTTCTGGCGCTGCTCACTGGCGGCGCACTTGCCAGCGCTCTGGCGACGTTCCCGGCGCAAGCCAGCGCCGGCGCCGCTGATCCGGGCGCGATCCGGCTGGCATCGCACTATGCCGGATCGCCGATGACAAGGCAGCCTGCCGAACGACCGTCATTGCCGTTTGCGCACAGCGCGATACTCAGCGCGCAGGAGACGCGGCCGGCTGGCCTGGCCGGTTCCCCGCCGGAATGCGGAGTTCTTTCAGTAACTGCTCCTGAGAAACCTCCGCGCTGTTTGTGGGACGGCGTTCACTCGAAGATGACGTAGACCTTGCGGATGGTCTCGTGGATCTGCCACGTGCCCGCCCAGCCGCGCGGGAACACCGCGGTGTCTCCGGCACCGATCTCGGTCGGCTCTCCGTCATCGGGTGTCACCGTCATGCGGCCGGCCAGGATCTGCACGAACTCGTGTGTCTCCAGCGTCCAGTGCGATGGCCCTGGCGCGCACTCCCAGACACCGACCTCCTGGTCGCCGTCCTTCCAGAGCGTCAGGCCGCTGGTCAGCATCTCATCACCGGTCGCTTCGGCCAGCGGCCCCCAGTCCTGCAGCTCGGCGGTCGCGGCATCGGCGAGATACGGCGTCGCCGGGTTAGCTTCGGTCATCGGGACTTCCTCTCTTGGTGGTTCTCGGGGAACGGCAGCGCGACCGGGTCGGTAGCGAGTCGGCTGCGACCCGACTCGTCAAACCTGTCCAGGCCGAGTGCGGCCGTGTCCACGACGGGTGAGCTGCCATACAGCGCCAGATCGGCCGCCGCGCGGGCTACCCCAGGACCCCACATCATCCCCGCGCCGCCGGCACTGGCCACGGTGACCCCGTTAATTATCCGATCGCAGACCCTGGCCGGTCCGATGATCGGCAGATGGTCCGGCGTGTAGTCGATTGTCGCCGCCCAGGTGCGGCGCAGCTCAAGCCCGGCGGTCACCGGGACCAGCCGGTGCAGCCGCTGGCGGATGAAGAGCAGGTACGGCTCGTCGACGCCGCGTGCCTCGCCGGGCGGCTCGTCCGGGTTGGACATCCCGAACAGCATGCCGCCCTCCTCAGGGCGCCAGTACAGGCCAGCCGACAGGTCGAAGACCATCGGCAGCCTGGCCGGGTCCAGATCCGGGTGCGGCTCGGTCACCGCCACCTGGTGCCTGACTCCGCCGACCGGGATCGGGACTCCGGCCAGGCTGCCGACCGCGGCGAGTTCCGGCCCGCCGGTGAGCACAACCAGCGGCGTCGCGATGTCACCCTCGGTGGTCTGCACGCCGGTGACGGTCCCGCCGTCCGGGCTGCCGGGCGCGCCCGGGCCGATGCGCAGCCCGGTGAAGGCGGTGTGCTCGCGCACCTGCACTCCGCTGGCGGCGAGAGCGAGCGTGTAGGCGATGACGTTCCGGGGCGGGTGCAGGTATCCGTCTTCGGCGCAGTAGGTGCCGCCGAGAGTGAGTCCCGGAGCCATCGCCGGGCTCAGCCGGTCCGCCTCGGCCGGCTCCAGCCAGCGCACATCGAGGCCGAGTGAGTTCTGCATCGCCATTCGCTCGCGGGCGGCGGCGACCTGCACCGGTGCGAAGCACGGCAGCAGGTAGCCGTGCGGCGTGAACCCTGAATCGATGCCGAGTAGTTCGGCCTGGCTGAGATAGAACCTGCGCGACCACTCGCCCAGCCTGACCGCCCACGGGCTGCCGCCCTGGGTCCGCACGACACCGGCGGCACGGCTGCTGGCGCCCTGGCCGAGGGTGTTCTTTTCCAGCAGGACGACCCGGTCCAGGCCAGCTGTCCGCAGGAAGTAGGCGCACCACGCCCCGACCGTGCCGCCGCCGACGATCACCGCATCCGCACTAGCAGCTGCCGTGCCGCCGGACGGTGCCGCAGTACCAGGGCTCGGGCCGTCAACCGTCGCGCTCACGGTTGCCGCACCGGCCGGTGAAACCATTGGCATGCCGCCGATGCTGGCATAGACTGAACGTTCAGTCAAGGGTGTCGGAAGCGTGTACTCGCCGCTCTACGGACCTGAAGTCACGGATCGAGCCTGGCCCGGAAGGTGATCAATGTACAGCCTGTCCGCACGCGACCTGACGATCCAGGCGCGGGCGCGCCAGTTCGCCGATGAGCTGATCCCCAGTGAGCTGGCCGCCGAACTGGCTGGCGGTGCGATCCCGGCGGATGAGGAGGCAGCGCACAAGGCACGGGCGATCGAGCTCGGCCTGTTTGCCGCGAACCTGCCGGCCGGGGTGGGCGGCGGCGGCCTGACCTCGCTGCAGCAGGTCCTGATTCAGGAACAGGTCGGCCGGGTCACTAACGCCCTCGCCTGGGTGGTCGCGACGCCGCCGTCCTGGCTGCCTGCCGTGGCCACAGCGGATCAGCTCGAACGTTACGTCCTGCCTGCGGCGCGGGGCGAGCGGGAGGAGTGCTACGCGATCACCGAGGAGGGAGCGGGCTCAGACGTCGACGCCATCGAGGCGACCGCCAGGCGGGACGGCGATGGCTACCTGCTGAACGGCGTTAAGTGGCACGTGACCTCGTACAACTCGGCGGACTACGCGTTCTTCCAGGCCAAGCTAGCCGGTGGCGAGCACGCTGGGGAGCACGCGATGTTCCTGGTCGACCTGCCGAGCACCGGCGTCCGGGTGGTCCGCACGCCCGCCTACATGCACACGTTCGGTCATCACCACCCGATCGTGGCGTTCGAGGATGTCCGGGTACCGACCGCTCAGCTGGTCGGCGCGGAGGGCGACGGGATGAGCTTCGCTTACGAGTGGTTCCGGTTCGAGCGGCTGATGGTCGCGGCCCGGTGCCTGGGGGCGGCCGAGCGACTGGTCGCCGAGATGACCGGATTCGCCGCCGAGCGCCGGGTCTCCGGGCGACCGATCGCTGCACTCGGCGCGGTGCAGGCGATGCTCGCGGACAGCCTGACCGAGCTGTTCGCGGCCCGGGCGCTGACCTATGAGACGGCGCGGGGCGTCGATGCCGGGATCGACGTGAAGGTGCTGCATGCTCAGTGCTCGATGGCCAAGCTGTACGCATCGGAGATGGCCGGCCGGGTGGCCGACCGGGCGGTCCAGGTGTTCGGCGGCCGCGGCTACATGCGAGAGAACGTGGCCGAGCGGTTCTTCCGCGAGCTTCGGGTGGAGCGGATCTGGGAGGGCACCAGCGAGGTGCAGCGCGCGATCATCGCTGACCAGATGGTCAAGCGCGGCCCTGGCCGCCTGGTGTAGCGACCACCGTTCGCGTTCGCTCAGACCCGGCGATGATAGGAACATGAATCCCGCTGCCAGTTCCGTCCAGGAGTCACTTGACCGCTATCGTCCGCACGGCGAGGTCGAGGTAGCCGATGTCGAGCGGGTGCGCGCGCTGATCGAGACCGCCGCTGACCCGTGGCTGCGCTCCATACCCTTGCATGTCACGGCATCGGCACTGATTGTTCAGCCGGATACCGGCGCGGTGCTGCTGCGCTGGCACCAGCGGCAGAAAGCATGGCTGCAGGTTGGCGGGCATGGCGATCCTGGCGAGAGCGATGCGCTGGCCATCGCGCTGCGGGAGGCGCGCGAGGAGACCGGGCTGACCGACCTCGTGCCGTGGCCGGACGCGCAGCTCCGGCACGTGGTGATCGTGCCGGTCAATGCCGCGGGACAAGAGCACGCGCACGAGCACGCCGACCTGCGGTTCGTCCTGGCGACCACGACCCCGGACGCGGCCAGGGCCGAGACCCCGGACGCGCCGCTGCGCTGGCTATCACTGAGCCAGGCCTATCAGGCCACGGCAGAATTTAACCTCCGGGAGACGATATCCCGCGCGGAGCGACTGCTCGCGGCGGGTGGCGCGGCCGATTGAACCGGCCCTGGGCAGGTTACGGCCGCCGACCCACTCCGCAGTAACCCCATCGAGACCCGTCGCTGTCTGCCAGCTTCGGATCCTCGGCATGCCACTCGCCGAGGTAGGCCAGCACACTGCCGGCACCATGGTAGGGCGGCACGATCTCAAGCCCGTCGAAGAACCGCTCTACCTCGGCCCTGGACCGAAAGTGCATCTGCTCTGAGGCGTTCGCGTACTCTTCCCGGCCCGCCTGCACCGATCTCGGCGGCACCTTGTCGTGCGTGGAGTGCGATAGCGCAACATAGCTGCGCGGTGCGATCGCTGCTATGTAGCGGGCCATCAGTGCCCACGGGTCCGAGCCGTCGGCGACGAAATGCAGCACCCCGGTGATCAAGAGCCCGATCGGCTTGCCGAAGTCGAGCAGCTCACGCAGGTCCGGGTGACCGAGCAGGGCATCGGGATCCCGCATGTCCGCCACCACGACCCGGGTATTCCACGGGCTGGACAGCAACTCGCCGGCGCAGGCGGCCACCATCGGATCGATGTCGACATAGGCCACCCGCGCGTCCGGGATGCTCTGGCGGACGATGTCGTGAGTATTTCCCACGGTCGGCAGCCCGGACCCGATGTCAAGGAACTGATCCACACCGCACTGAGCGATCCAGTGAGCGGCCCGGCCGTGGAACCCGCGATTGGCCAGCACGATGTCGCGTAGCTCGGGCACCTGGGCCATCGCCCGGTCCGCCGCGTCCCGGTCAGCGGGAAAGTTATACGTTCCGCCCAGCATGTAGTCATAAATCCGTGCCGGACTCGGCACCGACCGGTCCACTCCCGGCGTGGCAAACGAGTCCTCGACCACTTCACTCCTCCGTCAGTCAATGCAGCACAGTCTGACATTCCGCGCCACCGGCCCCGCACCCGGCATGGTGCACATGCACATGCACATGGCAGTCCTGGACGCCGGCGATGGGACGCCGACGAGATAGCGGACCAGCCCGTCGCGGCCGCCGCGGCCGTCGCGGCCGTCGCGACCGCGCGGAAGGTTACCCGGACGTGCTGGCGTGCTGGGGCGTCGTCAGCGCGGTGCCCGCTGGGTGACCGCGACGCGGTCCGTCGGCCAGTGTCCATGCCTGCTGACGGCCGTGCACCTGCCAGGTGTGCCCGGCTCCGGTCAGATCCACGATGGCGGTGTCCTCGTCGATCCCGATCACCGTGGTACCCGCCGGTGGATGCATCACCGCACGGGTCAGCAGATCAGGCACCCACCCGAGCATCCGGTCGAAGTGCGGCAGGACCCGCAGGTGCGGCAGGACCCCGAGACCAGGATCAGGCTCGCGCGCAAGCGCTCGCATGGACGGGACCCAGCGGGTGAGCGCCATCGCCCCGGCCGAGCAGCCAGCCAGCGCCGATCCCGACTGCCAGGCGGTAACGATTGCCTGCCACAACGCGGTACCGCGCAGAGTCTGCGCCAGATATGTCGGATTGCCGCCGGACAAGTAGACCAGCCCGGCGCCAGCGACCAAAGCTGCGAGATCCGGCGCGTCCGCCTCGTCGCGATCCCTTGCGAGCACCGGAATCTGCTCTACGCCCAGTCGCTCCGCCTGCGCGGCACCGAGGTCAAGCCAGCGCCGCAGGCTGCGCTCCCCCTCGGGCGCCGCCGCAGTCGGGATCTGCACATAACGGGACCCTCGCCCGGCAATAAGCATTTCCTCGACACCGGCCATTACGGGCAGGTACTCGCCGCTGCCCACCAGGGCCAGCGGCCCCGGGCTCAGGCGCCTCTCCGAGGGCCGCGCACCGAGTCGGGCAGGCGCCGGGTAGACCCGCGGTCGGATGGCACAGCACAATCATGCCCGCGAAGACCACGGGGCGCTAGGCCGCCTGGCCTTCCGGCGCCTGCCGAAAACCGATGGACACGACCCGCGACGAGGCCGCAGAGTCGCCGCATGACGCTTCGCATCCAATGCCTGTGCATCGACACCACCAATCCGGCCAGGCTCGCAGCCTTCTGGCAGTCAGCTCTTGGCTGGCGCCGCACCTTCGAGCAGGACAACGAAATAGTGCTAGAGCCGCCGGAAGGCAGCGCTGAAGACGGGGTCGCGCCGGATCTGCTGTTCCTCGCCGTTCCCGAGGGCAAGGCAGGCAAGAACCGCCTCCACCTGGACCTGCGGCCGCGCGACCAGGCAGCCGAAGTCGCCCGGCTTGAGGGTCTCGGTGCACGCCGGGCCGATGTCGGGCAGGGCACGGGAGTCAGTTGGGTGGTGATGGCAGACCCGGACGGCAACGAATTCGACGTACTGCGGCCGTTCACCGCGGAGGAACTCGCCGCGCCATAGCTAGATCCGGTCCTGAACCTTGCCAGCCCGGCCAGCCCGGCTAGACCTTGCCAGCCCGGTTCTGGACCTTGCCAGCCCGGCTAGCCCGGCAGGTTGGCCTCGATCGCGGCTACCAGCTCAGGCGCCTCAGGATCGGTCAGCGGCCGGAACCTGGCGATGATCTTCCCGTCCGGGCCAACCAGAAATTTCTCAAAATTCCATTGGATATCGCCGGTCTCCCCATCGGCGTCGGGCGTCGCGGTGAGCTCGGTGTACAGCGGATGCCGGTCCGGCCCGTTCACGTCGATCTTGGCGAACATAGGGAACGTCACGCCGTAGTTCGCCGAGCAGAACTCACCGATCTCCGCGGCGGTCCCCGGCTCCTGCTCACCGAACTGGTTGCACGGGAATCCGGCCACCGTGAAGCCATGACCGGCAAACCGGTCATGCAGCCGCTGCAGGCCCTCATACTGCGGCGTCAGGCCGCATTTGGAGGCGACATTCACCACGAGCACCGTGGAACCAGCGAATTCGCCGAATGTGGCCGACTCTCCGGCCAGGGTCTGGACATCGATCTCGTGCACACTCACGTCGCTGATCCTCCGCTGGGCGTCATTGCTCTGGGGTCATAAGGCCGGTTAGACCACCGGCCGCCAAGCTCATCTGTCGCTGGCCGATAACAGCGCGATCGGCCTCGTTATGCCACGATCACGCTGGGCCGCCTCTACGCCGGCCAGCCAGCCGCCGACCAGCCCGAGCGCCAGGTCCGGCCGTTCCGCCTGGGTCATGTGCGAGCAGCCGGGCATCACCGCGAACTGAGATCCGGGCATCGCCTCGTGCGCCTGGCGGACAGTTGCCGGGGTGACCTCATCGAATTCGCCGCAGAACAGCAGCGCGGGCACCTCGATCGCGCCGAGGTCACCAGTCACGTCGAAAACCTTCAGCGGTCCGATCACATGGAACTCGCTCGGCCCGTTCATCGTGTAATAGACCTCGGGATTGGCTTCGAGACCGTCGAAGGTGCGCTGCAGCCAGTCCGGCCACGGCCGTACCCGGCAGACGTGCCGGTCGTAGAAGACCATCATGGTGCTCTGGTACTCATCGCTCTCAGTGGTACCCGCAGCCTCGTGCCGCTGGAGCACCGCCTCGACCTCGGCCGGGAGATCGGCCCGCAGCTTGGCGATCTCGGTCAGCCAGAACGGCACGCTGGCTGGTGAGGACTGCGCGACTAGGCTGACCAGGCCGGCCGGCTTGGTGATGGCGTAGGCCATGCCGAGCATCCCGCCCCAGGAGTGACCGAGCACGTGGCACCGGTCAAGGCCAAGCTGCTCGCGCACTGCGGCGACCTCGGCCAGGTAGAGCTCGGTGGTCCAGAGCGCCGGATCATGCGGCTCGCTGACCGCCGAGTTGCCGCAGCCAAGCTGGTCGTAGCAGACGACCCGGCGACCCACCGCCAGTTCCTGATAAGGCTCCATGTGATGCCAGGTCGCGCCGGGACCGCCGTGCAGGCAGAGCAGCGGGAACTTGCCTGGCTCCTCGGCCTCGCCGACGACCCGGTACCAGGTCCGATAACCAGCGAAGGGCAGATAGCCTTCGCGGACTGGCAGGTCGTCGGGCATGCCGGTCTCCATTCGGTACGGACTACTCATCCCCTATTGGAACATATCAAGCCGTAACGAAACCGGCCCGACGTGCTGTCGCCCTACACCGCACGAGGCCGCCTGCCGATCTTGGGCATGAGTGAGCAGTGACCTACGCACGATCAGGCGGCGGCCGCCGGGAGCCGGTCGAGAACCCGATCCAACTTCGCATCCAGCCCGTCGAACCTGACCTCCAGGCCGCCGACCCTGGTGTCCAGGTCGCGCAGCAACACACCGTGCTCGGTCTGGGTCACGCGGACTTGACCAAGAATCTCGTAGATGTCGTCCACATCGTGTCCCAGCTGCCGAACCCGTCGGCCTTTGTCTAACTCGGTCATCCAGCGCTCCCAGACAATCGAAGTTCATGGCAGCACCCCCGTCGCTGCGAGGTCGGCCAGTGCCCGTTGCTGACTACCCTGGCTTGCTCGGCACGTTACCGCGAGCCGCTGACAATCCGGCGGCTTCTGCCGGAGGATCATGATGGCTGAACTCTCCGCCAGGCTTGGCTCACAATCGCGGGTCGACCGGCTCGGATTCGAGCGCGAGCACGGCGAACACACACTCGTGTACCCGCCAGAGCGGCTCACCGCGGGCCACCCGGTCCAGGCCCTCCAGCCCGAGTGCGTACTCGCGGGCGGCCAGCGACCGTTTGTGCCCCAGCCCGCGCCGGCGCAGCCGGCTCAGGTTCGCTGGCTCGGTGTAGTCCGGCCCGTAGATGATCCGCAGGTACTCCCGGCCGCGCACCTTCAGCCCCGGCTGGACCAGGCCGCGGCGGCCGCGGACCAGATTGGCGGCCGGCTTGACGACCATGCCCTCGCCGCCGGACGCGGTCAGCTGCTCCCACCAGGCGGTGGCCGCACCCACCGAGGCCGGCTCCGTCGTGTCCGCGAAGAAGCGGCCGGTCGGCGCGATTAGCTCCGGGTCGGCCGCGACCAGCCGGTCGGCCAGGTCGAGATGCCAGGCGTGCGGCCGATCGGAGTAGGTCGAGCCAGCCGTGGCAAGCAGCTGGAACGGCGCGAACCGCAGGCCGTCAAGGCCGTCGACGGGCCAGCAGTAACGCTGGTACGCGGCAGTGAACGCCGCGGCATTGGCGGTCCTGGCCACGGTGCGGTCCAGCAGCGCTCTGACGTCGAGCCCGCTCGCGGCCGCCTGCTCTAGTGCGCGCACCGCGACCGGCAGCACGGCACGGGCCGCCGCTCCGACCGCGGCGTACTGATGGCGGAGCAATTCGTGCGCCTTCGCGCTCCATGGCATCAGCTCAGCGTCGAGCAGCAGCCAGTCCGTGCCGAGTTCGTCGAACAGCCCGGCCAGTCCGTGCCGAGTTCGTCGAACAGCCCGGCC
>OCZU010000358.1_pt1 | contig 32205 bp, 31 predicted proteins | sample 1539001 | NCBI WGS metagenome assembly OCZU01 (sample SAMEA3539306, study PRJEB22396) | soil metagenome | biome: tundra; feature: field; material: soil | place: USA | collected 2010-05 | depth 0.15 m | reverse complement strand
TTTCCACGCTCCCCGATTCGATCAGTTGGCGAAACGATTGGCAGAACTTCGTATCGCGGTCATGCAGAAGATATCGGCAACCTCTCAGAAATCCCCACCCCCGCATGGTCGCGTTTCGTGCCTGTTGCTCCATCCACTCCTCGTCCGGATGCGGCTTGTTTTCTGCTTTGCATGTTTGTATGTCTTTCGTGTTTGGTGGTTTAGCGCAGTTGCCGGGTGAAGAAGTGGGCATTCAAAAAAGTGAAGCGTGTAATTGTTACGGTCTTCACTTGTTCTGCGCCGTATCGCCCTCCGCGAATGCTTTCTTCTTGCAGCAGGTAAGACCACTCGCCTGTCTTATTCGGGCTGCGAAGTGCGTTGACGTTTTCTCGCCTTTCGTATTTACGGCTGTCATGCAGGTCGCCGTGCCATGTGTTTGGTTCGCTTGTGCAGCGCGGCCCATACGGATTTTCTGGGGCGGGAGAGAGACCCCTTGGCGCACGGTGCGACAAAGAGTGGGGTCGCTCCGGCCCTTTCCGCGTTTTTGTTCGCGTCCAGATTTCCATTTTTGATTCGCGCATCTTCTTCTTTCAGGTTGACTTAAGGACCTCCTGCGTAGAAAACCGGTCAGAAAACCGATTTCCGTTTCGTTCTCCGCTAATCCTGAATTCTGATCAAATACGGACTAGTTACAAGGCAGTTCGCAGGTGTTGAATTGTACGCCTCTGCGGCGTGGCCGAATTTACGAATCTCTTCTAGGTGTTCGAGCATTATGGCCTTTGGACCGGACTTCTCTCAGGGAGGGGTTGCCGCATATCTGCGAGAAGTTCCTCTCAACTATATAGAGGCGCAAATCCGAGAATATCTGACAAGAGAATTCGACTTTTTTGAGGGCGAGTGGTGTTCTGCCGCTGGGAATTAGGAGGCTTCAACGACTATCTTCCGTACAAAACGGGACAGCAGCCAGAAGAGCTAATGATTGGCGGGTGCAGTTAATGCCCGGTCTCGCTTTCCTCACGGTATAATGACTCCCCGTTAATCCAATGACGCAAACATCCTCGAACGCCATCGAAACATTCAACCTCACCCGGCGGTTTGGTGACTTTGTCGCCGTAGACGCGATCAATTTACTCGTGCCCTCCGGGGAGATCTTTGGCCTGCTCGGCCCCAACGGCGCTGGCAAGAGCACCACGATCAAGATGCTCACTACATTGCTCGATCCGACTTCAGGAACGGCCAACGTCGCCGGCTTTGACATCATAAAATCCCCCGCACAAGTCCGTCGCCGCATCGGTTACGTGCCGCAACTTATTTCCGCCGATGGTGCGCTCACCGGTTTCGAGAATCTCATGCTAAACGCCAAGCTTTACGGCATGCCTCGCCCCGAGCGCAAATGCCGCATCGCTGAGGCTCTCCAATTCATGAGCCTTACCGAGGCCGCGCCTCGTCTGGTGAAAACCTATTCCGGCGGAATGGTGCGTCGTCTTGAAGTCGCACAGGCCATGCTCCATCGCCCCGCGGTCCTCTTTCTTGACGAGCCCACCATCGGCCTCGACCCGGTCGCGCGTCACATCGTGTGGGACCGTTTGCGCGATTTGCGCCGTGATTTCGGCATTACGGTACTCATCACTACGCATGACATGGACGAAGCCGACGAGCTTTGCGACCAGTTGGCGCTCCTCCACTTGGGAAAAGTTGCCGTCACCGGAAAGCCCAGTGACTTAAAAACCGCCCTTGGCCCAGCCGCCACCCTCGATGACGTGTTCATTCATTACAGTGGAACTGCTATTCAGGAAGGAGGCGCATACCGCGATGTCCGCCAGACTCGAAACACTGCCAGCCGACTCGGCTGAACCTTCTCTGCTCGCAGATTTTTTCCGGGAGACCGCCGCTATCGCTCAGGTTGAACTGAAGAAACTTTTCCGCGATCCCGCGGAACTATTCAGCCGCGCTGTGCAGCCCGTCCTCTGGCTCGTGATCTTTGGACAGGTCTTCAGCCGCGTCCGCGGAATTCCCACGGGAAACGTCAGCTACCTTGCGTTCATGACGCCGGGCATCCTTGCGCAGAGCGTTCTATTCACTGCGATCTTTTATGGAATCGCTGTCATATGGGAGCGCGACCTCGGTATCATCCACAAGCTTCTTGTCAGCCCGGCGCATCGAGTTTCGCTCGTTGTCGGCAAGGCCGCCTCAGCCGGATTTCGCGGAGCAGTGCAGACCGCCATCATCTATCTCATCGCCGCGTTAATGCGCATTGACATTCAGTGGAAGCCGCTTTCGATTGCCGGTGTCCTGATTGGAGTCATGCTCGGCTCTGCTATTTTTTCCACGTTCTCGCTCATCATCGCCTGCATCGTGAAATCCCGAGAGCGCTTTATGGGTATCGGCCAGGTACTCACCATGCCCCTCTTCTTCGCCAGCAACGCCATTTATCCCATTGCACTCATGCCCGGATGGCTTCGTGCCGTTGCGTTCGCAAACCCGCTCACGTATTTAGTGGACGCTTTGCGCGGACTCATGATCGGCGGCGGCCAGAGCATCCATCCCCTCGCCGTGGACTTTGGCGTCATGACCGCCATTTTGCTTGTCCTTATTGCCATCGCCGCTCGCCTCTACCCCACACTTGTCCGGTGATATCATTCGCCAATTGCTGAACGCTGAGGCATTTGATCGCGATCATATCCCGCCGCATGCGAACACTTGTGTTCCCTTACGACAATGCGACTCGCTACCTGCTGCGTGATCGAGATGGAATCTAGGGAGGCACGTTTCTGGAGGCAGCGATGCCGCTCGGTATTCTGAAACGTTTCCATCTCGAAACTCACAGCTTTCCGAGCAATCGGGCGGCAGCCGTTGAAAATCTGCAATCTCAATTTTTCTTCAAGAATTCAAGGATACGCTGGTCCACAATATCGTGCTTTTCAATCACCATGGCATGGCTGGCGTGTGGGACCAACTCCCCTTCAAAGTTAGGCAGCAGTTTCTCGGCGCGCTGCAGTGCCTTCGCTGCGTCGCAAACAACCTCTTGCTGTCCGTACAACAAGAGAGTCGGAACTCGCATAGAGCGAAGTTCGTCGTCGGAAAACACACTCGCCTGAACCGTCACAGTCTGCAGTTGCAGATGAAAATGTGCTGCACCAAGAGACATTTGTTCTAGCATGCAGGTGTATATCGTACGCACGGTTTTGTTTTCTAGATTCTCTTTGCAGATCATCCATCGAAGGAGTTTCTTCACCCAGAAGTGCCTTGGAGGAAGCATGATGGCCATTCCGCGCAAGATAAACTGCGTAGTTACCGGAAGTAAACCACCCGCAAGAGAAAGGAGAACGAGTTTGTTCAGTCGTTCCGGAGCACTGAGTGCATAATTGAGAGCTATCCAGGCACCGTACGACACTCCAACAAGATCGACGCGTTTGATGCGAAGCGAATCCAAGATGACGCCTAGCCACTCCACGAAATCCACTCTATTTCGAATCGGTTGGCTGGGTATGCTCTTGCTCGGTTGACCCATCACATCGACTGCGTATACCCGGTAGTCTTTTGCGAAATCTGCGACATTGGCCGACCACACGGTCAGGCTCGCGAAATAGCCGTGTAAGAGGAGCAGAGGGGGAGCATCCATCGGCCCGCTGACTACCAAGTGCGTTCTCCCAAAGCGACTCTGAACATACAAGTCCACATAAGCGGCTGGCCAGAGCCTCACGGCGGCGTTATAAGCGGCAATGTATAACGCTTCACCCTGTGGAGTCTTAAACGGAGAAGGCAGGGTAACAGCTGTTGACGAGACGCTTGCCATATTCACGTTATCCTCTTCGAGAACGATGTTCGAGCATCTGCACGAGTCAGAGCTGTTGCACCGTCAACGCAGATCCACACTTCACTCGGCTGGAACTCCCTGATGAATGATCGCTTTGAGATTCCAATGCGCTTTACGAGGGTGCTTTGGATGATTGGATTTCGTCTTGGGTTTAACCGTATTTCCGACTTTGTTCTTGGTTCCTGTCGTTTTGGCTTCCATCGTTTTCTCCCCTTCAGAATTAGTCGTCGGATGAAGCGCCGGTCAAAATATGCCCGGCCTCTGGAATTTGCGGTGAACCGCAGATGCTGTAGAGGCTGACAATGTTCTAAACCGACACCGTCGTCCCACAATAGCTGTACTGGAGGGCGCAGTTATGTGATTCATGTCACTGATAGGCGTGGGATCTGTCACACGGTGCGCGCAGGATATTATTGGCGTCAATCAGTGACCGAGCGGCGACTAAGCTTCGGTTCATTCAAACCCCTTGTTCGCATGTGATTTACGTCACACCCCCAAGTGACCCCATGTACATACCTTAAGGCGCGGTTGGGCCAGAATTCATCTTGCCTGTAACGGGAGACGGAAAAACGTGAAAGGAATCCTTAGGCTCGCTTACAAACTGCTGGTAAATGATAAGGCGAAGTTCACGGCGTTGCTTATCGGCATCACGTTTGCCGTTTACCTGATGATGTTTGTCACGTCGATGTTAATCGGAGTGTTGAACCATGCGTCCGCGACGGTCATCAACGTCGGGGCCTCGATGTGGGTCATGGACCCGGCAGTGCAGACCGTGTCAAATACGATCGGAATGCCCGACTACGTATTGGACGCGGTTCGAAGCATGCAAGGCGTCAAGTATGCGGTGCCTCTTTATTCTGGAGGGGGGCTAATTAAGCTGCCCGACGGTTCATACCAGTCCGTCAACGTAATCGGGTTGGATGACACGAGCTTGCTTGGGAGACCGGAATTGCTCGAAGGCAAGATTGAAGACATTTACGCGGAGAATGGCTTTCTTGCTGTGAAAGACGCTGAGTTCAAGAAGCTGGAAAATCCAAGAATTGGATCGGAATTCCAGTTGAGCGACAACCGAGCGGTTATCGTCGGCATCGCGAGTGTCTCGACGTCCGGCTTATATGGAACTCCCACCCTCTACACCACTTACGAGAGAGCCATTCAATATCTCCCGAATCCGAGATACACCATTTCCTATGTCCTCGTAGAACCAAAGAGCCCGGAGGAAATAGAGAAGATCAAGCAGCAGGTCGCCGCACTTGGATACTTGGCACTGACAAAAAAAGAGTTCATGCAAAGAACCGCCGACTTCTTCATCTACCAAACCGGCGGAGGAACCAACATGCTGATCATGACATTGGTCAGCTTTATCGTCGGACTTTCGATCTCAGGGCAAACTTTTTACACATTTATTCTGGAAAACCTCGAGAGGTTTGGCGCATTGAAAGCTATTGGAGCACGGAATCGCTTTCTGATTGGAATGATTCTGTTCCAAGCTTCCCTCACCGCCTTCACCGGCTTTGGCTTAGGAGTCGGCCTTTGCGCTCTCCTGGTCTGGCTTGCACGGCAACGGCTACCCAGTTATGCCGCAATGTTTACTTACACAAATCTCGCGATTGGATTTGCGATGGTTGCCTTCATCGCCGCGGCTTCGAGCTACGTGGGAATACGAAGAGTATTGCAGATTGAGCCGTTCGACATTTGTAGAGGATGAGATGCCGCAGATAGGTATTCAAGCGACAGAGCTAACGAAATGGTTTGGCGAGGGAGAAGCCAAAACGTCTGCATTGAAAGAAGTCGGGATTGAAGCGTATTTCGGAGAGATCGTCTACATCGTTGGGCCTTCTGGTAGTGGGAAAACAACGTTATTGAGTGTGCTTTCGGGGATTCTGAAGCCGAACACAGGAAACGTCTTGGTGGAAGGCACGGATATCTGGAACTTGAGCGCCGATGAGCTCGCCGACTTCCGCCTGAACAAAATCGGATTTGTGTTTCAAGACTTCCATTTATTTCCACGGCTGACGACAGCGGAGAACGTAGCGATTCCGCTGATTCTCAGAAAAAAGAACTGGGACGAATCGATGCGAGAAGCTGTCAGCTACCTCGAAATTGTGGGTCTTAAAGGACGAGCTGACCTGCCGCCTATGAAACTCAGTGGAGGAGAACAACAACGCGTAGCGATAGCGCGAGCCATGGTGAGCAAACCCGACATTTTGATTATGGACGAGCCGACGGCTTCCCTGGACGGTGATACGGGAAACGCGATCTTGCGTTTCGTTCACGACAGTGTTCTGAATCCGAATCGATGCATTGTGGTTGTAACGCATGACAGCAGAATTTACGAATTCGCGACCCGAATCTTGCAGATGGAAGATGGGCGGCTGACACCAACAGAAAAGAGTCCGGCATGAAGAACAAGATACTGATCGCACTTTCGTTCGTCGGGATACTAGCCGGGACGGCAACGGCTTATTTCTTTAGCCTTCAGCAGACTCCGCCGCCACCAGTGTTCAACCCGGCTGCCAATCCCTATGCCAGCGGCATCTACGCAGAAGGCATTGTGGAAAGTGTTCAGTCAAGCGGCGAGAACATCAACATCTATCCCGAGGTGCCCGGAACGGTCAAAGAAATCTTGGTGTCTGAAGGACAAGAGGTGCGGAAAGGTATGCCGCTGCTTTTGATCGACGCTTCAATTCAGAGAGCTACAACTGAACAGCAGGAATCAGCAGCACAGACCGCACATGCGATGCTTGAAGAATTGAAAGCGGAACCGAGAAAGGAAAGCCTCGACGTCGCCGAAGCTCAGGTTGTTTCAGCGGAAGCCGCTCTGAAGACCGCACAGGACGAACTGGATAAACAAAACGCGGCTTATCAAATCGATTCAAAATCAATCAGCAAGGATGCGCTGGACAACGCCGTGAACGCCGCAGCGGTGGCACAAGCAAATCTTGAAGTTACACGAAGGCAACGAGACCTAACCAAGGCCGGCGCTTGGACTTACGATATAACGAATCAAGAAAGACAGTACAACGCCCTTGAGAAAGCTTACCGCGCGTCCAACGCTCTGCTATCGAAATATACAGTCAAGGCGCCGAGTGACGGAGTCGTCCTCACGGTCAACTCGATCGTTGGGAGTTACGTTTCCGCGCAGGGCGCTTATGACAGTTATACCCAAGGCATGAGCCCGGTCTTGGTCTTGGGAGCCCCCCAAACTAATCTTCACGTTCGCTGCTACGTTGACGAAATTCTCGTTCCCCGTCTGCCCCAGATGTCGAAAATCAAAGCCCAGATGTCGATACGCGGATCCAATCTTAAAATTCCGCTCGATTTCGTGCGCGTGCAGCCTTACGTTTCTCCCAAGATCGAGCTTTCGGACCAAAGACAGGAACGCGTAGATGTTCGAGTGCTGCCGATCATCTTTAGTTTTGTGAAGCCCAAAGATCTAAACCTTTATCCGGGTGAACTCGTCGATGTCTATATCGGGAACTAAGAAACCAAAGGCGGTCCGGCCGGCAACTCGCATGTACGGGCTGTGTCGTCCGGCGACGCGGCCGGGATATGGCGCTAAATTCTTTCGAGGTTTTGGCCGCACCGCACCGAAGTTCGCTCTGTGCACATTAATCGCTTGCGCATCGCTTCAGTTCGGTTGCGTTGTGGGTCCAAAGTACGCAAGGCCAGTCATTCAATCTCCGACCGCTTATAAAGAACTTCATCAGGAAGACGTGCAGAATGACACGGGATGGAAAATCGCCGAGCCAAATGACGCCGTTATTCGTGGCAAGTGGTGGGAGGCTTTCAACGACTCTAAACTGAACGAGCTTGAAGAAAAGGCGGCGGCGTCAAATCAAATTATCGCGGCAGCCGCAGCGAATTTCCTCGCCGCTCGATCTCTGGTCAGGCAGGCGCGTTCGCAGTATTTTCCGACAATCACGACGAATCCCAGTATCATGAATTCCCGTCCGTCTTCAGGTCAATTTGGAGGCTTACAAACCAACAGTTCATCCAGTTCAGGCGTCACCGTTAGATCCTTTACTGACTACTCGTTACCGTTTGACGCTTCCTGGGAACCTGATTTTGGAGGCCGGGTCCGCAATACCGTAAGGGCAAACGTTTATGCGCCGCAAGCGAGCGCTGCCGATCTCGAGAACGTGCGGCTAAGTGAACAAGCGGAACTCGCCGTAGATTATTATGAACTTCGCGCACAGGATTCCCTGAAGCAGTTACTCGATTCGACAGTAACGGCATACAGCGACGCTCTTCGACTGACCCGAGCCCAGTACCGAGCAGGTCTCAGCTCAGATGAGGCTGTTGCGGAAGCAGAGGCTCAGCTTGAGGCCGCTCAGGCGCAGGACAATGAGCTTGGAATTCTTCGCGCCCAATATGAGCATGCAATTGCTGTCTTGATGGGCCAGCCGGCGTCAGCGTTTTCTCTTACAGTTCAGACTGGGGAAGCAAAACCGCCGGCGACACCTACTGGGCTTCCATCCGAATTGCTCGAACGACGTCCGGACATTGCCGCTGCGGAACGCGGTGTGGCTCAGGCGAACGCTCAAATCGGTGTTGCGATGGCTGCGTACTATACCAATATCACTTTGAGCGCTTCGGGCGGCCTCGGTACCTCGTTGATATCCAGTTGGTTCACGTGGCCAAGCCGCTTTTGGTCAGTTGGACCTGGCCTCGCGGAAACAATCTTTGACGCGGGGTTGCGCAAGGCCACCGTTCAGCAGTTTCGAGCGAATTACGACGAAACGCTCGCTAATTACCGTCAGACGGTTCTCGTCGCCTTTCAACAAGTAGAGGACAACCTAGCTTCTCTAAGGATACTTTCCCAGACCATCGAGCAGCAGGATGCAGCCTGTGATGCATCTGCCAGAAGCTTACGGGAGGCCACGGTCCGGTACAAAGCTGGAGTTGATCCTTATCTAAACGTGATTTCGGCCCAAACGATTTTGTTGAACAACCAGCAAGCTGACGTGAATCTTAGAATGCAACAAATGGTGGCGAGTGTTCAACTCATTAAAGCACTCGGCGGCGGTTGGGATGCCACGAAGATACCATCACCAAAAGAAGTGCGAGCAAAGACTTCTCCGGACTTCAGGCCAGGTACTGAGAGACCTTAAGCAAAATGATTCACAAATTTTTCATCTTATCTGGCGATACCATAAAACGACCATGACTCAGCTTCCTCGCGCGCTCCGCACAGCCTATTTTTCAATGGAAATTGCATTGAAACCGGAGATTCCGACCTATGCCGGCGGTCTCGGGATTCTCGCGGGAGACACACTGAAGTCCGCAGCGGACGCTGGTCTTTCCATGGCGGGCATCACACTTCTTCATCGTAAGGGCTACTTCGATCAACGTCTCGACGAACACGGAAATCAGTCGGAAAGCTCTTGCCTTTGGAAGCCGGAAGAAATCTTGAAAGAAAAATTGATAAGGGCGGCGATCACGATTGAAGGCAGGCGCGTCGTGATTAGAGCTTGGGAATATTCTGTCCAAGGACTCCAAGGACATGTAATCCCCGTGTTTCTGTTGGACACGAACCTACCGGAAAATGATTCATTCGATCAAACGCTGACTGACGAGTTATACGGCGGCGATGACCACTATCGCCTCTGCCAGGAAGTGGTCCTCGGAGTCGGTGGCATTCAAGTGTTGAACGCGCTCGGGTACAAAGAGATCACGACATTCCACATGAACGAGGGGCATGCTTCGCTCTTGGCCCTTGCGCTTCTGAATTTGCAGATGGCCGGAAGATCTCTAAAGGATGTGACAGCCGAGGACTTCGAATCTCTGAGAAAGAAATGCGTCTTCACCACGCACACGCCCGTTCCCGCCGGAAATGACAAGTTTCCGAAAGACTTGGTCCGACAAATCCTTGGTGATGAAGAACTAGGGCTACTCGAAAGATTGGGCTGCTTTACAGACACCACGTTGAACATGACTTATCTAGCTCTGCGTAGTTCGCACTACATCAACGGCGTTGCCATGCAACATGGCGAAGTTTCTCGCGGTATGTTCCCGAACTATCCCGTTCACGCGATTACGAATGGCGTTCACGCCACGACATGGGCGTCGCCCGCATTCCAGCAGCTTTTCGACCGCCATATTCCCGAATGGCGGCGGGACAACCTTTACCTTCGCTATGCTGTCGGAATTCCTCTTGAAGAAATCCGCGACGCTCACGCTCAGAGCAAACGGACATTGCTGGAGGAAATCAATCGATCTGTAGGTGTACTGTTCGATGAAGGAGTGATGACTTTAGGTTTTGCGCGCCGAGCCGCTACCTATAAGCGTGCGGACTTCTTGTTTTCGGATGTCAGCCGCCTGAAATCAATCGCCAACAAAGTAGGTCCGTTTCAAGTGATCTTTGCCGGCAAAGCACATCCGCGCGACGAAGGTGGAAAAGAATTGATTCGCCGCGTGTTTGAAATGATCACCGCATTGAAGAATGCAATCCGAATTGTGTATATCCCGAATTATGATATGCGTTGGGCGCAACTGCTCACCAGTGGTGTGGACTTATGGTTGAACACGCCGCAAAGACTTTATGAAGCTTCGGGTACGAGTGGCATGAAGGCCGCGCTAAACGGCGTGCCGAGTCTGAGTGTTCCGGACGGTTGGTGGCTCGAAGGACACGTGGAAGGTGCAACCGGTTGGAATATCGGCACCGACGATATTCCCAATTCGCCCGCCGATGAGTCCGCTTCTCTCTACCACAAGCTAGAAAATGTTATTCTGCCGATGTTCTACGGACAGAAAGACACGTACGCTGAGATGATGCGTTTGGCTATTGCGCTCAACGGTTCATTCTTCAATGCGCAACGGATGCTCGCCCAGTACTTGATGAACGCATATTCACGAGAAAAACGGGAAATGCCGGTGAACCGGTGATTGAGGAAATGCGCCAAGAGTGACGAGTGCGAAGTCCCCTCTCACGGCTTGCCAAGGCCTGTGATGTCCACCGAACAAACCAAAAACTCGGAAACTGAAAACGCGCATCAACGGGATCTTGATTTCGACATGGGTTCTCCTGCCCCATTGGGTGCAAGCCTTCGGCAAGACGGAATAAATTTTGCGATTTTCTCCAAGCATGCAACCGCAGTCACGCTTGAGTTGTTCCAACCGGGCGAGCAAGCACCGTTCGCCGCGGTTGCATTGGATCCTAGCCGCAATCGAACTGGGCAGATCTGGCATGTTTTAGTGCGAGGCATCGGTCAAGGGATCCAGTATGCATATCGAATGGCCTGCGAGCCGAATCCCGATCCAAGTATTCACAGATTTGATTGGTCTACGCGTTTGCTCGATCCTTCCGCAAAGTCCGTCGCGGGAAGGCCGATCTGGGGTTATCCGGATCAAGCGATAGATCCAGCTTGGAAACCGAAGTATCTGCGCCGCGGTGTGGCGACAGATGATGATTTTGATTGGAAAGGAGACAGACCGCTAAATACTCCGCTGTCCGATTCGGTTATTTACGAACTTCACGCACGAGGATTCACGCGCCACCCTTCTTCTGGAGTCCAAGCTCCCGGGACATTTGCTGGGTTGATCGAAAAAATACCGTACCTGCAAAAACTCGGGATAACAGCGGTGGAATTGCTCCCCGTCAATGAGTTCGAAGAAACGGAACCGGATCGCGTAAATCCAACTACGGGTGAGCGCCTTCTAAACTATTGGGGCTACCAGCCCGTATCTTTCTTCGCACCCAAGTCTTCATACGCGTCGACTGTCGATGGGCACTTCGTCATCCGCGAATTCAAGGAAATGGTACGGCAACTCCATTTGGCCGGAATCGAAGTGATCTTGGATATCGTACTCAATCACACAGCCGAGGGGAATCAGACTGGCCCGACGTTTTCATTTCGAGGAATCGATAACGCAGTCTACTATCTCCTCAAAGCCGGTACCGGAGAGTACTTGGACTTTTCCGGTTGCGGGAACACGCTCAACTGCAATCATCCCGTCGTGCGCGAGATGGGACTGCGATGTCTTCGCTACTGGGTCACCGAGATGCACGTGGACGGATTCCGCTTTGATTTGGCGTCAATCCTGGGCCGAGGGTCCGATGGCTCGGTTCTCCCGAACGCCCCATTTCTTGAGATGATTGCCGGCGATCCCGTTCTTGCCGATACAAAAATCATCGCAGAAGCTTGGGACGCTGCGGGCGTCTATCAGGTGGGAAGCTTTCAATCTTTTGGCAGATGGGCGGAATGGAACGCTGCGTTTCGCGATGACATTAGGCGTTTCGTAAAAAGTGATCCCGGCATGGTTTCTTCTCTAGCGGCACGGCTCGTTGGAAGCCCCGATCTTTACGAGGCGAGTCATCGCGCGCCGCAACAAAGCATCAACTTCATAACCTGCCATGATGGCTTCACTTTGGCCGATCTTGTTTCCTACTCGCAAAAGCACAATGAGGCAAATGGTGGGGCGAATCGAGATGGAAACAATGAAAATCTTAGCTGGAACTGTGGTTCAGAAGGCCCATCATCTGCCGACGATGTGGAGCGGCTAAGGAGCCGCCAGATCAAGAATTTTGCAACTCTGCTTCTAATTTCTCAGGGAGTGCCGCTTATCCTGGGAGGAGACGAATTCCGAAGGTCGCAAAGGGGAAACAACAACGCGTATTGCCAGGACAACGAAATCAGTTGGATTGACTGGCAGCTTCAGCAGAATCACGCAGACATGCATCGCTTCTTTCAATTGCTGATAGGGTTTCGCAAACGGCACAAGTCATTGAGGCCGAATAGCTTCACCGACGGACCGAAGATCGAATGGCACGGCGTGCGGCTCGGTCAGCCCGACTGGTCTCAAGAATCGCGATCGCTCGCAATGCATCTATCACAGAAACATAACGACCTACAGAGGAAATTTATTTAATCGCCAATTCATATTGGAATTCGCTTACGTTCGACCTTCCGGCGCTTTTCGGACGAAGTTGGCATCGATTTCTCGACACGAGCTTTGAGCCGCCTGACGACATCTTGGATGAGGGTTGCGAAGCGCCCCTCGACAGCCCAAAAAGTTATACGGTTGGCCCCCGATCAGTTGTTGTTCTGGTGGGAGGCCCTGCACCCTCCTGTCAGAAATGTTTACCCTGATCGATCCAAGGCGCGAACCATCACTTAGAAAAAAGAATAGCTCTCGGACTTCGCGTCTCAGTGAACTCACTTCTATGCTCACCGGCAATTGGCGACACCAAGCGGATCTCGAATGGAACATTCTTACGCGGCGATCTCGATTTTGTTTTCCACATTAGAAATTCCCGGCGCGGCCCACGCAGCCCGTTCTGCTTCCTTCCTCTCGCGCCACGACTTCACTACACCACTCAGAATCACTCTGGTGCCGTCTAACTCTACCGAAACGGCTTTTGGATCGACTTTCGCAGAGCGTTCCAAGGCTTTTTTGATTTCGCGTTTTATGTTTCTCGGTGAAACTAGTGCGCTCACCTCGATACGATTGGTGACACCTTTCACGCCAAGTAAATTGGCGACTACATTTTCGGCTTCCACTTTTTGAAAATTCAAATCCACTATTCCGTCCAACGTGATCCAGCCTTCTTGCACAATTACTTTGATTCGGTCACGCGGAACCATCGCGTCCCATTCCAGGGTGTTAATAGCTGCGCGCGCGATTTCGAGGTCACCGCGCTGAAACTCGTCGGAAAGGTTCACCGTAATTTCGTCCATCAGCGCTCTGACGTCTTTGACGCGTTCCGCCGCACGACCGGCGGCCCACTTTTCGGCGTAGCTGTGGACGATACCACTGAGCATCACGAGACCCGAATCCACGGATACGCCGATCTGAGTAGCATGCACTTTCGGCTCCCATGCCAGGGCTTCCATGACCCGTTGTTGCAGTTGTTGATTTCTGTCCATTGTCGTTGCCTCCTGATCCATTAAATGTTTTATTAGCCATTGCTAACTGCGAGTCGAACTCCGTGTTCCTATCTCTTGAAACTTTCCGTCACTCCACCGCCGCAAGCGCACGCTGCTCCGCGGACGCGACGCGAAGCGCCGTTTTGATTGCCGTGTCCGGATTCAGTGAAATGGAGTCAATCTTTTGTTCCACCAGCCATTCCGCAAATTCCGGAAAGTCCGAGGGAGCCTGTCCGCAAATGCCGATAAGTTTCTTTGCCAAATGCGCGGCGCGGATTGCTTGCGCGATCATTCTCCGAACAGCTTCATTGTTCTCGTCAAACAGGTGCGCCACAGTCGCCGAATCGCGATCCAGCCCCAATGTCAGCTGTGTCAGATCATTTGAGCCAATTGAATATCCGTCGAATACTTTGAGAAATTCGTCGGCAAGTATTACGTTCGCGGGAATCTCGCACATTGCATAGACTTCCAGACCATTTTCGCCCTGATGCAGCCCGTTGCGTCCCATGCTGTCAATCACACGAATGCCTTCATCAACCGTTCGGCAAAACGGGATCATCACCTTTACATTCGTCAAACCCATTTGTTTCCGGACGCGCCCCAACGCGAGGCATTCCAGCGCGAAGCCAGCAGAATATCGGACGTCGTAATACCTGGAGGCGCCGCGAAACCCGATCATTGGGTTTTCTTCCCTGGGTTCAAATTCGGCGCCGCCAAGAAGACCCGCATATTCATTCGTCTTGAAATCGCTAAGCCGGACGATCACGGGCTTCGGATAGAACGCAGCAGCAATTCGTCCGACACCCTCGCTTAATCGCCGGACGAAGAACTCCGTCGGGCTTTCAGCCCCGATCCGCTGGCGAATTTGCTCCACAACCCTTACATCCTTCAGATTCGGAAAATTCACCAAAGCCATGGGGTGGATTCCAATATGATTCGTAACAATGAATTCGATTCGCGCGAGGCCCACTCCCGCATTGGGAATTCCAGCGAGATGAAATGCCTGCGAAGGATCGCCTACGATTAACATGATCTTCGTATGCGTTTCAGGGACGGCGCTTGCGACGATCTGTTCAATCTCAATCGGCAAGATTCCTGAATAAACGTGTCCCTCGGAACCTTCGGCGCAACACACCGTTGCATCCTGTCCCGTCTTGAGGACTCGCGTCGCATTTCCCGTGCCGACGATGCACGGAATCCCGAATTCTCGGGAGACAATTGCTGCATGAGCCGTGCGTCCACCCTGATCCGTTACGATTGCCGACACGCGCCGCATCACAGGTTCCCAGTCAGGATCGGTATTTTCCGCAACCAGAACTTCGCCGGGCCGCACCTCTTGCAACTTCGCCACATCGGTCACTACACGAAGACGCCCGGTTCCAATTTTTTCACCGACCGCTTGGCCGACGACCAGCGGCACACCTGGTTTCCCGCCTAACCGATAAACTTCGGCGGCTGCTTTCGGGGATTTGGCCGAATGGACCGTTTCCGGCCGCGCCTGAACAATAAAGATTTCTCCGCTCACGCCATCCTTTGCCCACTCGATATCCATCGGTTGCGGATGCTTGGCCAGATCCGAATAATGTTCCTCAATCAAGCACGCCCACTGCGCGAGTTGAAGTACTTCGTTGTCCGCGATACAAAACTGCGCACGAAGGTCAGCCGGCGTAGCTTCGCTCTTGGTAGTTCGTGTACCGGTCGCATACAGAAGCCGAACCTCTTTCGATCCGAGGCGTCGGCCGATGATGGGTTCATTTCCACTTCGAAGCGTCGGCTTGAAGACCAGCCATTCATCTGGCGTGACTACGCCTTGCACTACGAATTCACCAAGCCCGTAGGAACCTGAAATCGTCACCACATTTCGGAATCCGGACTCCGTGTCCAACGTGAAGATCACGCCTGAACTTGCAAGGTCCGAGCGCACCATTGGCATCACACCAACCGACAGCGCAACTTTCAATTGCGAATACCCCTGGCGGGCTCGATAACTGATTGCGCGATCGGTGAAAAGCGATGCAAAGCATTGATGCACCGCACGAAGCAGCGCCTCTTCTCCGCGAATATTCAGAAACGTTTCAGCGGCGCCGGCGAATGAAGCTTCGGGCAAATCTTCGGCGCTGGCCGATGAACGAACAGCTAATTCCGTCTCATGGCCTACGCGCTCAACAAGTGCTCGGTATGATTCCAAGATTGCTGTTCGGAGTATTGCGGGCAGTGGTGTTTCCAGAATCTGCGCCCTCGCGGCATGGCCGCTCGCTGCAAGCTCATTCAAATTCTCCGGATCCAGCTTGTCGAATATGGTTTCGAGTTTCTTGCGCAGATCGCTTTCTTCAAGCAGCAGCCAGTACGCGTCCGTAGTTACGGCAAAGCCGTCCAGAACACTTACACCTTTCGGTTTCAGCGCGCTAAAGAGTTCTCCGAGTGACGCATTTTTACCGCCCACCCGCGCTACATCGTTCATGCGTATCTCAGAGAAATTCAAAATGTAGGCTAAACTCATGGCACGCCCTCCCAAAATTGCTATGCTCGCTCCATGAAACGCGCGGATGACGGGAAATTGCGCAACTACATGATTGATCCACACCCGTATGCGCGTAAGCGATGCTCATCACTATGGCGTGTGACACGCATCACCTCAGAAAACGACATCTGCAGCTAAAAAGAAGGTTGTGGCTTGCCGAGCCTCATCCAATACCGATACGCAGGTCTTGTCTCCTGGGCAGCCAAACTCTATGGTTTCCGATTCTCCGCACGGCTTCCGCGCCAAGCTGCGCCAAAGCGTTGCTCTGACGTGCGATACCAAGAACCTCGAGTGGAGCATCGTCGCCGCACCGCCCTTGCGATTCAGAGCCGGCCAATTCGTTTCCGCACTCGTGCAAGTTAATGCCCGAACAGAGATCCGGCCTTATTCAATTGCTTCGCCGCCTCGGAATGATCTCAGTTTTGAGCTGTGCATAAATCGCGTGAAGGCAGGATACGTTTCCAACTATTTGTGCGATTTGCCGCTCGATTCCGTTGTGGAATTCAAGGGACCATACGGATCCTTTGTCGTGACGCAGCCAATTGATCGCGACCTGGTTTTTCTTGCTACGGGAACCGGAGTGGCTCCATTTCGCAGTATGTTGTCGGATCTCCTTGCAAAAGAGACTGCAGTCGCGCACGACATCTGGCTAATCTTTGGCGTTCGATTTGTAGAAGGATTGTTGTACCAGAAGGATTTTGAAAGTTTGCAACGAACTCACCCACGCTTTCATTTTGTCCCCGTTGTCAGCCGCCCCTCCGACGAATGGCCCGGTGCGACGGGTCATGTACAAGATCAGCTTCGCAACCTATTTGCGGGACGCAACGACTTCAGAGCTTACGTGTGTGGAGTGAAGCCTATGGTGGACGAGGTTCGCGCGATTCTCAGCAGTAAATTTGGATTGGAAACTGATCAGATTCGATTTGAAAAGTTCGTTTAATTCTCCTTGGAACATGCCAGCGCGCAATTCTCTGCTCATTTTGCGAGTACGCGAGCTAGATCAAAGAGCTGACAATCGAGTTTCTTCCGCTTCCCAACGATGTCTCTAAGCGGTGTGACGGCAATCTCGCCCCTCAGGAGTCCCACTAAAATACCGTGTTCACCTTGTGCCAGATGCTGTACTGCTGCCGCGCCGAATCGAGTGGCGAGCAAACGATCAAATGCTCCCGGCGCACCGCCCCGTTGCACATGACCAAGTTTGGTGATTCGCAACTCGAATCCCAATCGTTCGCGATGCTCTTCAAAGTAAGCGGAAAGTGATTCCGCATTGTACTTTGCGCCTTCAGCCACGACGACGATGGCGTGCGATTTCCCTCTCTCGTATGCTGCGCGAAGGTCAGAAGCTATGATCTCCGGATGGACCTGAATTTCTGGAACGACGATCGCTTCGGCTCCGCCCGCAATTCCGGCGACGAGCGCAAGATATCCGCTATCTCGACCCATCACCTCAATCAGAAACGCACGCTCGTGCGATGAGGCCGTAACACGAATACGATCCACCGCCTCCAGAGCGATATTCACGGCTGTGTCAACTCCGATGCACATATCCGAACCATACAGGTCATTGTCAATCGTTGAAGCGGTGCCGATCACAGGAAACCCTTTTTCAGATAAGGCCAGCGCGCCTGCCTGCGAACCGTCTCCGCCAATTACGATAAGCGCGTCGATATTCTGCTCACGCAGAATGCGCAATCCAGTCGCTTGAACTTCGCCAGTTTTGAATTCGGGATACCGCTTGCTGCCGAGTATCGTTCCGGCATGTTCGATGATCCCTCCTACATCACGAGGACCCAACGGAATGAAGTTGTCATTGACCAGCCCCGAATATCCGTGGCGGATTCCGAACATTTCCCACCCTACGTCGATGCCCGTGCGCACAGCCGCTCGAATTGCAGCGTTGATTCCGGGTGCGTCGCCACCCGTAGTTATGATCGCTACGCGTTTCATTTTTGGATCACCTAGTGATTCGCGATCTCCGGATTGGATGAAGCCTTTTTCATCGGAGCCAGGTCAATCAAAGTAGTCAGTCTCTTGCCCGTCGCTTCACGCGGCGCTTCTTGTGCCCGTGGGCTCGGCTCTCTTCAGGAAGTCGACCACTTCTTCGTCAGTCAGCTGTGGGAAATGTTCATAGAATTGACCGACCGCGTAAAATTCACTGGGCATTCTTAGGCAGACAACCTCATCGGCTTCAGAGCCCAGAAACAAGCAGATACGCAGTGGAGCTACGTCAACGGCGATCACGATGCGACCGCAATTCATTTCTCGAAGCGCCCTAATCGCGGCGCGGATGGTGGATCCAGTTGCCACACCATCATCAACGACGATTACCGTGCGACCCTTCACATTCAGCGGATGGCGAAATTGTCGGTATAAATCGTCGCGTCGTTCCAGTTCCAACTTTTCATTGGCAACGATCTTTGCGATCTGATCGTCGGTTAAGCCGAATTCCTCAACTACGTCTGGGTCAACTACTTGGGTCCCATTTATCGTCAGGGAACCTAGAGCAAGTTCTTCAAACCCTGGAACGCCGAGTTTGCGAACGAGGAAAACATCCAACGGCGCTCGCAACGCTTTCGCAATTTCAAATGCAATAGGGACACCGCCTCGAGGCAAAGCTAGAACGATCACGTCGGAACGCCCGGCATAAGCCCCCAGCCTTGCGGCTAATAATCGCCCCGCTTCAGCTCTGTCTTTAATCTGCTCTGTCATTTTCCCTCGGTCGACCGGACGTACTTGCACCGGCGAGCCGGTACTAGGCGGCCAAATTTTTGTGCACAGCTCCCGCCCCACGCGGCTCGCAGGTTCCTCTGAAATAATGCACAACATCATTGCACGACAGCTCCGGACGATCGCCCATCTGGGCTTCCCGAGCAATGTCGTCCATGGAGAGCATGCCAACGACCTGGTTCAAATTGTTCACGACGGGCAGCCGCCTCACAGCGTGTTTGGCCATCATCGCGAGCGCAGTGTGAATGTCATCATCAGGCTTGCACGAAAAAACGCGCCCCGATGTAACTTCACCCACCGTGAGATCTCCCGCTAACCGATTCCGTGTTGCCAGCGCGATAAACATATCCCGATCGGTAACCACGCCGGTTATGCCATTGTCACTATTCGTGATCGGCAGAATTCCACAATTCTCACGCCACATGATGTCAGCAGCAATTCCAAGGTTTGTGTCGCGGCTGCAGCAGACTGGTGGTGCCACCATTACCTCTTTGACTTTCATGATTTCCCTCCTGATTATCTACGTCAATCAAGCTCCGCAACCGAGTCCGGCGGAACGCCATCTGTTCATGACGACGCGTTCGGCGTTCCGCGGGACCACAAATTTCGCGGCATCACAGTTCGGTGATGCGGATTTCATTCTCCACATTCGTAACGCCCGGAGCCGCCCAAGCAGCATGTTCAGCCTCGCTGCGCTCCGCCCAGGACCGCACTTTTCCGCGAAGGATAACGTTCCCCTGGTTCGCTTCCACGGAAATCTTCTTCGCGTCCAGCTCGGCAGCTCGTTCGAGTGCCTTTTCAATCTTGTTTCTGATATCGCTCGGACGAACGAGCGGCTTGATTCGGATCGTGTTGACAACTCCCTTTACGCCGAGAAGGTTGCGTACGGCGTACTCGGCCTCTTCTTTCTGATAGAAGAATTCAACTTCGCCGTCCAGCGTGATCCACCCGTTGTCCACCAGCACCTTGATTACATCCCGTGGCACCAGTGAATTCCATTCGAGTGAATTCAATGCTGCGCGCGCAATATCAGTGTCCGTTCGTTGATGTTCGCCCGGCAGATCAACTATCAGCTCATCGGTGACCGCTTTGACGTTAGCGACACGTTGGACTGCCTTCTCGGCCGTCCACTTTTCCGCAAAACTCTTCACGTACCCATTGAGAGACACAATTCCCGACTTCGCTGTTACTCCGATGTTGGCGGCATCAATGCTTGGATCCCAGGCCAACTCATCCTGCACAATTCGTTGTAGTTCAATATCTGATGGCATCATCATTCTCCTTTTCGAATCAGTCACTCAAAATCGATTCCCTATCCCCACAACAAGTTTTCAATCTGTCCCGAACCAGCGGTCGAACACGAACGTTTTCCGTCCCGGACGGACGGTGCGTCGAACTTCTCTGGCGCTTCACCATATCCGATTCGCGTACAACCGCTGGTCCGGTTCGAGGAACCGAACTTCCCGGCGGTACTTGCCCTGGTTGCTTTATTGAAAAAGCTAACTGGGCGGATCTCGTGACCGTTGCGGATTCTGAGAACCCGAACAGCTCTGGAGTATCTCTTCCGCCGAGGGGTCCGTTCCTCGTCACGACACTTTTACTAGTTCTGGGTTTCAGAATCAGTGACTCTAGTCATAGGGTCCTGTGTTCTGGATCACATCGACTATCCATCTGCGTCGCGCAGGTTGAGGAAAGGTTCGGCAGAAATATCAGAAGAAACTTAGGAGAGTTTGCTGAGCTTCAATTGGCTGTATCTCGAAATCAACTCGGTCCGCACGACAAGTGAAGCTTGACAGAAATTTCCGATCCGCTGCGCCGGAGGTACATCAAGAAAAGTGACTCAAGCCACCGCGCTAAATCGGAGTTGCTCTGAACTACCCGGAACATCCTGCCGACACGCCATCACTACTCTGCGGTTCTTCACATAACCCAGAGTGTAAAGTTCTGAACACTTTCCGCACAACCAGTAGTGCTGCACGCAATGTGTATTTGAGGGATTCTCGCCGAGCGCGTGATCCTTGTGGAATCGAAAGAAGCGTCCCTCGCGATAGTCAAACAGAATCCCGCAATCTGGATTAGCACATACAGACAGCATGGCGATCTCCTCAGGCCTCTAAACTCCCTCGGAACCTTGTCGAAGGGCGGTAACGTGCATCACGCATCAGGGTGCGTAACATCACTCTGCTCATGAACTGGGTTCACTGCCGCGGGAACCCTACGCCGCCAGTTTGATGTAAGTGCCTTTGCTTCCGATGCGTCCCGAGTTCAATTCACGTATACTCGCAAACGAAGCGGAGTCAAGTTTCGCGACGGCTGGCGCAAATCCAAGCATTTTAGTGGGGCACCCTGTGTCCGACATCTCTCCAGATCAACTAATTGCTAACCAAGGAGTGGCCAGTAGCGAAGAGCGGTTTCGCGCGTTGGTGGCAGGAATAAAGGATTATGCGATCTTCATGCTGGATCCTGAAGGCAGGGTCTCCACATGGAATACGGGCGCAGAACTCATTAAAGGGTATAAGCCCGAAGAAATAATTGGAGAGCACTTTTCTCGGTTCTATACGCGCGAGGATATTGAACGCGGCAAGCCCGTGCGTCGCTTGCCTGTTGTTGACGATGAAGGCGTGCCTCAGGGAGTTCTCTCGATGGACGACGTGATTGTTCACGGAGACTTGAACAAACGAAAAGGTTTCTCTGACCTACCGTGGGATGAGATCATCCGAAGCTTGAAAACACTTTTCGGCCAGAAGTTGCCGCTGGTTCAAACCAAATCTGCGGCAGTTTAGTTCGGACGATCACACATCTCACTAACGACCCGCGCGGCACTTCTGCCGCCGACTTACGACGGGCTACAGTTCTGCGTAACGAAGAACACTTTTCCAGCGCGGGCATGGCCCTCCGCCAGAGCATGATCGAAGCCTATGCTTGCAAAGATTCTTATCGTCGCAACTCTCGTGGTCTTTCCTTTTGCCCACGTTTCTGACTCGCCGCGCGAAGGACAGTTCGCGGCGCGATCGCGATGTTCCGCAACGTATGCGGCTGAAGGCAATCAGCTGCCGCAGAAGCTCACTCCCGTCGGTGTGGCGCGTCTGCGCGCACTGTTGGAGTTACCGGACAGCTCGGATGGACAAGCGCCGACTTCAGATATGTTCGCGAGCGAAGTGCAGGAGTTCTACGCTTGTCTGGGTTACTCGCTGCCGTGGATTTCGGACGGAAAGCCTACAGTGCAAGCCCTCAGAATTGTTGAAGAACTCAAACACGCAGACGAAAAGGGTTTGAATCCGCGGGATTACGACGGAACGTTATGGGCGGCACGACTCGCCGCGATTTCTAACTCAAAGGACTCGTCCGAGGACGCCGAAATTACTTTTGATCTCGACCTCACCGTTTCAATAATGCGATTCTTGTCGAATCTTCATATCGGACGGGTCAATCCGCAATCACTACAATTCGATCTTTCTACCGATGGAAAATCTCTGGACCTCCCCGAGTTCATTCAGCGCGAACTCATCAACGCGAGTGATACTGATGCCGCCATCGAATCTGTGGAGCCACAATTCCTAGCCTACCGTCGAACGCTTCAGGCCCTCCATCGCTATTTGGAGTTTGCGCAAAGCGATAGCGGAGAACTGCTTCCGCCTCCATCGAATCCCTTTCACGTCGGGGACACCTACGTCGGACTGGCGGGGCTAGTGACCATCCTCCAAACGCTCGGCGATCTCCATGCGGTAGACACGAAACCTAGGACTGCCTATGACGCTGCCATTAGTGCCGCCGTAAAACGCTTCCAGAGGCGTCACGGACTCGATCCCAGCGGCTTACTCGACGCTCGCACGTTGATCCAACTCAACACGCCACTCGATCACCGCGTTTTGCAGCTTCAACTTGCGCTGGAGCGTTGGCGGTGGTTACCACAAAACTTCTCTCGTCCACCGATCATCGTGAATATCCCGGAATTTCGTCTCTATGCGGTCAACGAATATCATCATGTAGTTTTTTCCATGAATATTGTTGTAGGCCGCGCCTATCGGCACGAAACCCCAGTGTTTACGAGCGAAATTCGATCGGTGATTTTCCGCCCGTCCTGGAACGTGCCTCTCACAATTCAGCGACACGAGATCGTTCCTCAAATGAGAAAGAACCCTGATTATTTAACTGAGAATTCTTATGATGTCGTAGATTCACATGGGCGTCCGGTCGAAAACGCCGAGGATTCGCCAGCTCTCAAAAATAAACTGCGAAGCGGTGAGTGGTGGTTACAACAGGAACCAGGCCCGGACAACAGCCTGGGACTGGTCAAGTTCGATCTTCCCACAACGCATGATGTCTATCTTCACGGGACACCTGCTCAGGAGCTTTTCGCGAGGTCGCGCCGAGACTTCAGTCATGGATGCATTCGCGTCGAAGATCCGGCTGCGCTCGCTGCCTGGGTCCTGCGCGACGATCCACGATGGACATCGGAAAATATCCAGTCGGCGATGAGTGCCGGCGAGACGTCTCGCGTCAATCTCAATCAACCTGTTCCGATATGGATTCTTTACGGCACTGCCGTCGTCCACGAAGATGGCCAGGTTTTCTTCTTTGAAGATATTTACGGACATGATGCTGCTTTGGAGCGCGCGCTGGAAAAGAGAAACGTGTCACCCGCTCCGCCAAATAGCACTTCCAAACTTAAGTAACGGCGATCATTGCGAGACCTGCAGGACTGCAGCACCCTCGATTGCATCGTTCTTCAAGGCGTTCAACGCTTGATTGGCATCTGGCAAAGAAAATAATTGAACGTGAGTCTGAATTGGAATCTCCGCCGCAATTCGCAGAAAATCTTCACCATCTTGCCTCGTATTATTTGCTACGGTGCGCACAACCCGTTCCTGATAGAGCAAATTATAGTCGAGCGGAGGGATGGGGCTCATGTGGATACCGCCCAAGACCAACGTGCCACCTTTGCGTAAAGCCTTCAAAGCAGCTGGAATAATTTCTCCCGCAGGCGCAAATACTATTGCAGCGTCCAACTTTACGGGAGGCTCGGCCAGAGTGCCGCCAGCCCAGTTCGCGCCGAGTTCCAGCGCCAGGCGTTGGTGACGTGCGTCGCGCGTCGCAGCATAGACTTCAACATTCCAGTAGCGCGCTACTTGGATCGCCACGTGAGCTGCGGCGCCGAAGCCATAGAATCCAAGCTTTCCGCCGACTTGAATACCCGACAGGCGCAGCGCGCGGAATCCAATAATTCCCGCACACAATAACGGCGCAGCCTGTTCATCGGCAAACTTTGCGGGGATTTCGTAAACAAAGTTTTCTGGAGCCACGACATACTCCGCGTATCCTCCATTCACCGTGTAACCGGTAAAGTCAGGATGGTCGCAGAGATTCTCCGCTCCTGCGCGGCAATAGGAGCAAGTACCGTCGGTCCGGTGCAGCCACGCAATTCCAACACGTGAACCTACCGCGTATTTTGAGGATCCTTTTCCAACCTTTTCCACGATTCCCACAATTTGATGGCCCGGAATTATCGGAGATTTTCTGGGGGCAAGTTCACCTTCCACGACATGCAGATCGGTGCGGCACACTCCGCAGCAATGTATGCGAACGAAAATTTCACCTGTCGCAGGTTCGGGTATTGGGACATCGATGTACTGAAGAGGTTGTGATTCTATCGGCGCGGGATGGGCTAGGACACATGCCTTCATGGGAAGACCTCAGTCATGCACACGATCGACGTTCTCCCGATGATAACGCGCTGCGCACTTTATTTCTGCGAAACTACATGTTGCGATGCTTGAAAAACTCCACTTGGCGCAAGCGCTTCTTCGCCGATTCGAGAGTTTTGTATGGACCGCCCAGATTCTTCCCTTTGCGCGAAACAACTTTGTAACCTTCTTTCACTTTCTTAATCATGATTGACCCCTTCCATTCCTGGCAATGCCCCCAGAAAGATTCGATCCTAGCCGCGAACCGTCAGGACCGGGCAAGGCGCGTCAACAACAACTTCGTAGGCGATCGGACGCTTCGCGCGCGTGGTAGCACCCATCAACTGATCCATGCCGCGAACACCGAGCACGATCAAATCAGAGTGGCACCGATTTGCGACGGCGATTATCTCAGTGCGCGGGTTGCCGTGCTCCACAATTGGTTCAGGCCGGCACCACAGATCTGCGTCCGGTGGAACCAAGTCGCACAGTTGGTGCATCGCCTCGGCGACTGAAATTGATCCTGAGCCTGATTGTTTTCCCGGTTTCGGTGCCGGAAGCACGTGAAGCAACGCCAGTTGTGCTTGATTTTCTTGCGCGAGTGACACCGCATACGCGGCAGCAGCGCTGCAGGTTTCGTTGAAATCGGTGGCGAACAGGATGGAATGAAACCGAGCGCCACTATGGGTTCCGGTTCGTACGCTTGGTCCGATTGTGAGTACCGGGACGCCAGCACGCCGGAAAACTTCCTCGGCGGACGATCCGAATAGGGTTTTCTCCAATCCTGTCAAACCGTGAGTCCCGACAACAATCAAATCCACTTCTCGTTCTTTCAATAAATTTGATAACCCCGGCCACAAACCACCGCCTCGCTCGACGAGCGTCTCATGTGGAACGCCTGCGAGTTGTGCGTCAACGCGCTGCATTTCTGCAATTGCCAAATCCTCCTGATCGTCCACCACCGTCGCGAGCTTAACTTTTGCCTGATACACAGATGGTAATAGGATATGCAGAGCCGTAACCTTTGCGCCGTAGGAGCGGGCTATCATGGTCGCAAACGGAAGGGCCACGGCCGACGGCTCCGAGAAGTCGGTCAAAAATAGAATGTTCTTGAGTGCAATTCGTTTACTGGCTTCGACTCTCAACATGGCACTCCTCTGCTTGTCAGTGTGTCCCTCGCATACGTGTGATTCCGTGATTCCGGGCACATTCCCGGGTGACTCCCGTCACCGTCTCCTGGCCGGAATTTTGTAATTCTTCTTGGGTAATTCAATACCGGACGAAGGTGTTACGAGCGAGTCGCCAGATCGGAGATTCCGATGTTACGCAATGAGTTGTTGAAGGAAATCATGGCTGTACCTTCTCCAATCCTGTCGGTTTACCTGAATATGCGATCGGAGAACACTGCACGTCATCCACGTGCAGATGCCTGCGAGGTGTGGCTTGAAAAACAAGTAGCCGCAATTTCGCGAGGATTGTCTCGCCACGACACCAAGGAAATCATGAAACAATTGCAACGCGTCAAAGAATTTCTTCACGACCGTCATCCGAAAGAAAAAGCACTCGCAATCTTTGCCGGTCCGCTGTCTTGGATAGCCGTGCCTCTGCAGGTCGGCATCGAAAACGAGGTTGCATGGGGCCAACCCTCCATCATTCAATTATTCTGGCTGCTGCACGAACATCACCCATATGGCCTCGTCGTCGTCGATCATCACGCGGCCCGCTTCTTTGCCTACCGACTCGGACAATTAACGGAACTCGCGACCAAGGAATTCGCCGTCGATACATCAGTCTGGAAGGAAAAAAAACTGGGCCATCAAGCCAGCAGTGGTTCACAGAATATGCGCGGCCCCTACCCTGATCGCTTCGAGCATCGCATGGAAGCGCAATACGCACGACTGTGTCGCGAAACGGCAGACCAAGCGGTCTCGCTGTCAAAGCAATATGGCCTGATCCATGTTTTTGTCGCGGGCCCCGACCGGCTGATTGATATCGTGCAAAAACATTTTGCTCCTGCCGCAACCCTCGTCCGTCAAGATCTAGGGAATTTTTCATCGGCAGAACTGTTGGAGCGACTTGAACCGATCATCGCCGAGTACGAGCAAAATCGCCAATTGGAGTCAGTGAACCAGTTGCTGGGATCCGACGTCGCCGACATCGCGAATGTGGATGAAACGTTGGCGCAGCTTCAGTCTGCAGACGTGCGAAGTATTGTTGTCTCAAAGAACTTGGAGTTCGATATGCGCCACTGCGAAACATGTGGTTTGGCAAGCCGCGCAGCCGATCCAGTCTGCGCGGTCTGCGGGGGAACGCGCACGCCGGCGTCGTTCCACAAACTATTGCCTGCTTTAGCGATGTCTAACAACACAGACATCGAAGTTGTGAGCGGTGAAGCAGCGCAAAAGTTAAATCAAACGGGTGGGATGAGTGGACGACCTCGCCAGACAGAAATAGCTGCGGTGCGGTAACTCACTCGAGCGAGCGTGGAACTCTGGTGTCGGAATGACAATGCGGTCGGTCAGGATGAAACGAAACACACCGTTGAATTGGCGGCGTGGAACGGGTTGCCGACATACGCGACGCTTGAGACGGTTGCCGATCTGCTCGCCCGCACACATGGGTGTTAATGTTGATGACATGCACTCTGAAAAGGAACTAAGCTGAGTACAGTGTAGAGGGACAAATGCGCAGCCGTGTTGTGATTCCGTTGTTTTTTGCACTTCTTGCCGTTTGCATTATCAGTGCCAAGTATCCGTCCGGCGACGTTGCGGCCGCCGCTCCCCAGTCGGATAGGCCGCAACTTCCGCCGACTTACATTCCTTCCGGTCGGCAGATGTTTCAAGAATACTGCGCCTCATGCCATGGTCCAGATGGTAAAGGTCTTGGTCCGGTTGCGCCGTTGTTTCGTAAGCCACCAACCAATCTCACAACTCTTGCTAAGAATAATGCAGGAGTTTTCCCGAGGGAACATGTTGCGAAGGTCATTCGATTCGGCCCAGGCGTGATAGCACACGGCTCAATGGAGATGCCGGTGTGGGGACCCGTCTTTAAAATCGTAGAGAACTACAATGAAGCGGCGGTGACCATGCGAATCAAGAACCTGTGCGATTTTATCGAATCCATACAGGAAAAGTGACCGCTGTTTGTGTTCAGCTTCACTTGTGAGGAAATAGCGATCTTCACCGCAAGCCCTACGCTCCAACACTCGTACTACCTACAACCATCACAGCCAGTACGTTTCGGAGATGTTTCGTCCGTGGGAACTTGGCCAAACTTTTGGTATCCCTATGACGATCGGCGCTACGACATGATACTGCTCCGGGAAGTTAAACTCTGCTTTGGTGGCCGGCAAGTCCAGCCAGGTACGCGCAAGTCCAATCCAACAGGTTCCCAACCCCTTATCGCGAGCGGCCAGCATTAAATTCTCGGCTGCCAGGCAGCAGTCTTCGGTAGCTTGCGGAGATGAAGATTTTGCGAGGATGAGTACAAGCGCTGGCGCGTGATGAAACAACGAGTAGTACGGATCCTCTAGCATATGCCTTATTGAAGGCTGATCCGACGTCAGCAGTAGATTTGCCAGCAACCAGTCTTTGGCGCGCTGTGCACACTGTTCGACGCGTTCACTGCCCAGCAAAACGGCAAACGCCCAAGGTTGGAGGTTCATCGCGCTGGGCGCTAGAATTGCCGCTTCGATAAGCCGCTCGATTTCGGCGCGTTCAACCGGCGCGTCTGTATATTCACGAACCGCTCGCCTGTTCTTAATGACGTCCATCAATTCCATTGGGGACTCCTCACTACAGAAGTATCATAGGATCTGGCTTTCGAATTCATGAACTGCATGGCCACCATGATTTATCACCCGTTCTACTCATGAAGGATGTGATGCGGATCACTGTTACGAAGGTGAAAACTACTTAGTATGTGCACTGACATGCGCTGATCGACGATCGACTCCGGCTTTGACGACAAGAGTACTCTCGTGAGGATTGCGATGAAATTGTTGATTGCGATTGATTCGTCAGAATATTCTCAAAATGTACTAAACGAAGTCATCAGGCGTCCCTGGCCGCCCGATACGACCGCGTGCGTTCTTCACGTCCTCGACTGGCCTAATCCACCGAGCGATCCGGCTCTCATCTCTAAAGTCGTGCATTCTGCAGATCTCCTAGCGAAGTCAGCTGCGACCAAGCTCGCTAACGCGGGCTTGCGTACCACGACGAAAATTGTTCAGGGTTCCCCGCGTCTGGCAGTGGCGGAATACGCCAAAGAATTTGGAGCGAATCTCGTTCTAGTTGGCTCCCACGGAGCCAATGGTCTCGTTCGTTTCCTTCTAGGCAGTGTGGCTCAAGCAACGCTGCGCAGATCGCCGTGTTCAGTTGAAATCGTTCGCAAGCCTGTTCGCAGTTCCGTGACTGCGTCGCCTGCAATGAAAATCCTCCTCGCAACGGATGGCTCGGATTGTTCTATTGCCGCCGCGAAGTCCGTAGCCCAGCGTCCATGGCCGCATGACAGCCAGGTCCGCTTGGTCAGCGTCATTCCGCTCGTCGTGTTTTTTGGCGAAGGCATTTCGCCTTCGGGTGCGCCCGTTTATCCGCCGCCAGAGCTTGTTGACGCTCTTGAGAAACAGTGGAGCAGCCGAGCCAGCGAAGCTTTGTCTCGTGCGCGGGAAATCTTGAATCAAGCTCATATCAGGATCGCCGAAAGTGAGCTTCAGCCGATCGGCGACGCCAGAGAGTCCATCCTGGACGAAGCCAAGAAGTGGGGAGCCGATCTAATCGTGGTCGGATCGCACGGCTATAGCGGCGTCAGCCGATTCATGTTGGGTAGCGTGTCTGAATCTGTCGCGATGCATGCTCATTGTTCCGTCGAAGTCATAAGAACATCCGGCGCGAGTGAGAACATGGAACAATGAGGATGCAAACGATTCTGTACGTGCAACCGAAACTCGCCTGAGAGACCCGGGATATGATTACAAGTTACCTGGGCAACCCAAGAGTATTCACGCGTTGATCAGACGATGATTGGTGCAACTGTGACCGTCATCACGCCTGGTGATGCAGTGTGTCACGCTAGTCGGGGCTAGAGGCCTGCTACATTAGCGCATGATCTCTTCTTCAGCACGACATGTACGCCGAAAGCAAGAGCCTCTTCCCGGAGTAAGATCGTCCAAGATTCGCCCTTTCGATGTGAAATTATTTCTCGAATCGGCTGGTCTAGGAAGAAAGGTTGAAAAGCTTGGGAAAAAAGAAACCGTCTTCGTGCAGGGCGATCCCGCGAAAAGCATTATGTACATTCGGGATGGCGGTGTGAAGCTTACGGTTGTCAACGATATCGGCAAAGAAGCGGTGGTGGCGATTCTCGGGCCGGGGGATTTCTTGGGAGAAGGTTGCCTGGCGGGTCAGTCCGTTCGCATGGCGACCGCAGTCACGATTGCACCCACCGTCCTGCTCGTAATTGAGAAGAACGAGATGATTCGCGTGCTGCATGAGGAACATGAGTTTTCTGACCGTTTCATTGCCTACATGTTGGGACGCAACAGACGAGTCGAGGAAGATCTGATCGACCAACTCTTCAGTTCTAGCGAGAAACGGCTTGCACGCACTCTGTTGTTGCTCGCGCACTACGGCACCGAAGGCGCATCAGAAAAGGTAATACCGAAAGTATCGCCAGAATTGTTGGCACAGATGGTGGGTACAACCCGGTCTCGCATCAATTTTTTCATGAACAAATTCAGGTAGCTGGGATTTATCCAATATGACGGCGGGCTTCACATCAACAACTCACTCCTGAGCGTTGTGCTCCACGAGTAAGTTGATTCTCGCGCTAGATCGGTCCAAGAGCCGCACTGAAACAAGAAATAGCACTGGAGTTAGCGGTCTCTGGATGGCTTGTGGCCCTGATGGCCCTGAACATCAGGTCGATGAACACAGAGGGCGGAAACTCATTTCAACTACTGCAGTGCGCTCATTTCCGAGTAGCCGATCTGGTTAAGACTACGACGCGGTCGCGGCCCAGCGGGGAATCACTGGACAATAGGTGATACCTTCGATCTATGACTTGTTCCTGGCGCCGACGACCAGCATGATGACTCCTCCAAGCACTGCCAGGCCACCAAGGATTGGAGGAATGGGAATTCGCTCGTGACTTTCCTTTGTGATATGCACCGATCCCATATCAACGACATCCTTCTGACGAGTGTAATTAATGCCCTGATAAGCGAGGACGAGCGCGCCGACTACAATTAACACAATCGCAATCCAAGTGATCGTTTTCATTTTTGCGTCACCTCCGACGCATAACTCCTCGGGACTTGAGTGAGCAGAATCACAAGAGCGAGGATGGCCGGGTGCTGTTCGCTCTCATCGAATGGCACCCGCGATTTGCAACCATCCTCCAGTGAATTTCAGCTCGACCCATCTCGCGTCAACGCAAAACGCCGACGAAGTAGAGGATCAGTGCGATAACCAGAACGGTGCCGACGATTCCGAGCCCGCCGCGTGATCCCCACCGGGAATATCCGTAGTACCCGCCTCCTCCGCCAAACAAGAGAAGCAAAATGATAATGAGTAGTAACATTGATTTTCTCCTTTCAGGATTCGAATTTCTCCAACTCAACTTTGAATGCGTCCCGGTGGCCGATTTCGTCATGACGGATTTCTTCAAAACGTTCGGCCGCCGCCGTATCACCGGCAAGCTTCGCTTTCTGGGCGAATTCGAGATACATGGTTTCAATCTCGTAGGATTCGCCTTTGATCGCGTCTTCTAGATTTTCAACGTCTCCGCCGACTAACCCGAGCAGGTGAGCTTCCTCCGCGAAGTGCTCAAAGCGCTCCACGTCCGCGGTCTTCTCGAACAGATCCGCGAGTTTTTTATTTCCGTTCTTACGGGCCTGTTCCGCAAAGAGCAGATACTTCACATACGCAAAGGCCTCGCCGTGCATTGCGGTGAGGAGATTTTCCCGCGTCGTCTGATCGAGAGTCCTGTGGACTTCCGCGGCCTTCATCGCAAGCTGATTCTGTCTAACAACTCCGGTACTCATAAATGCCTCCTGAGATAACTTGGCTGCACAATCGCTGCACTGCTAGTTCACAGACACCATGACCGCGATTCGATCTCCGGGGTACCTGCGGTTGTACAGGTAGTAGCCATAGCCGTCGTAGTCGATGTACAGGTCATCGTTCTGATACCAGTCACTGGCCCAATATTCGGGCCACGGGTCAAGAAGACTGATCCAGTATCCACCGTACTGAAACCGCGGATGCCCGCCAAAGATGAACAAACCGAGGCTGAATATGCGGAACCTGTGACCGGAACCAAAGTACCCACGGAAATGATCATCAGGAATGCGGTAGCCGTTGTAGCCGCCACGCTGCTGCCAATCGCGGTGTTCAGACTGCCAGTTATGTGCACGATTCTGCTGCCAAACTCCGCGCTGTTCGCTCTGCTGCACACGCTGTCCTTGCTGTGACTGCCGATTGCCTTGCTGTTGCTGCTGCGTCCTTTGCTGTTGTTGGGTGAGTTGCTGCTGTTGTTTGTTCTGGTCTTGCTGCTGCTTGTTCTTGTCCTGTTGCGCTTGTTGAGTCCGCTGTTGCTGCTGGGCCTGTTGTT
>OCZU010000354.1_pt1 | contig 32387 bp, 23 predicted proteins | sample 1539001 | NCBI WGS metagenome assembly OCZU01 (sample SAMEA3539306, study PRJEB22396) | soil metagenome | biome: tundra; feature: field; material: soil | place: USA | collected 2010-05 | depth 0.15 m | reverse complement strand
AGGAGCGTAGCTCAGTGGTAGAGCAGCGGCCTTTTAAGCCGTTGGTCGTGGGTTCGACCCCCACCGCTCCTACCAACTCAATCGCCATGTTTTCTTCTACATAGCGCGGTAGCACATTACGAGAATCACTGCATTCCGAGTGTCACATCATTTCCGTGTGCCTCTGGTGAACCCCATTTCGCGCCAGGCTGGGTAACAACTTTCAGGAGAGACCGCAAACTTTTGGCTCCGATTATTAATGCCCAGGAACTCTCGAAGCGGTATGGCAGCGCTCCTCTTTTTCGGAACGTTTCGTTCACTATTTCTGAAGGCGACCGCATCGGATTGATTGGTCCGAATGGGTCGGGAAAATCCACGCTGCTGGAAATTCTTGCGGGGCGCGTGAAACCGGATAACGGAGAAGTTGCTACCCGGAAACGCACGCGCCTTGCCAGCGTCGCGCAGATTTCTGAGTTTGCTGAAGGCGCGACGATCCGCTCGGTGATTGAGGATGCGCTGGAGCGCGACGGCGTGCCTGCGGCGCAACGCGCGGCGCGCATGGCGGAGACGCTGGGGCGCGCTGGATTTGTGGATCTCGATACGCTGACCTCGACTCTTTCGGGCGGATGGAAGAAGCGTCTGGCGATTACCGAAGCGCTGGTGCAACATCCGGATGTTCTGCTGCTTGATGAGCCGACAAATCATCTGGATCTCGCAGGAATCAAATGGCTCGAAACGCTTCTGCAGAATGCCGCGTTTGCTTGTGTTGTAGTGAGTCACGACCGGTATTTCCTCGAAAACATTGCCAACGAAATGGTTGAGCTGAATAAGATCTATAAAGACGGCTCGTTGCGCGTGCAAGGGAACTACAGCACGTTCCTGGAAAAGAAAGAGGAGTACCTTCACGCACAGAAAAAGCGCCAGGAAGCGTTGGAAAATCTCGTTCACACCGAAATTGAATGGCTGCGCCGCGGGCCTAAAGCGCGCACCACGAAATCGAAAGCGCGAATCGGAAAAGCCCACGAATTGATTGGTGAATTGAAGGATCTGAACGTTCAGACCTCCATTTCCACTGCGAAAATTGATTTTTCCGGCACGGAACGCCAGACGAAACTATTGATTGCGCTCGAAAAAGTTTCTTACAGCATTCCGGACCGCATGCTGTTCAGCGGAATCAATTTCACCGTTGGACTTGGCATGCGCGTCGGGCTTGTCGGTCCGAATGGCAGCGGAAAAACTACGCTGCTGCGCTTGCTGCGCGGAGATATCCAGCCTACGAAAGGCGAAATCCGCCGCGCCGATCCTCTGCGCATCGTGTACTTCGATCAAAGCCGCGAACTGGATCCGCATCAGACTTTGCGCCGCGCGCTTGCTCCGGATAGCGACTCGGTGATTTATCAGGATCGCGTGATCCATGTTGCGTCCTGGGCCGCGAGATTTCTTTTCAGCGGCGAAGATTTGAATCAACGCGTTGGCCGTCTTTCGGGTGGCGAACGCGCTCGCGTGCTGATCGCTCAACTGATGTTGCAGCCGGCGGACGTTCTGCTGCTCGACGAGCCGACGAACGATTTGGATATTCCCACGCTCGAAATACTCGAGGAAAGTTTGCTCGAATATCGTGGCGCGCTTGTGCTGGTTACTCACGATCGTTACATGCTGGATCGCGTATCCACCGTTGTGTTCGGTCTTGACGGATTGGGCGGCGCGGAACGATTCGCCGATTATTCACAATGGGAAGCGTGGCAGCGCGCGCAAGTGTCGAAGAGCGCGCAAACTTCTTCTGCGAGTCGGAACACCGGAGCGGATTCCGGACGCTCGCGCGGCGCGGTCGCTTCAGCTGCTAAGCCAACTTCTGACTCAACTACAACTGTAGCGTCTAGTGCTGGCGCGAAAAAGAAACTTTCGTATCTCGAAGGGCGCGAACTGGAATTCATGGAACAAAATATCGCCAAATGCGAAGAGGAGCTGAATCTTTGCCGCGCCGAGATGGAAGATCCCGCCGTCATGAGCGATGGCCCTCGCCTTCGGAAGGCATGCGTCAAGATGGAAAAGGCGCAGGAGGCGGTTGATAAGTTGTATGCGCGCTGGGCGGAGCTGGAACGCAAGAAAAGTTGAGTCGCCCGAGTCCAATTCCGCCTGTTATATCAATGACTTACGCCTTCCAACTGAAATTTTAGGCCGCCCCACCCCACCCTACTTTCCTGTATGTATTGCAAATAAAGGATTTACGACGATCTGCGGCGTATGGATTGCAAATAAAAGGGTTACGGGATTCACGCGGCAGCATTTTTCTTCAGAGGGCTAATACTTTTTCATTCGCGAACCGCAGTTAAGGGCGTAGGCATGTGTAAGTTCGGCGCCAAATAATAAAATTTGCGCGGAGTAATAAACCCAGATCAGGAAAACGGCCAGCGATGCCGCCGCGCCGTAAACTGATGCCAAGGCGGAATGACCCAAATAGAATCCGATGGCTACTTTGCCGACGGTGAAGAGAAGCGAAGTAAGGATCGCCGAGGGCCAGACGTCGCGCCATTCAACCGGCGTATCGGGAATGAACTTGAAGACCAACGCAAACATAATCGCGATCATGCACACCGATACGACAAAGTTTATGGATTCCAGCTGAAGAACTGATGACGGAAGCACCTCGCTCAGTAGATGTTCCACGGCGGATAAACAGGCGCTGACGATTAGGAAAATAAGTAACAGGAATCCTGTCGCAACGACCAGCAGGAACGACGAAAGACGCTGAAGGATTGTGAACGTCCAGAAACTTCTTTTGCTGGTGTCCACTTTCCAAATTAGGTTCAACGCGTCCTGAAGCTCGTTGAAGGCGCCCGAGACGCCGACCAGTATTGTGAGCAGGCCCAGCGATGTTGCGAACCAGCCGAGCGCGGGGCGGTTTGTTGCACCTTGAATGATTGATTGGATTGCCGCAGCGCCCTGCGCGCCGATCAATGTCTGAGACTGGTGCGCCAGCGCAACCTGCGCATTTTTCTCGCCGAATACAAGTCTGGCCATCGAGACGACTACGATCAAAACGGGAGCCAGCGAAAACAGTGTATAAAATGCCAACGCAGCGCCGAGCCTGGGCGCATTATCGGCGAGCCACGCAGCAGCGGCTTGTTTGAACGCAGCCAACAGATTTGCAGGAAGACTGCCGCGCGGATTTATTGCTTCCAAAGATCAACTCCGATCGTAGACCTGGCAGCCAGCAATTATAATACGCGGTGTTGAACGGCAAAGTTGAGAAAAGCGTGCAGGCTGAAGCCTACGCTACTCACACCGGGCGCAGCCAGCAGCGCCCCCACGACATGAAACGCGCTCAGGCCCACAGATAAAGAGGTGCACGTGACGCGCGGAGCGGACCACCTCCCGATTTCATCGCGATGAATTCCGATGGCATCTAGGACAACCTCTCCTGCCGAAGATCGGGGTTGTGTCTAAATCGGGCGCCACCAGTTTGAGCGATGTTCTGCTCCTGCGACTACTTCTGTTGGAACGCCCGGAGTGGGAGACCAGAGTTTTATTCCGGTGCTGTCCGCCAGTTCGGTGATTCTTTCGATTGGTTGCCGCCACGCGTGAAGGGCCAGATTGAACAGGCCCCAGTGAATCGGCATCAGCAAGCCGAATGCGCCCATCGTCGCAAACCCTTGCATTGCGCCGTCCGGTCCAAGGTGAATTGATTTCCAAAGTTCGTTGAAGGCTCCCACTTCGAGCATCGCGAGATCGAATGGGCCGTATTGTCGGCCAATTTCCGCGAACCCCTGCCACATTCCCGAGTCGGCGCCGAAATAAATTGTGTGGCGATTTCCCTTCAGCACGAATGAGGACCAGAGAGTGTCGAAGCGGTCCCACAGGCCTCGCCCGGAAAAGTGGCGAGTTGGCAATGCCGTGATGATAAGTTTGGGCCGGTCCTTGATATCCCCATAGCTCGATTGATTTCTGACCGTAATTGACTCAGTCCAATCAAGCTCTGCGATTTTTCCTTCGTCAACGCCAAAGAGGCGCAAGTATTTTCCAACACCGAGTGACGTTATCCATTGCGCGTTGCTGACCGCTTCAAGCTGCGCAAGTTTCCGGATGGTTTGTTTCCCAAGATGATCGTAATGGTCGTGGGAAATCAGCACGACATCAATCGGCGGCAAGTCCGCCAGCGGCAATGGCGCTTGAAAGAAACGCTTCGGGCCAATCCAAGAAACGGGCGACGAGCGCTTGTCCCACACCGGGTCCACGAGCACGCGCATACCGTCAATTTCGATGAGCGTGGAGGAATGTCCCATCCATGTCACGCGCAGACCGCTCGCGGGAGCGCGCTCGTACGCACGAGAATTCGTCCGAAAAGGACCGAGCGGCTGGCGCGGGAAGCGCTCTTCTTTGTTTGTCAAATAAAGACGCAAAATTTTCAGCATCAAGCCGGGGCCGACTACCGCGGTTGGAATGGGATTCTGAAATTTTCGGCCAATTTTTGTCGAGCGCCGCAACAAGGGCATGTTGTTTGGATGCGCGGCCCGAGGGGTTGGTCAAATGGATTTGCGAAAGTGGATCGGAGGCAAGGAGGCAGGAAGCAGGGAGGCAAGGACGGCCAAAAAATGAACTGCACTTTACTGTAGGAATAAAAAATGCGTAGCGCTGGTCTTTCATAGTGACGCATCAAGCGTTCGAGAAAAGGAGAAATGATGAGAAAACAATACTTGAGGATTTTGTGCGCCCTAATCTGCGTTACTGGTTTTGGAGTAGCCACGCAAGGCCAGACCGTTGACCGACTCGACGTCAAAATACCCTACGAGTTTGTGGTTGGCGGCAAAACACTTCCGGCAGGCAACTACAGTGTGAGGCGTGTGCTTGAATCAAGCGGACGAGTGCTTCTGCTCAGCAACGTTGAAAATCATGCGAGCGCGTTGCTCGTTGCGATTCAATTCGAGTGCGGCCCCGTCGACAAAGTCTATGTCAGTTTCGAGCAAGTTGGGGACCAGCACTTCCTTAGCATGATCCAAACAGCTGACCATTTATTTACGATTCCGGTGTCCCGCAAGGCGATTATGGAGGCTGCCGCGAAATCACAGAGCGACAGTTCCGCTTCGGGAAGTATGGCTGGAAACAAATAAATATCTTTCCAATTTATAATGGGTGACCTCGGAAGCGGGGTCGCTCTTTTTTTTGTTTTTGATGGCTTGGATTCAAACGAGGCCGCTGGATTTTCGAAATGATGGAGCAGTTGGAGAAGTTCAGAATGTCTTTGCTTCGCGCGGGGAGTGGCGCTATCTTACGCGGTGTAACTGCTCGCGTGCTGCTCTTCACTGGATAGAAGGATGAGTGAGCGGACCGTTTCTGATTGTGGCTGCTTTGGAAAAGAGGGTTGAGGGTATGAGACGCCAGCGAACTACTGTTTTGATTGTTTTGAGTTTGGCGCTGTTGCTGAGCGCGACGCGATTTCACGCGGCGATTCCGGCGAGTCCGGAACAGCGCGCGATTGATTTCACGGACGCCGCTGCATGGAAGGGAGTGAACGCCACGTCATTGGCCGATCGGGGCGACTGGTTTGCCTATCGGTTGAGCCCGCAAGAGGGCAACAGCACCGTGATCATCCGGCAAACGAACGGAACGACGGAATATAAATTTCCGATTGGCGAAGTGAACGCGGGCGGCGCGCCGGGTGGCGGCGCGGGTCCGGGTGCAGGAGCCGGCGCGGCCGGCGCGGCCGTTGCGATTTCGAGCGACTCGAAATATGCGGCGTTCACAATGTTTCCCGCGCACGCGGAAGCGACACAGTTGAAGAAACAAAAGAAGCCGATTCAAAGCAAGGTGGGAATTGTAAATCTTGCGACCGGCGACAAGGTTGAAGTGGCGAAGGTTCGGCACTTTGCATTTTCGGGCGAGAATGCGGGTTGGATAGCGCTGCAGAAATACGGGCCTGATGCTCCGGGCGGTGCGGCTCCGCCGCCTGCGCCGACTGCAGGAGCGGGACCGGCGCGGGACGACAAGCCGAAAGGCGCGGATCTACTGCTGCGTGAATTGGCAACCGGCCAGGAAATAAATATTGGAAACGTTTCTGAATTTGCGTTCGACAAGCACGGGCGCTATCTGGCATGGATCACGGATGCTCAGGACAAGTCGGGCAATGGAGTTTCGCTGCGAAATATTTCGGATGGAACGATTCGATCGGTCGAGTCAGATGACAATGCGGTGTATTCGCGGCTGACGTGGACCGAGGACGGTGATGGTCTTTCGGCGTTGAAGGGAGTTGACGACAAGGGCTTCGAGGACAAGTTGTATAGCGTGGTGGGATTCAAGGAATTTGGGCCGAGCGGTCCGCAGAAAACAATTTTCAAGCCGGCGGATTTTTCCGATTTTCCCGCGGGAATGACGGTGAGCGCCGATCGCGCGCCGGTGTGGACGAAAGATTTAGACGGATTGCTTTTTGGAATTCACAAAGTGAAGAAGAAGGAACCAGGAGACGCCGAGAAAGCCGAGGTGGTTTCCGGTCCCGACCGTGCGGTAGCTGTTGCCGCCGCGCCCGCGCCAGCCGGCGCTGGGGAACCGCTGGCGGAAGACAAAGTTGATCTGGTGGTGTGGAATTGGCAGGACAAGCGGCTGCAATCACAGCAGCAGGTGCAGGAACCGCAGGACAAGTCGTTCAGCTATCTTGCGATTTACCGGCCGGCAGAAAAGAAATTCGTGCGGCTTGGCGATGATGAAATTCGGAACGTCACGCCTGCTCGCGAGCAGAGATTTGCGATTGGGCGAGCTGTTGCGCCGTACGAGCTGATGGGAAATCTGGACGGGCGACACTATGAAGACGTTTACACGTTTAATTTGCAAACGGGAGAGCGGAAGCTCGCGTTGAAGAAAAATCGATGGCTGGAGGAATTATCTCCGACAGGCACGGAATTCGCTTTTTACGAAGACGGGCACTATTTCGTTTACGACATGACGACCGGGAAATCCACGAACATCACGAAAACGGTTCCGGCGTCATTTATCGATACAGAAGATGATCACAACGTGGTGAAGCCACCGACGCCGTTCTTTGGATGGTCGAACGATGGAAAGTACGTCCTGCTTTCAGACAACTGGGACATCTGGCAAATTGCAGCGGATGGAAGCAGCGCGGTGAATCTGACGGTGAACGGGCGGAAAGAGCAGGTGAGATATCGGCGGCCGTCGATTCTGAATGCGGATCAGCATGGATATGATTTGAGCAAGCCACTTTACCTGGATGTTTACGGCGAGTGGACGAAGAAGGACGGCATCGGAATTATTCAACCGCGAAAACCGGGCGTGAATCGTGTGATGTGGGACGACGCGTTTTACGGGCCTGTGCTGAAAGCGAAAAATGTCGACGTGTTTCTGTACACGCGGCAAACGTACAAGGATCCGCCGGACTTTTACGTGACGGACGGATCGATTGCAATTGGGAAAAAGATTACGGATATTGCTGCGGCAGTGAATCAGGATCAATTTCTGTGGTCGAGTGGAACGATCCTGGTGAACTATGTGAGCGCCAAGGGAGACAAGTTGCAGGGCGCGCTCCATCTGCCGGCGAACTACGAAAAGGGGAAAACGTATCCGACGATCGTGACGTTCTACGAAAAGACTTCGCAGAACGCGAATCAGTATTTGCGGCCGGTGGTGCCGGGCGTTGGATTTAACGCCGGAGTTTACACAAGCAACGGCTACGCGGTTTTTTATCCGGACATAACGTATAAGGTGAACGATCCGGGAATGTCCGCGGTGTGGTGCATCGTGCCGGCGGTGAAGGCCGCGATTGCCACGGGCGTTGTGGACGCGAAGCACATTGGAATTCACGGGCATTCGTGGGGCGGATACCAGACTGCGTTCACGATAACGCAGACGGACATGTTTGCAGCGGCGGTTGCGGGCGCGCCACTGACGGACATGATCAGCATGTACGCGATTGTTTACAAAAACACCGGCACAGGGAACGGTGAAATTTTCGAGAGCAGCCAGGGCCGGTTTACGAGCGGGCCGTGGGAAAACTGGGAGGCTTACACGCGAAATTCGCCGGTTGCGCACGCTGCGAATGTGAAAACGCCGCTCGTCATTCTAAGTAATGATAAGGATGGCGCGGTGGATTTCACGCAGGGCATGGAGTATTACAACACTTTGCGGCGATTGCAGAAGCCAGTGGTGCTGTTGGAGTATCCGGGCGAAAACCACGGGCTGGCGCGGTTGCCGAATCAAAAAGACTACGCGGTGCGGATGAAAGAATTCTTCGATCACTTTCTGATGGGGAAGCCCGCGCCGGACTGGTATCAGAATGGCGTGCCGCGGTTGGATATGGAAGATCACTTGAAGGGTCGTCAGCCGGTGGTGAAGACGGCTCCGGCGTCGAAACCGAATTAGCGAGTCGGGTGGGTCTCAGACCGGCCCCTACGGCTACGACGTGAATCATCGCGCGAACTATTGAGAGGAATTTCGCCCGCTGCTACTTGGGCACGGAGTTCGTTGACGGCGGAAGGGCGAAGATTTGGATTACGCCGCCTGAGTCAATGGCAAGTTGATTTCCATTGGGGGAAAGGGCCAGGCCCCAGATTTGGTGAAGATGCTCGGAGTTGATTTGCAGGGTGTAAATCCACTGCGCTGCAGCCAGATCGTAAACTTCGACATCGAGCGGCATTTCAGCAGGAATGTCTCCCGTGGACATGTGGATGGCGACGGCGGAGGCGTGGGCGGCTCGGGATTGCGCGTTAGCGTAGGCGGCGCGCTGTTCATCGGCGGATGACGTTGAATCGACGACGGTGCGACTGCCATTTTCTCCGGACGTGAAATCCGGCCGGGCAAATGGCGATAGGTTGAACGCAACGGCGAATCTTCGGCCGTTCGCGGAGGAACGCACTGGCCGGCCAAATTCGTCAAGCCACTTTTCCTTCGAGTACAAGTCCTGAGTGAAACTCACTTTTCCGGCGCGATCCACAACACTAATATTCGTCGGTGAATATACGGCCATTGTGTCGTTATTGATGAATTGCGGCATACCTACGCAGGGATTGCAAATCGTGCGGGCGACGCGGGCCTGGTCTGGATTCTGAATTCGACCAACGGCGGCGGGCGGCGCGTCAGGCATGGCGGCGCCGTACTGGACATAGGCACCACTGGGACTGTTCTCGCGCAGGTCATTTCCGCCCGGAAGTTTTTCTGGCGCGAGGATTCCGTTATCCGAAGCGGTGAACACGTCGAGAACGCCGCACGGAACCTGGAAGGATTCCATTGTGTCAGTGTGAACGCTGACACACTGCGCTGAATTGCCGCGAAGAAATTGGACGATGAGAGACTTGCCGCTGGGAGATTCGGCGATTCCACCGAGGGAAGCGGTTGTGGGATGCAGCTCAGACAGAGGAAGTTCTTTGAGCTCTGTCCAGTCCGCAGAATACGAGACGATTTTGTCTGTGGTGAGCAGCAGGAAACCGCCGTTGTGGCGTGGGAAAATTCCGGCGTTCGGATTCTCGATAGGCCAATCGAGTGTGTGGAGAATCTTTCCGGTGAGGGCATCGAGAAAAATTGCGTGTAAGCGGTAAGGCCGGATGTGATTTGGATCTTCGCGGCGCTGGAGATCGGGAATGTCTTCGCGCGTGACGAAGGTTGCGGCGACGATGCTGTCGCTGACGAATGAAATTGTGTCGAAATTTGCGAAGCCGCGGCGGCGTTGGAGGTCGGGATTATTCTGTGGATAGCCCAGCGATTTTAGATCTACGCGCCAGAGTGGGTGATCGCTGGAGGCGCGGATCAATTTTAGTTTTGATTGTTGGGCAGTGGTCAGGGTCGCCACGAAAAGCGCGCAAAGGAATATTGCGAAGCGGGCGTGGTGTTTGTGCGTGAGCCGCATTGATAATCCCTGTATATGATGTGGAGGATACCACCGTTTCATGGTGAGTTAGACACCGCGCACGTGGTTTCCGACAGTATAGGACTGGTCGCAAACGAATACAGGTTGGAGGCGAGTGAATCGCATCCCGAATGACAATATCGGGACCGGCCCTACGATTTTTCGATCACCCCGACGGAAAGGCCTCAGGTCTTCCCGATAAAGTACGCCGGGACGCTAAGTGCGCGAAAGACCTGAGCTACAGATTGCGTTTATCTCCTGAGATTCTAGGATTGGCTTTGGTGCGCCTTGCTTCGCGACAATGATCATGGCGTGGCCTAGCTTTTCGGTTGTGGTTGCGTATTTTGGGAAGTATCCGGTCAAGAAGGCAGTTAGCGGACTTATTAGATAGTAGAGGATGCGGTAGAGTTTTGTTTTTGATTTGATTCCGTGCATTGGTTGGATGAACGCTGGACGAAACATGTACGCGGCTTTGAACGGCAAGCGGAGTAAAGCGTTTTCTGTTTTGCCTTTTACGCGGGCCCACATTGAGCGGCCTTTCTCGGTGCTGTCGGTGCCCATTCCTGAGACGTAGATGAACGTCATTCCGGGATTGAGCTTTGACAAAGTTTGCGCCACGCCTAACGTGAGATCGTACGTCACGTGTTGATAGTCGGCTTCTTTCATGCCTGCTGAGGAAACGCCGAGGCAGAAGAAGCAAGCGTCGTAACCGCGTAGCTGGTCTTCGATGGGCGCGAGATTGTACAAATCCTTGAAAACGATTTCTTGGAGTTTTTCGCTTTGCTGGTTTAGGGGAGTGCGGCCGACTACCAGGACGGTTTTTATTTCCGGGTCGAGCAGGCATTCGCGTAGGACGCCTTGGCCGACCATGCCTGTTGCGCCGAAGAGAATGATTTTCATGTGAAGCTCTTTTCGGTGGATCGCGAGTGCATATTCGGAGGATAGCATTTTGGCGTCGTGATTTTGGCGGATTTAGAGCACCGGGGTAGAGAATTCTGGAGGCTGGGAAGCAGAGAGACATGGAGGCAGGGAGAAGCTAGGCTCAGGCGCCAATCGCTAGATTGGCGTTCCCGGGGATTTCGAGAAAGGCACACAGACAGGAATGTCGGTGCTACCCGACCGAATTGCGATTTTCAGAATTTGTCGGCAAATGAGCTGAAATTTAGGTGCCAATTCGAAATGGCACCGGCCAACTTATTCGTGTCACGCGACTTACGAGGATGCTGGGGAACAATGCGCTCCAAATCGCAGCAATTGTTCCACGTGAAACAATTTGACCGAACATTGGATGGAAGGACATGGCAAAGCCGAGTGGCTTGGTAAACTTGCCACCCGGCTTTTCTTCTGAGGAGGATCTATTTCCAGTGCTTTCGAAAAACTTCGCTCAATCCCCCTTGCGCAACCCCAGTTGCTGAACTAGTTCGGCATCAGAACTGTGTCGACAACCTGGATGACGCCGTTGGATTGGAAAACGTTCGCGATGGTGATGGTGGACATGCCGCCCTTTTCGTCGTGTAGGACGATTTTGCCGTCATGCGCCATCGCCCAGAGAGAGCCGCCTTCGACTGTCTTCAATTCCGCTTTGCCATTTCCCGCCTTGATGAGCTTCATGATGTCGCCGGTGCTGAGTTTGCCTGCGACAACGTGATAGGTGAGAATTTTGGTGAGCGTCGCTTTGTTTTCCGGCTTCACCAGTGTGTCAACGGTGCCTGCCGGGAGCTTGGCGAACGCTTCGTTTGTTGGGGCGAAAACTGTGAATGGGCCGGCGGACTTCAGCGTGTCCACAAGTCCTGCGGCCTTGACGGCTGCGACGAGTGTGGTGTGATCGGCTGAATTCACCGCGTTATCGATGATGTCTTTCGTCGGGAACATCGCGGCGCCGCCAACCATAGGGTCTTTTTGCGCGGAGGCAAAGCCGACGCCCATGAGGAACAGCGCGCACACGGCAACTAGAATTCGTGACTTCATTTTGTTTAGCTCCTGTGTGTTTTTGGCTTTGTGATTTGGTACCTACACTTGGAGTACGAGGGAGATGGAGATTTGGATTTAACGGATTTGAATTATTTTGAGGGCGCGATGGGGGCAGGCAAGCCGGGAGGTTACATGACAGAATGGCATTGTCAATCACCGCGGAGACGCCGAGGGCGCGGAGGAAGCATCATAAGCGAGAGGCGCGCGGATGAGCGAGATTGAGGAAAAGAAAAACTGGGGAGTGCCGCCATGGGTGATCGATTTTCGGCCGCGATTTGAATTTCACAGAGCAGCGGCGCTGATTCCTGACGAGGTGGATGTCGCGATTGTGGGCGGAGGATTTACGGGACTGGCGGCCGCGGCGTGTGTACGCCGGCTTGAACCGACGAAGAGCGTGGTGGTGCTGGAAGCGGAATCGATTGGGGCGGGAGCGAGCGGGCAGACAGGCGGGATGTGTCTTGGGGAAACGGCGGCGGGGCCGATGCCGGGATTGGGCGATGTATTGCGCGGATTTAAGAAAGTGTTACGCGAGCTGGAAGTGGATTGCGATTTGAGTTTGCCGGGGGCGTGCGAGCTGGCGCGGAAAGGGCGCGGTACGAAGTCAGCGATTCATTGGAATGATTCAGGCGACTTACATGTGGTGAAAAAAGTGCGAGGCGGAAGTATTGATCCCGGAAAAATGGTGACCGGACTAGCGCGAGCGGCAGAAAGATTCGGCGCGATGGTTTTTGAGAACGCGCGAGTAGAAGATGCGGTGTTTGACTCGCCGATCCGTTTGCGAGTTGCGGGGCACGATGTGCGGGCGCGGCGAGTGTTATTCGCAATGAACGCGCAGTCGCTTGAATTGAATGGATTGGTGCGGCATGCGGAGCCGAAATTTACTCTGGCACTGGCGACGGAGCCGTTGAGTCGCGAGCAGCTTATGTCGCTAGGATTGGAGTTACGCAAATCGTTTTACACGGTAGATTTTCCATATTTGTGGGGACGGTTGCTGAACACGAACGGAGTGATATTTGGAAGCGGTTTGGTGCATTTGAAGGATTGGCGGGAGTTTCGGACGCTGGATATAGCGACGGGTGATGCGCGGGACTTGATGACGAGGCTGGAAGATCGCGTGCATGCACTTCATCCGGCGCTGCGAGATGTGAAGGTGACGCATCGGTGGGGCGGGCCGATTCTGATTAGTCCGGAATGGGAGCCGATATTTTCGCGGCATCCGAAGAGCGCGAACGCGCTTGTGATTGGCGCATTTTGTGGTCACGGAGTGGCGCTTTCCGTTTATCTGGGAAACTGGGCGGCTCGGGTGCTGCTGGGGCGGAAAAAATTGCCGAAGTGGGAAGTGACGGCGGATTGAGTCAGGCGGACAGCGGCATTGAAAGAATCAATGGTCGCGGACGTAGAGCGCGACGGTTATGTGCTGAAACTTTTGAGATCCGATTTGGTGGAAGGATTTGTCCAGCAGGAGACCGGCGCTGGAGTTGACGATCCGATCTATTACCCACAGGCGATTTACGCCTTTCGTTTTGAACTTCACCAGCGGAATGTTGGGGACGTCCTCGAAATCCCGCACGGTCATTTGGTCGCCATGGGAAGGAAATAAAATGTTGCGCAGCGGAGAGTTCGTGCCTCGCGTTGTGTAATATTCAAAAACCGCGCGCGTGGAACCATTATTGAAGATAACGGAGTCATCGGGTTGAGCGCGGGTGGAATAAAATTGTGCGGCTGAGCGCCAGTCTTCAGGAGTTTGCGCCACGGTTGCGTAGTATCCGTGAACGCCCCACGCGGAAAATGCGAGCAGGATGGCCAGCGGGAGCATACGCCATTTAACTGGGAAGATCGCGATTCCGCGCGCCAGAACTAATGCGAAGGCGGGAAGAATGACGGCCATATAGCGCGGAACGAAAAGAGGCTTCCACAGAGAAACTGCGAGCGTGGCGGAGGGTGGAAGAATGAGCTAGAGCACGATCATTCCGAAGGGGAATGTTTTCGCGGAATTATTTTGCGTTCGCGATTCGAGAATTAATAGCGCCGTGACGGCGGCGATGAACGCGAACGAAATGCAGAGCATTACTATGCCGGCCTGTCCGGTGAAGAGGAGCAAAAAGTCATAGAACTCTCGCCCGGTGGGGAACTTGACCCAATCGAGAGCGAGAGTAACGCGTAGCTGCGAGCTTCCTGCGCGTAACGGATGTGGAATGCATTTAGTGCGAGTAAGGAAGGCGGCGATTGCGCCGGTGGTACGGTCAATCATTCGTTTGCCGAGAAAATAGATTGCGATTACGGCTCCGGTAGAAGCGATGGCGGAAAGAGCGCGGATCATCGCGTCGCTATTGCCGAGATAAAGCCAACCGCGAAGCAGGATGTAATACAGAGACATGTTGCCTTCGCGACGCCAGAGAATTCCGAAAAAATTGGACCATCGGAGGCGGCCGATAGCGACGCTGATGCCTTCGTCCACGCAGAAACTGCGCGCACCGATCATGTGGAGGCGGAGGGTGAGCGCGATGGCGGAAATCGCGGTAATGAACGCGGCACCGAGCCACTGTCTCGTTCTTGTTTTGCCGGCAGGGGCGGCGGAAAGATCCATGCGCTAAAGCTACCCGACGGTTTGCGGACGTTCAAGGACGCAGAGCGGCGATGTTTCGGTGCAAGATACCTTTGCTGTTTGAGCGAGCGCTCGCTATTCGTAGCGCAGAGTTTGGATCGGGTCAACTTTCGTGGCGCGACGCGCGGGAATGTAGCTGGCGGCGAGCGCCACGACGGTAAGGATCAAAGTGACGATTGCGAATGTGGCAGGGTCGGTTGGCGTGACACCGAAAAGCAAGCTGCTCATCAACCGAGTGAGCGCGAATGCGGCGGCGAGGCCGACGACCACTCCGACCAGCGCGAGGCCCGCACCTTGCTTCATGACGAGAGACAGTACATCGCGCGGCTGGGCGCCGAGGGCCATGCGAAGGCCGAATTCCTTGGAGCGGCGCTCAACGGAATAGGAAATGACGCCGTAGATGCCGATGGTGGCGATGGCCAGCGCGACGCAAGAGAAGAGCGCAAGCAAAATCGTTAAGAAACGCGGGCGAGATTGCGCGGCGCTCAGAACGTCATCCATCAAACGAATTTGAGAGAGCGGCAGGGCGGGATCGATGGCGCTCAGTTCCTGACGCACAGCGGACGAAAGGAGGCGGGGGTCTCCCTTGGCGCGAAGGATCGCGTACATACTGCGACTACCAGCGCCCTGAGTCTGACGGTAAGACAGATAAATTTCGGTGCCGGTGGCGCGATCGAGTCCGGCGTTCTTTACATCATCCACGATTCCAATAATTGTGCACCAAGGATCGGTTGAGCCGGGGCGGATGCGGCGGCCGATCGGATCCTGGCCGGGCCAAAACATTCGCGCCATAGTTTGATTGATGATGACCACATCGGGAGCGCCATGGACGTCGCGATCGTCTAAGAGGCGGCCAGCCATGAGGCGAATGCCCATGGTGGAAAAATAATCCTTGGAGACGGCCTGATAGTAGTCCACGTTTTGGATTGGGCCGTTTTGTTTCATTACGAAACCTTCGATATCGGTGTCATTCATATTCGGCGCACGTTCCGGCGGCAAGCCCGATACGAGCGCGGAGGATTCCACGCCGGGAATTTGGTGAAGGCGGTCTTCCAGCCGCAACCAGAGGGCGTCGGCCTGTTCATTTTTCGAGTATGTGGCGCGAGGAAGAGCGATGCGCATGGTAATAATGTTTTGCGAATCCAAGCCGGTGTGAACTTCCTGAAGTTTCCAGAATGCGCGCACCATTAATCCACAGCCGATTAGCAGCACCAGTGCGAGAGCGAGTTCGCCGGCAACTAGAATTCGGCGAAACAGTTGCGCGCCGGAACCTCCCGTTGTATTGACGGCGGTATTCTTCAGAGAATCAGTGAGCTGCTCGAAAAATATCGGGAAAAACGGAGCCAGGCCGAATAATACGCCGGTGACGATGGAAGTTCCGAGCGTGAACAGGAGAACGCGCCAGTCCATGCCGATTTCAGAGGCACGAGGCAGACCGCCGGCGTTTGTAAGTTGGATTAGGCGCAGGCCACCGAATGCGAGGCCGAGGCCGAGAATCGCGCCGATAAACGAGAGCAAGACTCCTTCTGTGGCGAATTGACGTGCCAGACGGGCGACATTTGCCCCGAGGGCGCTGCGGATGGCGATTTCACGACGGCGAGCTTCCGCGCGAGCGAGCAACAGATTGGCGACGTTGACGCAGGCGATCAGGAGTACGAATGCGACGGCACCGAGCAGCATCAAGAGCGCGGGACGAACACTCGAAACGACCTCGCCTTGCAGAGGGTAGCTGACGATATTGTGAAAATCGGGCGTGAAGGCGTGAATCTTGGGCGTTTTCTTTTCGCCGTATGCTTGAACGATCGTGGAAAGTTCGGCCTGGGCCTGCGAAGGGCTTACCCCGTTCTTCAGACGGCCCAATAAATAATAACCGTGAGAACTGCGGCTGCCGGGATTGGCGGGATCAATCTGGAGAGGCGTCCAGACCTGCGGAGGGTCAGTTTCGCCCGGAGGGAACTCAAATCCACGCCGCATTACTCCGATGATGATGCACTTGATGCCATTGAATGTGGTTTCGCGACCGACGATATTCGGATCGCCGCCAAAAACGGTTTGCCAAGTGCCAAAGGAAATGTCTGCCACCCTTTGCGCGTTCGGGAGATCATCGGATGGGGAGATCACGCGTCCGAGTGCAGGATTGACCCCGAGCGAATCGAGCAGGCCGCCACTGACGAATGCCGCGGTAATGCGAACCGGGTGGATATCGCCGGCTAGATTTGCGCCACCGGTAATCCAGGCGTCAAGAGACGACCACGAATTGCTATCGCGGCGAAGATCCAGAAACTCAGGGGCCGAAGCCCAGAAGCGATGGAGGCCGCCGTTGGGAAACTTGGGGAACTCTGTGTAGACGCGGATGAGCTGCTGCGGATGGGCGTAGGGCAGCGGGCGCAGCAGGACGGCATTGACGACGCTAAAGATGCCAGTGGTGGCTCCGATGCCGAGCATGAGGCAGAGGACGGCCGCGACGGTAAACACGCGATTCTTCGCAAGCACGCGAACTGAGAAACGAATATCCTGCCAGAAGGTATCCATGCCAACCCCGGGTCCCGGCTGCGCACTGATTTCCCAGAGCAGCGAGACACCCACGCTTACACGTTAAGACGCCCGAAACCGGGTTTCGTTTCCAACCGAATTGACGATTTAGAGACGAGCGGAAGGCGGCGCAAAAGCGAACGGGCGTCCCGGCCAGTTGACCGGGACGCCCGTGAAGAGAGTTAAGTTCTTGCGTTAGATTGAGCCGCTAGAACTTCACGCTTGCCCCAATTTGCAACAAACGCTGCGTTAAGAAGATGGAGTTACTCGCAGATGTTATCGTATTGAAACTGGATTGGTAGGTCAGCGTTTGGGTTGCCGCGCTGCCCGCCGTGCCCGCGCCGGCGGAGAACAACGTGGTGTTCAATCCCGTTACGTTGAGCTGATTGAACAGATTGAATGCTTCAGCCGAGAATTCCAACTGCACTCGTTCCCACACATGGAAACTGCGAGCGACCTTGAAATCGGTGTTGATGATCGCGGGGAAGCGGAAGCTGTTGCGGCCGATGAAAGGAACGCGCCCGGAGCCATTTGCTCCAATGACGCCAAGCGACGTGCCCGGGGCACTTCCGCTGACACTACCGGAGAAAGGCAACCCTGAGGATATGGTCTGGATAGGTGCAAACGTCCATCCCGATAGTATCCAGTGAGCGATCTTGTTGGAGTCGCTGCTGGCAAAGAATGGTGGTTGATAGATGACAGTGGCAAGAAAGCGCTGACGGATGTCGAAGCTAGAGTTGCCGCGATCTTGCGCGATATTGTTCGGGCTCAATGGGGTGCTGCCCGAGATTAACGCTGAGGAAGTCTGGTCCGTGTCAATCGCGTGAGCATAGGTGTAACTGGTGTTGACCTGCAACCCGTGCTGCATGCGACGATTCAACTGAACCACGCCGGCGTTATACCAAGACTTGGCAGAAGTGCTGATTTCAGCCATTGTTTGGAAGTTGTGGTTGGGGCGAGCCGCCGTTCCTCCCGGGTTATAAGGAACCGTAAACTGCGTTCCGACGGCCGGCAATTGTGAATTGATACTTGAATTGCCGGTGACAGGCAACGTGCCAGCGATGGTGTAGGTAAGCGTGCCGCCTTGCGGTGGCGCGTTGGTATCGATACCCATGGGCAAAAACCGTCCATAGCTTCCCAAATAGGACACAGAGATAACCGTATTCGGAGCGATCTCGTGCTCAATAACCATGTCGAACTGATCAATCTGCGGCATGCGGGCATTCGCTGCGAAATAGACAATGCTCGGTGTGCCAGCGGCGCCGACGAAAGCAGGATTGATCTGGGGATAAATCGGCGCGCCAGGCGTCAAAGATCCCTTAGCATTGGTTGATCCCGTCGTAGGAAAGATTTGCTGGACGATCTGGCTTGCAGCAGCGCCGTCTTGCGAAATGGCTCCGTAGATTTGTTCGTTGATGATGCGGCCGTAATAGATGCCAGCGCCACCGCGGAGGACGGTCTTTCCAGTACCGAAAATATCCCAGGCGAACCCACCACGCGGGCCGAAGCCCTTACTGTCATGAGGCATGAAGCCAGTGGCTGGAAAAGCGACCGCTGGGATAGGATTCACAGGCATGAACTCACGTTCCCAGCGCAGACCGAAGTTCAGAGTCAGCCGCCGAGTTGCATGATAATCGTCCTGGAAGAACACCGATGCGTCGTACGTTCTGAAATTAAATCCCGCAGGACCATATCCCTGGGTAAAGCTGCTGTAGCAGGGAACGTAGACCAGCGTGGCGACATTGAGGGATTGGCACAAGAGGCCTGCCGTTCCAGCGGTGCCACCCGGATTGAGAGTGCCCGGGTTCTTAAATCCTTCAAAGTCGGTAATAAAATCCGCCATATTTGAATAGGAATATACGCCGAAGCCCTCGAACAGGTTGCTAATCTTGTCTCCGCTACGGAACGTATCGAACCCGAACTTCAAGAAATGTTTGCCACGATTCACCGCGAGCGTATTTGCCAACTGGAACTTCGCTTCATTCGGATACTGCCCACGATTCAGGAATGTGGGAACACCATACGTGAAGCTTACGCCGGCCGAGTTATTTGAGCTATATCCGCTGAAGCTAACCTGAGGAGAGAAACCGGTCAGAGTAGAAACCGGTTCACCAGCAATCGGCGCGGTAGTGTTTTCGAATTCAAAGTCCCGGCCCCAGACAAAGCGCAATTCGTTGGTGATCGACGAGCCCCAGTCGGAAGTCCAACGCGCTACGGCCGTATCGTCCTTGACGTAGTCGTTTCCGAAACTGTCCGTACCGCGGCTAACGTTCGTGGCGGTTTGGATGCCGAAAGGCGAATTCCAACGAAGACGATTGTAGGACAGCGTGATTGTATTGTTTTCGTTGATATGCCAATCCAGCTTCGGAAAGAAAACTGACTGGTCGCCAGTTCGTGGTACCTCGCCGGTCAAAGAAGTAAGGAAACCGAGGCCGGCGTTTGCCTGCGTTACGTTGATTCCCCGGCAGAAAAGTTGTTGTCCAATCGTCAGGTTATTTAGACCGGTCGCGCCTCCGAGATTTCCGCTCAAGGTCGCATTGTTGTTGGTGCAGCTCTCGGCCGATCCGTTCGGGTTGGTTCCCGATGGGGCGACAACCGACGTTGCTCCAGCGCCGGTCGCGGTGAAACCCTGGAAGAACGTCGCAGGGCCGTTCGGAATGGCAACGCCGGGGAAACTGCGTATGACTCCATCTCCGTTGAAATACCAGAATAGCTTGTTCTTAATTAGCCAGCCGCCGACATCGCCGCCGAACTGATCGCGAACGTCTTTCGGCTTTAGGGGCGTCGTGACGAAGACGCCTGGAGAAGTCTGGGTAGCACCTGTGTTGAACGGGGCGAATCCACCCCAGCCCGCGTCACGGTCGAAAAAGAAGGCGTCGCCGTGAATAGTGTTGGTGCCGCTCTTGGTGACGGCGTTGATGACGCCGCCAGCGGAACGGCCGTATTCCGCAGAGTAATTTGACGTGTTTACCTGGAATTCCTGAACAGAATTCATGCTGATCGAATAATCAATTCGCGTTCGGCCCTTTTCCTCGGAGAAGAATGCTTCGTTGTTGTCCGCGCCGTCTACAGTGTTATTGTTGAGTAAACCACTGATACCGCGGAAGCTGACATCGCCGAATGTTCCATCAGGCACGGTCCCGGGAGTGGAGAGCACCAAGTAGGACCACCGGCGGATGCTGATTGGCAGATTGGCGATGGCAGTCCTATCGTAGTTGGTTGAAACGTCGTTGGTTTCCGTATTGATGACCGGAGCTTCAGCCGTCACATTAATCGTTTGCGCTTGTCCGGCAAGAGCGACCTTGAGGTCGACGGTAGTCGAGCGGCCAATTTCGACGATGACATTTGGACGCTTCAGATTTGCAAATCCAGTGGCATCAACACTCATTTCGTAAACGCCCGGTTGCAAAAAGCTAATGATATATTTCCCATCGGAATCGGTCGTGATGGGTTTAGAGATCACGTTAGTGGCGACGTTTCTCGCCGTGACGCTGGCGCCCGCAATCGCTTTATTCTGCGGGTCCGTGATAACACCGTTGACTGCGCCGACTACGTTGCCCTGAGCATGCGTCGCAAGACACAGAAGCACCAGCGCGGCGCTGGCTGCGAGAAATCGAACTACGAAATTGCGAAGACCGGATGACATGGCACTACCTCCTAGGACTCTGAAAAGGGTTCTCACCGGGCCGGACGGCCGGTGGCGTGAATCGAACGCACTGCGTCGAGCACTGTCGCCTTCTATGAAGGCACAAGAAAAATACAAAAGGACTGTGGACAGCCGAACTAAAACTGGATTCCCACACCAATTTGCCCCACCCCATTACCAGTAAACGTTTGTCAGCAACGAACTGTTCCAAAAACTCCGGTCAATCGAACGGTGCGATTCAACGCAATGTGACGAGCACCCCACTTCTGTTAGCCCGACACTCTAGTGACAGCGGACAACGATGTCAAGAGAGGCCCGGTGGAAAACTCTGCGAGGCAAAAGCACGCCGCAGAATCGTGGTCGAAGCGATGCGAACTCGATCCACGAGCACAATTACAGTTCAACAAGAGCTTGGTGGATAGAGAAGATGTGTTACAAAGAGATGAATCAATCGACACGGGAAAATTAAACTGGCTGAAATCACCGCCCCCACATGGTTCGACAGGACATTGGTGGGAACGAATCGAAATTTCCATGAGGTTCGAGACAGTGGACGTGGCGAATGGCGTCCTTGCCGGGTTGCAGTACATACGTATAATGCCTAGGCTAGCGTGCTGGACGGCGATATCCCTAAAACGAGGCAGCGCATGAGTGTGCGTGGCAAAGAGCATCTGCGAATTCTGTTGCGGCGTAGTGCGATTCAAAAACGTGTGCGCGAAATCGGGAAACAGATCACGCGGGATTATCGTGGACAGCGCGTCCATTTGATTGGAGTTCTGAAGGGAGCGTCTATATTTCTTGCGGACCTCGTTCGCATGGTGGACCTGGAGGTGTCACTGGATTTCATGGCGGTGTCGAGCTATGGAAAAGGCACGCGTACTTCGGGCGAAGTGAAACTTTCCAAGGATTTGGATACGAGTATTGAGGGACTGAACGTTATATTGGTTGAGGACATTCTGGATACGGGATTGACGCTTGGATATTTGTGCCGCGTACTGAAGCAGCGCAAGCCGAAGGATTTGCGAATCGCAGCGCTCTTGGATAAGCCCGACCGGAGAGTGATGAAGGACGTGAGCGCTGACTATGTTGGATTTCAGATACCAAACGAATTTGTGGTGGGATATGGATTGGACTACGCCGAGCGATATCGCAATTTGAAAGATGTCTGTGTGCTGTCGCTGCCGCCAGAATAGAATTGGTGTGAAAAATAAAGATGAAGCCTGTTGTTACAGCGTCCGATTTGGAACGAATCGCCGATGGCGGCGAGCTTGGTATCGCTTCGGACGCGCTGATCACTCCGCTGGCTCGCGATGAGGCAGCGCGGCGGAGAATCACGTTAAAGATTGTGCGAGACGCTGAGGACCAGCCGATTGCGGGAATGAATCCGACGGTGGTGGGAGCGAGTGCGGCTGGGATTGATGCGACCGGAAAAAAGATTGTGGCGATCGCGTCGGATCACGGCGGATATGAGATGAAAGAGAAGTTGGAACAGTATTTGAAGGACTGGGGATACGCGGTGATCGATTTGGGCACGACCAATACGGATCCCGTGGATTACCCGGATTTTGCGGCGGCTGCGGCGGAAGCGGTGGCGAGCGGGCGGGCCTGGCGCGGAGTTGTTCTGGATAGCGCGGGAATCGGAAGCGCGATTGCAGCGAACAAGGTGCCCGGAGCGCGCGCGGCGCTATGCTATGATCGCGCCACAGCGCGCAATAGCCGCGAACATAATGACGCAAATATTTTGACGCTGGGCGCGAAAATGATTCCGCTGGAAGTGGCGCGCGAAACTTTGGCGGCGTGGCTGGAAACGGTTTTTGGCGGCGGACGTCATGCGAAGCGCGTGGATAAAATTCGCGCGCTGGAAGCGAAATTCTGCGGAACGAAGAAACCTGTGTAAGAACGTCAGTTTGAACGAGCGTAAGAGCTTTTTGCTGGAAACCAAATGCCCCCTGATTCTGCACAACTCGAACAGCTGGTCCGGGCCATCACTGAAGAAGTGCTGGGCTACCTGGGCGCGAGCGGAAATATAAATTTGGCGGGGCTGGACCTGGACGACGTGATTTGTCCAGGATGCGATCAACAATGCGTTGAAAAATGCGCGCGGAAGACGCGGGCTGTGATTGATGCGGGAGCGGACCGGATTTCTGCGGGTCCGGATGTGCGGCCTGCGGAAGAAGGCGTGGCGGCGCTGATTGATCACACGCTGCTGAAGCCGGAGGCCACGCGGGACGACATCAAGAAACTTTGTGAGGAAGCGGCGAAATTTGGATTTGCTTCCGTGTGCGTGAATCCGTGGAACGTGGCGCAGGCGGCGGAGTTGTTACGTGGATCGTCCGTTAAAGTTTGCACGGTAGTTGGATTTCCGCTGGGCGCGACATTGCCGCAGGTGAAAATTTACGAAGCCGAGCAGGCGATCAAGCTGGGCGCGCAGGAAATTGATATGGTGGAAAATGTTGGCGCGCTGAAATCGAATCGGGATGAGGTTGTGGAGCAGGATATTCGCGGCGTGGTGGAAGCGTGTCATCGGAGCGGCGCGATTTGCAAAGTAATTCTGGAGACGACGCTACTTACGAATGATGAAAAGATTCGCGCGTCGATTGCGGCGAAAAATGCGGGCGCGGATTTTGTGAAGACGTCCACTGGATTTGCATCGGGTGGCGCGACGGCTGAAGATGTGGCGCTTATGCGTGCGGCGGTCGGCTCGGACATGGGAATTAAGGCTTCCGGGGGCATCCGCACGCTGGACGACGTGAGAAAGATGGTGAGCGCCGGGGCTACGCGGATTGGTGCGAGCGCGAGCGTGAAGATTATTGAGCAGGTGCGCGGGACAGAGTTGGCGCCGGCGCGTACCGCTGACCTTGTTGGCGCGAAATCGTATTAGACGCCGGCCAATTCTGTTGAACGGTAATCGTCTAAAACGCTTCAGAGCCTAAAGCTCCTTTTTAGGGAGCGTTGGATGTCGCAGCTGAAGCTGCGACCCACAAACCTTCTTGCAAACAACTCTAATGTTGGACGAAACGTTCTGAAGGTCCAATCAATGGCTAAAGATAACGGTAGCGGGCGCCTTGAACAGCAAATCGCTTTTCTTGTGGAGGCCGACCGCCTGAAGAATGTACTGCGGCGGACGCTGCTTACGGATGCGTCGCGCAGAGAGAACACCGCGGAACATTCGTGGCATTTGGCGTTGGCGGCGATGGTGCTTGTGGAACATTCGCCGGTCGCAGTAGATTTGCCGCGAGTTTTGCGAATGCTGATCGTGCACGACATTGTGGAAATCGATGCGGGCGATACATTTGCGTACGATAAGGAAGGTAACGCAACGAAAAAAGATCGCGAACAGCGCGGGGCTGACCGCATTTTCGGATTACTGCCTGAGGAAATGGAACAAGAGCTGCACGAGTTGTGGGAGGAATTTGAATCGCAAGTGACGCCTGACGCTTGCTTCGCGAATGCCGTGGATCGCATTCAGCCATTTCTGCAGAATCGAGCGACACAGGGTGGAACGTGGCGCATCTACAAATTATCGCGCGAGGAAGTTCTTGCGCGCATGGATCCAGTGCGCACGGCGCTGCCCGGAATTTGGCCGCTCGTTCTCAATACGATTGATGAGTTCTACTGCGCCGGTAGTTCGGTATAGTTCGATTCTTCCACCGACAGCCTTGAAAACAGAGACTTGCAAATCCCACTTTTCTAGTCCGCGCATGCACCTGCTATAATGACGTGTCACGAAATTGGCGGTGTCACGGTGGCCGCCGTCAATTTGATCTGGTCATTTCAATTTGAATCATGGACCCTATAGAAATTAAATCGCAATTCGACATCCCTGCGGAAACTCTGGCGACGCTGGCTGAAATTGGCCAGGAACTGAATTCGTCTCTCGAGCTGGACAAAGTTCTGGAGAAGACGGCGGAGCTCGTCAAACGGCTGATTGATTATGAAATATTCAGCGTGATGCTGGTGGATGAAGAGTCCGGACGGTTATTTCACCGATTCGCGATTGGATATACGCCGGACATTATTGAGACGTGGCGAATTCCGATTGGGCAGGGAATTACGGGAATCGCCGCCGCAACCGGTGAGGCCGTGCGGGTGGGTGACGTCAGCACGGACGCCCGTTACTTGAACGCGATTGAGACGGTTCGTTCAGAGTTAGCGGTGCCATTGGTTTACAAAGGCAAGTCCATCGGCGTATTGGATATTCAGAGCAGGCAGCTCAATTACTTTACGCGAGATCAACAGAATATTTTGACGGTGCTGGCGAGCCGTCTGGCGGTGGCGATTGAAAACGCGCGGCTGTTTGAGCGCGCGCGGAGGCAGGCGGAAACACTGCTGGTACTCAATGAGATTGCGCGCGAGACAAGTTCGATTCTTGATTTGGAAAAACTTTTGACTCGCGCCGCGGAGCTTATTAAGCGTGTGATTGATTATCAGATTCTGAGTATCCTTCTATATGACGAACCCACGAAGACGTTTCGCCACCGGCTGGACGTGAAATACGGGCAAACCGCACAGGGCAAAATGCGAGTGGCGGCGACGGAGGGAATCGTTGGCGCTGCCGCGGCATTGCGGCAGCCGGTGCGCGTGCCGGACATTACGGCGGATCCACGATATTTAATGGTTAATCCGGAGACGCGTTCAGAATTGGCGCTGCCGCTGATTCATAAAAATCGTGTGGTGGCCGTGCTGGATCTGGAAAGTCCGGAGCTGGATTATTTTAACGACGAGCACGTGCAGGTGCTTTCGATTCTGGCGGCGCAGCTTGCGGTGTCGTTGGAGAACGCTCGATTGTATGAGCGGGTGGCCCGCGATGAAGCGAGGATGGAACGCGAACTGCAGGCCGCTCAACGCATGCAGGGCGCGCTGCTGCGGCCTGTGCCTGTTGAAGATTTTGGATTGGAGATTGCGGCGAGGATCAGGTCGGCGCGCGAGGTGTGCGGCGACCTTTACGATTTTTTGCGCTACGGGCCGAACCAGCTGGGGATCGCGCTGGGCGATGTGAGCGGTAAAGGTTCGGCGGCGGCGCTGTACGGCGCGGTAGCCACGGGAGTGCTGCGCAGTATTGCGGCGCAAAAACTGCAGCCGGCGGAATTGTTGAGTCAACTGAATCATCTATTGTGCGAGCGGCAGATTGAAGCGCGGTACATGACGATGTGCTTTGCGACGTGGCAGAAGGGCCGGCAGAAACTTCGGGTGGCAAATGCCGGACAGACTCAGCCGCTGTTGTGGAAAGATGGGCGTTGCGAAAAATTGAATCTGACGGGTCTGCCGCTAGGACTTTACGACGACGTAAAATATGACGAGGCAGGTTATACGCTTTCGGCTGGAGACATTCTGGTTTTTTATTCGGATGGTTTCAGTGAGAGCGCCGCGCCCGATGGTCAATTTTATGGATGGGAGCGGTTGGTGGAAGCGATTGCCGCGAATCACGAGTTGTCGGCGGACGCTCTGGCTGATCGTTTGCTGGACGAGGTGGAACAATTCACGGCGAGCGCGCGGCTTTCGGATGATCGCACGCTGGTGGTACTGAAAGTGAAGCAGGAATCGAAAGCGGAAGTGAGCCCGGAGAATTGAGATTGGACGCGAACACGAAATGAATCGCGCGCAGGATCCCGCCAGCTACACTCCATATTTTATTCGACGCCGCGGGAATGTTTTCTGCGAGGGTGTGTCACTTGAAGCCATCGCGAAGAAAGTGGGAACGCCTGCTTATGTTTATAGCGGGGCGGCGATTTCCGAGGCGTACCGGGAACTGGATGATGCGCTGACGGCAGCGTTGGGCTCGACACCGCATACGATTTGCTATGCGGTAAAGGCGAACTCGAATTTAAGTGTGCTGCGGCTGCTCGCAAGGCTAGGGAGCGGCTTCGATATTGTTTCCAGCGGCGAACTGGAACGGTTGAGGCGAGCGGGAGTGTCGCCGGGCAGAGTTGTATTTTCGGGTGTTGGCAAAAGCCGCGAAGAAATTGCGGAAGCGTTGCGGGCGAGAATCTTTTTGTTCAACGTGGAATCGCCGGCGGAACTTGAGTTGTTGGCGGGTGAAGCGGCGCGCCTTCGGCGGCGAGCAAAGGCGTCCATTCGCGTGAATCCCGATGTGGTTGCGGGCGCGCATCCGCATATAGCGACGGGCCGGCGGCATCATAAATTTGGAGTGGACTGGCCGCAGGCGCGAAAAATGTATTTGGCGCATCGCGATTCAAAGTGGATTGAATGGCAAGGAATCGGATCTCATGTTGGTTCGCAAGTACTGAGCCTTTCGCCGTACCGTCAAGCACTCCGAAAACTTTCCGGATATGTGCGCGATCTTGAAGCGAATGGAGTGCGTTTGCGGTATGTGGATATTGGCGGCGGACTTGGAGTGCGCTATACAACGGAAAATCCACCGGGTGCGGCGGCGTACGCGGGTGCACTTGCGCAGGAAACGCGCGGGCTTGGACGGCACCTGTTGATTGAGCCGGGACGCCGCATCGTGGCACAGGCCGGAGTGCTGCTCATGTGCGTGCTTTATACGAAGGAAACGCGCGGAAAGACGTTTGTGGTTACGGATGCGGCGATGAACGATTTCATGCGGCCTGCGCTGTATAGCGCGACACATCCGATTACTAGCGTTGGGCAGCCTGACGCGGCACAGAAGAAAAATGTGGCGATTGTTGGGCCGGTTTGCGAAACGGGTGATGTGTTTCTGGATTCGTGGCCGCTGGGTGAAGTTCAATCTGGAGACGTGCTGGCGCTGTGGGGCGCGGGAGCGTACGGGACTGCGATGACATCGAATTACAATTCGCGTCCGCGGCCAGTGGAAGTGTTGGTCGAAGGGAAGAAGTTCCGAACTATCCGCAAGCGTGAGACGACCGCAGATATTATGCGCGGCGAGTGACCTCTGTTATTTTGTTCTTCGCATCTCAATCTACTTAATCTATCATCACGAAGAATTACATTTGGATCCAGACGCGCGGCGCGTCGCGCCGGGAGATAGCCTGCGAGCAACGCGACTGCTGAGAGAACCGCGACGGAAAAGATGATCGTCTTCGCGTCGCGAGGATTTAGATTGAAAAGCATTTTCTGCATGAAATGCGTGGCCCACAAAGAAATACCGACTCCGACGGCGATGCCTGCGGCTAATAGAATTGAAACGTCGCGCATGATCAGGCGCAAGATGGAGCCCTGGCCAGCGCCAAGGGCCATGCGGATGCCGATTTCTTTGCGGCGCTGCGTGACCATGTAAGCGAGCACGCCGTAGAGGCCGATCATCGCAAGGAGCAGCGCGAGTCCGCCAAAGAATCCGGAAAGAGTTGCGAGCAGTTGATCCTTGCGAAGCGAATCGTCGACTTGTTCCTCAAATGTGCGGAAGCTCATCGAGATTGATTTGTCGAGACCGGTAATCGTAGTTTCGACGGATCGAGCAACTGCGAGTGGTTGCGAAACTGTTCGTATCTCGAATGCGGGTGTTTCTGTCGTGCGGTGTTCCTGAGTGCCATCCATCTGGGCGATCGGATAGTAAATAGTCGCAGGAGTCACGTCACGCAGCGTTATATATTTTGCGTCTTTCACCACACCGACAATTTGCATTGGCGGTGTGGTGGTTCCCGGCTCGTCTTCAACGCGCAGGGATTGCCCCATCGGGTTGGAGTTGCCGAAGAAATGACGCGCCATCGTTTCATTGATAATGGCTACATGGGGAGCACCCGAAGTATCACGCGCGTCGAAATTCCGGCCGGAGCGAATCGGAGTTCGTAAAGTGGCAAAGTATTCCAGCGAAACATAATTCACGTACGCCACTGCGTCGTCACCTGTTGGTCCACCGCCCGGCAATAAACGGAAATCATCATTCCATGCGGTCCCGCTGATTGGCGTGAGGACGGATTCGCTTGCTGAGATGACGCCCGGCAGACTTTGCAAACGTTGAAGGGTTTGTTGCCACAACACGGCGCGCTGTTCATTGGAAACAGGCGCGTTGTGCGAATCGGCGTTGACGATTAAAACGTTGGTGCGATCGAAGCCAGCGTCAAGCGAGACCAGCTTATTGAAGCTGGCCAAAAAAAGTCCGGCAATAATCAATAACACGAGCGAGAGAGCAACTTGCCCCGCTACGATCCATCGCCCAGGACGAAAATGCGCGTGGCCCGGCGTTTCGTCGAGCTGGCCGCCTTTCATTGCTGACGCCAGAGACACGCGCGTGGAGCGAAACGCGGGCAGCATTCCGAACAGAATTCCCGTCAAGACCGCGATTCCGGCGGTGAATTCCAGGACGCGTGCATCGAGCGAAAGTTGCAAGAAAACAGGATTGCGCGGAGAAGAAATAAACCGCACCAAGATTGAGCAGCCCCAACGGGCGAATAGAATTCCCAATGCAGCACCCGCAAACGAAAGGAGGACGCACTCGGTGAGCAGCTGGCGAATTAATCGCGAGCGGGGTGCGCCGATCGCTAGTCGAATGGAGATTTCTTTTTGGCGTGCGGCTGCGCGAGCCAGCATTAAGCTGGCGATATTCGCGCAGGCAATGAGCAGCACCAGGCCCACGACTGCCATCAGCATTCGGAGCGGTTGATTGTATGCCCGCCGTACATTCGACAATCCCTTTCCTGCGAGTGCGGAGACGAGCAGACGGCTCCGATAATTTTGTTGCTCATCGGACTTCCAACGTTGAGGGACGGTCGCCGCGAAGACCCGCGGAGAGACTACTTTGAGGCGTGCGGATACTTGCTCGGAGCTGACGCCTGCTTTCGCCCGGCCCACTACGCTCAGCCACCAAGAGGAACGCTCGTCCAACATGGAATCTTTCCCGTGAAAGATTGCCTCGGTGCAGACTGGAGCGGCCACATCAAATTTATACCCCACATCCACACCGAAAAATCCCGGAGCTGCGACGCCGATCACTTGCATCGGGTGGCTGGACAAATTCAACGTCGTTCCAATTGCGTTCTGCGCGCCGCCAAAATGTTCACGCCAAAAACCGTAGCTGAGAACGACGGAACCGCCGCACCCGCGTTTGTCGTCGCTCGTTGTAAAAAGGCGGCCGGCCGCGGGATTAACGCCCAGCGCGTTGAAGTAATCTCCGCTGACGAAAAGCCCGTCAACTGGATGTGATTCGCCGCCTTGCGAGAGGTCGAATTGTTCAGCTCCCCAACTGAAAATTCCGGAGAAAGCATTCTGCTGATCGCGCACTTGTTCCCAGAGAGGATTGGTGAAGTCAGTGTTCGGTTCGTCCTCGCCTGGCGAAAGCATGCCGACGACCATCAGCTCTTCGGGTTTATGGACAGGCAACATTTTCAGCATCACAGTGTCGATCAGACTGAAGATGGCGGTGTTCGCGCCGATTCCTAGAGCGAGCGTGAGAATGGCGACGGCAGTGAAGCCGGGATTTTTTCCGAGCAGGCGGAGACCGTAGCGGACGTCTTGCAGCAAGTCGACGAGCCAACGCCAGCCCCACGTATCGCGAGTGGTTTCGCGCGCGAGAGTCTCGTTTCCGAATTCGCGGCGAGCAGCGAGTTGTGCTTCTTTGCGCGAATGGCCGGATTCCATTTCTTCGCGCGTCCCGAGAGTCAAATGCGCTTGGATTTCTTCGTTGAGTTCCTGATCGCGCTGCTTGCGCTTCCAGAAAGGAGATTTCATGACTCGCTCTCATTCTTCGCTGGATTCAAGATTCCCGCGATGGCGCTTGTGAGAGTTGCCCAGCGTGAACGCTCTGAGACCAATTGTTTGGAGCCGGATTTGGTCAGGCGGTAAACGCGGAGGCGCGGGCCGATTTCGGAAGGCTTCCATTCCGCGGCGATCCAGCCTTTGCGTTCCAGGCGGTGCAGTGCGGGATACAGGGAGCCAGTATCCACCTTCAGGATTTCGCCGGAATTGGTGCGGATGGCCTTGCTCAGGGCGTACCCGTGGCGCGGGCCCCACTGAAGGACCTGGAGGATGAGCATGTCCAGGGTGCCCTGCAGGATTTCGGTGCGATTCTGGTAGCGTTCTTTGGGCGGCGTCATATGGGCGGTATGTAGACGGCCTCCTTACTGTACGTAGGACGCCTACATACCAAAAACGTCACCAAAAATCTTTAACTATTTTCGGGGTGGAGCGATGCTGCGAAGAAGAGTTAGCGTTCGCCCCACTTCAGCTTGTTTCGGAGGATCTCAAAATAAGTGTTCCGGGCCGGGCGGACCAGGCGGAGGGGATTGGAAGATTTGGCGATGGCAATGCGATCGGCAGGCTCAAGTTCGACTCCTACCTGGCCATCGAGCGTCAGGTAAACCTGGGCGTCGTCCGAACGAAAAGTGATTTCGATATTTGAGGTTTCTGGAATTACTAGCGGGCGGTTCGTCAGCGTATGAGGGCATATCGGCGTGACGACGAATGCCGGCACTTGCGGATATACGATGGGCCCTCCAGCGGCGAGCGAATACGCGGTTGAACCGGTCGGTGTGGAAATAATCAGGCCATCGGCTTTGTAGCTGCAGACGAATTCGCCATTCACGACGAGATCGAGATCAATGATTCGCGCCAGAGCGCCTTTGTTGAGCACTGCGTCATTCAGTGCGCGATGGCGCGCCATCACTTTTCCCGCTCGTGTGATCTGCGCTTCCAACATGCTTCGCTCGCTGACGCGATTGCGACCTTGCAGGACTTCTTCGAGGATTGCGTACAGCTCATCGAGCTTGACGCTGGTGAGGAATCCGAGGCCGCCCAGATTGATTGGGAGAACCGGGACCGTGCTGTCGCGAAAAGCGCGCGCGGTTGCCAGAAGAGTGCCGTCGCCGCCGAGGACGATTACGAGATCAACGCGAGCAGTGAGATCTTCGCGCGAACATTCGCGCCCGGATCCGACCAGACACGCCGCCGTCTCCTTGTCATAAAGGACGGAGAGCCCGCGTGATTCGAGCCACTCGATTAATTTTGGCGCTACGGCAGCAACGTCTTCCTGCCGGGGCCGCGAAACAATTCCAACGGTTCGGTACATGGGTGACGGCATTGTACTCCAGCGGATTGGTTTGCGGACAGAGCGGCAGAATTTATCCGCGGATGGCGTAGATGAAGAATTCCTGGTTGCCTTCGGCACCGGGAAGTTTGCTGAGCTTTACGCCTTTTTCCCGCAAGCCTGCCGATTGGGCGGCCGCTTGAACGCGCTGAATCGCGCGCTGATGCAACTCCGCGTCTCGAACGATGCCGCCTTTGCCAATGTCGTCGCGGTCTAACTCGAATTGAGGCTTGATGAGAATTAGGAATTCGGCGCTTGGACCGGCAAGTGCAACTACGGCGGGCAAGACTTTTGCTACGGAGATGAACGCGAGGTCGATCGTCACGAGTTCGGGCGCCACATATGTTTCCGTGCGGGATTTGATGGCGGTCAAGTCGTCGGAAGTTAATTCGCGCGCGTTACGCTTAATGCGCGTCACGCGAGGATCTTGCTGTAGCTTCCACGCCATTTGATCCGGCGTCACATCTACCGCGTAAACATATTTGGCACCGCGCTGGAGAAGACAATCGGTGAAGCCGCCGGTGGATGAGCCGACGTCAAGACAAACTTTGCCAGTCGGATCGGCGGCGAAATCGTCGAGCGCGCCTTCGAGTTTGAATCCGCCACGGCTGACGTATCGCAAATGTGTGGCTGTGATTTCAACTTGCGCGCCGGTTGGCACGCGCTCGCCCGGTTTGTCGTGACGCTGTCCGTTGACGCGAACTTCGCCGGCCAGGAGCATCGCCTGTGCTTTCTGACGGGATTCAGCGAGGCCACGCTCGACGAGAAGTAAATCGAGGCGCTGCTTTTCGGTTCTTGTTTTTCCGGATTTATCGGGCATATGCTGATCGGAGGACACGTTTCACTT
>OCZU010000353.1_pt1 | contig 32387 bp, 23 predicted proteins | sample 1539001 | NCBI WGS metagenome assembly OCZU01 (sample SAMEA3539306, study PRJEB22396) | soil metagenome | biome: tundra; feature: field; material: soil | place: USA | collected 2010-05 | depth 0.15 m | reverse complement strand
AGGGTTCTCCGCGGATACAAACCGTCGCATTTTGTCGCACGTTGGACTGGGACAGCCCCTTGGGACCGCGCCTGACCATAGCACCAACGCCGGCGGGCCTGGTAGGAATAACGGGCGAAAGTCCTCCTGCTCGCCTGCTGCATGCAGGAGGATGAGGGGTTCGGTTTCGCACGCATCGCCGCATCCCTACGTGCGGCCGGCGGACACATGAGAGCCGCCGCTTCAGTCCGATCAGTCCGATCGGATGTCGCCGGTAAACCCGCGGAACGGGGGGCTCCACAGCGGGATCGAAGGACGTCGCGCTGACGGGCTCCTTCGCGGAACGATTCGCCGTGGCGGACTCTTTGGATGCTGCTTGAGCGACTGCATGCATACGGGCTAATTCTGGGCGGGAGGCACTAATCCGTTCTCCCTTTCTGCTTCTCAACGCGGAGGGTGTGAAGCTATGGCACTGGGTCGGCCGAGGCGCCGCTTCCATCAGCATGAATAACGACCTGCGCGCCGGGGGCTATCCCAACACGCGTACCGTCCGGACGGAACACCCAGGTGTTGCCCGGCTCATGCACGACCAGGTTCGTGCCGCGCGCACTCGCGAGTTTCTGGAAGAAGGCGAAACAATCGGCACACATCACCCTATCGACTGCTAGCGGCTTGCCTGGATTCTCGATGGCGGCCAACTTTTCGGCATGGCTGGCCTTCTCCTGGCCGGGAACTCCACCGTCCAGTGATTGGTTCTTGGCGAATTCGTGTCCGATATCCTTGGCTGTATCCATCACCTGCCGCGTGCCTTCGCCTCCGCCAACCCGTTCGCCGAAACCACTCCTCACGACCTCACCTTCCGCGGTTGCCGACTTTGTTTTGACAGATAAAGGTTTTCCAAGGCGGGCTTTGGCATCTTCAGCTTCCCTAATCATTGCGCGATCAGTCTCGTTAAGCTGAGATCTTAAGACCGGAGCGCGACGAGGGGGTGCTTGCTCGACCTCGGGCATAGCCCGAGTATTCATCCCTTTGCGGACACCGCCGCCACCGCCAACATAGCTCCGAAGCCGATCGCCACTTCCGCTTTTAGCCAGTGGGGCGGGTGAATCGCTCGCTGGCGTTGCCTTCTGAGCAGCAGTCGGCGCCGTCACTTCCGTTCCGGCTGCTGCTGTCTTGATAGGGTCCGCCACCAATGTTGTGGCCGGGTCCGTCACCGCTGGCTCTGTTGCCACCGTCGGCCGTTGGTCCGTCACCGACCCGGTGTCCCCGCCGCGGAGGGGCGGAAGAGCCAGCGCCGTGCCCAGCATCCCGGCCCCCAACGCGCGGGTCGCGTTGTAGCGGATGCTTCGCCCCGCATTGAACGCCCACCGCTGTCCCGGCGTCACCTCCGTGCTGGGGGAGGCCGCGGAGAGAATCCCCGCGGTGGCCAGCCCCGTTCCGCCCGCCAACAGCGCGGCGTTGGTGTTGCCAGTGAACGCGTAGGTCGCGGCATAATTCCCACCGCCGCCGACGGCCAGGTTCGCCCCGGCCCGTAGGAATGGGTTGCCAATGTTGCTCGCGCCGTAGCTGAGCGGACCGGTGAGCAGGCTGGTTCCGGCCGCCAATCCGCCCGCTTGCAGTATGTCCGTCCCGCTTCCCCCGGCGAGTGCGGTTCCGCTGGTGGCTCCAGCCACATTCCCGATCGTGTTGGCCGCCGTGAAGCGCAGTAGATTGCCCGCCGTGCTGACTCCCGGCGCGCCCAGCCCCAGGGCCCCGCCCACCACCCGCGTCGTGGCCCCCCCAAACCCGATTCCGAATCCCGTCGCGCCCCAGTGCCCGGCGCTCCCCTCAATCTCCTGCCACGACCCGCCCGCCAAGGCCGTCGAACCGCCTCCCAGCAGGGCGCCTCCCCCGCCCACCACAGCGCCCGTGCCGACCATCGTCAGTCCACCCGCCAGCAACCCCGGAGCCCCGACGAGGCCCAGCGCCCCCGCCGCCACTACCGGCGCCGCCAGGATCGCCGCGATGCTCAGCGCCACCGTGAAGGCGATGTCGCGAGTGATTTCAAGGGCGGTAACGATGCTGCCTGCCGCGGAGATGGCGCGCTCGATCCCGTGCTCCATCTCGCGGTGCGCGAATTCGCCCCGTTCGGCGGCCAGGAAGATCTGTCGCGCCTTCTCTTCGAGGCTGCCGTTGGCGGGAATCGCCCGGTACCGTCCCAAGTCCTGGTTCGACTCTTGAATCGCGGGCTGGACGCGGTTCCACACCTCGATCGGCTCCTCGCCGCTCCACACGCTGACGGCGAACCCCACGTATGGCTGCTCTTCGTAGTTCAGACGAAGGTGCGACTGTCCGCGCCCATACGTGTACTGGTTCTGGGAGGCGATCCGGTCCGCTGCCTGATTGAAGGATTGCAGGATACTGGCGCGCTGCGTCTCCACCTCGTGGTTGGCGAGCACGATCATCTCCGATCCGTGCATCAGGTAACTCATTTCGGGATGGTCGGGCAGTGGGTGTATGCTGTCGATCTTGCGCAGGCTTTCCAGCGTCTGCGCCTGGTCGCCGCCTCCTTGCGAAGGCGCAATCGCGGCGGCGACAATCTGCGCGCGCCGCTGCTGCGCCTGTTGCGTGCGGCCCTGGTTGAGTTGTGTCGTAAGGTTGGCCAACTCGATGTTCAGGATGCGGCGGTCGTTAGGCGGGAGGTCCTTGTGCTGTAGCAACGCCATGATGTTGTCCGCTTCCTGACGCATCTCTTCCGGGCTGCTGTAATTGATGGTCCGCTGCTCCGCCACCACGCGCGGCAGGGGTGTGTCGGCAACCGGTGCGTATGGCACCTGTTGCTGCCCCCTCCCTCCGCGCGCCGGACGACCGGCGGCACCCTGTTGTCTGCGCGCCACTTCGGCCTGCAACACCGAGAGCGCTCCATCGAGTCGCACCGATTCGGCCGACCCCGACGTCGTCTGCCGCGCCTGCCACTCTTGGATCTGGTCGATGTCGCTGAGCAACTCGCTGAACCTGAGGTTGCTCACGTTCGGCGTGCCGTTTAGCCAGTCCTCCACCGACGCTGCTACGCCCGGCCTTGCCGCAGTGCGGACCCGGATCGGTCCGCCGGACGCCGCCAGCACGGAAGCGCTCTGCGCCTCCTGTTCCGCCGCCGCCCCTTGGGGCGAGTCCCCGCCGCCCCCGCCGCGCTGCTGCTGTACGACGTGCGTTAGTTCGTGCGCCAATAACCGTTGGCCCGCGCTCGATTCCGGACTCGGAGCCCGGTCCGGCCACGCAATGTCGTTCCCCAAAGTGAACGCCCTTGCTCCCAGCACGTGCGCCGCGGCGCGGACCACCGGGCCACGGTGCAGGCGTACCGCGTTGAAATCCGCTCCGAAACTGGCTTGAAACCGCTCGCGCAACCCGGGGTCGAGAGCCGTCCCGGGCGTCCGCATGGCTTCCGATGCCGCCATCGGCGCCGCCTGGTTGCCTTCTGGCTTCCGGGCTGACGCCATCGCCCTCTGAGCGTGCAGAGCCCCGGTCGATTCAGAGGCCTGGCCATCGGTATGAATCCGAACGTGGCTGAAATCACGTCCGAAACGGGCCTCAAAGAAGTCTCGGGCGCTTTGGTCCAGCGGGCTTCCTGGGGATCGCAAAACCTGATGTACGACGGCCGGGACTTCACCGGCCCGGCTCGGCTGGGCGCTGCTGGCGGCGTGAGGCGTGACAGGAGCGAGTGCCCTTGGGTGTCCGCCATCAGCGCCACGGCAACGTGGACACCCGCCGCCGCACGGACATATCTTCCGTTGCAGGATGGGAGTCTCACTAGCGGAATCGAACGCTGCCGCCTTTACCCGCTCCTGCGCCGGATGCTTCGCCGTGGCGGACTCTTTCGACGCAGGTTGAGCGGCAGCCAGCATACCGATTACTTCTTCGCCGGCGGCACCGAAGCCGGCGCGCCGGGCTCGCAAGGCGGCGTCCCAAGCGGAACTTCGGCCGACAGGACAATGTCGCGATAGATCGTCGCGCCGACGTTGATCGACATAGGAGTAGCGTCGACGTACACCAATTTGCAGGCGGGATTCGACACCTCGAGATAAGCGGTGAGTGGCCCTGCGGCAGCGGGGGCCGCGCCCTGGGTCCCACTGGCCGTCTTGTCCGGTGGCGCTGCGGAGTCGAAGGCCGGCGCGCTTACCGGTTCCTTCGCGGAGCGATTCGGCGCGGCGGACTCTCTTGATGCTGCTTGAGCGACTGCGTGCATAGGGATTCGCTCACTTCGGTTTGATGTTCGGATACGGCAAGTCCAGAACATCGTCCGGTTTCGGGGAGTACTCCATGAACATTTCAACTCTCTCACCAGTTCGTAAATGGCTGACATCACGGTGTCGGCGGATTCTTTGCTTTTTCAATTTCGCGTACCAGCGGCGTCTTGGTGTTCACAAAATCGCGCTCACCGTGTTCGACATTCCCCAAAGAATCGGTGATCGTCCATTCGACATGCCGCCGGTAAGGCCGATAGTCCTTTGGATGTTCGTCGAGATCCTTTGCAAAGTTCGCATCCCAGGAGGCGCGACCATGATCCTCAGGACGATACACATTGCTCACTCTCGGCCAAACTTTAAATCCGTTGGCGGTAGCCTCACCGAACTGAATCTCCAGGTCCCGCCATGTTCCACCAGCTTGATTCATGTCTCGATTCTGCCGGGCCAGATTCTCGCGTCCGGCGGGGCCTCCCAGCGAGGCTGCCAAGTTATGGCCGGCATCGTCGCCTGTGCCGCCTGCAACCTCTGTTTGCTCGTACTTGGATCGGACCTTGGTGAACGTTCCCTGGACCTTGACTTCTCCCTCTGTCGTAACCCATGCATTGCCCGAGGTGGAATGAATTGAGATCTCCGGTCCGGCGACTGCATTGGTGTTTGCCGGGCCTTTTGCGGCAAGCCCGGGAAGCGAGTCAAGCGCGGAGGGCGGTGGCGCGTTGTCGTTCGCGGCCCTTTGCTTGCCCGCCGATATCGCGGCTGTCGATGCGTTGTCGTTAGCTGCCTGCTGCTTCGCCGGCAATCCCGCACCTCCGAGGGCAGCGGCTGTGCCGGGACCGCTTGCGCTCGCTTTTGCCAGCTTGTATGCCTCGATCTCGCTGGCGAGGGCGGCGGCCTGGTTGGTCGCTTCAGTTACGTTCGTCTCGCCCAGTTCGCGAATCTTCTTGTACCGCGTGGCGAATGCGGGATTCTCTGCGAGTTCCTTCTGATAAACAACCGGGATCGCGGGGCAGGGCGAATCGCTGCAGCGGCCGAGTCCCTTCTTCGACCCGACGATCTCGTGCTTTTCGTGCGTCTTCGGATCCTCAATTTCAACAGTGGCAAGCGCCTCGTCCTTCGGAATTGCCGTTGGAGATGCGGAGGCCTCGTTCTCCATCCCCGATTTGACGGTCTGCTTCTTCGCCGTTGGCGGGGCAGCGGTTTCGTGTTCCTGTTTCACCGGCTTCGGGTTCTGATGCTCGCCAATCTCTCCCGCGCCCTTGGCCGGCTTCGCAGTTCCCTGCTCATTCGTGTGAGGCCCGCTCTCACCCTCGGGAATAGCCTGCATGACCAGGTGGAAGAGCGCGCCCTGCGCAAACTCGGCCGCCAGCTCCTCCATGAATTCACCGAATGTCGTGGGTTCGCTCTCGCCCTGGAGCTTGTTAAAGAGCGTGCGCGCAACGCTCTGGACGACCGCGATCGAACCTTGCAGGACGGTTTCAACAGCAGCCGTGAGCAATGGCTTTGTGTATGTGCCCGTGGCAACGCCTGCCACTCGTTCTGCCGCCGCTTCGGACAACTTGCCGCCAAGTCCGATCGTTACTGCCTGCAATACAGTTTCAAAAGCGATCTGGCCCCAGTGAATCTGATCTTGTATCCCGTAATGAACGTTCGCGCCTTGCTGGGCCACCTCAAGACCTTCATTCAGCGCCAGGTTTGCACCTGCCACCGTGAGTCTCGCTGCCGCCGCTGAGAATCCGCGATTGACCAGCGCCTCGCCCGCACCGGGCGCAAGCAGCGATGCAGCGTCGAGAGCCGTCCGGGCGATGCTCAACATCACCGCGGTGTCGGATGCCTCGCTCATCTTAAGCATCTGTTCGCCGCTCACGCACGCCACGCGGTCGTTGTCGTCGTAGAAGCGCACTCTCACGTAGTCGTCGGGCGCCAGATGCACGCCTCCGGTGAATGTCGAGAGCGGCAACGTCTTCACTTCCTGTTTGAACATTGGATCGCCAAGCACTCCATTCAGCGGCTGGCTGACCACGATCTCTTCGCCCGAGCGATGAGCGCTGATGGGCGCAACACTGATGCGCCACAAGCCACGCGGAAGCCGGAGCGGGAACGTCATGACCCCCTTGCTCTGACTGCTTTCGCACTGCAGTTTCTTCTCTTCGGCTGTCAGCGCCCTGGTCGGCCCGTTGGGGATGTCCTGCGAACCGTCTTCACTGGGAGGCGGATCACCATTTTGCTTCGCAAGCTGTTGGCGATATTTGAAGTCTTCCTTCCTCTTGAAATCGGCGCTCTCCTTCTCAGTGGCCAGTGCAATTGCGGACTTGTCGCCCACGCCCGCGGCACTTACGGCGCCAAGATGCAGCTGGTGCCTCCACATCGGCTGCGGATACTGGCTAAGGAAGATCTTCATCTCGTATGGGCTCAGCCCGTTGGCCAGGCGAGCCGCAACTTCCCAGCGGCGTGCATCTGCGGCGTCAAACGCCTGTTGCAGGGCGCTGTTGCTCTTCGGCGCATCGTCGACCGTCTGGACTTCGTCCGGATCCCGCTGAATCTGTGCAGGAACAGAGCCTTGCGATTGCTGCACCACGTGCGCAAGCTCGTGAGCGAGCAGCTTGCGCCCGGATGGCGAGTGCGGCTGAAACCTGCCATGACTGAAAACAATCGAGGAGCCGACGGTATACGCATTGGCAGATACGTCGCGCGCCGATTCCGCTGCCTGGCTGTCGGTGTGTATCCGGACCCGGCTGAAGTCATAGCAGAATCGCGATTCCATGAAGCTTCGCGTGCCGCCGTCCAGCGCACTCCCCGGCCGGCTCAGAACTCTGCTCACCGATGCCGGAGCGCTGCCGCCGATCGCCGCGGAAGACGTCGCATACCTCTGCACCATCTCTCGCTTCTTCTTGCAGTCGTCACACGTCTCGCCGCACGAGCATTCCCGCTGCACCGGCCCCAGCCCGACTCGCGAGAGCGACCACGCCACTCTCTGGCTCTCGCCCGAAGTTACCTTCTCCGCCGCCTGATCCGCTTCGCGCTCATATGCGTCGTGAGCCGGCCCGATCCGCAGGGATGTCCCGGCGCTCTCCCGCGCGCTCTGCGGAGCGTGTTGCAGCGCGGAGCGGCTCATCAATGCCTGATGTTCGACTGCCGGGACATCGCTGGCTCGGCTTGGCTGTGCACCGCTGGCCAGGCACTGCGGGCACCCTCCGCCGCATGGACATGTCTTCCGCTGGAGAGTGGGCGTCTCAGCCGTCGAATCGAATGCCGCCGCGCTTACTCGCTGCTTCGCCGGATGCTTCGCCGTGGCGGTCTCTTTCGACGCAGGTTGAGCAACTGCCAGCATACCGATTACTTCTTCGCCGGCGGCACCGAAGCCGGCGCGCCGGGCTCGCAAGGCGGCGTCCCAAGCGGAACTTCGGCCGACAGGACAATGTCGCGATAGATCGTCGCGCCCCCGGTAATCGACATAGCAGTAGCGTCGACGTACACCAATTTGCAGGCGGGATTCGACACCTCGAGAAAAGCGGTGAGTGGCCCTGCGGCAGCGGGAGCCGCGCCCTGGGTCCCACTGGCGTTCTTGTCCGTGGCTGGTGGCGCTGCGAGTACGGTGTCCGGTTTGCCCGTCGGCGAAGGAGCGTAGCTCAGCGTGAAATAGCCGGTCTGATCCGTGAACGCATACCCATATGGCATCAGCCACGCCCTGGACTGCTGGTCGGCCAGAAAAACGGTGAGTTGCGGGCCTGGAGTCAGGTCCGCGTTGCGGACGTGCCCGTACACCACCCAGCCGTTGGCTGGTGCCGTGGGGGCCGTGATGGATGTGGTGGCGCTGACCACGCCCAACCGGGAGGCGAATGTCTGTTCGTTCTGAAGCGAAGCCTGGACCGCCAGCACACCCGGATCTTTAGGGCCATACGTCTTGAGGAGAGTTGCCGCCTCGCGCTGGAGTTGCTTCGAGCGCGCCTGACGAACCTGCGCCAATCCCGTAAACTGCTGCGCGGTCTGGGAATCGATCTGGCTGCTCCATCCGTCTTGGAGAAGCTGATTCGCCGTGGTTGCCGTGTCGCTTTGGGGCGCGTTGGGCTGAGCCTGGTTGGTGTTAGCCATAAATTTATTCTCCTTCGTCGCGATCAGGCGACGACGTTACCGGTGGTCACGCTCAGACTGGCCGGGCCGATCGCCCAAAGCACATTGCTTGCCTCATTGAGCGAGGTGATGTTCATCAGTCCGAACGTTAAGGCCGACAGAGAGACTGTTTTGGGCCTTTCCTGGAATCGGCATCCGGTTGCCCGAACGGTGGCGCCCACCAGGAAGGCGTCGCACGCCACCTGCAACCCCGCAGTGGCGACCCAGCATTGATTGTCGTGGAAACCAAGGTCGTCAAATGTTGCAATCAGCATCGACGCGATCGCCGGGGGCGTCTGGAAGGCTTGTCGCAACGCGCACCGGTTCTGGCTGAAGATCACCGGGCCGGGCGCGATCGCGCCCACAATGCTGGCCGAACTCCCAAGTACCGTTTGGTAGGCCTGCGCTGTGGTAGCACCGGCGCTGATTGCGGCCAGCAGCGCCAGGAACTCTGCGGATTTGGCAACGGCGGTGGGGTATTCCACCGGCGTGCCAAAGTTGAAAATCAGAATGCTGCGCGCCAGCGGCAACAATTCCCCTTGCGCGCCACCAGTGGAAAATTGGTTGCCGCGGATCGAAAACGCGCCCAAGCCGGCCACCAGGAGGGCCAAACCCGCTGGGATATCGACCACGTTTTCCTGGATGCACAGCGCGGGCGTTCCGTGAGCGTACAGGCTCGGCCTGATGTATACCGATTGAAACGAGGAAGGGGTAGTCCAGGTTGAGCCAGTCGCTCCCGGGGCATCCTGCGGGGTCACCATCAGAAGCGAAATCCCCGCGCGAAAACCGGAAATGGTGTTGACTTCGGTGGCGCTCCAATCGCGCGTGTCCTCAATCTGGTTGCGGCTGATTTCCACCTGCGCCCCGTGCAGTATGAAGATGCCGCAGGCCGGGTCGGCGAGCGAGGCGCCGGTGTTCTGAATCAGATTGTCGCGAATGAAGGTTTCGGTGACATCGGGCAGGCAGATGCCGCCGTAGCCGATGGTGGTACCCTCGGCGCCAGTGATCGCGGTCAACGCACGGCGAAGGCAGAAGGAGATTTCGTTGGCCACGATCCACAGTCCGTTCACGGTGACCACTTCCTGGGTATCCTTGAAGTTGAAGAAGCCGATGGGGCCGATGCCGCAAAGCCCCATGTTGCGAATCCGGTTGTTCTCGATGTGAATGTCGGTGAGGCGGCCGTCCACTACGACGTTGACTGTCTGGCCGCCGAAGCTCACGGTGCTGGGGTAAAGGAGGTTCCCGTTGCTGCATGGGTTTTGGGTGCCTCCGCCGGGATTGTACCCCACGTAGCCGTTTACTTTCGTGCCGCTGCTATCGACCAGGATGAGGCCGCCCAGGGTAATTCCGTTGCCGCTGCCGCCATCGATCTCGTTGTAACGCAAGTAAACATCGCGCGAAATTCCCGCGATCTGGATGCCGCACGGCGCCTTCGCCATGGCTGTGGAGGCCGAAGAGGATGCGAAAACGTTGGTGGCCCCGGCTGCGCCCGCAGTAGTGGTGGAACCGAGATCCGTTACCACGATCGCCGGCAGAATAGCCGTGGTCACGGGGCCCACCCAGTTGTTGGTCACGTGAATTTCCTGGCCCGACACATAGACCGCGGCGGACTTGGACAAAATGTCCCGCATCGCGATCACCGACTCTTCCAGCCGCACGTCGCGCGCCTGCTCCACCGATACGGCGGGCTCGTCGGACGCGATCACAATGAGGTCGCGCATCACGACATCGGTCACACCGCCCCTCACCAAGCGGGCTCTCGCCAGGGCAGACAGCACCTGGAACGTGGTGCCGGCCAGTTCGATCCCCATGTCGCCATCGGCGGCTTCCACTACGAAAGAGCGCAGCTCGATGTCCTGCGAGTTCAGAATGGAGATGACCGCTCCGGTGTTGGCGGCGTGCTTCGGCCCGAGGCTGGGGGAGGCGATGCGCGTGTGGTGGCCGCAACCGTGAATCGACACATTGGTGCGCGTCGAAATCTTGACCGACTCGAAATAGCGGCCGGCCAGGATGCAGACTTCGCCTCCCTCGGGCGGGAGACTGTCGATAGCTGCCTGGATGGAAGTGTACTGGCCGAAGCTGGCGAACCCGTCGCCCACCTGGCGCGTACAGCATCCTCGCGGTTCAGTAAGGGGTTGGATGACGGCACGGCAGTCGTCAATCGGCAGCACAGCCTTTCCGGCTGCGTCCCAGGTGACTTCAGCCAAGGGGACGCGGTGATAGACGATGCCCTCGGGCGGGTGTGCGTCGATGAGCGTCTGCGGGTTGGCGATATTGCCGGCGCGCACGGGAAACACCCAGTAGTCGCGCGGCCGGTAGAGGCCCGGCGCGTCGGCATCGAACTGTAGAAAGATGCCGTTTTCAAGCTGGTTCGGCCCGACCTTGATGGGAAAATCGGAGATCTTATCGAGGCCGTCCCACAATCGGAAAAACACGTCTCCGGCAGCAGCCGGGTAACTGCCAAAAGACGCCAACCCCGGAAAGGTGAGGGTATCGCCGCTCAGCGTGGCGTTGGCGCCGCAGACCACTTGCCAGTTGCCGCGAGCGTCGTCCCACTGTTCCATCTCGACGTAAAACGTCGGCTGATTCGCGGTGGTGATGGCCACCAGATTCGCATTGATCGCGATGGTCTTCGGACCGGGCGTGAATGTGCCGCGGCCCACCAGACCGCCATTCTCACGCGACCACTTGAACATGCTGGGCGAGCCGCCCGGGACATCGGCGATCTCGATCCGGTACAGCCGGTGTTCGAACCCGCTGTAGCCGCCGCCAACCGGAATGGGACAATCGCCCGCAATCACGGTCACCGGCTGGAGCGAAACCGTGAGTTTGCCGAGACCGGAATCATTATAGGTGAGGCTCTTGCATGTTTGGCCCGCAGCCAGGCGGGCCAGTCGGAACGCTATGCCGGTGTGCAGGCGCTCGGCGGTGTCGGGACCTCCCAGGGCCGGTTCGATGAGGTCGCTCGGCGCTTGGTAGCCGTTGATTCCCTCCTGCCAGACTTCCAGAACCACCACGTCCTGGTTCCCCGGCGCAGTCGCGGCCGAGCCTGCTGTGGGCACCACCGGCGGCTCCAGCCACGTGGCCGTGCGCTGCACCGTCCCGGTGTCGCCCAGTTGCACCAGCATTCCGTCGGCCCAGAGGCGGCCGGCGCCGGCGGTCAGGGTCACGGTTCCATCGGCATTGATCACCGCCTGGGTGATCCTGAAACTGTCGGGGTCGGTCGCGGGCACTGCCGCCACAGGGCCCACCCAGTCTCTGGCTGCCACCTGCTGCCAATGGTTGGCGATGCGCGTTTGGGCGAGCCCGTCGGCGTCGATCAGCAGCTTGCCCTGCTGCGGCAGAATGCCGTTAAAGTTGTCGCGCGAATGAAACTGCCAACGTGAAAAATCGCCTCTCATATCGCCTCCGAATTATGTCACCGGCACGATCACCGGCTTGATTCCCGCGGGCATGAACTCCCGAAAACGAATTTGCAGATTCCGCCACTTGTGGGAATTGAGCAGAAAGCCAAAAGCTCCCATCTCATCGTTCCCCGGACCCTTCTCGCGCACCGCCACGTCCGAATCGAGCGCGATCTGTCCGTAACCTGCCTCGCCGAACGTGGTGGCGGTGAATTGCAGCGGCACGCCGGTGACGCAGCCGAAATTCTGCGGCAGCCGGTTGCTTTCCGGGGCGAACCAGCAGAACCGCAGACAGCCGGTCTGGTTGTCCTGAGCTTCCAGCGCGTGACACCAGATGCCGCCGGACCCGTTGGCGGAACGCACGCGCGCGCGGCCGAACACCGTGATGCCCTTCAGGGAGAGTACAGGCCCCCATCCGCCCAGGGGGTCCGCCTGCGATCCTATGGCGATGGCGGCGGCGGCATTCTCGCCGGGCCCCGCGCCGCCATCGACGATCGAGTCCTGAATTTGAAGCTGGTATACGCTTTCCATCTCAATGGGACCCGCGATGGAGCGGTACAGCGTGATTTTCGGATCCGGCAGAAACGCGTCGTACTCGGCGTTACTGGCGAAGCCGAAGCGCGCGTCGAGACCCAAGGCGGGCACCATCGCGCTCCGCATGCCGTTCGGCTTCACTACGCCGCCGGGGTCAAGTGTGCATCGCGCGAATTGGAGCGCCGGGATGGCGGCGCGAGCCACCAGTGGAGTGCCCGCGGGCAAACCATCCCCGTTGATGTATATCCCTTCGAACAGCACCTTGAGAGAGGCCACCTGCGCGTCCACTTGAGGCTGGGTCTGGCCAACGCCCGCCACCACGCTGACCGGCCGGAACGCCAGGGAGTGATGCAGCAGCTTCACCAGCGGACGGTTTTCCGCAGTGGCGCGGATCAACAGCGGAAACTGAAGCTCCAGGCTCGGAATCGGGTCGGCCAAGTTGACGCCTGCAACCGTGCTGATATCCAAGGTGTGGGTCATGCTGTCATCGATTTCAATCAACACCGGCCCCGTCGCCAGATTGAGATTGCCCAGGGCGTGCTGCAGGGCCAGCGGATTTTCGCGGTACCGGACCGTGATGGTCTGGAAGGTATCGCCAAGCCAACTGACGGGGGAGATAAGGTCTGCTACCGGTTGCGCTCCCACGGGACCGGGGGCGCCATAAGTCCAGGTGATCAGCATGGCTGACTGCAGCGCACCGGCCTCCGGAGCTGTCGCGACGCCGAAGACCGCGCGGCCAATGCGCGGGTCGATGACCACTTCTCGATTGTTCAGCGGTGGGTCGAGTGGGGCTTCCCACCCGCAGAGATTGGCGCCGCGGAAAGTCCACGTATCGGCCGGAAAAATCGCTTGCGGCAGGTGGAATTGCAGCGCCAGCGATGTGTCGGTGATAACCGCCGGCGGCACGTGGGCAGCGTCGTAGGTATTCACCGAAACGTAGTCTTCGGGCGCACCAGCAGGAGTTTCCTGAGTCAGACGTGCCATCGGAATCGGGCCAGGCATCTGGTCGATGGTGGAAACCATAGGGGCGTCGGGGCTCGGCGTGAGCTGCGAAATATTGAAAAACACGGCCGGCTTACCGGAGGGTTCCATGTCGAACCGCACCGCCTGCGCGGCCAGCGGCGCGACGGCGCCAGTGGCGGTGGTGCCGCGCCATACCGGCATGGAGGGACCAGCTTGGCAGGCAAGCAGCCGCCACAGGAACACGGCCACGTACGGCAGATTTCTCCGCAACACGCCCAATTCCACTGGTTTGAAATCGGCGTAATAAGCGAACGGATCGAACGGCGTTCCGATCAGGCTGAGCAGGGCCGGATCGCGGATCTCGGCCGTGCCCCCGCGTGCGACCCCTTCCATCTGCTGCACGGTGGACTGAACGTCGGGCCGCTGGTGATTCAGATGCTGATGCCAGGCCAGCGTATCGCGCAACTCCAGGCAAAAGGATGCCCACTTGGTGAGATCGTAAGCCAGCAGTTCCAGGGCGTGGAGCGTGCCTTTGCGACGGCGCAGCGCGATGGCGTCGGCAACATCGGCGCGGAGCGTCCAGGCGTCGCCCGATAGCGGCGACACGCCCAGCAGGTCGCCGATATACGGAATCACCCAGGCATCGCAAGTTTCGATGAACAGGTCGCGGTAGAGTTCGCCGATGTTGTCGTACATCGCGCCCAGAACGTTTTCGACAATCGACAGGTAAGCCTGCAACTGGCCGGGAGGGCTCTGATCGATGTCGCGCTGGCGATAGATCTCCGGCAGCCTTTGATAGAGCGGCACGCGCGCCGAGGTTGTGGAAACGGTTCCGTTGCTCATGCGCTCGCCCCCTTTTGCGCCGTAGTGGGCGAAGCATTGAATTGGCCGCCAGGAAGTGCCAGCACCTGGTTTGACGCGCAGGGGACCAGCTCCACGCGAGGCAGCGTGGTCTGTGTCCCCGGGGGCGGAGGATCGATTCCGGGTGCGGACGGACCGAAGGCAGTCACCTCGACCCAATCCACTCCGGCGACGTTCTGCACCACGCCCTCGACGCGGGTGGCGTACTCGGGTTCGCCCAGTTGCCGCTGGTCCACGCTGAAGAGGCCGCCCGCAGGCGCCGTGCCGCCATCGGGGATCACACCCAGCGCCGTCTGAATCGCCGCCTGGACATTGGCCTTCTGATAGCCGTGTGTAAGCCCGAACGTCAGGCTGAGGTAAACGTATTGCAGGCTGGCCGGTTGTACCTGTACCTGGAACCGCTGTGGACCGCGGGCGCTGTTGGCCAGGCTCATGCTCGCCTGGACGCTGGCGAGGGCGGCATCGCTGGGGTTGGCCAGCAGGACGGTGAGCACCAGCAGCGGCACGCCCCCGCTTAGATCCCAGTTGGCTTGCGCTTTCTCGACTCCTGGCAGGGCCAGCGCCTCGTACTCGAAATCCGACAGGCTCACGAGCCGTCCGAGGCTTTGCACCCGGCCGGGCGCGGTCTGGCGCGCGCTGTCGCTGGATTCCGGCGCAGCGCCGCCTGTGACCGTGTCGTAAAGTCGAATCGCCGAGAGATTTTGCGCCTGGCCGGCGGGCTGCGGGTTGGTTCCCGGTGTCCGGTCGCCGTTCGCGCCGACGCCGGTTCGATACGTGATCAAGACATTGCCGACTCCGGAAGGCAGGCGCGCGCCGTTGATGCCGTCGCCAAATTGAACCCACGAATTGCCGCTCTCATCTTGCCGGATGATGTAACTCGTGTCCGTGGGAGTGGCGGCGAACATTGAATCCACCTCGGTCCACTCAATGTCATTTACCAGCACCTGCAATTGTGGAGTTCGCGGCGGTGTAAGTGCTTCGTCGCCGAGCCAGGTGAGCGGCCCCTTCGGAACCATAAAAGTCTGGTTGACCTGCCGCGCGTCGCCGTTCCCCAAGGTGGACTGCCGCTGTGTCTTTCCCTGCGTGACCGCGACTACGTTGCCCAGCACCGTCACCGTGGGCGCGTCCAGCGCGAAATCGCTCCAGGAGAACTCCTGCAGGGCCGGGCTCAGGGTGACCTTCCGCAACGCCACGGCGGTCAGGTCCCCGGTCTCCCCGGGAACCGTCGCCGCGATGGATTGTTCCAGACGCGCCACCGAATCGTCGGCATTGACGATCACGAACTGCAGCGTCCGCCCATTCAGTTGCTGGTAGCTGGCGCCGTCACCGTAGAAGTACAACTGGTCGACACCGCTACCCGTCTTGGCGGGGACTCTCGCCGCGGACACCTGGAACGAGGAGCCCACCACTTCCAGGCACTGGGCAGTGCGGCGGTCCGCATTCACGACGTTTCCGGTATGAGCGTGGCTTGTCTGCAACTCGACCTTGGTCACGCTGCCCGACATGGGGCCTACGGTGTCACTGCCGAGATACGCGCGGTAGATCGTGGTAGCCAGGAGGAATTCCTCCGTCTGGTTGGCTTGGTTGGTGATTTCGAGATCCACCAGCATATTTGCGCCGGCGGAGAGATCGTCCACCTTCCGATCCAGCGGAAAAGCGTCGAGAATTTGCGGGAGCGGGATGGTCGTGGGAACCTGTGTTGACGAGGCGGTATTGTTGGTTATGGAAATCTGATTGGTGGGCGCGTTGTAGCCGAAAGCGTGAAAGCTGCGGCCGAGTTTGAACGCCATCAGCGTTCCGCCGGAGGGCGCGCGCTGCTGCCAGGTTCCGGTCAGCGTAATGACGGTTTGATCCAGAACCACCGAAACGCTGCCCACCACGCCGATCTGCCAGTTGACCGATTCCGCGTTGGTCACCGTGGCGTGGTCGAGCAGCGCCAACCGGTCCTTCGGCTTGAGCGTCACCCCAGCCGCTGCCAGATCGCTGGTAGCTACCGACAGCATGTTCGTGCCAACGTCGATCGCCGGCGTATTCCACGGCGCGTAGAGCGAGAACCGGCTCAGTTGCGGCACGGCGGCCAAGTCCGCAGCGGTTTCCAGATCCACTGGCTGCTTCTCGCCCACGAGCTGCGCGGTGAATCGGAACCCGGCGGCAACCAGACTGGCCGTGGCGCCTCTGAACTCGAAAGCCGCCCAGGCCTTTCCACCAATCCCGGGCGCGGGACGGTATCCCAACAGACGCACCAGGCCGGTGATGCTTTCCGGCCAGGTCGCGGTGCGCAGAAAGGCTTCGTTGGCGTAAAGTTCCTGGTAGAACGTAAGGATATCGCCGAGAATGGCCACGCCTTCGAGCAGCGCGATGCCCGGGTCTTCCGGCTGGCGGTGCGTCCATGGCAGCAGCAGTGGGGTGCGGTCCAGCGCGCTGAACAGCGCCTGCCGAAAGTCGGCGTAAGTTCCAATGCGGAAGCCGATCCGTGAGAGTCCGGGCCGGTTGTCGATCGTCCGCGGAAAAACCTCCGGCTGCGGACAGTTGTTGGAGCAGGTGCCGGTCATTTCCGCCCTCCCTGGAAATCGAAATCGATCCAGCCGAATTCGATCTCGCTCGGATCGCTGCGCACTTCGATGATCTGGTTCGGGTCCACCGCCATCACTTCGGAAGACTGGATCCAGGGATGCCACCATTGCGACATTTGGATGGAAATCACGTGCTCGACACCTTCGATGTCCTGCAGCACACCTTCGATCTCACTGGCGTACAGCGGCTGCCCGAAAGTCCAGCGGCTGGGGTTGAAGAACGCGGGCTTGCCGGCGGAAGTGTAGCCGTCGGAGAACGCCTGAATCACCAGCGGCGAAACCTCTTCAATCCAATAGCCGGGGGAGATGCATAGACGGACTGAAATCTTCAGCGGCACGTACTGCGGCGCTCGAACTTCGAGGTCTTCGCCGATCAGGTGTAGGGCCTCCAGCCGCTGCTCCACCGCGCGGCGCAGATCTTCGCTGAGGATGAAGTTCCCCTCCGGCTCGACGCAGACGCGCACAGTGCGCCAGCTTCCGGTCCACGCATAGGACGCGAAGGCCGCGTGAACACCTGCCACAGCCTCGGCGCAGGCAACATAGTCGCCTAATGTCACCGCGCGCTGTTGCCGGAACTGGTACGCCTCCGGTACCCGCCGGATAATCGTGGCCGGCTGCTCCGGTGCAAGGCCGTCGGTAATGTCGAATGGGTTCCAGCAGATTGCCGCGGGCGCCGGCGAATCGAAGTGGGTCAGACAATCGGCGCCCACGTTGCCGTCGGGGCCGAAGCCGGAAAGCCACGTGCATTGCACCACGGCGTTCTCCGGCAACAGTTCTCCGTTGGTGCCATCGCCAAATCGCACCAGCGAGCGCTGCTGCTCATCGGTCTCGACCACATAGTCAGGGTCGCTCGCGGTGCTGTGGATCAGGTCGTGTTGCTCAATCCAGTTCGGGCTAGTCACCGATGGTGTCACCCGCGCCTGCACCGTGCTTCGCGGCACGTCGTATCCACCGGGTGCGGTCTTCTGCCAAAGCACCGGGAGATTGGGCAGCTTGCAGATTGTGGCTCCGCTGGCGATGGTCTCGTAATAAAAGGACGCGCTGTCCGGCAGGGGCGTGCCCGGGGCGTAATAGACCGCCTTCTGCGGCAAGCCCTGCACCATGTCCACCAGGTTGCCGTGGAACATCGTTACGTCGCGCACGGTGCCGCTGGGGCACTGCACCACGAAACAGTAATTGGTTTTCAGTCCGTCCTGGTCTTCCCACCGGACTCGCACGATCCACGCCAGCGTCAGCGGGTCCTGGATCACGGTGGCCTGGTTCGTGAGGTGTAGAATCTGGCGCTTCTGCGGGTCGCGGTCGGCCGGCAGGCCAGTCGAGGGATTGAGCCATTCCTCGATTAGCAGCCGGTTCAAAACGCCGGTATGGATCCATCCGGCCACCAGGTTGGCGGTGGCTGCGCTTGCGAAGCTCAGGTCGGCCGTGGTGGCTCCAGCGGCCAAGGCCGGAATCACATCGCTCCAGGTATACATCGAGATGCGGCTGAGGACGCCGTGGATGGTCTGGCCCGCGTTGGAGACAAACACCGCCGCGTTGGGCAGTTTCGGATCCGGCCCGCTCCAGGCCCGGCAGGGAACCGGCGGTATGTAGGTTCCGGTGTCCTGGGTATCGATGGCCAGCGTAGTAGTGGCCTGATTGCCTTCGTGGATGAAGTAATCCATCAGGCTGGCGTGCCGCCGCAGCGAGATCCGCTTGCGTGCGTAGGCAAGGTACGCCTCATTCATCACGCGATCCTGATAATCGCTCAGCTCGTCGGCCGCCGCGCTGAACAGATCGATGAGCACCTGGTCGAAGTCGGCCTCGGACACCGCCTGCCAGTTGGGAACCCGCTGCGTCATGGCGCTGATCAGCGTGTGCTGGAAAGACGCGTAATCTTTGGCGAGGTAATCGATCTGGGGCTCGGCGGGCGCGGGCAAATTGACGGACCGCGGGGCGCAGTCCGAGCTGAAGCAGCCCGGACGGAAGCGGAAGTCGATGTCGGACAGAATCGGGTCGAAGCCGTTCTGCTGTACGGTCAGGGTGTAGACCGAGTAGTCACCGATCGGCTGCACCACCAGGGCCAGCACTCCGCTGGAAGGGTGGCTCACGCCGGTGACGTGCACTTGCCCGGCCAGCGGACCTGCCAGGATTCGCTCGCCTCCGGCGATGGGCAATATCGACCAGATCTGGTCTGGATGGGCGATGGCGGTGGCGGTAAGCGCGGCCAGGTTCGCATCGTCGAAGAAATGCGCTTCGAGGTGCGCTTCGGTGGGCCCGGCGGTGGGAAGCAACGTCACCAGGACGAAATCGATTCCGTTCAGGCTTTTGGCCGCGAGATCGCGCGCCCTCGCCTGCCGTGCGCCTTGGCTGACGATCAGGGTGCTCATGATGAGGGAGCGCTCCGCTGGAAGATCGCATGGCGGATCTGGTCCGTCCCGGCCACCTGATAGGTCACGTCGATTTCAATGGTGGTGTCGTTGATGGTCACATTGAGCTGGTTCAGGGTCACCCGGTTCGGGAGCCATTGCTGCACGGCCTGTGTGATCATGGTGCGCGACAGGGTCGCGGTGGTTTCGTTGATTCCCTCGAACAGCAACCGGCGCGCGCCGCCGCCGAAATCCGGCAAAAACAAGCGCTCACCCTGGTTGGTAAGAATCAACTGCACAAGCTCTTCCAGCACCTGCTGTTCCAGCGTGCCTGCGCTCGCGGCGCGTCCGTCGGCAGCAATACGGAAAGGAAACGAGAGGTGACGCCCGGCGCTGCTGCTCATATCGCGTCCACCTCCGGGGCGGCGTCCATGATGATGGCGACGCCTTGCGGGGCGCCCGCCGCGTTGTTGCACAAGCCGATGCTAGTTTCCAGCAGGACGCCCACGCCGTCCACCGTGAGCATCTCAGCGCCGCCCGACCATTCGATCTCCACGCACGGCATATACACCGTGCCAACCGTGAACGGGCACCCGGCAATTACGTGCAGATCGGATTCCAGGAGGGCGGGGCTGTCGTCCACCAGAAAGGCCGAGTTCGTGGTGACGAGAATGGCCTGCCCCCCGTGCGGGCACTGGATCTGGTTTTGGATGGTCAGAATGGATGGCATGGTTAACCCGCCGAAACCTGGACGATACCGTTTATAGTGATTCCGCTGTCGTCAAGCGTTACAGTGGTCGAATTGAAGGACAATTCGAGCCCGTCATCGCTCAACGAAATCTTCGCGCCCCCCGGATGCTCCAGGCTCAGTTCCTTGCCGTCGTCATCCAGCACGATCTTCAGGTTGCCCTTCGTCACCCATACCCTCACCTTTGGCGCGGCAGGCTTGGGCATGTTTCCCTTGGCCCACCAGCCGCCCGTCCAGATGGGACGCGAGGGGTCCCCCGCTTCAAACTCCACCCACACGCCATCGTCCTTTTCAGGCAGCGCCACCAACCCGTGTTGCGGGCCCGCGAACGGAGCGCAGGGCCACGCGGGCGGCGAGTCCTGGTCGTCGTACACTTCCGGGACTTTGACCACCAGTTTTCCCAGATCGTCGCCGTCCATCACCGTCTTCACGATGCCGCGATACTTGCCGTAAAACCGGTTGCGATGGTCGGATGCCAGTCGCGTGAGTGTGCGGTCTTCTGTGGTCATCATAGAGCGATCCTCTTCTTAGAACACCGATGCCGGAATCCCCGGGCTGCTGTTCCCGGTTCCGGCGGACTCAGCGTTCCGCTTCAGCGAAAACGTCTGCCCGTAACTGTTGCGGGTGAGCGTGTGAGTAACCTGCCGGATCAGCCAGAGGCCGCTCTGCCGCCCGTTGGCGCCGAGCACCTGCACGTTCTGATACGGCGTCAAAATGGCGCAGTAGACGTCCTTCAATACTTCGCCGTCAGCCTGCAGAGCGTAGGCGGCTTCTTCCGATGCCGTGAGCACGGATCGATCCAGGTCCACGCTCCACGATTGCCCCGGCCGCAGCAGGCGCTTCACCGCCGTGCCGCCCGGCGGGTCAGTACCATCGCGGGTGAGGTCGCTCAGGTTTGCGGTGGCCGAGTTGATTTTCGCATCGGAAAGCGAAACGCGCCTCGTGCGGTAAACCGCCGGCTCCGAAGCGGAGTTGGCAAAGTGGATGTTCACCACATTCCGGCCCTTACCCAGAAGCACCATCGGCGGCAGGCCGGAATCGCCTTCGGGATCTTTCTTGAAGCACCCGATGCTGCGATGAGACTGCGAACCCGGCAGGACATAAGCATGCATCTGCATGTGCTGCCTGCCCGCCAGTTTTTGCAGCAGTTCCATCTGGGTCCCTCGCAGAACCGTCGTGTTGTCGGAGAGGTCCGACGGCGCGTCCACGGGGTCGAGGTCGATGTCCCTCGTGGCAATGTCGGGGCTGTGGCGGAAAATCCGATCGGCAATCTGGGCATCGGTAATACCTGCGAAGAGATGCACCGATTCGTCGCGGTGCAGCAGGAATCCGTCGTCCTGCACCTCCAGCTTCAACACGCTCTGGCCGGGCTCCATGTGCATGTCATAGTTGGCACTGACAATGGACCCGTCGATCAACGGCACGTACGAACCACCGAGACTCAGTTCGATGCGCAACCGGCTCAGCGGTTGCAGCCAGCTTTCGGTTTCGCCGGTCCAGTCGCCTTGCGCGTTGGTACAGAGAGGAATTTCCAGGTGCGCCACCCAACTGTGGTCCATCTCCTGTTCCACGGTGATGGTTTCAAAGCTGTCCAGTTGCTGGGTGGTCGCCGCCTGGCCGTTGAGAAACATCTTGTACTGCGCGCAGGCCATTATTTCTCCGGCACCTCAATGGTGATCTGCGCCGCGTTCGGATCGCCCGGCGGCCATGGCTGCAGCAGCCAGTTCGCCGCCAGTTCGGTGTTGGCGTCGGCGATATGCCAGAACATCGTGCCATCGCCGTACACCTGGCCGGCGATGATGTCCAGGCGGTCATTGGCATTGATCGTAGTCGCGTCGCCGGCCACCTTCGGCAGCCGGCGCAGTTTCACCGCGGCTGCTGTGGTTCCATCGGCCAGGGTTACCTGGCACTGCGCGATGTTTGCGTATCTGGATTGAGGAAGGAACATAAGCTCAAAATGGAATCAAATCCACTACCGCCGACACCGTGTTGGCAAGATTGACGGTGGCCAGCGTGTCCTGCATCATCTGCGTGTAAGACAGGGCGCCCTGGGCGATTTTGTCGTCGCAGCAACTGCACGGCGTAATCACCGCGAGCCCGACCGTAACACTGGCCTCCACCGGATTCAGCAGGGCATCGTACTGAATCTCGTTGATGGTCATCGACTCGATGATCACCGGAACCACGCGCATGAGGCCCCATACGAAAAGGATCTTCGGGGATTGGACGCGCGGGATCGGTTGCGTGGGATCGCTTTGTGAACTCCCGCCGAGCAGCGACCCGATCGCGTCCACTGCGGCGCCCAGCAGCCCCCCGGGTGTTTTGACCGGGTAGACCATTGCTTCCAGTGCCGCCAGCTGCGGACCCACCCCCATGGTCAATCCGATAGGGTTGGAACTGTTGCGCTGGTCGGCCGCGCTGAATTCCGCGTCCACGCTGAAACGCTCGAACGGCGACTCGCCCGCCTGGCTGGTTTCGCGTGTGGTCGCGTTGACGGGGCGCGGTGGAATCTCGATGGTGCGCGTCAGTTTCTCCGGGTTGAACTGAAACACCACTACGTTGGGAATCGGACCCAGGAAATCGGAGCCGTACTCGATCAGCGCGCCTTTGATCGTCTTCTCCATCGATTACTCCCGCGTCCGTCCGTCCCTCAACTGTTGGCGGAGTTGTTCGCCTATACCAAGTCCGCCGCCACCGGACTTGACGCGCACGCTCAACCCGCGGAACTCAGCCTGGCCGGGCGCCAGCAATGCCCGCTCGCGGACCAGTGAGTCTGCGATCTCGTGCGCGATCGATCGAGCGCGCTGCTCCGCCTGTTGCGGCGTCACCCCGCGGAGCCGCAGCGACATTTTTTCGATCCGGATTTCGTTCGCGCTCATCGATCCTCCCGTTCCAGCATTTCGCCCCACTTTCCGCATTGTTCGCGTGTCAGGGTGCGATCCAGTTTCTGGCACTCGCGCTTCACCGACCGCATTATGGTGTTCATGGAGAGCGTGCGCTGGTTCCCCGGGCCGGCGCTCTGCAGGCACGCATGCAGAATGATCGACCGGATATGGCCGCCCGAAAGCGCAAACTGCCGGGCCAGAAAGTCGAAGTCCAGACTGGATGCGTCCACTTCCTCCGGAATCCCGGATTGCCAGATGCGTTTGCGCTCCGGCGCGTCCGGCAGGGGAAATTCCAGTACGAACCGCAGCCTCCTGAGGAACGCCTCGTCCAGGTCTTTGCGGCGATTGGTGGCCAGAATCGCCACGCCGCGAAACCGCTCCATGCGCTGCAGCAGATAGCTGACCTCCAGGTTGGCGTAACGGTCGTGGGCGTTGCGCACCTGCATGCGCTGCCCGAACAGCGAATCGGCCTCGTCGAAAAACAACAGCGCGTCGGACTCCTCCACCGAGTCGAACAGGCGCCGCAGGTTCTTTTCGGTCTCGCCAATGTACTTGTTGACCACCTGGGAGAGATCGACGCGAAACATCGGCAGGCCGAGCCTGGCGGCCAGCACTTCGGCCGCCATGGTCTTGCCGGTCCCCGGAGGTCCGGCAAACAGCGCCGAAATCCCGGCTTCATCCCACACGCGGCCGGTGCCCCACCGCGCGTGCACCTCCGGCAGCGCCTGCATCGCCGTCACCAGTTCTTCAAACTGACGCTGCTGGGCCGGCGGCAGCACCAGTTCGTCGCCCTTGAATCGCGGCCTCACCCGCACGGCCAGCGTGCCCGGCGCGGCCGCGGCGCGTTGGCGGCACGCGGCGATGAGCCTCTCCCCGGTCAGCGGCTGTGTTTCCCGGGCTAGCGCCCTGGCGATTTCTTCGATGACGACGGCGTCGAAACGAAAGCGGAACGCACAATTCTCCAGCGCGCTGTCCGGCAGCGCGGCCGCCTCTGGCAAGCAGCGCGTCCAGCAGGCCAGCCGTGCTTCCAAGTCCAACGCCGGAATGTCGATCGATGGTAGTGTCGTCCATCCGGGCGCTTCCAGTTTTTCCTGGTCGCTGAGGGCCAGCACATAGACCGGAATATCCATAAACGCGGCCGTCACCCCATGCGATTCCCCGGAGCCCTGCATTTGCAGATAGAGATCGGCTCCGGCGAGCCAGCACAAGGTGGCCGCGGTTTGGATTTCCGTGCCGGGCCGTGAGGCAGAGAGCGCATAGATGGACCGGCCGGTGGTTTTGGAAAAACTTTGCAGCAAGCCCTGAACGCCTCCGCCCGCGGCCATCGACAGGCTCGAAGCCGCGCGCAACGGAATCACATGCGGCGCCGCGATCGGTTCGCAAGCCCGCAGGGCCACCAGGCGCGCCGCCATCGGCAGTTCCGCCGCGGCGCCACCGCCATGGATTGCCGTGAATCCGACAGGCGGCGCGTCCGCCGCTGCCAGCAGGCGCTGGGCCACCAGTGCCGGCATAGATAATGGAGTGCGCCAGTCCAGGACATCGCTCGCCTCAGCGCGTAGGATGCCCATGCGGAAGAGCGGGTGCGTGCGGTTGGTCATACTGGAAAGCGCGCCCGGTTCGTCCCACAGCCGTTGCGCCAGGCCCAAAGTGGGAATCGACCTGCGGGCATCGCCCTGCGCCGATCCAATCACCTCCGCGGCCGCCGCGTCCCAGGTATGCATCAGGACCAGCGCGGCGGTGAAGATCTCTGCCGGCAGCAAGCCCAGCTCGCCGGCCAGCCATCGAAAGGTGCCGCGTCCACAATCGGCTGGGATTGCCGGCCCAGGTTCGGCAATCAGCTCGCTGAGATGGCGCGCCGTCTCATCGCGCTCAAAGAAATCGAGCCGCTGTTCGTGCAGTCGGGAGCGGTTCAGAGCATCATTGAGCGGATCCGGCGCCTGCGCCTGGCGCCACGCCCAGCAGAGCTCCCGGCGTAGCCGCAAGACCGCCTGGCGGACCCAGTATGCCGTGTACGGGTCGTCTGTATCTAGCCCCGGCGTAAACCACACCGCCTTCACCGCTGCATGCCCGGTCTGCTCGTGATTGCCGTTTACTGTGAAAAGCGACTGCATCATTACACCATGTTCAGCAGGAATGCCTGCTTCGCCTGCGCACCGTTGACGCGAAACACCGCCGTATAGGTTCCGGGCGGAACGGCCTCCGCGGCCGTCATCAGGATCTGCTGCGCACTCTGGTCCGCCGGTGCGACGAACCCCGGATCCGGCCGGTCGATGATCACCGCCACACCTGTGCTGTTCAGCAGCCCCAGCTCGATATAGTCGGAAGCCCGCCCCAGGAACTGCCCGGTCAGCTTGATGGTGCCGAACACGTTCGGGTTGGAGCCCGAAACCGCATGCACACCGCTGGCCGTCACGCCGGTGACAACCGGAAGCAGCGCGGCCGAGAGCGCGTTGCTCGACAGCGTTTTGCCGTTGGGGATGGTTTGACTCACCACCACCGGCTGGCTGCCCGCCGAGATCTGCGTGGGGTCCAGGCCGGCCCCGCCCACCAAGCACTGTAGCCGACCCAGCTGCTGCATCGAGACCCCCAACAGCGCGTTGCCGAACCGCACCGCCAGACGATCGGCGCCGAGACCCGTCCCGCTGATGGTGAGCACATCGCCTGGTTGAAGCTGCGACGGTGTGGCCGATTCGATTCTCGGCCCAAGGCTCGGCAGCAGAACGTTCTGCACGCCCGCCAAGCCAATCGTCGTATCGGTCAGGTAATTGATTCCCACCAGTCTCATGGAGGATGGCGGTTCGGAATTGGCCACCAGCACCGGACGGATCTCAAACGGCACGGACATGCGGAAGCGGTCATCCGGGCCCTGCATCAGGCGCGAAAGCAGGTCGGGCACGCCGTCGTCGAAAGTCACTTTGAGGGGCTCCGGGTTATCGATCAGCGACTTGTCGGTGACCTGTTCCAGCGCTCCGCTCTCGTTGAGTCCCAGCAGCACCTGCATCGCGAGGCCCAGAACATCGTGCGCCACGTCGGTGTCGCTTTCCCCGCCGTCGTCAAACGCGGTCAGCAGGTATCGCAGCACCAGCCATAAGGGCGATGGCCGGCCGGGTGTGACCGGCACGTTGCGCAGGCTGGCGACGAGTTGTACCTCGTACAGGAACAGGTTGATCCGCGCGGAATGCGGTCCGCCCCCGGTGCCGGGTTCCGGCCGGGAGATGCTGACCAGGGGGTGGGGCGTAGCATTCGTGAGCGCATTGGTCAGGGCATCTTTGAGAAGACGGCTGACGCTGCCGATTGCTGTGCCGGTGTCGCTCAGTGCCATGGCTGATGTCCCTTGTTCACCGGTCCAGGTACTGGCGGGCCAGCCGTCCCAGGCGCGGCGGTGGCACGGTCTGCCTCGGCGCGGCTCCACGCGGTGCCGCGGGGCGAATCGCCTTGAGGGGAGGCCGCGAATCGCCTTCGATGGTCACTTCGATCTTGCCGATGGTGACATCGATCACGGACGGCTGCGGTTCCCGCGTCGCGCTTACCGCGGGACGATCCCGATCCTGCCGGCGCGTCGGCACCGGAACAGCGAACCCAGCGCCTCGCGGCCTGTCGGTCATGGGGTCATCGCGTTCGGCGAACACGGATACCGCCTGCACTACGTCCAGAATCTGCTCGTCCACTTCCCGCCAGGCAGGCCGTTGGTCTGCCGCGGGCTGTTTATTACCGGTGTAGGCCGGCAGCGTGTGCTCTTCTGTTATCGCAGCGAAGGTCGGCTCGGCGCCCGGTTTCGCCGGCTTCGATCTCTGCGGCGTCGCGGAACTCGCCGGAACTTCCGCGCTCACTAACGGGTGGTGATCCACTCGACGCTCGCGGCTGAGCGGAACGCCGGGTGCCGCAGATCGCACCCCGGGCGCCCCCGGCCTCGGCGATTCGGCCCCCTTTGCGATCGGTCTCACCGGAGCGGCGGCGGCATCGGGGGTGCGCTGCGGCGCGAGCCGTTGCTCGGCCGGCCTTGCCACGTCCGCCAGCGTAACGGCTGTCTTCTGCACGTCCCCGACCGATTGCGCCGGCGGAACAATGCGCTCCTCATGGACTTCTTCGTAAGCCGGAGCGCGCGGCGCCAGCCTGAGACTCGAGGGCGGCCTCACCTTCGCCCGCGCATCGCGCGCCAATTGGGAAAAGTACCGGCTCACAGCTCACCACCGATGCACACCAGATACGCCTGCCTGCGCCACAAAGGCAGCTTCGCGATTTCTTCCTCGGTCCAGTGATAGTGACTTGCCAACCGGTGGACCTGTTCGACGAGATCGAGTTGCGCCTGCCACAAACGTTCGAGAGCACTTTCGGCCAGATCGGGGCACTGGGTTGTGGACCGGCCGCACTGCGGGCAACCCACATCGAGATAGAATCCCATTAACGGGTCGTAATCCTCCATTGCCCTATCGATCGAAGCGCCGATCTCCTCCAGGCCGACGCCCTCCGTCCTCAGCTCTTCCAGCGAAGGTTCCACCATCAGGTTGGCGGCCATCGGCGCCAATCCGTCAGTTCCGTTATCCAGCCACTGGCGCTGGTCTCCGCCGGTCGGGCGACGCAGCCACGCCGTGCGGGAACCGATGGTCACGGGCACCAGCTTTTCGCGATGCGCTTCCGCCGCCAGGCCTTCGATATCGGCGGGGGCCAATTCCAGTTCGCCTTCGGCGCCGCAGTCGGCGTAGCGGCAGTGGACGCTCCATTCCAGCGGCCGCGCCGAAGTGGCGGCAGCCAACGCCACCACAGCCTCAATGCGCGTGCTCACCGGTAGTTCCCAAATGGCGGGTTCCGGTACCGGGCGGCCACTACCTGTTTGGGAGCAGCACGCCAACAGTCTGGTGACCAGCCACGGCCTTTCCACCCCGGCGAATTCCACCGCCAGGTCGCTCACCTCGCTGCCAAAGGCGCGCAGCCTAACCGGCCGGTTTTCGGGCTCGATTGGCAGCCACCGTGGCAGCGGCGGAAATGGGACCGTTTGGGGCATGGCATGTTCGTGGATGCTGGTTAGGAATTTTGCGGGACTGCCTGGCTTTCATCCTGCTCGGATGATTGCGCGTCGCGTTCCCAGCCTTCCAGCTCGATCTTGATCGTCTCCACCGCAATCGCATTCGCGCTGGAGTCCAGTTGCGGTGACGCCGAGTATTCACTCACCCAGCATCCGTGCAGAAAGAAGCGTCGCGCCACCAGTCCTTTTTCGTCCAGCACTTCCAGCGCTAGCTCCTTCCTGAAGTTCACCAGGTCCATGGAGGAGTCGCCCGCATAAGCATGCACCTTGTTGGCCCACGCCTCGAAACCCAGATCCCAGGTGATGCCGCGTTCCAGCAATATGCCGTCATAGGTCGTACGGCCCGGGGTTTTGTGATCGACGCTGTTTTCACCGCCGCTGCGGTGCGTAATCACGTTGGTGGTGCGTTTCAAGGGACCGGCTTTCATCACTCCCAGCACGGTGTGGCCGTCCCACTTCAATTGGAACTTAAAGTTCTTGTACGGATCGATTCGCGTCGCGTTTTTCTGAAATCCAGTAGCCATGGCTTATCTCCCGGTCGCCCACTTAGCTCAAGTTCGAAATCTGCTGGATGCTGATGACCACAAACTCCGCCGGTTTGAGCGGCGCAAAACCCACGACGATGTTCACAATACCCAGGTTCTGGTCGCTGGGCGTAGTGGTCTCGGCATCGCATTTCACAAAAAAGGCGCCCTTCGGCGTGGTGCCGGCAAAGGCGCCCTGGCGGAACAGGTTCATCATGAACGCGGTCACGTTCATCCGGATCTGCGCCCATAAAGGCTCGGCGTTGGGCAGGAAGACTACCCACTGGGTCCCTTCGTATAACGATTCCTCCAGGAACAGCGCGAATCGGCGCACCGGTACGTATCTCCATTCGTCGTCCGGCGTGTTGTCGAAACCCGCCACCGTGCGCGCCCCCCAATTCAAGTAGCCCACCGCGAAACTGCGCACGCAGTTGACAGCCAGCGGATTCAGAATGCCATTCTGCTTGTCCGTGAGGTTGACTTCCAGGCCAGTGACGCCGCTGAGCAGTGCGTTGGTTCCCGCGGGCGCGCTCCAGACGCCGCGCGCCGAATCGGTGGAGGCGCAGATGCCCGCCATCATTCCCGAAACGCCCATGTAGCGCAGCGTGCCCTGATCGTTCACCTGGACGCGTGGATAGAACACCGCGCAGTTAATAATGGGCGCGCCGATCGCCGCCCGGAACGTCTGGACGTCGGAAGCCGATGCGTGGAGCAGGTGGTTCTGAGTCCAGCCGACCGGTGCATCCAGCAGCAGAAACGCGCGCCGACTTTCACAATACACGGCGGCGGCGCTGCGTACCGCCTGCCAGTCGGCTTCGGTATTCAAGCCGTCCCCGGGCAGCACCATCAGGTTGAAAATGGGCACTCTGTCGAGCGCGTAGAATCCGGTTCGTTGGAGTTCCACGCCCTGGTAGGCGGCCGGTGTGATCGCGCCTCCGTCGTTACCGTTGATGAGCGGCACCTGCGCTTGCCTGCTGCTGAAGCCGGCGCCCAAGCCCGCGGCGTGCCCGGCGGTGGCCAGCGCGAACGTCGCATCGGTATCCTGCGGCGAATTGGGGCGCACCTTGGTGATCACCAGGCGATATCCCGCCAGCGATGCTTTCCAGGCGGGCGCCCCCATGTTCACCGCGTTGGCAATCTTCAGCAGATTCTCGCGAATGCCGTCCAGATCGGTCCCGCTAGTACCTTGATAAAACGGCGTGCCCGCCACGCCCAAGGCGAGCGGCAGGTTGTGTCCCGCAATCGTAATCTGCGTCACCTGGTCGACGGTCGCGCCCGCCAAGTCCGTCATCACCGCCGCCGTATCGCCGGTAAAGGAAATGCCGTTGGGTGCCGGCCGCAGATCGCTGAACCGCGGGACCTCGATGCCGCCCTGGTCCACACCGGCCATCAGGATCGACGCCAGATCGTTGGAAGCCGCGCGCGCCACCGCCACACTGGTCTTTTGGGTGCCTGACGAGGTCAGCCGCAGAAAGAATACCGAACCCGGCCCGGGAGAGTTATCCGCTGAGAGTGTCACGCTGGTGCCTGAAGCCGCGCCGAGGGCTTGGTTGATCTGGGTCTCCACATAGGTCTTGAGATTGGCAAAATTCACGTTCACCGCAGCCGCGCTCAGGCTCACCGGTATCACCGGACCGCCATCAACGCTGATATTGATGCTGCCCGTGCCGCCCCAGGCCGGATTGTAGAGCGCTGCTAAAACCGTCCCAATGCCATTATCGTCAACCAGGCCCGCAAACGGATACCGCACCTGGCTAAAGCCCGCGGGGATCGTCGTGGCCCCACCCGCCGGCGCGATGTTCACCAGTTGCGACGACTGCGAGACGAATGTGGGAGCATACCTCGACGAACCCGGATCCATCGACAGGCTGGTGAACAATTCGGTCTGCGCCACGTTGCCCTGGTTCACATAGATCACTGACAGGTTGAAGGTGGCGTCCGGCGTTGGCGTGTTGTAGTCGACCACCAACAGCAGGCCGTCGCCCCACACTCCCTGCGACGCGGCATTTACGGTGAGTACAGGGGCGCCCAAAAGGTCGTTGAGCGTGACCGTGGCCGGCGCCGCCCCCGCTCCCGCAATTCGCACCACGTAGCAATCCGAGCCGCCGTTGTTAAAAAACTGCTGCACCATTTGCCCCAGGTAACCGCCGGGAATCGGCTGCCCGAAGTTGCGGGTGAAATCCGAAGGGGTCTGGACTTCGATCGGCGTGTTCAAAGGCCCTTGGGAGGCTTGGCCAAAGAATGTGGCGATCGAGGTAGCGACTCCAGTAATCGTGTGGACACTGCTGGGAACTTCAACGATGTAAACGCCAGGATAAGTCAGCGTAGGCGGCACGTAGCACTCTCCGGTTTCTCTCGACAATCAGCGGGTCGAGCATATTTCCAGGTGTCCGGTGGCACCTCAAGGGCCAAAGCTGGACTTCAGAAACAACGGCAGTTAGTTCGCGAGCATCTGTAACGGGTGACAGCGAGCAAAGCCTTCTTGCTCCGGGTTTGGTCCTTTTTTATAAACACTTGCAACTTGTCACACGATGTGTAACAGTCAGCCTGTCACTGTGTTACAGTTCCGGGCGGCGAATGGTCAAGATCGAACCGGTCCAGTGATTCGCTCAACAGGTCCCTCAATCGCCGGGCGTAGCCGGGAGTGGTGATCGCAGTAAACACCACCGCGGGCGCAACTTGTCCTTCATACATGCGCCCGAACTGGAGCAGAAACTCCTCATCGTTGTAGCCGATGGAAAAGTGGTTGGTGAAGAACGGGTCCGGCGCTGACATCGGCTTGAGGCGAGCAGGTTTAGCGCCAAAACGGAACCCTTACGTCGCGGCGTCGCTCGATTCATCCTGAATGGAATACCGGGCCATCTTGCGGTAGAGCGTCATGCGCGACCAATGGAGTTGCTTCGCAGCTTCACTCTTATTCCAGTGCGCAAAACGGAGAGCGTCCAGGATCTGCGCCCGATCTGCGGGCTTTGGCTCCGGGCGCGATTCAGGCGGCCAAATTGCTTCGGGAATATGGTTGAGTTCAACGAGTGGGTAGGGCTCATGCACCAGCGCCACTTCTACGACATTTTTCAACTCGCGGATATTGCCCGGCCACGAGTAGCGAAGGAACGCAACCTTGACGTGCGGCGAGAAGTCGACGGGAGGTTTTGGACTAGCGACGGAAAACAATTTCAGAAAATGCTCCGCCAGTTCGAGGATGTCGTCCAACCGTTCCCTGAGCGGCGGGAGGGCAATCTGGGCCACGTTCAGCCGGAAATAGAGGTCTTTGCGAAACCGGCCATCTCGCACCATCGCTTCCAGGTCCTGATTGGTGGCCGCTACAAGGCGGATATCGACCGGAGTGGTGCCCTTGGCCCCAAGACGCTGGATCTGCCCTGACTCCATCGAGCGAAGCACTTTAGCCTGGGCGTTCATGCTCATTTCACCGACCTCGTCTAGGAATAGCGTTCCCGTGTGCGCTTCGCCGATCCGCCCTTCGCTCCGCTGCCACGCCCCTGTAAAGGCACCCTTTTCGTGCCCGAAGAGTTCGGCTTCCAGGAGCGCGTCCGGGATAGCGGCGCAGTTGAAACACACCAGAGGAGCTTTAGCACGAAGGCTGAGTGAGTGGATCAGCCGGGCTACGAGTTCCTTTCCGGTTCCGGTCTCCCCGGTGACAAGGACATTGCAGTTAGCACGGGCAACCCTGCCCGCAAAATCCTTTACGGCTGAAATCTTCAACCCATTGCCGACCATGGGGCCACTCGCTTGCGTGTTCATCGCTCTCCTCTCTCGCGAACGCCAACTGCGGTTTGGATCGGGCGACTTCCCGGCCAACGCCTATCAACCTTAATTGCCGCTCGCCCGCCATAAGGTTACCCAAGGTTACCCGAAGGGGCCGAAAGACTCAACGGCTCCTGGTTCCAATCGCTCTCGAAGGTGGGAGTAGGTCCGCTCGCCGCCAATCCGGAGGCCGATGCCACCCCACCGTCACTTCCCATGAATAGAGTGGCCGGAAGCACAGGATCGAATGTCCATTTCACCCCTCCTCTTTGAGATTATGAGGGGGAACCGCGCGACTAGGCCCTACCCGTGTGAGTAGGTTCCTTAAGGCCGGTTAATGGACTATGCGATGACGCAAGGCCTTGGCCACAGCCTCGGCCTTGGAGTGGACCTGCAGCTTCTCATAGATGTTACGCATGTGAAACGAGACAGCGTGTACGCCCATCCCCACTTCGACGC
>OCZU010000352.1_pt1 | contig 32425 bp, 22 predicted proteins | sample 1539001 | NCBI WGS metagenome assembly OCZU01 (sample SAMEA3539306, study PRJEB22396) | soil metagenome | biome: tundra; feature: field; material: soil | place: USA | collected 2010-05 | depth 0.15 m | reverse complement strand
CGCCGACGCCGCTGACGGCGTTGGCGCTGCTGCTGGTGCCGGTCCCGCTCGCCAGCGGGTTGGTCGAGGTCGGGGAACCGATTGCGCTGGTGGTCATGGGTTGTACCTATCTAATAAGAGTGTTGCCGAGCTACTGTCCCAGCTTCAGCGTCGCGAGCAACATGTCGCGCGAGGTGTTCAACACCTCGACGTTGTTCTGGTAGGAGCGCGAGGCCGAGATCATGTCCGCCATTTCCTCGACCACGTTGACGTTCGGTGCATAGACATTGCCCTGCGCATCCGCCAGCGGATTACCGGGGTCATACCGGGTCTCGGGCGCGGCCTGGCTCTGCGCAATGCCCGTGACGTTCACTTTGGCGGCGCTGAGGTCGCCGGGACTGCCCATGACGGCCTGGAACACCGGATGCTTGGCGCGATAGACGCTGTTCGGGTCGCCACTGACACTGTCGGCGTTGGCGAGATTGCTCGCGACCGTATTGAGCCGCACCGACTGCGCGCTCATGCCTGAGCCGGCGATATCGAAAATCTTGAAGCTGGACATATGCAATCACTCCCAGTGCGTTGCTCACGAACCTGTGATCGCAGTCATCAGGTTGCGCAATGCGGAATTCAGCAAGGTCAGCGTCGCCTGGTAGCGCACGCTGTTTTCAGCGAACGCGGACTGCTCGAGCTGCTCATCGACGGTATTGCCGTCGAGCGACGGCGCCATCGGCACGCGATACTTCAGCGACGCGGCATCGATTGCGCTGCCATTGCCGCTGCCGCCCGTCGCCGCGGCGGCACTCGGGCCGGATTGCGCTGCGCTATTGCTCGGGCTGAGCGGCAGGGCCGATGAGGGCGCAGCAGCGCAGTTACCGCTCGCTGTGGCCAAGGCCGATTTGAAATCGATATCGCGGGCCTTATAGTTGGGCGTATCGACGTTGGCGAGATTCGCGGCCAGCAGCTCGTTACGCTGCGCCTCGAGCGAGAGCGCCTGCGGGTGTATGCCGAGATAACTGTCCAATGAAGTTCGCATGCCGGCGGATGGAGCAAGGCCTATGCCACAGGGCTCGCGAGCCATGCTGGATGCGAAATTGTGTGACGCAGTTCGAAGCGCGGCCCGAAGCCTCTGATAGGGCAGCGCGAAAAGCGGCAACGGCTTGCCGCGCGCTGGCAAGCTGAAGACCACGCGCGCGGATCGCAGCGGGTCGGCGCGCTTATCTTCCGCGGCGTGAGAACCTGAAGCGTCATGAAATCGACAGTGCGGTGCTGGCATGCAGATTGCTCCAGTCCCGGCGATGCATACCAAACCACTAGTCTTTTGTGCCGTCGCGCTCGCAACGTTGACGCGTGCCATGGGCGCGACGGGAATGGTCGATCCGACATTGATCAGTGCCGCCGCAGAGAATGCCGTGCGCACACAGGCCGGCGCGGCCGCGAACCTGTTGACGCTTCAGGCCGCCCCGCTCGATCCGCGGCTTCGCGTTGCCAGCTGCGATCGAGCATTGACCGGCTTCCTGACCGACTCAAGTCCGCTGCGCTACCAGACCACGGTCGGCGTGCGTTGCGAGGGTTCGGTGCGCTGGACAATCTATACCAGCGTGCGCGTGGAATCGCAGGCCCCGGTACTGGTGGCGCGCAGATCTCTGGCGCGCAATGCGGATATCACGGCGGCCGATTTCAAGCTCGAGACTCGCCGTGTGCCGGGCATCCTGAGCGCCTATGTCACGGATCTGGCGGCGCTCGCCGGCCAACGCTTGAGCCGCCCGATGGCGGCCGAGGAGCCGCTGAGCTTCGAGGCGCTCGCGCCCGCCAATCTGATCCACCGCGGCCAAGCGGTGGTGCTACTGGCCCACTCCGGAACTCTCGAGGTGCGCATGAATGGCATCGCCCTGGCCGACGGCCGGGCCTCGGAACATATCCGGGTGCAGAACGTGTCCTCGCAGCGGGTGGTCGAGGGGATCGTGCGCTCCGAGAGCGTAGTCGAGGCCCCGTTATGACAATGTCGAAACGCCTAAAGTTTGACGCCCCTGCGCCGATACAGCTGTCAAGGAACGCAAGGAGAGCGTAGTGGCAAACCGTATCAAGGGGCTGGATGGCGGGTCGATCGGATCCGGCAGCAGCAACCCCATTGAAAAGATACGCCTCAGCACCGCCGTCAATTCGGCGAGCAGCGAGGCTTCGCCTGCCGCTCAGACCGACAGCGTGCATATCACGCAATCGGCCCGATCCCTCGCAGCGCTGTCGCAGATCGTGAACGACACGCCCGACATCGACGCGGGCCGCGTCGCGGCAGTGCAACAAGCGATTGATTCCGGACAATATACCGTCAGTCCCGAGCGCATAGCCGCTCGTCTGCTCCAACTCGAGCAGGATCTGGGTAGCGCCACATCGCAATGACCGTTCAACGCAGCGACGTTCATGAGCACCTGACCCGAATTCTTTCCGAGGAAGCTCGGTTGCTCGGCGAATTCGAGGCGGTGTTGCGGCAGGAAACGCAAGTTCTGCGCGGCGAGGACACGGAAGCCATCCAACGCATCGGCGGCAACCGCCACCGCTACGTCGACGCGCTGACTCGGCTCGATGCCGAACGCGCCGATACCTGCCGCATGTTCTCCTTTGGCAGCGGCCGAGGCGCGCTGGATCGATTATTCGAATGGGCGGACCCGAGTGCGGCCCTGCGACTGAAATGGTCGTCCAATCTCGACCTCGCGCGTCGCTGCAAGGCGCTCAACGATCAGAATGGCGCGATCGTTGCCGCCAAGCTCGGACGCGTACAGCAACTGCTCGGAAAGCTTCGCGGCGCGAGTCCGCCGCCGGTCTATAACGCCAAAGGCGCGCGTTACGGAAATCTGGGACTGCGCGATCTCGGTCGAGCCTAGGAAACCCTTTCAGGGCGACCAATACACCGACACCGGCACGTTCTGCTGCTGCAGCAGAGCGCGCACCGGCATATCCACTGCCGGTCCGCGCACGCGTGCACGCTCGTAGGTCGCCCACTTGGCGTTGCCGACGATCAGCACCGCAATGCGACGCGAGTCGAGCAATGCGCGCATATTGAGGCTCATTCGCGCGCGCGGCGGCTCGGGCGCAGTCATGGCCACACAGCCCGGCGGCTGCGATAGATCGAGCGCCACGGCAAGCCCCGGCGAGTCGGGAAACAGCGAAGCGACGTGTCCATCCTCGCCCATGCCGAGCAGCATGAAATCGAACGGTCGGGGTAGTTCAGCGACCGTGGACCAGCTCAAGTGGGCGCCGCTGTGCGCCTCGGCCGCCGCATTCTTGAGACCCACAAAGTGCGCCTCGGCCGCAGCCTCGCGCAGCAGATGATCACGTACCAGCTTCTCGTTGCTCGATGGGCTCGTGGCATCGACCCAGCGCTCGTCGGTCAAGGTGACCCAGACATCGTCCCAATCGAGCTCGGCGCGCGCGAGCTTTTCGAACAGCGCAATCGGCGTGCGCCCGCCCGGCACAGCGAGGCTCGCGCCGCGGCCGGCAGCCAGACCGTCCTGCAGCGTGCCGGTGATCTCGAGGGCCAGTGCTTCGGTCAGCGCCGCGACATTCGCGAAACGATGTTCCCGGGTATCAAAGTTCGCCGTGCCAGGCATATCCGTCTCTACCAATTAATGCGCTTGCGGCCGCGGGCCCCCAGCTGCCCGCGGTGTCGTCAGATTGCCCTTGATGACGTCGGTAAGCAATCGCTCATAGGCATCGAGTTACGCATCACGATGTCGCCGCGTTGCACCGCGGGACATAACCACCACAGGGCTTGCCTTGCGCCATCGCTACGGTGACACTAGTGATGCGTCACCTTCAGGTGTCCACCCCCTTTCATGAGTCCAGCTGCCTTCCCGTTCTCGTCCACACGCCTGCGTCGGCGCATCGCGCTGGTCATGGCTGTAGCGGTGCTGTTCGCCGGCATCGCACAAGCGGGACACTTTCACAAGCTCGAGGTCGGAACGCACAACGATGTGCATCTGCAGTGCCTGCTGTGCATGTACTCGGCCGGCAGCGCCGGGCCGCCCGATGTGGTGCGGCTGCTGCAAGGCGTCATCGCCCTGCGTTCCTATGGCCTGCCCGCCATAGCGTCGATTGCCCAAGACGCTGCCGTGGCGGCGTATGACGCGCGCGGTCCACCGCTAGCCTGATCCTGTCTGCTCACCCGCCGCGGTGAGCTCAAACCCTTGTCGGCTCACTACGGCTCATGTCCGTACGCGAGCCTGTCCCTAACCAGGATTCCGACCTATGCGCTGTGCCAATGCCCGTTTCATACTCGTCGGCGCCGTGACCTCATTGCTGGGCACCGCGGCTGTGCAAGCTGCACAGAGTAATGCTGATGCCGCGCCCGCAACCGATTCAACCGCCGATGCCAGTGGCGACGTGCTCGATACCGTCGTGGTCACGGCCCAGCGGCTCAATGAGAAGCGCGCCGGTATCGAGACCCAGACCGGCGCGTCGACCTACACCATCGACGATGCGGCGATCGCGGCCACCCCCGGCGGCGACAACGTGCAGTTCAATCAGGTGATTCTGCAGGCACCCAACGTAGTGCAGGATTCATTTGGACAGTTCCACGTGCGCGGCGATCACAACGACGTGCAATATCGTCTCGACGGCATCATCCTGCCCGAAGGCATCAGCGTCTTCGGACAATCGTTGAGCCCGCGCCTGATCTCATCCATGAGCCTCGTCACGGGCGCACTGCCCGCGGAATATGGTCTGCGCACCGCCGGTATCATCGACATGACCACCAAGAGCGGCCTGCTCGAGCCCGGTGGATCGGTCTCGCTGTATGGCGGCAGCCACGGCACTTTCCAGCCCTCGATCGAGTACGGGGGTAACTCGGGAAATTTCAATTACTTCGTTTCCGCCGATATGCTGCGCAATGATCTGGGAATCGAATCGCCCGACGGTAGCTCCAATCCCCTGCACGATCACTCGACCCAGATTCATGGCTTCGGGTATTTTGAAGACATTCTCGATGCCGATGACCGCTTGACGCTGATTCTCGGCAGCTCCAACGGCAAGTTCCAGATCCCGAACCAGCACGGCCTGGAGCCGGCGCTGGGGCTCACCGTCGACGCTCAGAGCGCGTTCCCGAGCGCCGATCTCAATGAGAACCAGCGCGAACTCACGCAGTACGCGGTGTTAAGCTGGCAGCACTCCCAGGGCGCGCTCGACTGGCAGAGTTCCTTGACCACGCGCTATTCGAGCCTGACCTTCGAGCCCGACTTGGTTGGTGATCTGCTCTACAACGGCATTGCGCAAAATGCCTTCAAGGACGACGTCGCCGTGGGCTGGCAGACCGACGCGGCCTACAAGCTCAACGACGCGCACACGCTGCGCGCGGGGCTTTATCTGCAACACGACAGCTCCAGCAGCCAGACCGCCTCGCAAGTGCTGCCCATCGATGCCACCGGCGTTCCAACCAGCGACATCCCGTACGCCGTCATCGACAACGGCTCACAGACCCAATGGCTCGAGAGTCTGTATCTGCAGGATGAGTGGAAAGCGTTCTCGACCCTCACGATCAATTACGGGCTGCGGCTGGATCATTACAACGCCTTTTCAAATGGGGGCCAACTCAGCCCACGGGTCAACCTGGTCTGGCAAGCCCTTCAGGACACGACGCTGCACGCCGGCTATTCGCGCTATTTCACCCCGCCGCCGTTCGAGCTGGTCGGCAGCGAAACCTTCGCGAAATTCCTCAACAGCACCGCCCTGCCCCCCGGCTCGGTCACTGCCGATACCGCGCCCTCGGCCGAGCGCGCCGACTACTACGACGTCGGCGTGCAGCAAAAGCTGCTCGGGCGCCTGACGCTCGGAGTCGACAGCTACTACGAGCCATCGAAGAATCTGATCGATGAAGGCCAATTCGGCGCGCCGATCATTCTCACTCCGTTCAACTATCGCGACGGGCGCATTGCCGGTATCGAGTTCACCGCCAACTACACCAGCAATGGCTTTTCCACCTACGGCAACCTCGCCTTTCAGAGTGCGAGGGGGCGCGACATCGTGTCCTCGCAGTTCAACTTCTCGACCCAGGAGCTCGCCTACATCGCCGGCAACTACATTCATCTCGATCATGAGCAGCGGGTCACGGCTTCGGCCGGAGGGTCCTATCTTTGGCAGGACACGCGCTTCAGCGCCGACATGCTCTTTGGGACCGGCCTGCGTTCCGACCTCGAGTTCGCCGACGGCTCTGATATTCCCAATGGCGATCACCTGCCGAGCTACACCCAATTCAATCTGGGTGCCAGTCACGCCTTCCATTTCGAGGGCAGCGGCGCACTGAGCGCGCGCGTCGATGTCGTCAATCTATTGGATAAGGACTACGAGATCCGCAACGGCACCGGAGTGGGTGTGGGCGCGCCGCAATTCGGGGCGCGCCGCGGCGTGTTCTTTGGTCTGTCAAGGGACTTTTGAGGTGTCTGCGCGCCCGATCGCGCAATGCGGCGGTGCCGCGCTAACATAGCGCGACACAGGATAGACAGGAACCCTTTACATGTCGGACCTCTGGCAGACGATAACCCTCGGCGTCATTGAGGGCATCACCGAGTTTTTGCCGGTATCGAGCACCGGACATCTGTTGATTGCCGAGCATTGGCTCGGCGAGCGCTCGGAATTGTTCAACGTGGCGATCCAGGCGGGCGCCATTCTGGCCGTGGTTTTCATCTATTGGCGGCGCCTGCTGACGCTGTTCACAGGCTTCGACAAGGCCGAGAATCGCGACTACCTCGCCAAGCTGACCGTCGCCTTCCTGATCACCGCAATCGTCGGTTTCATCGCCACCAAGCTCGGCTTCAAGCTGCCCGAGGCCGTAAAGCCCATTGCGCTGGCGCTGATCATCGGCGGCATCGCGATCCTCGCGATCGAACGAGTGATCGCCAACCGCCCGCTGGCCACGACCGTGACGTGGAACGTGGCGTTCTGGGTCGGCGCCTGCCAGATCCTCGCGGCGGTTTTCCCCGGTACCTCGCGCTCCGCGGCCACGATCTTCGCGGCCATGCTCGCGGGCCTGACCGCGCGTCCCGCAGCCACTGAATTCGCGTTCCTGGTCGGCATTCCGACGATGTTCGCCGCCACCGGCTATGAGTTGCTCAAGACGCGCGGCCAAGCCGGCGATGAGGATTGGACGGCACTCGCGATCGGCTTCGTCGTCTCAGGAGTGGTGGCCTTCGTCGCGGTGAAGTGGCTGCTGCGTTACATCCAGACGCATCGCTTTACGGTGTTCGCGTGGTACCGCATCGCTCTTGGCCTCGCGTTACTGCTGGTGAACCTGGGCTGAAGTGCACCCCAGGTCGAGACCGCGACATCATTAAATGTTGTTAACTAATCATTGGTTAACGATTGGGACGCTTAACTATCGCGCGCGGCGATCGTTAGGGTAATCGCTCTCGCATGATTGCACTCGACAGGTGCGCGCCGCATCGTTGGTTTGTGAATGGATAAAGCATGAACGCCCCAACTCTTGACGACGAGGTAGCGGCTGGTGGTCCTGGCGCACGCAGGCGCCGGAAGAAACTCTGGTGGATCGTCGGCGTTGTGGCGCTCGTGGTGCTGCTCGTGATTGGGTTGCGCTACCGCGCCGCGCAGTCCGTAACCGCGACCGCCCGCTTCGGGACCGGCGGACCGCTCGCGGTCGGCGTCGCCAAGGTCAGCACCGGCGATGTACCCATTACGGTCAATGCGCTGGGTACCGTGACGCCGCTCGCCACCGTAACGGTGCATCCGCAGATCAACGGCCCGCTGATCAAGATCGCCTTCACTGAAGGGCAGATCGTCAAGGCCGGCGAATTGCTCGCCCTCATCGATCCGCGTCCGTTCCAGGCCGCGCTCGACCAGGCGCAGGGTCAGCTCAAGCGTGATCAGGCGCTGTTGGCGAACGCGAAGATCGATCTGGCGCGCTACAAGACGCTGCTGGCGCAGGAATCAGTCTCCGATCAGACCTACGCGACGCAGGTCTCGACCGTCGCGCAGGATGAAGCCACCGTCGCCTTCGATCAAGCCGCGGTCGAGTCAGCGCAGCTCAATTTGGGCTATTGCCGCATCACTTCACCGGTGGCCGGCCGAGTGGGTCTGCGCCAGGTGGATATCGGTAATCTGCTTCAGGCCAATACCAGCACGATCGCCATCGTGACACAGATGCAGCCCATGTCGGTGCTGTTCACGGTGCCGGAAGACAGCGTCAGCACGATCCTGGACCATTTGCACCGCGGCGAGAAGCTCACGGTGGACGCGTTTGATCGCAGCCTCACCAACCAGATCGCGAGCGGCACGCTCAGCAACTCGGACAATCAGATCGACACCACCACCGGCACGCTGAAGCTGCGCGCGATGTTCGACAACTCCAAGCTCGAGTTGTTTCCGAATCAATTCGTCAATGCCCATTTGATTCTCGAAACCCTGCACGATCAGATTGTCGTGCCCGGTGCCGCTCTGCAAAATGGCTCCCAGGGCAGCTACGTCTATCTGGTCAATGCGGACAATACCGTGAGCATGCGCCCGGTGGTCGCCGGCCCTTCCGCGGGCGATCTGGTCGCGATCACCAAGGGCCTCACGAGCGGGCAAACCGTGGTCGTCGACGGCGCCGATCAGCTGCGCGATGGCGCCAAGATCATGCTGCCGCAGGCGCCGGGCACCGGCTCGAGCGGTAGTAGCGGTAGTGGCGGCAATGGCGGCAATGGCGGCCAACACCACCGCCAGCGCCAGAACGGCGGCGACGGTGGCGCCAGGCCGCCACCGGGCGGTGGGTCGCCGTCTTCCTAGAAGACCGGCAGCGCTGAGCCATGAATCCGTCACGACCGTACATTCTGCGACCGGTTGCCACCTCACTACTGATGGCGGCGATTCTGATCGTGGGTGCGATCGGCTACTTTTTTCTGCCGCTATCGGCGCTGCCCGAAGTGGATTATCCGACGATCCAGGTGCAGACCTTCCTGCCGGGGGCGAGCCCCGAGGTCATGACCTCGACCGTGACTGCACCACTCGAGCGTCAGTTCGGCCAGATGCCGGGCCTCAAGGAGATGTCCTCGCGCAGCTCCGCTGGAGCCTCGGTCCTGACGCTGCAATTTGACCTGAGCCTGAATATCGATATCGCCGAGCAGGAGGTACAGGCCGCCATCAACGCTGCCGGCAACCTGCTGCCCAGTACTCTGCCGGCGCCGCCGATCTATGCCAAGGTCAATCCGGCTGATGCGCCGATCCTGACCTTGGCTGTGTCCTCGACCTCGATGCCGATCACCCAGGTCGAAGATCTGGCCGATACGCGCATTGCGCAGAAGATCTCGCAGCTCGCCGGCGTCGGCCTGGTCAGCATCAACGGCGCCCAGCGACCGGCCGTGCGCATCCAGGTCAATCTGCAGGCGCTGGCCGCCTATGGACTGAATGTCGACGATGTGCGCACGACCATCAGCAACGCCAACTCGGATGCGCCCAAGGGCAGCTTCGATGGCACCGCACGCGCCTACTCGATCGATGCCAACGATCAGATCGCGAACGCGCAGCAGTACCGCGACATCATCGTCGGCTACAACGCCGCGATCGGCGCGCCGGTGCGTTTGTCGGATATCGCGAACGTCACGCAAAGCGCCGAGAACAACAAGCTCGCGAGCTGGATGAACGCGACTCCGGCGATCCTGCTCAACGTCCAGCGACAGCCCGGCGCCAACGTGATCGCGGTGGTCGATCAGATCCGCAAGCTCTTGCCGAGCATCCGCAGTTCGCTGCCGGCGAACGTCGATATCACGGTGCTGACCGACCGGACCAACACGATCCGCGCCTCGGTCAACGATGTGCAGTTCGAGCTCTCGCTCGCAGTGGCGCTGGTGGTGCTGGTGATCTTTCTGTTCCTGCGCAGCATCCCGGCGACCATCATCCCAAGCCTGTCGGTGCCCTTGTCGCTGATCGGTACCTTTGCGGTGATGTATCTGTGCGGCTTCAGCCTCAACAATCTATCGTTGATGGCGCTCACGATCGCCTCGGGCTTCGTGGTCGACGACGCGATCGTGATGATCGAGAACATCTCGCGCTATATCGAGCAGGGCGAGAAGCCCCTGGCCGCAGCGCTCAAGGGATCCGAGGAGATCGGCTTCACGATCGTGTCATTGACCGTATCGCTGATCGCGGTGCTGATCCCGTTGCTGTTCATGCGCGAGGTGGTTGGACGTCTGTTCCGCGAATTTGCCATCACGCTCGCCATCTCGATTCTGATATCGGCCGTGGTGTCCTTGACGCTGGTGCCGATGCTGTGCGCGAAGATGCTGCGCCCGCGCGAGCAGACCCGGGCCCGCCGCCAAAGCGCGATCGCCATCAAGGCCGAGCGCGCTTTCAACGAACTCGTCGCCCGCTACGATCGGCTGCTGACTCGCGTCCTTGACCATCAGACCCTGGTGCTGTGGCTGGCGGCCGGCACGGTAGTGCTGACCGTGGCGCTGTATATGCTGATTCCGAAGGGATTCTTTCCGCTGCAGGATACCGGCATCCTGCAAGGCATGACCGAGGCGGATCCCAAGATATCGTTCAATGCCATGGTACAGCGGCAGCAGGAGCTGGCCGATGCGATCCGCCACGATCGCGATGTCGCAAGCCTGTCGTCGTTCGTCGGCGTCGATGGCACCAACACCACGCTCAACACCGGCCGCTTCCTGATCAACCTGAAGCCTAAGGATGAGCGCAGCGGCAACATCACGCAGACCATGGCTCGCCTGCGACAGGCGGCGCGAGATGTGAGCGGCATCGCGCTGTCGCTGCAGCCGGTGCAGGATCTGACGACCGATTCCACGGTCGGTCGCGCGCAGTACCAGTTCATACTCGAGGCCGCCAGCAGCTCGAGCCTCAAACCCTGGGTCCCCAACCTACTCAACCGCCTCGCCCGCGCCCCCGAGCTCACCAACGTCTCGACCAATTTCACCGACAACGGGCTGACGGTGCAGATTGATATCGATCGCGACACCGCCGCGCGATTCGGCGTGACCGCGGCCACGATCGACAACGCGCTCTACGACGCCTTTGGCCAGCGCATCATCTCGACCATCTACGCCGAGTCGAATGAATACCGCGTGATCATGGAGGCCGACCCAAAACTGCAGAGCACGGTCTCCTCGCTCAACGACATCTACGTGCCCTCAGCCGGCGGCGGTCAGGTTCCGCTCGGATCGATCTCGCACGTCAGCGTGCAATCCGCGCCGCTCGAGATCGATCATCTCGGGCAGTTCCCGGCGGCGCTGTTTTCATTCGACGTCGCTTCAACGGCCTCGCTCGAGAACGCGGTCGATGCCATACGAGCCGCCGAGCGTGAGATCAATCTACCGATCAGCATCTCGACCACCTTCGAGGGCGCGGCGCTCGCCTTCCAGTCATCGTTGCGCAACGAAGTGTTGCTGATCCTCGCCGCCATCGTCACGGTCTACATCGTGCTGGGCGTGCTGTACGAGAGCTACATTCATCCGTTGACGATTCTCTCGACGCTGCCCTCGGCCGGCATCGGTGCGCTGCTGGCACTGATGATCGCCGGCCTCGAGCTGAACATCATCTCGATAATCGGCATCATCCTGCTGATCGGCATCGTCAAGAAGAACGCGATCATGATGATCGACTTCGCGCTCAACGCGGAGCGTGAAGAAGGCAAGCCGCCGCGCGAGGCGATACACGAAGCGGCGCTGCTGCGCTTCCGTCCGATCCTGATGACAACCGTGGCGGCGCTGTTTGCCGCGCTGCCGTTGATGCTCGGCACCGGGACGGGATCCGAGCTGCGCGCGCCATTGGGCATCTCGATCGTCGGTGGGCTACTGCTCAGCCAGCTGCTGACGCTGTTCACCACACCGGTCATCTACCTGTTCTTTGATCGACTCGCCGCTCGAGCGCGGCGACGCTTCCCGCGTCGCCACGAGGGCGGCGTCGAAGGCAGACGGCCGGGCGAGATAGGCGCATGAGCATCTCCGCACCGTTCATCCGCCGCCCGGTCGCGACCACACTGCTGACCATCGGTCTGGCCCTGGCCGGCGGTCTGGCGTTTTTCCTGCTGCCGGTCTCACCGATGCCCAATGTCGACTTCCCCGTCATCGTGGTGTCGGCGTCGCTGCCCGGTGCCAGCCCGGAGACGGTAGCGACCAGCGTCACGACCCCGCTCGAGCGTCATCTGGGCACCATAGCCGGCGTGACGGAGATGACTTCGCAGAGCGCGGTGGGCAGCTCGCGCGTGGTGCTGCAATTCGAACTCAGCCGCGACATCGATGGCGCCGCGCGCGACGTCGAAGCCGCGATCCAGGGGGCGCGCGTCGACCTGCCGACCTCGCTGCGCAGCAACCCCACATATCGCAAGATCAATCCGGCCGATGCCCCGGTGCTGATCCTGGCGCTCACGTCGGACACCTTGACCGGCGGTCAGATCTACGACTCCGCCTCGACCATCATGCAGCAGAAGCTGCTGCAAGTGCAGGGCGTCGGCGATGTCACGATCGGTGGCGGTTCGCTACCGGCGGTGCGCGTTGAGCTCAATCCGCGCGCGCTATTCCAGTACGGCATCGGCCTCGAGGATGTTCGTGCCGCGCTGTCGGCCGCCAACGCCAACAGCCCCAAGGGCGCATTGCAACAGGGGGATCAGCGCTATCAGATCTATGTGAACGACACCGCCACGCACGCTGCCGACTATCAGTCACTCATCGTTGCCTACCGCAACAACGCCGCAGTTCGATTGCAGGATGTGGCCACCGTCTCCACCGGTGTCGAGGACGTGCGCAATCTTGGGTTGGCCGACGGCACGACGGCCATCCTCGTGGTGCTGCACCGGCAACCCGGGGCCAACGTGATCGACGTCGTCGATCGCGTGCGCGCGCTGATCCCCGAACTGCAGGCCTCGATTCCGGCCAGCATCCGCATCATCCAGACCAATGACCGTACCGAGACCATCCGCGCCTCGTTGCGCGACGTCGAGCGCACGCTGCTGATCGCGATTGCACTGGTGGTGCTGGTCGTATTCCTGATGCTGCGCGATGCGCGCGCGGCGCTCGTCCCCAGCGTCGCCGTGCCGTTGTCATTGATCGGCACATTCGGCGCGATGTATCTGCTTGGCTTCAGCCTCGACAACCTGTCGCTGATGGCCCTTACGGTCGCCACCGGGTTTGTGGTCGACGACGCCATCGTCATGCTCGAGAACATTGCACGCCATGTCGAGCAGGGCATGCCGCGGCTGCAGGCGGCGCTGCTCGGCGCGCGTGAGGTCGGATTTACCGTGCTGGCGATGAGCCTGTCACTGGTTGCGGTGTTTCTGCCGATCCTGCTGATGGGGGGCCTGGTCGGCCGCACCTTCCGCGAGTTCGCACTGACGCTGTCGGTGGCCATCGCGATCTCGCTGGTCGTGTCGCTGACCACGACACCGATGATGTGCGCCTATGTGCTGCGCAGCGAGCGCCGGCGCCAGGGCCGCTTCCTCACGGCCATGGAACGCGGCTTCGATGCCATGCGCGATTTCTACGGGCGCACGCTGCGGGTCGCACTGGAGCATCCGCGCACGGTCATGCTGGTGCTGGCCGCTACAGTGGCCCTGAATTTCTACCTGTTCGCGATCGTGCCCAAGGGCTTCTTTCCGCAACAGGACACCGGCACGCTGATGGGCAACCTGCGCGCCGACCAGAGCATATCGTTTCAAGCCATGGTGCAGAAACTGCGCACCGCCATGGCCATCGTGCAGAGCGACCCGGCGGTGCAGGACGTGGTGGGCTTCACCGGCGGCGGCGGCGGCGGCGGACCGGGCGGTGCGACCAATACCGCAAACATCTTCGTCGGTCTCAAGCCGCTCGCGCAGAGAAAAGTCAAAAGCGATCGCGTGATTGCGCGGCTGCGCGCCAAGCTGTCGGTGGTGACCGGAGCGCGGCTGTATCTGCAGGCGATCCAGGACATCCGCGCCGGTGCGCGGCAGAGCAATTCCCAGTACCAATACACGATTCTGGCCGATAGCCTCGAGGATCTTCGAAAATGGACGCCAAGGATCACCGATGCGCTCAAGACCGTTCCGGAGCTGGCGGACATCAATTCCGATCAGCAGGACAGGGGTCTGACCGTGGCCCTCAAGATCGACCGCACGACCGCGGCGCGGCTGGGCATCAACCTCTCCAACATCGATAACACGCTCTACGATGCCTTTGGCCAGCGACAGGTGTCGACGATCTACAACGACATGAATCAATATCACGTCGTCATGGAGGTCGACCCGAGCTTCTGGCAGAACCCCGAGACGCTCAAGGAGGTCTGGGTCAGCACCACCGGTGGCGCGCTGAGCGGCACGCAGACGAGCGCCGCCGGAGTGGGCTCATTCAGCAGCGGCACGTCCACCACGAGCGCCGGCGGCGCGAGCAGCCCGGGGAGCCTCCCCGGCAGCATCAGCACCATTGCTACCACGGGCGCCACGGGCACGACCGGCAACACGACGCCGAGTGCCAGCTCTGGAAGCAGCACCCTGGCCCCGACCGCCACGTCCGTTGCCGCACATAATCTCGCGCTCAACCAGCTCACCAACAGTGGTCGCGGCAGCGCCTCGACCGGCGCTTCGATCAGCACCAGCGCCGAAACCATGGTGCCGTTGGCGACTTTCGCCGACTATGGCCCCGGAACCACGCCGCTCGCGATCAACCACCAGGGCCCGTTCGTGGCCACGACTTTTTCCTTCAATCTGCCCGAGGCTGTCTCGCTGGGCACGGCGATCGCGGCCATCGGAGCTACCATGCAGAGCCTGCACGTGCCGATCTCGGTGCACGGCTCCTTCGCCGGCACGGCGCAAATATTCCAGCAGTCGCTGTCGAGCGAGCCGTGGCTGATCCTTGCGGCGATTGTCGCGGTCTACATCGTGCTCGGTGTCCTCTACGAGAGCTATGTGCATCCGATCACGATTCTCTCGACACTGCCCTCGGCCGGTGTCGGCGCGGTGTTGGCACTGCTGCTGTTCGGTACCGAATTCAGCCTGATCGCGCTGATCGGCGTGATTCTGCTGATCGGCATCGTCAAGAAAAACGCCATCATGATGATCGACGTCGCGCTCGAGGCCGAACGCACGCGCCACATCGCTGCGCCGGCGGCGATCTACGAGGCCTGCCTGCTTCGCTTCCGGCCCATCATGATGACCACCATGGCCGCTCTGCTCGGCGCCGTGCCGTTGGCGGTCACGACCGGCAGCGGCGCCGAGATGCGCCAACCACTCGGCATCTCCATCGTCGGTGGCCTGATCGTCAGCCAGGTGCTGACGCTCTACACGACGCCGGTGGTTTATCTCTACCTGGATCGCTTTCGCGCCTGGTTGTCCACGCTCTCGCGGCGTCGCCACAAGTTTCAGGACGGCGCGCAACAACAGTTCACATGATGCGCAAGAACCTTCGCTACCTGCCGGGTCTGATCATGCTGCTGCTGGCCGCGTGCAAGGTCGGACCGAATTATCGTCGTCCCGAGACACCCGTGGCGAGCGCTTACAAGGAAGACCAGGGTTGGAAGCCGGCGGCGCCCGCGCAGGTGCCGAACGATGAACCTTGGTGGGCGATTTATAACGATCCGTTGCTCGATGCGCTGGAGCGGCAGGTGGCTGTGTCCAACCAGACGCTCATCGCCTCGGAGGCCGCGTATCGCGCGGCGCAGGCTACGGTCTCGATCGACCGCGGGCCGCTGTTTCCGGATATCACGGTGACCGGCGTCAACACTCGCAGCGGCGGCGGCAGCGGGTTGAATCAGGGGGTCACGACCGGGACCGGCACCACGGTGACGACCAACAACAACTCTCGCGCCAACATCTACAGCACCGGGGCGCAGGCCAGCTGGCAACTGGACGTGTGGGGTCGTATCCGTCGCACGGTGGAATCCGATGTCGCCAAGGCGCAGGCGAGCGCTGCCGACGTTGCGGCGGCGCGGCTCTCGGCACAGGTAACCCTGGCGCAGGACTACTTTCAACTGCGTGCGGCTGACGAACAGCGGCAGCTCTATGCGACATCGATCAAGGCATTCCAGACCTCGCTGACGATCGCGCAGAACCAGGTCAAAGCCGGCGTGACGACGCTCGCGGATGTCTACTCGGCCGAGACCGAGCTCGAAAGCACGCAGGCCGCGGACGTCAGCGTGGAGCTCACACGCGCCAAATTCGAGCACGCGATCGCGGTGCTGATCGGCAAAAATCCTGAAGATCTCGCCATCGACCATGCCGGCCTGACCAAGACCGTGCCGGTGGTGCCCGCCGGGATTCCCTCGGAGCTGTTGCAGCGGCGCCCCGACATCGCCGCCGCGGAACGCACCGTGGCGAGCGCCAATGCGCTGATCGGCGTGGCCCAGTCAGCGTGGTACCCGAGCCTGACGCTGTCGGCTTCCTACGGCTTTACCGCGACCGCGCTGCCGGGACTGCTCAACGCCGGCAATTCACTGTGGTCGTTCGGCCCGGCTCTGGCGGAAACCGTGTTCAACGGCGGCACGCGCTTGGGCACGAATCGACAGGCACGGGCCAACTACGATCAGGCCGTGGCGAGCTACCGTGCGACGGTGCTCTCGGCGTTCCAGGCGGTTGAAGATGACCTTTCCAGTCTGCGCGTACTGGAACAGCAGTCGACGCTGCAGACAACCGCGGTCGAGGATGCACGAAAGTCCGAAGCGCTGACGCTCAATCAATACAAGGCCGGCATCGTCGTCTACACCACCCTGCTGACCGCGCAGACCACGCGCCTATCGGCTGAAATCAGTCTGCTGAGCATCCAAAGCCAGCAGTTGGTCTCCAGCGTCGATCTGGTCGCGCAGCTCGGTGGCGGCTGGAGCGCGGGGCAACTCGATCAACCCGATCGGGGTGCCGGCTCGCGTTGAGGCGCAACGCACTTGCCAAGCGGCGCAGGCGATTGATCTCATTGCCTGCGTCGTTACAATGCGTGGCTTTTCTTCCTGCCGCGATCACTCTGCTATGACGGGACTCGCCATGCCCGCAGCCGCCAAGCCCACTCGAGAACACGGATTCAAGCGGCTGCTGCGCGCACTGGGCCCCGGCGTGACCACGGGGGCCGCGGACGATGATCCGTCCGGCGTGGCCACCTACTCCGTCGCCGGCGCGCAATTTGGCACCTCCTTCCTGTGGACGGCGCTGTTCATCTGGCCACTGATGGCAGGCGTTCAGATGATGTGCGCACGCGTGGGCATGGTGACGGGCATGGGGCTGGCCGGCGCCATGCGACAGAAGTTTCCGCGCTGGGTCGTCGGTCTGGTTGCCCTGTCGCTGCTCAGTGCCAATATCATCAACATCGCCTCCGACCTGGCGGGCATGGCCGATGCCGCGCACATGCTCGGCGCCGGGCCGAGCGGGCTCTACGTCTGGGTGTTCGGTCTGGGGATTTGCGCATTGACGGTGTGGCTGCGGTATTACCAGATCGCGAGCATCCTGAAGTGGCTGGCCCTGGCACTATTTGCCTACGTGATCACGGCCTTCCTGGTGCATCCGCATTGGAGGTCGGTACTGTTCGATGCGCTGATCCCGAGTCTGCCGCACGGCAATGAGGCCTGGGCCACGTTCGTCGCCATCCTGGGTACGACGATCAGTCCCTATCTGTTCTTCTGGCAAGCCGGCCAGGAGGTCGAGGAAGACAAGGCCAAGGGCCGGCGCCTGCTGATCAGCCGCCTCGGTGCCACGAAGGGCGAACTGACCGATCGCCGCATCGATGTAGCCCTGGGGACGTTCTTTTCCAATCTGGCCATGTTCTTCATCATTTTGACGACAGCAGTCACGCTGCATCAGCACGGCTTCACGCATATCACGACCACCAAGGAGGCCGCCGAAGCATTGCGCCCGCTGGCCGGCGACTACGCGTATTTTCTCTACACCATCGGCATCGTCGGCACCGGGCTGTTGGCCATACCCACGCTGGCCGGCTCGGCCGCCTACGCCGTGGCGGAAACCTTCGACTGGGCGTACGGGCTGGATGAGAAACTGGCGAATGCGGCGCAATTCTACGCGGTATTCGTTCTGGCCACGGTGGCGGGCGTGGTGCTCGATTTTCTGAGGATCAATCCGATCAAGGCGTTGTTCTGGACGGCGATCATCAACGGCTTTCTGGCCCCTTTCCTATTGGTGGCGCTGCTGCTCGTGTCCACCGATCGGCGCGTCATGCAAGGCCAGGTCAGCTCATCGATTTCACGTTACATCGTCATGCTCACGACACTGCTGATGTTCGTGGCCGCCATTGCCATGCTGGCGCTCTAGAAGTGGTGGCGGAACTCCAGGCCGGCATGGAACGGCTGTAGCGTCGCGACCTGGGGGTCGATGAAGCCCTCCCCGGCGGGCGAATGTCAGTCCTCAAAATTTGTACCCGACGCCGAGGCCGATGATCCGCGGCCGAATCGGCGTCTGCGCGACGATGAACTGGTCGTCACTGATGAACGTGCTGGCATTCGAATTGCTGAGGTTCTCACCGTACACGGTCACGTTCCAGGCATCCTTCGAGACGCCGAATGACGCGGCGTAGGTCGAATAGGCCGGCAGCTCGAAGCGCAACCTCGAAGTTGTGAACGCCACCTGTGCGAGCGTCGGGTTCGAGCCCGCCTGCGTGTAGGAATGGCCGCTATGCGTAGCGCCGAATTGCACAAACGGGCTGTAGCCCGCGATGGACCACTCGTACCGGGCGCGCACGCTGAACTGAATCGGCGGCGCATCGGCACTGGGGGAACCGATCGGGCCGAACGGACTGGTGATCTGCGTGCAACCGGTACCGGTAGCGCTGCAGACCTGCGAAATCGGCTTGCCGTAGTTCGCGCTGGCGGGGTTGTTGTCGGTCAACACTGGTGAATTCGTCTGCACGCTCTGGTTCCAGGCGATGGAACCCTGCAGTGTCAGCCCGCTGACGACCCGGCCGACCAGCGAGGTCTCGATACCCCTGATCCGAAAGTTCTGGCCATTGGTGTCAAAGAAAATGTTGCCGGTCACACCGGGGTTGAAGAAGGAGACCTGGACGTTGTCCCAGTTCTCCTGGTAGATGGCCCCGTTCCATTGCAGGCGATGGTTGAAAAATTCGGTCTTCCAGCCGATTTCGTTGTTGGTCAACTTGTCGGATGAGTACGCCTTGGGAGTTGCGAACTGCGCCGTTCCCGCATCCGGCCCGGGGGCATAGGCATAGATACCGCCGTTCTGGTTGAAGCCGCCCGGCCGGAAGCCCTGTGAGAAGGTGTAGTAGACCATGACATCGGGAATGATGTGCCAAGTCAGATTGGCGCGGCTCTTCCAGCCGGTCTCGGTGTCGCGCAGATTCTGTGCGTTGAGGTTGTAAGAGTCAGCGGACTGACAGCCACCGGCCGGCACGCCCGCCTCTTGGCAGAGAAAACTGGACATCACGCTGCCCGCCGACAGGTTCTCGAACAGGAAGTGCCGGGTGCCGACGGTGGCGGTCAGCACCTTCGGAATCAGGTCGAAGTCGATGGACGCAAAAAACGCCAGCTGCTTGGTCTGGCGAATCTGGTCCTGGTAGAAGGAGGTGTGGTCGCCCTGGACACCGGGATTCTGCACGGTCGTGCCGGGGAACGTGCCGACGTTCGACAGGCAGGCGCTGTTACCGGCCGTCCCAGCCGCGCCATTCGAGGTGCACGGCGGAATGTTCTTGTACATCCAGGCGGTCTGGTCGTAGACGGTATTGTTTTCCCAGAACGCGCCGCCAATCGCGCGCAGGCGCCACTCGTCCGGTGTGCTCAGGCGAAATTCGTGCTGCTGGTGCGTGTTGCGCTCGCTCGAATGCCACGTGGCACTCGGCGAGTAGCATTTCGAGGTTGGGGCGTAAACTCCGAGGCCTGGGCCGACGCACTGGTAGTAATCGGCAAACAGGCCGCGCGCATAATTGGTGTAGTCGCCGACCTGATCGACATTGCGCACCAGGTAGCCGCCGGTATAGACGGCCTTCAGATCGCCGAACTTGCCGTTCAGCGTCCACGCGGTGCTCTCGAAACGGTCCTTGTCGTAGGCATTGTTGAACAGCGTCACTTCGAGCGGTTGCAGCGGCGCGCCATTCGAGGCATTGGGCTGCTGGTAGAACACGCCCTCGGTGTGCAAGTCCTGGTAGGACTGCGTGATCAGCGCGTCCCAGTCATCGTTGAATTTGTACAGCGCCTCGACGCGCAGGCCTTCGTAGGTCGCCGGGTTGATGTCATTACCCACCACGGCGGCGTTATTGATGACCGGGCTGCCGGGCGGCACGCAGTAGCCATTGTTCACCCCGCCGTCCGGGCATTGCCCGTTGACCGCCGGATAGCCCGCATTGCTGATACCGGCGTCGGTGTCGTGGCGCGTGAAGGTTGCCGGCACATTGTCGATGTAGCCGCCGCGCCAGTCACCGTAGATCACCGCCCGCACGGCCAGGGTGTTGGCGATCAGTGGCAGGTTGATGACTGCGGTCACGTCCCCGTTCGGATCGCCGTGCGCAGTCCCGCTGACGCCGCCCTTGATGCTACCCTCAGTCGTGTCGAGCTTCGGCTCGTTGGTGATGTAGCGGATCACACCGGCCTCGGCGCCGGCACCGAACAGCGTGCCCTGCGGACCCTCGAGGACCTCGATACGATTCAGGTCGGCGGCATAGACGTCGAGGTTGCGATTGGGCAACTGACCGGATTGATTGTCCAGGTAGATGGCAACGTTCGGGTTCAAGCCCGTTGAGCCGCTGCCCTGGCTGGCCTGCGAGCCGGCGCTCAGGCCGCGCATGAACACCTCGTTCTGGCCCGGCCCGTTGTTCGCAGTGGTCACGTTCGGCAGATCCTTGATGTAGTCGTCGAAGGTCTCGACGTTGAGCTGCTGCAGCGTCTCCGAGGTCAGGGCCTGCATCGAGATCGGCACGTCCTGGATGTTCTGCGTGCGGCGCTGCGCGGTGACGGTGACCTCGGCGAGCATTTCCGAACCCGCTTCGGTCGTCTCGGTCGCCGTCTCGGCAGCGAACGCCGCGAAGGACGTGCCTCCCAGGATGGCCGCTACCGCATATGAGACCTTCGAGTTCATTGCTGGATCCCCTTAGAACTTGTTCTGCACCACGGCTGCGCCGGCGTATCCCATGCGCCTGCAATCTTGTACGCCCGGGCCGCGCGGCCTCAAGGCTTTGGTTTCGATTAAATCCGCCCCGTCCGGCCTGCGATTGAACGAACGCGTCGTCGGATTGTTACGGAAGCGCCGTTCAGCACTCCGGTACGTTCACCGCCAGCCCCCTGCGAGGTTTCCTGGTATTTCGACTGCCTATCGGCCCCCGTTTGCCGCATTGTAGCAATGACCTGATAGAGGCTCACAGGATCCATGATCTCGTGCGCGGCTCGGCCCGACCGTATGCGAGGAGAAGGGCCCGATGCCGATCTTGAACCATTCGAAAGCGCTGATCATGGAGTCAGTTTTCAAATTCCCGGCCGACTTCGTGCAGCAGCTGCTGCACGTAGAGTGCGAACGAACGCCACACCTCGAGGTGGAATTCATCGGCGGCGGTTCGCCACAGCACGATCGGCGACTTGGCGAACAATGTGCGCGTGCACATGCCGACGGGAAAGGCTTGCGGGTGCAGATCGAGCGGACAGCCGGCGCTGAGCACGTCCGCGGCGCGAGCGCCATCGATCTGCAATGCGATCTGGCGCTGACTGATGTCCACCAGGGAGTGTGGCATTCCACTCAGCGTCGAAGCGAGCGCGGCCAGCGCGTCGGGCCATTGTGATTGCTGCACCAGCAGCAGCTGCTCATCGGGGCCCAGCCAAAGCGCCGCGCATCCATCACCCTCCCTCGCGCGACAGGCTTGGTCCGGCAACCTCAGACCGAACGCGACGCCGGCGGCTGCCAGGACCTCCGGCGCACCGCGTAGACTCAAGCGTCCGAGTCCGGACAACAGCGTGACCGTTGCACCGCCGACAGGAGTGGCCTCAGGCATTGATGCGCGCTCCGGTTGGATCGTAGAACACGGGCGAAGTCACCTGCACGGCAATGGGCCCGCGCGGCATCGGCACATGCAACGTCTGCCCGATACGTGCCCGACCACCAGCGATGAGAGCCAAAGCGATCGACCGCCCGAGCGTGGCGCTGTGGTAGGCCGAACTGACGTGGCCGATCGGTTTGCCGAACCAAGCCGGCGCGGGCTCCAGCGCGATTTGTGCGCCCTCTTCGAGCACCAGCTGTGGATCAACTGTGGCGAGTCCGACCAGCTGCTTGCGCTCAGGCGCGAGCATGGAGGGGCGCTCGAGTGAGCGCTTGCCGACGAAATCGGTTTTGGCCTTGCCGATCGTCCAGCCCAGACCGGCATCATCGGGCGTCACGGTGCCGTCAGTGTCCTGCCCGACGATGATGTAGCCCTTTTCCGCGCGCAGCACGTGCATGGCTTCGGTCCCATAGGCGCCAATTCCGAAGTCTTCGCCCGCGTCAAAGATCGTCTCCCAGGCCTCGAGCCCGCGATCACTCGGCACGTTGACTTCAAAGCCCAGTTCGCCGGTAAAGCTCACGCGGAACAGCCGCATGGGCGCGCCGCAGAACAGCCCCTCAAGCACGGCCATGTGCGGCATCGCCGCCGCATCGATATCGACGCCCCGCACGAGATCGGCGCCGATGAGCTGCTGCAGCACGGCTCGTGCCTGCGGTCCCTGCACCGCGATCACGGCCCACTGCTCGGTGGTCGAGGTCAGCCAGACGTTCAAGTCCGACCACTGGGTCTGCAGGTAATCTTCCATGAGCGAGAGCACGCGCGCGGCGCCCCCGGTTGTAGTCGTGACGTGAAAACGGTCTTCCGCGAGGCGCGCCACGACACCGTCGTCGATGATGAAACCATCCTCGCGCAGCAGCAGGCCGTAGCGCGCTCGCCCAGCCGGCAACTTGCTCCAGGCGTTGACGTACAGGCGATTCATGAACGTCGCGGCGTCGGCACCGACCACTTCGATCTTGCCGAGCGTCGAGGCATCCAACATGCCAACGCACGCACGCACGTTCAGACACTCACGCGCGACCGCTTGCTCCATGCTCTCCCCGGGCTGCGGAAAATAGCGGGCTCGCTTCCACAGGCCGACGTCCTCGAACACCGCGCCGCGCGCGGCGGCCCAGTCGTGCGAGGGTGTAGTACGCACGGGATCGAATAAGTCGCCGCGGGCATAGCCGGCCAGAGCGCCAAACGTGACCGGCGTGTACGGCATGCGAAAAGTGGTCAGGCCGACCTCGGGAATCGATTTGCCGAGCGCTTTGGCCACGATCCCGAGTGCATTGAGGTTCGAGGTCTTGCCCTGATCGGTCGCCATGCCGGTGGTGGTATAGCGCTTGATGTGCTCGATCGAGGCGAAGCCCTCGCGCATGGCGAGTCGCAGATCCCGCACCGTGACATCATTCTGCCAGTCGACCACGGCGGCATCACCGCCATCCGGGCGACCCTGCGGCAGCGCGCCGATCCAGCCGCCCGTGCCGGAATCGATCGCATCGACTTGTCGCCTCGGAATCGCTGCCGACTCGAAACCGATCGCCTTGAGCGCCGCTTGGGCTGCAGCCGCGCCGTCACCGAGGCTCGCTGCGAGGGATCCCATGCCTCGACAGGCCCCTGCCGAGCGCACGCGTTCGAAACCCGCGCCGGGCAGATAGGCCTGCAACGCTTCGTCCCACACCAAGCGGCCGCGTGTTTGAGAAAACAGGTGCACGCTCGGCGTGTAGCCGCCGGACATCAGCACCGCATCGCATGGCACGCTCAGCGACGAGCCGGGCTGCACGCGACCCCCGGCATCGCAGCTGGAGAATGAGACCTGGCTGACGCGTAACCCGCCTCGCGTTCCGGTCACGGTCATTCGCTCGTGGATCGTCAGGCCCGCGGCGCGGGCGGCCTGGGGCAGTGCGCCGCTGGCCGTGGCGCGCACGTCAGCAATAGCCGCGATCTCTGCGCCAGCGGACTTCAGCTCCAATGCGGTCTGATAGGCGGCGTCGTGAGCGGTGACCAACACCACGCGGCGGCCCGGCAAGACGCCGTAGCGGTTCAAGTAGCTGCCGGCAGCGCCGGCCAGCAGGATCCCGGGCCGATCGTTGCCGGGAAAGACCAGCGGACGCTCTAATGCACCGCAGGCGAAGATCACTTCGCGAGCACGCACCTGCCACAGCCGCTCGCGCGGCCGATGGGCCGGTGGATCGCTCATGTGATCCTGCAATCGCTCGCACAGGGCGACGAAGTTGTGGCTGAAGTAGCCGAAGGCAGTCGTGCGAGGCAACACGGTCACGTTGACGCGCGTGCTCAGAATATTGGTGACGTGCTCGGCCCAGCGCGGCGCAGGCAGCCCCCCGATTACGGCGGCGGCATCCGACAGCAACGCGCCGCCCGGCTGCGCTTGCTCATCACAGAGGATCACACGCGCGCCGCTCACAGCGGCCGTCAACGCCGCGGCCAGCCCGGCAGCGCCGCCGCCGATGATCAGCAGGTCGCAATGCGCATAGCGATTGGCGTAGCAATCGGGATCCGGCTCGCTCGGCGCGCGTCCCAAACCAGCCGTGGCGCGAATGCACGGCTCGTAGAGCTTTTGCCACGCGCGCCGTGGCCACATGAAGGTCTTGTAGTAAAAGCCCGCCGGGATGAACGGCGAGAGCATGCTGTTCACGGCGCCCAGATCGAATGCCAGGCTCGGCCACCGATTCTGGCTGACTGCATCGAGCCCATCGTAGAGCTCGATCTGCGTGGCGCGCAGGTTCGGCGTAACGCGCGCACGATCGCGGCGCACGGTGATCAATGCGTTGGGCTCATCGACCCCGGCGCTCAGGATGCCGCGCGGTCGGTGATACTTGAACGAGCGGCCGGTCAGGTGGATACCGTTGGCCAACAGCGCCGAGGCCAGCGTATCGCCGGCGCAGCCGTGCAACGGCTGACCATCGAAGGTAAAGCGCAGGGGCCGCGTGCGCTCGATCAGCCCGCCGGTCGCGGTGCGAAAACGGCTCACGGTGCGGCCGGCGCGGCCGCGCCGAGCTTCGGTGGCACCTCGCCCACCCGGTAGGTCGCCAGGATCTGATCCGAGGTGGTATCGCGCAGCGCATTGAAAAAGCGCGCGCAGCCGTGAACGTGGCGCCAGCGCTCCGCGTGCACGCCTTTGCGGTTGCGGCGCATGTACAGATATTCGGCCCAGTCCTGATCGGAGAGCTCGGAAGGGTTCGCGGGGCGCGCGAGATGCGCCTGGCCGCCATAGCTGAATTCGATCTCCGCGCGCTCGCCGCAGTAAGGGCACTTGATCAGCAGCATCGCGGCGAGTCCTAGTGGGCCACGGCGGCCGCAGCCGCTTCATCGATCAGATGACCGTCGCGGAAGCGTTCGATCGTAAAGGGCGCGTTGATCGGATGGGGCTCGTCGCGCGCGATGGTCCAGGCAAAGACGTGCGCCGCCCCAGGCGTCGCCTTGAAGCCGCCCGTGCCCCAGCCGCAATTCACGTACAGGCCAGGCACGGGGGTGCGGGCGATGATCGGCGAGCGGTCCGGGGTCACATCGACGATGCCGCCCCAGTTGCGCAACATGCGCAGCCGCCGGAACTGCGGGAACAGCTCGCAGATGGCCTCGAGCGTGTGCGTATTCACGTGCAGTCCACCGCGTTGGGTGTACGAGGTATAGGCATCCGTGCCGGCGCCGATGACCAATTCCCCCTTGTCCGACTGGCTGATGTAGGCGTGAATCGTGTTGGACATGACCACGCACGGAAAGACCGGCTTGACCGGCTCGGAAACCAGCGCCTGCAACGGATAGCTCTCCAGCGGCAGCCGCACGCCGACCATGTTCATGATGACACTGGTGTGGCCCGCCGCCGATACGCCTATTTTGCGCGTAGCGATGTTGCCGCGCGTGGTCGCGAGACCGCTGACGGCGCCGGTCGCGTCCTGCCGGATCCCGATCACTTCGCAATTCTGAATGATGTCGACGCCCAGGGCGTCGGCGGCCCGTGCATAGCCCCAGGCCACCGCATCGTGCCGTGCGGTCCCGCCGCGCCGCTGCAGTGCCGCGCCGAGCACCGGGTAACGCATGTTGGGTTCGATGTTCAGCGGCGGGCAGAAGGCTTTGGCCTCGGCCGCGCTCAACCACTCGTTGTCCACGCCGCTGGCGCGGTTGGCGTGCACATGCCGTTTGAACGACTGCACATCGTGCACGGTGTGGGCCAGCATCAGCACGCCGCGCTGCGAGAACATGACGTTGTAGTTGAGCACCTGGGACAGGTGCTCCCAGAGCTTGACCGAATGGTCATACAGCGCCGCGCTCTCATCGTATAAGTAGTTCGAGCGGATGATGGTGGTGTTGCGCCCGGTGTTGCCGCCGCCGATCCAGCCCTTCTCGAGTACCGCGATCCGGGAGAGGCCGTGCTCGCGCGCCAGGTAGTACGCGGCGCCCAGGCCATGTGCACCACCGCCGACGATGACGGCCTCATAGTCGGCCTCGAGCTTGGGCGAGCGCCATTGCACTCCCCAGCCCTGCTGGCCGCGCAGTCCCTCCCGCAGCAGCGCCAAAGCCGAAAATTTCCGCATGTGAGCCCGATGTCCCCTGTGGTCGCGACGCATGATGCGCAGGGCCCCCGATCCGGCACGAGCATCAGGGCGCCGCAGTGGTTGAACAGAGTCGACATGGAGACCCGCAGCGCAATGGCGCCGGCAAATCGCCCGTATGTCGTTTTATTGAAAGGGCATGCCGCTTTCAGGCAATATCACAATCGCCCGCTTTGCGACACTTGTCCGCCCGCTCCCCTTTGAAGTCTCGAGATCCGCATGATGACCGATGACGCCCGGCGACGCCTCTCCGATCTGATCGCACGGTGAGCGCGGCGCTCATGGACCTGGGCGCGCTCGGACACTTCGGTTTCCTGACGCTGCCCAATTACTCCATGATCGCCTGCGCCAATGCGATCGAGGCGCTGCGCATGGCCAACCGGGTCAGCGCCCGCAGCGCCTACAAATGGCAGCTGCTCACCCCGGATGGCGCTCCAGCGCGGGCCAGCAACGGCATGAGCCTGCATCCCAGCGCCTCGCTGGCCAGCGCGCACTCATTGGACATCGTGTTCGTTTGCGGTGGCCTCGACATCCGCCGCTCGACCGGACGCAGCGTGCTGTCAGCGCTGCGGCAGTTGGCGCGCGAGCACGTGCCGCTCGGTGCGCTGTGTACGGGCAGCTTTGCGCTCGCCGAAGCCGGCTTGCTGTCCGGATACCGCTGCGCCATTCACTGGGAAAATCTCGCCGCCATCCGCGAGGAATTTCCGGATATCCGCTTCCTCGATGACCTCTACACGATCGATCGCGACCGCATTACCTGCACCGGCGGCATCGCACCGCTCGATCTCATGCTGACCCTGATCCGCGCGCGGCTCGGGGGCGGCATCGCCGAGCGCATCGCAGCACAATTTATCGTCGAACGCGGCCGGCGTCCCAACGAGCGCCAGCCCTTGTTGCCCGCGACACAGTCGGGCGCCTCGCACGAGCGACTCGAGACGGCAGTCCGATTGATCCAGAGCAAGCTCGATGAGCGCTTACCCATGAGCGTCATCGCCGCCGAGGTCGGGCTCTCGACGCGCCAGCTCGAGCGGCTGTTCAAGCGTCATCTCGGGCACACGCCCGCCGTGCTGTGGAAGCGGCTGCGGCTCGAGCGTGCGCGAACACTGTTGACCCAGACCGCCATGCCGATCACCGATGTCAGCGTCGCCTGTGGTTTCGCTACCGCCGCGCACTTTTCCACCGCCTATCGCCATCAATTCGGGTGTACGCCGAGTACGGAGCGCGCCACGTCATGATCGCGCACCCAGTGCTATCACGAGGAAAAGACGAGGGGCGGCATCTCGTGGGACCTACACCGATAAGCCGCCCCGACTCACAGGGCAAGCAGAGGAAAGTATGAAGAAGGTCGCACGCGTGGTGGTCATCGGGGGCGGCGTGGTCGGGGTGGGTACGCTCTACCACCTGGTCAAGAAGGGCTGGTCGGACGTCGTCCTGATCGAACGCAAGGAGCTGACCTCCGGCTCTACCTGGCATGCCGCGGGGCTGCTACCGCTGTTCAACGTCAGTTACTCGAACGGCCAGTTGCACAAGTACTCGGTCAAGCTCTACAAGTCGCTGCAGGCCGAGACCGGCCAGGATGTCGGATTCCGGCAGGTCACCAACATCCGACTCGCCTGTTCCAGAGACCGGCTCGACGAGTTCACGTACTACGCCGGCGTGGCCTCGACGATCGGCGTCGACGTCAAATTCCTGACGGCCCAGCAGGTCAAGGAGATCTGGCCGCTGTGCAACGTCGATGGCGTGATCGGCGCGATCCAGCATCCTGATGATGGCTACATCCAGCCGGCCGACCTGACCCAGGCTTTTGCCAAGGCTGCCCGGGCCGGCGGCGCCGAGATCTATCGCTACACCACCGTGCTCGGCATTGAGCAGCGCCGGGGCGGCGAATGGCTGGTCAGGACCGACAAGGGCGATGTCGTATGCGAACACGTCGTCTCGGCGACCGGCAATTTCGCCCGCCAAACCGGCGCCATGGTGGGGCTCGACGTGCCGGTGATCCCGGTCGAGCACCACTATATCGTCACCGAGCCGCATCCCGCGATCCAGGAGCGCAAGCGCCAGGGCCTGCCTGAGATGGGCGTGCTGCGGGACTCCGACGCCTCCTACTACATGCGCGAGGAGGCGGGTGGACTGCTTCTCGGCCCCTATGAAAAGGGTGCCCCCTGCTGTTACGTCGATGGGCCGTCGGTGGAGGCCGAATACGAGCTCTTCCGTGACGATCTCGACCGGCTGGGACCGCATATCGAGGCCGCAATCCACCGCGTGCCAGCCTTCGCCGAGGTCGGTATCAAAAAAATCTACAACGGCGCCATTGCCTACACGCCCGATGGCGGACCGATCGTGGGACCGGCCTGGGACTTGCGGAATTTCTGGCTGAACGAAGGCCACAGCTTCGGCGTGACTGCGGCGGGCGGCGCCGGCTGGCAGCTCGCGGAGTGGATCATCGAGGGCGAGCCCAGCATCGACATGATGGGTGTCGACCCGCGCCGCTTCGGCCCCTACGCCTCGCGCGGATATCTGCGCCGCAAGAATGAGGAGGCCTATGCCGCAGTCTTCACCGTCCACTACCCGGACGAAGAGCGCCCCGGTGCCCGGCCGCTGAAGCAGTCGCCCTGCTATGACCGGATGAAGGCCAAGGGAGCGGTGTTCGGCACCGTCTACGGCTGGGAGCGGCCGGGCTGGTTCGCCCCAAGCGGCTACGGGCTCGATGAGCAAGCGCTAGGCAAGCCGGACGTGCTGCTGAACGAGAACCACGCGCCGGCGGCGCCCGGCCAGCGTCCGCGCGAGCGCTGGAGCTTCCGCCGCTCTAACTATTTCGAGTATGTCGGCAACGAGTGCCGACACGTCTCCGATGCGGTTGGGCTCCTCGACATGAGCGCCTTCGCGAAATTCGAGGTCACTGGCGCCGGCGCCGAGCACTGGCTCGATTGGATCTTCGCCAATCGCATTCCGAACAAGATCGGCGGCCTGGCGCTCTGCCACCTACTGACCAGGCAGGGCGGAACTCGCGCCGAGGCGACCGTGCTGCGCGAAGGGCCGCAGCACTTCTACCTGGTCTCTGCCGGCGCGTTCGAACGCCACGACTGGGACTATTTCCAAAAGCTGCTGCCGACCGACGGCTCGGTGCAGATACGGAAGGTCACGACGCAGTACGGCGTCTTCGTGTTGGCCGGTCCGCGCTCGCGCGAGCTCCTGCAAAAGCTGACCGACACTGATCTTTCGAACGGCGCCTTCCCGTGGCTCACCGGCAAGCCGATCAGCGTCGGCGCGGCGCAGGCGCGCGCGCTGCGGGTCAATTTCGTCGGCGAGCTGGGCTGGGAGCTGCATCACCCGATCGAGATGCAGAACTACCTCTTCGACCTGCTGTTCGCGGCGGGCGAGGAGTTCGATCTCAAGCCCTTCGGCATCAAGGCGATGGATTCGCTGCGCCTGGAGAAGTCTTACCGCCTCATCCCGCGCGAGATGTCGGTCGAGTACGCGATCCTCGAATCCGGGCTCGGCCGGTTCGCCCGCCTCGACAAGGGCAACTTTCTCGGCCGCGACGGGTTGGTTGCATGGCAGCGCAAGGGCTTTCGCAACCGTTTCGTGACGCTCGAGGTGCAAGGCGTCACCGATGCCGACGCGCGCGGGTCCGAGCCGATCCATCATGATGGGCGGGTGGTCGGACGCACCACCTCGGGCGGCTACGGCTGGCGACTCGGTAAGTCGCTCGCCTTAGGGATGGTCTTCCCTGACTTAAGCGAGCTGGGCACTACACTTACGGTAACCATCCTGGGCGAGCGCCACACGGCAACGGTGATCGAAGAGTCCCCGTTCGACCCGAAGAACGAGCGGCTGCGCGCGTAGGCCCGCGCTGCGCCCTGCGTGGACCTGCGCCCTGCGTGGACCTGCGCCGTGGCGTCGGCGTGCTCAAAAAGCGACCTGACGCTCAAAGCGACCTGACGGGCCTGCCCGCGAGCGCGCGCACGATCTCGCACTCATCGCAGACACCGCTGACCACGCCATCGTGGGCGAGCAACACCGGATGCCCGGTCAACTGTCGCAGTTGAATGATCCGCTGCAACGGCAGCGCCATGGAGGCAATCACGAGGCCGGGCGGCAGCCCCTCATCGCCCGCGAAATCCTCGAGTCGCGCAAACGGCTCGGTTGCACCGTCCACGCGCAAGGCCGTGCACTCGCCGCGCTCGTCGAGCGTGATCTGGTAGCGGCGCGCGGCATCGAGCCACAGCTGCTGGCCTTCGCGCACCAATTCATCTTGCGCACGCATGATCATGCCGCCCGTGAGCACGGTCAGCGGATTCATGTGGCGCACGAACTCGGCCACGTAGTCGTTGACCGGCCGCAGCACGATGTCCTGCGGCGTGCCGGTCTGCACGATGCGCCCGCCCTCGAGAATCGAGATGCGGTTGCCGAGCTTGAGCGCCTCGTCCAGATCGTGACTGACGAACAGAATGGTTTTCCTGACCTGCCGCTGCAGCGTCAGCAGTTCGTCCTGCAGCTTGGTGCGGATCAGTGGATCCAGCGCCGAGAACGGCTCGTCCATGAGCAGGATGTCGGCCTCGGTCGCAAAGGCGCGCGCCAGGCCGACGCGCTGCTGCATGCCGCCTGAGAGTTCGCTGGCGTAGCGATCCGCCCAATCCTTGAGGCCCACCAGCGCGAGCTTCTCGTCCACGATACGGTGCCGCTCCGCCGGAGCAACACCGCGGAGCTCCAGACCCAGACCGACATTCTCGCGCACCGTGCGCCAGGGCAGCAGACCGAATTGCTGGAACACCATGGCGATGCGCTCGCGCCGCACGCGCCGCAGGCGCGCCGTATCGCACGCGGCGACGTCAACCACCGGCCCGCCGCCGCCGACCAGAACGTTGCCGCGTGTGACTGCGTTCAAGCCGTTCGCCGCGCGCAGCAGCGTGGATTTGCCCGAGCCCGACAGTCCCATCAGCACCGAGATTTCGCCGGGCTCGACACTCAGGCAGGCGTCGGCGACGCCAACCACGATGCCGGTGCGTTCGGCGATCTGCATGCGCTCCAGACCGCTGTCGAGCAACTCGAGCGCGCGCCGCATCTGCTCGCGCTGGCCCCGGCCCGCATGCCGCGCGGGAAACAGGATGTCGACGTGGCGGAATTCCAACGCGGAGCTCATCGCTGTCCCCGCCGCTGCGGCGGACGCGTCACACGATCGAGAATGACCGCCAGCAGCACGATGGCGATGCCGGCCTCGAAGCCCATGCCGATCTGCACGGTATTGAGCGCGCGCACCACGGGCACGCCCAAGCCGCCGGCACCGACCAGCGCGGCGATCACCACCATCGACAGGCTCAGCATGATGCACTGGGTGATTCCCGCGAGAATGCTGGGCGCCGCGGCCGGCAATTCGATCTTCCAGAGCAGCTGCGAGCGCGTGGCGCCAAAGGCCTGGCCCGCCTCCAGCAGTGCGCTCGGCACCGATGAGACGCCCAGATGGGTCAGGCGAATCGGCGCCGGCAGCGCGAAGATCACCGTGGAAATCAATCCAGGCACTACGCCGAGTCCGAACAGCACCAGGGTCGGAATCAGGTAGACAAATGTGGGCAGCGTCTGCATCAGATCCAACACCGGACGGATCAGGGCGTAGAGCCACGGACGATGCGCGGCCGCGATGCCAATCGGAACTCCTATGAGCGTTGAGGCCGCCGCGGCGAAAGCCACCAACGACAAAGTCTCGAGCGTGGCCAGCCAATAGCCCTGGTTCATGATGAACAGCAGCGCCAGCGCCACGAATCCGGCCAGCCAGGCCGAGCGCCGCCAGAGCCAGATCACCAGCCCGATCGCGAGGATCAGCAGCGGGCCCGGCACGGCTTCCAGCAATCGGGTCAGGCCGTCCACGCCGGCATGGACCACGGTGGCGATGCCGTTGAACACCGCGCCGCCGTGCGCCTTGACGGTGGTGATGAACACGTCCATCGAATCACCAACAGGAATCTTGTGCTG
>OCZU010000351.1_pt1 | contig 32426 bp, 34 predicted proteins | sample 1539001 | NCBI WGS metagenome assembly OCZU01 (sample SAMEA3539306, study PRJEB22396) | soil metagenome | biome: tundra; feature: field; material: soil | place: USA | collected 2010-05 | depth 0.15 m | reverse complement strand
GGGACCGGCCGCGGCGGCGCGGGCCGGAGCGGACGCGGCGGCCCCCCCGGTGGCGCCACGGACGCCCCCCCTCCGCTCGGCCCGGAACTACACGAGTCGTGGGATGACCGGGACTGGGTGGTCCGGTTCGTGCCGGGTGCCGCCGCGGTGAAGGGCTATCGTTGCCCCGGATGCGATCAAGAAATCCCTCCCGGCACGCCGCACATGGTGGCCTGGCCCGCGCTTTCCCCTGGGCCGAGCGAGCGCAGGCACTGGCACCGGCCCTGCTGGGAGCGGCGCAGCCACCGCCTCCCGACGCCAGCGAAGCGCCCGCGAGGGAGGCCATGACTGAGTCCGCCGGGTCAGAATGCGCCTCCGTGCGTCATGCCGAAGGCATGCAATCGGGCATCGTCAAGCGAAGCGCCCGCGAGGGAAGCCATGAAATGAGCCCGAAGCCAGCGAAGCGCCGCGAGGGAAGCCATGAAATGAGCGAGATCAGGGCGAGCACCATCCTGCCGGCCCGGCGCGAGCGGGTCACCCTGCGCACCGATGACGGCCTGGCCCTGACCGGTGAACTGGCCCGGCCCGCTACCCAGGAACCGGTGGCCACGCTGATCTGCCTGCATCCGCTGCCCACCCACGGCGGGATGATGGACAGTCACATCCTGCGCAAGGCGTCCTACCGGCTGCCCGCGCTGGCCGGGCTGGCTGTGCTCAGGTTCAATACCCGCGGCACCTCGTCGGCACAGGGCCGCAGCGAGGGCGAGTTCGGCGAGGGGGAAACGGAGCGCCATGACGTGGCCTCCGCGATCGCCTGGTGTGCCGCCGCCGGACTGCCCCGGCTCTGGCTGCTGGGCTGGTCGTTCGGCACCGAGCTGGCGCTGAGGTGGGGAGCGGATCCGGCCGTTGAAGGCGCCATCCTGCTCTCGCCGCCGCTGAAGCGGGCAGGCGACGAGGAACTGGACTCCTGGGCCGCGTCCGGGAAGCCGTTGCTGGTTCTCGTCCCGGAACTCGATGACTACCTGCGCCCCGACGAGGCCCGGCGGCGCTTCGCGCGAGTCCCGCAAGCTGAGACCGTGGGGGTCGACCGGGCCAAGCATTTGTGGGTCGGCGAGCCCTATGTCCGTGTCGTGCTGAACGAGATCGTGCGGCGGGTCAATCCGGCGGCCTGGCCGCTGCCGACCGAGTGGAAGGACTGACCGTGCCGCTTTTCGACCTGACCGGCAAGAAGGCTTTCGTCACGGGAGCGTCGCGGGGAATCGGGCAGGTGATCGCGGTTGCCCTGGCGGAGGCCGGGGCCGACCTGGCCCTGGTGGCGCGCGGCGCGGATGGCCTGGCCGAGACGGCGGCGCAGGTGGCCGCCCATGGCCGCAAGGCGTTCGTCATACCGGCCGACGTGACCCGGCAGGAGGAGGTGGCCGCCGCGGTCGCCGCGGCTATCGAGCAACTTGGTCATGTGGACGTGGTTGTCAACAATGCCGGCGGCTCCAACTTCCTGGTGCCCTTCCTCGACCTCCGGCTGCCCGGCTGGGACAAGATCCTCCGGCTGAACCTGGATTCCGCGATGTACGTCTGCCATGCCATCGGGGGTCACCTGGTGGAGCGGGGCCAGGGCTCGGTCATCAACGTCGCCTCGGTGGCTGGCCTGGCCGCGTCGCCCTTCCTGTCCCCCTACGGGGCGGCCAAGGCGGGCCTCGTCTCGCTCACGAAGTCGCTGGCGGTCGAATGGGCGACGCTCGGCGTCCGGGTCAACGCGCTCTGCCCGGGCTGGACCGCGACCGAGCTCAACCGGAACCTGTGGGAGGACGAGACCGCAGGAAAAGCCACCGTGGCGACGGTGCCGATGCAGCGCTGGGGCCGGGCCGACGAGATGGCTGGCCCGGCGATCTTCCTGGCTAGCGACGCCTCGTCATATATGACCGGACAGGTGCTGGTCATCGATGGGGGTCAGACCGCGATGAGCTGACCCCTCAATGAGAGGGCCCGGGCCGCGTGCGCGGCCCGGGCCCTCTCATTCGGTGATTACTCCGTCCACCAGTCCTCGTCGTTGGCCTTGCTGGCCTTGGCGTTGACCGGCTGCTTGCCCGCAACCGCGGTCGGGGCCTGCTGCCCACCCTGGCCAGCGGGTGGCGCGGGTGGCGCGGGCGGACGCTGCTGGCCGCCGTTGCGTGGCTCCTCGCGCCGTGGTGCCGCAGCTGGCGCGGGTGCCGCAGCCTGCGGCGAGGCGCTGACTGCCTTCTGCGCGCCGACCCCGACGGCCTGCCGGCCCGGCGTGAGGGCGTCGGCCAGCCCCCCCATCTGGGTGCCCAGCAGCTGGCTGATCTGGGTGAGGTGGGTGGAGATGCTCTCCTTCTGCTTCGACAGGTCATCGACCTCGCGCTGCGCCGCGGCCCTGTGCCGTTCGATCTCGCCCTTGGTGTCGGCCAGCAGCTGTTCGGCCTGGCTCTTCGCCTGCGCGACGATCTGGTCGGCGTTCTTCTTCGCGCTGGTGACGAGCTGCCGCGAGTGCTGGTCGGCCTCGCGCCGGGTCTGCTCGGCCTGGGCGCTGGCCTTGCTGGCCCGCTGCTCCGCCGTGGCCGCCCGCTGCTCGGCCTCGGTGACCAGCTTCTGGGTGGCCGACTGGGCCGCCGACAGACGCTCGGCTTCCTGCCGTTCAGCTTCCTCGCGCCGGGAGGCGAGCTGGATCTCGAATTCCGCCTCGGCCTGGGCCCGCTGCGCCTCGCTCTCCTCGAGGATCCGCTGGGCCTGGCTGCGCATCTCATCCGACTGCCGCTTGGACGTGGTGAGGATCTCGTCGCGCTCGCGCTTGGCGGACGCCTTGAGCTGAGCCACCTCGCGCTCGGTGGTGGTGCGCAGCTTGGCGATGTCCCGCTCGATCGCGGCCCGCTTCTCGGCGACCTCGTGGTCGGCGGTGGCGCGGAGCTTGGACACTTCCCGCTCGGTGGTCGAGGTCAGCTCGTCAGCCTCACGCCGCGCGCCGGTCTTGATGGCGTCCGCCTCGCGCTCGGCCGACCCGCGCAGGTCGTCGGTCTCCCGTTTAGCGTTCGCGCGCAGCTCGGCCGCCTCGTTCTCGGCCGCCGCGCGCAGCTCCGCTGCGTCGACCTTGGCCGCCGCGTTGAGCTCGTTCGCGGCGGACCTGGCCTCCTGGGCGATCTCGGTAGCTTGCTCCTCGGCGAGCCGCAGCAGCTGCTCGATGCGCGAACCGAGCCCGGCGTAGGTCGGGCGCTCCTGCTCCCGGATCTGGCGATGCGCATCGGACAGCTCCTGCTGGAGTGCCCCCACCTGGTCCCGGTGCTGGCGCACCTCACTGTCGAGTTGCTTGAAGTGCTCGTCGACCTGGTGCGGGTCGTATCCCCGCATGACCCGCGCGAACTCACGGGGTGTGGCTTCCTCGAAGAAGTTGCTGAGCTGGGCGTCGATTTCAGGCTGCATGTGGCTTAATCCTGGGTTAGACGGGGGGGGACATGCGGGGGGAGGACGAAGCCCCGCTATCCGCCCCAGAGGCCCCGGCAATATATCCCTGGCCCGGCAGACACGGAATCGCGAGCGGTCGCCCAGTGCTTGGGAGCGTACTACCCTGGGCACGCCTTAGCGGGCGCCTTCTCGTTTCCTCTTGCCATAATCTGCACTTTTGCCACATGAGCGGCGACCGAGGCACCTGCCGATGGTCTTCTCACCAGGTGGCGTACTCGGACAATACGGTATATCCCGGTCAGCCCATCCCAGTGAGCCGCGGTGCTTCCCGGTCAGCCCATCCCAGTGAGCCCTGGGCCGTTTCGACGAGTTCCGTGAGCACCCCGCCTAGGTCGGCCGGGTGGATGAAAGCGATCGAGGCACCCATCGAGCCATGCCGGGGCCGCTGATCCAGCAGGCGCACCCCGCTCGCCCCGATCGAGGCGAGCGCCTGTGTCAGGTCGTTCACGCCGTAGCCGATGTGGTGAATCCCCTCGCCACGGCGGGCGAGAAACCGCCCGACGGGGGTGTCACCGGCCAGCGGCTGGACCAACTGGATCCAGGAAGATCCCCCTGGGCCGTCGGCCACGTGCAGCATTGCCTCGCGGACACCCTGCTCCTCGTTCACTTCCCGGCTGGTCACGGTGAGATCGAAGAGCGACTCGTAGAAGGCGACTTTCTCGTCAAGGTCATGACAGGCGATCCCAACATGATCGATGCGGATGAGCACCGGCGCTGCACCTCCTGCCTCGTGAGCCTGTCCCTGGGTATCACAGCCGCCGCTCGCTGGCGCGTGACAGTCGGCCTGGCCAGCCTGAGGGCCATATGCCGCGGGTCGGTCAGCGACGATACGGAGGCGGCTGGGCTGGCCGCACGCCCCGGCTGCGAGCCAGGAGCGTACCCGTGCTTACTGACACGCAACGGTATCGTGGCATGCATCGGGGGCCTGGTGAGCAGCCGGGCCGGCCGGCCAGCGGAGGTAGGCATGCGGGAAGCGGTGATCACCGGTGGCGCCCGGACGGCAGTCGGCCGCCTGCTCGGCTCGCTGAGCGGCTTTACCGCCGCGCAGCTGGGCGGTATCGCCATCAAGGCGGCGCTGGAGCGGGCCGGCCTCACCGGCGAGCAGGTCGAATACGTGATCATGGGCCAGGTCCTGCAGGCCGGGGCCGGCCAGGTGCCCGCACGCCAGGCCGCGGTGGCCGGCGGCATCCCGATGACCGTTCCGGCGACCACGATCAACAAGGCCTGCCTGTCCGGGCTCGACGCGATCGCGCTGGCCGCGCAGCTCATCCGGGCCGGAGAATTCGACGTCCTGGTCGCGGGCGGCATGGAGTCCATGACCGGTGCACCGCACCTGCTGCCAGGGTCGCGCGCCGGGCACAAGTACGGCTCCATCGAGATGCTTGACGCGATGGCGTGGGACGGCCTGACCGACGCGTTCGACCGGCTGCCGATGGGCGAGCTGACCGACACCCACAACGCCCGCCTGGGCATAGGCCGCCGCGAGCAGGACGAGTTCGCGGCCAGATCCCACCAGCGGGCCGCCGCCGCCATCAAGGACGGGCTGCTGGCCGCGGAGGTCACCGCCGTCTCGGTCCCGCAGCGGCGCGGCGAGCCGGTGATCTTCGACACTGATGAGGGCGTTCGCGGCGAAGCCACGGTGGAGTCGATGAGCGGGCTGCGGCCCGCATTCGCCAAGGACGGCACGATCACGGCGGGGTCCGCCTCGCAGATCTCGGACGGAGCGTGCGCGGTCGTCGTCATGTCGGCCGAGGCCGCGGCGGCATCCGGGGCACCGGTCCGGGCCGAGATCGGGGCGCACGGCAACGTGGCTGGGCCGGGTAACTGGCTGCAGTCGCAGCCCTCCGCCGCCATCAACCACGCGCTCGGCAAGGCCGGGCTCAGCGTCGGGGATCTCGATCTGATCGAGATCAACGAGGCGTTCGCGTCGGTCGTCATCCAGTCCATGCGCGACCTTGCCGTCGGGCCTGAGAAGGTGAACGTCAACGGGGGCGCCATCGCGATCGGCCACCCGATCGGCGCGTCCGGCGCCAGGATCGCGCTGCACCTGGTGCACGAACTGGGCCGGCGGGGCGGTGGCCTGGGCGCGGCGGCGCTGTGCGGCGGCGGTGGCCAGGGCAGCGCGCTGCTGTTGCGCGTGCCCGCGCTGGCTGAGCGTGGCTGACCTCCGCTCGCCATCGCGCGCGACCAGCACGCCGGACGCCGCCGACGCCGTCGATCGGGCCCGCGCCGGCGACCCGCGGGCGCTGGCCAGGCTTATCTCGCTGGTCGAGAACGGCTCGCCGGAACTCCGGCCGGTCATGAAGGCGCTGGCCCGGTTCACCGGGCAGGCCCGGGTGGCCGGGCTGACCGGCGCGCCCGGGGTGGGGAAGTCAACGGTCACCGGTGCCCTGGTGGCTGCCTACCGGGAGCGCGGGCTGCGGGTGGGTGTGCTCGCTGTTGACCCGACGTCCCCGTTCACTGGCGGAGCCCTGCTCGGCGACCGGGTGCGGATGCAGGATCACGCCACCGACCAGGGCGTGTTCATCAGGTCGATGGCCACCCGCGGCCATCTGGGCGGGCTGTCCTGGGCGACCCCGCAGGCCCTCCGGGTGCTCGACGCCGCTGGGTTCGACGTCGTCCTGGTGGAGACTGTGGGCGTCGGCCAGGCGGAGGTTGAGATCGCGTCCCTCGCGGATTCCACCCTCGTGGTCGTCGCGCCGGGCATGGGTGATGCCATCCAGGCCGCCAAGGCCGGCATCCTGGAGATCGGCGATCTGTTCGTGGTGAACAAGAGCGACAAGCCCGGCGCTCAGGAGGCAGTGCGGGATCTGCGCACCATGATCGCGATGGCCCAGCGCGGCGAGGGGGAGTGGAAGCCGCCGATCGTCGCCGTGACGGCCGCGTCCGGGGATGGCATCGCCGATCTGGTTGGCCAGCTCGACGCGCACTGGTCCTGGCTGGACTCCTCCGGTGAGCGGGATCGCAGGCGGCAGGCCCGCGCCCGCGAGGAGATCTCCGTGATCGCGCTCACCACGCTGCGCCAGCGGATGGGCGGGCTACCGGGTGACTCCTCGCTCGACGCACTGGCCGTGCGCGTCGCCTCGGGTGAGATCGACCCGTACACCGCGGCCGACGAACTTACCGCCGCGGTCCCGGGCCGGGCGGGCCCGGCCTGACCGAGCCGGGAGAGGTTCGGTCCGCGGGGACGTGCGCTCCGCCCGCGGGGACGTGTGCTCCGCCCGCGGGGACGTGTGCTCCGCCCGCGGGGACGTGTGCTCCGCCCGCCGGGACGTGTGCTCCGCCGGCGGGGACGTCTGCTGCATCAGCGGGGACGTCTGCTGCATCAGCCGGGACGTCCGCTGCCCCTTCGGCGACCTGCTCTGCGGTGGGACCGGGCTTCTCCAGCTCCGCGAGCGCGGAATCCATGATCGACTCGCCGCGCAGCCGGGCGTCGTAGGCCTTCTTACCGCCCCGTGCGCCGAACAGCCTCTTGGTGAGCACCAGGTAGACGACGAGGGCGACGTTGACGCTAAAGAAAGCCAGGCGCAGCACGGTGATCTTCGCGGTCAGGTCGTAGATCTCGTACGGGATGCCGACCGAGGTCGCCACCATGGCGAAGTACTCTCCCCAGCGCTTGAGCAGCCACAGACCGGCGGCCTCGAGCACCTCGACCAGCGCGTACCCCGCCGCGATCAGGGCGAGCCAGGTCAGCGTTCTCGAGTTGAGCGTGAACGCCTGCCTGATCAGCCCGACCAGCTTTGAGTGGTCAACGTTGAAGCCAAGCTGGTTCAGCACCGTCCGCATCACCGGCAGTTCACGATTGAATTCTTGCTCGATCGTGTGCCTGGAGTACTTGAACCGCCAGGCGGCGTAGGCGATGAGGGCGACGAGGATACCCCGCAGGAATCGTTCCACGGCGAACAGCCGCAGGATGAACGCGCTGCGCAGTTCCTTCCCGCGGCGCACGGCCGGCGCCTTCGCCGCCGGGCCGCTGGCCGACGGTGGGCCGGGCACGAACAGCCCGCAGCGCAGGCAGCGCCAGGCATCACCAGCCGCCGATGTGGCGTGCACCCGGGCCCGCGGTCCTGGCTCCTCGGGGGCATAGCTGACGTGGCCCCCGATCCCGCATGCCAGAAGGTTCCAGTCCACGTACGGCAGCCTATGGCAGCAATCACGGCGGGCCGGCGGGAAAGCGAGGCAGGGATCAGGTGCCGGCCGCTCAGCTGACGATGATCCCGTCGGCGAGCGTGAGCACCTCGTCGCAGGCGAGCGCGAGCGCTGCCCGGTCCCGGCCGAAGGCGATGATCGCGGTGTCCCGCCCCAGGTCGCGGATGCCTGCCGCGACACTTGCCGTGTCGTGCGGGCCGAGATCGTCGAGCAGGCCCTCGATCAGCAGCAGTTCGGGCTCATGCACGCAGGCCGCGGCCAGCCGCGCCCGGCGCCCGATCACCGCCGGTGCCGCCCGCAGCGGCACGTCGGCCCAGGGTGTCAGGCAGAGCCGGTCCAGGATCGCGGCCGCCAGAGCATCACGGTCGCACCCCGGGAGCCTGGCCAGCCGGGCCGCGTGCCCGACCAGCCCGCGAACCCGGAAGCCGGGCTGTGACCGGGTGGACTGTCGCGCTATGCCCACCGAGTGCCGCACCGCGGCCCGGCCCTGCGGGGTCGTCAGATCCTGGCCCAGTACCCGGAGCTCTCCGTAGGCTGGCCGGGCCAGCCCGGCCAGCAGGTCGACCACGACCGCTCCCGCACCGTTCCGGCCGATCGCGATGCCGATCGCAGGCCGGCCCGTAAGCGGCAGGTCCATCCGGAAGCTGGCCGTGCGGAGAACCCAGGTCCAGCCGTGCCGCACGCCGACCCCCGCGGCGAGCACCGGAACCATCCCCGTCAGGGCATAGCTAGACGAATACTCCGTCCCCCTTTTCCGCATGAGCAGCCCCCTCAACTGGCAATATAACGCGCAGCGACAGAACTGTCACTAGGAGTAGTCATTCACTGGAGTTAGTCGCTCAGCCGCCGCCGCTCAGCCGCCGCCTGACCGCACGGCGGGCTGCGCGAGTACCGTGTGCCTGTGCCGAACCCGCTGGACCTTCCCTTCGATCCGATCGCCCGCGCGGCGGAGACCTGGGAGCAGCGATTCGGGCCATCGGACGCGATGGCCGCCGTCACCTCGATCATGCGGGCGCAGCAGATCCTGCTCGCCGAACTGGACACGGTCCTTCGGCCGCATCGGCTGACATTCGCCCGGTATGAGGCTCTGGTGCTGCTGACCTTCAGCCGCCGCGGCGCGTTGCCGATGTGGGTGATCGGCCAGCGGCTGATGGTGCACCCGACCAGCGCCACTAACACCATCGACCGGCTGGAGCGCCGTGGCCTGGTCGTCCGCCGGCCGAATCCGCGTGATGGCCGGGGGAAGCTCGCTGAGATCACCGCGGCCGGCCGCGAGGTGGTCACCCAGGCGACCACGGACCTGATGGCCGCACGGTTCGGCATGGCCAGCTACGACGTGAGCCAGCTGGGCCAGGTTTTCGATCTGCTCCGCGGGCTGCGGGTGGCGGCGGGCGACTTCGCGCCGGGGCCCCCTGACGGGCAGTAGCGCCACGGCAGCCAGGTCAGGCTGGGGGAGTGGTGCGGGATTTTCGTTGGGGCGGATCTACTTGATGGGCGATGCCTGCCAGCTCCGCCCGCCGTCCACGGTGAACCACACCGCATCCTGGTTTGGATCGGCTGGCACGGCGACGCCCCGCGCCGAGGTGGTCATGCCCACGAAGGCGAAACCGCCGGGCGGCACCGCGATATCGGCGGCGGTCCAGGTGGCTCCGCCGTCGGCGGAGACATCGATGCCCAGGCTGGTCGCGACCATGATCGTGCCGGTTGGCGTGCCCGCCACGGAGGTGGCCGTGCCGGCCGCTGGGGCGGTGCCCGCCCGCTGCCACATCGTCCCGCCATCCGAGGAGGTGTAGGCGGTCTTGACCTGGGAGCCGCCCGCAGCCTGGCCGACGCACAGCGCTACTAGGCCCGAGGGGCTGGTGGCGGCGAGCAGTTCGCCGGCTGGCTGGCCATCGGACTGTGCGGCGCCGGGTGCGCACGGCGGCGCGGCGGCCGGTACCGCGGCGGGCGGGGCGCTGCGCATTTGCCAGCTGCCCTGACCTGAGACAGGCCCGCTGAGCAGATTCCCGTTGGGTGTGAGCAGGTACCCGCTGCTGCCGGTGAGCAAGAGCGAGGCGGAGCCCGCCGCGCCGCTGGGGCTGACGGCCGCCGTGGCGCCGGTCACCGGCGCCCAGTTGTTGCCGCCGGCGATGACGGAGTACACCGAGAAACTGGTGCAGCCGGCGGCGAAATTGGCGCCGCTGCCTGCGCATCGGGCCCATACCGCGAAGGCGCGGTCACCGCGGGTCTCCAGCGCCGTCACCCGCAGCCCGCCGGTGCTGATATTCGTCCAGGTCTGGCCGCCATCCTGGGTGGCGAACAACTCCGGCCCGAACGCCCAGCCGTCGTCGTGGTTCAGGAAGCGGATCTGGCTCACCCCGGTCGAACCGTTAGCGGCCCCGGTGACCGGTGCGTGCACGCCGTGCCAGGTCATGCCGCCGTCGTCGGTGCTCGCGATCGACGTGCAATCTTGCTTGATGATGGGGCAGTCGCCGGGGGTTCCCGCCTGGCCGAGCACCCACCCGGTGCGCGTGCCGATAAAGGTGACCGATGTGGCCGCGAAGTTGGTCGGCACGGTCGGCCCGGCCGCCGGTGCTGGTGCCGGTGCCGGTGCCGACGCCCGTGGCGTGGCCGATCCGTGGCCGGGGCTGGGGGACAACGTCTGGCCGGTCGCCGCGCTGTTCCTCGCCTGGCCTGGGCCCAGCTGCAGCCTCGGGATGATCAGGGTCGGGACAGCCGCGATGAGGGTGATCACAGCGGCGGCCCCGGCGGCCGCCGCTGCGGCCCGCCCGATCTTGCGCCGCCGCGCCCGCCGCCGGATCAGCTCGAACGTTCCCGGCGGTGGCGGCAGCGGATGGACCTGGGCTTCCAGCCAGGCATCCAGGTCGTCGCGCGGGTCAGTCATCGGATTCCCCCAGCGCTTCACGCAGCCGCGCCCGCGCCTGGAACAGGTCGGCCTTGATAGTGCCCTCGGGGCGGCCGAGCATTGTGGCCACGTCGCGGAGCGGGAAGCCCCCGTAGTAGTGGAGCAGGAACGGGCGGCGGAGGCGGTCCGGGAGGGCCTGCAAGAGCGCCCGCACGTGCACGTCCTGGCCAGGGTGGTACACCGGGTCAAACCGGGTGCCGGCGCTGACGGCGCGGATGGCCTTGCGCTCGCGCCCGGTCTTGCGCCAGTGGTCACGGACCAGGTTCGTGGCGATCATGTAGAGATAGCTCTGCGGGTTGTCCAGCGCCGACCAGCGGGCGAGCAGCCGGGTGAATGCCTCGGACGCGATTTCGTGCGCCGTGTCATCATCGTCCACGAGCCGCCGGACCCAGCCCGCCAGCCTCGGGTAGCACGCGTTGAAGAGTTCCTCCGCCGCGCCGCGGTCGGTGCTGCGGAGCGTACCCACGGATTCCCCTCGGCTGGCGGCCCCCATCGCTGTGCTCCGCGGCGCCACCAGGGTCACGACCTCGCCTGCGGTGACGGCCGCGGCGACATCGGCGGCTTGGGACTGCACAGGTTTACCACACCTTCGCTGGCGAGACGGCCCTAGGCGGGCACAGGCGTGCCCCGGCATCGCCTGTGCACTACCTAAGACGTTCCTCAGAGGATTTCGGTTGGGGGCAACACCGGCTGGATTATGACCAGGCCCGTCCAGGGCCGGGCGGGTATGGCCATCCACGGCCGCCCGGCTACACTGAACGTGATAATAGTAGGACGTCCTACTATAGGACGTCCTACTATCTGCGTGATCGCTGCGTACCCGCGAGCCGTGTATCAGCTCGCCGGCGTCCGGGAGGGAGCCATCATGGAGGCGCAAGCCCCATTGGAACCTGCCGCGGAACCTGCCGCGGAGGGCCGGAGCCGCTGGCAGCGCCGGTTCGACGAGGCGCGGCTACGTGATGGGGACTTCAGCACGCTGTCCGGGCTTGACGTGGATCCGGTGTACGGCCCGGCGCCGGGCGCCGGGCCGCCTGGGTTCGAGCGGATCGGCTGGCCGGGTGAGTACCCGTTCACTCGCGGCCTCTACCCGGCCGGGTACCGGGGCCGCGCCTGGACGATCCGCCAGTTCTCCGGATTCGGCAACGCCAGGCAGACCAACGAGCGGTACAAGATGCTGCTGCGGGTGGGCGGAGCTGGCCTGTCCGTGGCATTCGACATGCCGACCCTGATGGGCCGGGACTCCGACGACCCGCGCTCGCTCGGTGAGGTCGGCCACTGCGGCGTGGCCATCGACTCCGCGGCCGACATGGACGTGCTGTTCTCCGGCATCCCGCTGGCCGATGTGACCGCCTCGATGACGATCAGTGGTCCCGCGGTCCCGGTGTTCTGCATGTACCTGGCCGCCGCCCGGCGGCAGGGCGCGGACCTGGCCGCGCTGGACGGGACGCTGCAGACGGACATCTTCAAGGAATACATCGCGCAGAAGGAGTGGCTGTTCCCGCCGCAGCCGCACCTGCGGCTGATCGGCGACCTGATGGAGTACTGCGCCCGCGAGATCCCCGCCTACAAGCCGCTGTCGGTGTCCGGTTACCACATCAGGGAAGCGGGCTCGACCGCCGCCCAGGAACTGGCCTTCACGCTGGCCGACGGTTTCGGCTACGTGGAACTTGGCCTGTCCCGCGGCATGGATGTGAACACCTTCGCGCCCGGGCTCTCGTTCTTCTTCGATGCGCACATCGACTTCTTTGAGGAAATAGCCAAGTTCCGCGCTGCGCGCAGGATCTGGGCGCGGTGGATGCGGGACACCTACGGCGCGACCACGCCCCGGGCTCAGTGGCTGCGCTTCCACACCCAGACCGCCGGCGTGTCGCTCACCGCCCAGCAGCCTGACAACAACATCGTGCGGACCGCCATCGAGGCCTTGGCGGCCGTGCTCGGCGGGACGAACTCGCTGCACACCAACGCGCTCGACGAGGTGCTGGCGCTGCCGAGCGAGAAGGCAGCGGAGATCGCGGTGCGCACCCAGCAGGTGATCATGGAAGAGACAGGCGTGGTCAACGTCGCGGACCCGCTCGGCGGCTCCTGGTATCTGGAGGCGCTCACGGACCGGCTGGAAGCCGAGGCCGAGGCGGTCTTCGGCCGGATCCGCGCGATGAGCCCCGACGGCTCGATGACCGGCGGGATCCTGCGCGGGATCGAGGACGGCTGGTTCATGGCCGAGATCGCCGAATCGGCCTTCGAGTACCAGCAGAAGGTGGAGAAGGGCGAGAAGCGGGTCGTCGGCGTGAACTGCTACCCCGACACGGTCGGGCAGCCGGTGGAGATCCTGCGGGTCAGCCATGAGGTGGAACGGGATCAGGCCCGGGATCTGGCGCGGCGACGGGCCGCACGGGACCAGGCCGCCGTGGATTCGGCGCTGGCCTCAATGCTGGCGGCGGCGCGATCGGGCGCCAACATGATCCCGCCGATGCTGGAGGCGGCCTGCGCCGAGGCGACCTTGGGCGAGATCTGCGGCGTGCTGCGCGATGAGTGGGGCAGCTACTCCGAGACCCCGGCGTTCTGACTGCGGCTCATACCGGGCTCGCGGTGGGCAGTCCGGCGGCCTTGGCCGCGGCGAGCAGCCGCTTGTCATAGGCCACGAACGCGGTGAGTTCGCGCCGGATGGCCAGTGCCGAGGCCAGATATATCGCGTCGATCACGCGCAGCGTCGGGGGCCGCCCGCCCGCCGCCTTGCTGAGCACTTCGTCGGTGAGTCCCACTATTCAGGTCGATGGCGGCCCACATGCCGACGGTCTCAGCGGTCGATGCATGGCGAGCATGCGGCAGGATGGAGTCATGCAGCAGCCGCGGGACTTTTCGCTCTACGGCGCCGTCGACCTGGGCGCGCGGCAGGCAGCCGCGCAGCGCAGCCAGCAGGCGGCGTCTCGCACTGACGGGCCGGACGGCCCGCAGGCCAGCAACGTCATCGATGTGACCGAGGAAACCTTCAACGTGGAGGTCGTCGAGCGGTCGCGGTCCGCACCCGTGATCCTGGACCTATGGGCCGAGTGGTGCGGTCCGTGCAAGCAACTCAGCCCGGTGCTGGAGAAGCTCGCCATCGAGGCTGACGGGGCTTGGGTGCTGGCCAAGGTGGACATCGACGCGAACCCGCAGCTACGGGCCGCGCTGCAGGTCCAGAGCATCCCGATGGTCATGGCCGTCGTTGGCGGCCAGGTCGTGGATGGCTTCCTCGGCGCCATGCCCGAGGCCCAGGTGCGCCAGTGGATCGGCCAGGTCATGCAGGTGGCGGATCAACTTGGCCTGCCCCAGGGCGCGGCGGGCACGGACGCCGGGCCGGATGACGGCCCGGATGACGGCCCGGGCGGACCTGGTGGCTACCCGCCGGGCATGCGCGGCGGCCCTGGCCCGGGTGACCCGGCGGAGCCCGCGTTCGAGGAAGCCCAGCAGGCCATGGAGCGTGGCGACCTCGACGGCGCCGCGGCCGCGTTCGAGCGCGTGCTCGCGGCGTCCCCTGGTCACCCGGTGGCGGCGCTCGGGCTTGCCCAGGTCGACCTGATCCGGCGGGTGAACTCCTACGACCAGGCGCAGGTGCGCCGGGACGCGGCGGAGAACCCGGACGACGTCGAGGCGCAGGGCCGTGTCGCCGACATCGACCTGACCACGGGCCGCATCGAGGAGGCCTTCGACCGGCTGCTCGGCACGGTCAGGCGGACGTCGGGGGAGGACAGGGACCGGGCGCGCCGTCACCTGATCAGCCTCTTCGAGATCTTCCCGCCCCGGGACCCGCGGGTCGCGAAGGCCCGTTCCACCCTCTCCACCCTGCTCTTCTGAAGCCTCGCTCTTCTGAAGCCTCGCCGCGGCCGTGGCTGTGGGCACCCGTTATCAGTTCACTGCTCTTGGTTGTCCGCAGTCCACGGGGCGCCTGCGGACAGTCGCAGCGGAGCCATGCGGGGTCAGGGGAGACCGCCGGCGTCAGCGGGCGCGCGGGTCGCCTGTGTCGGCATCCGCGATCTGCTCCAGGGCGGGCAGCGCGGCCGCCAGGGCGGCCAGCTGATCCGGGGTGAGCGTGCGCAGGCTGTCGGCGAGCAGGATGGTGCTCTCCTGCCTGATGCGCTCGAGGATGGCGTGCCCCCGCGCCGTGACGACAAGCGTGCTGGCGCGTGCGTCCCCCGGCACCGGGCAACGCTCCACGTAGCCGCGCTCCTCGAGGACTGTGACCAGCCGGGTCAGAGTCGAGGGCGCGATCTTCTCCGCGGCGGCGACGTCACCGAGACGCAGTGGCCCGGCCCGCTCCACCGTGGCCAGCGCGGAGAGCTGGGTGGGCGTCAGCCCGGCGAGCTCGTGACGGCGCAGCCGCCTCGAGACCCGGGCGATCGCCACCCGCAGCCGTGTCACGTCGATAATTGGCGCGTCCGCGATCGCGGACGCCGCGCTACCAGGAGAACTGCCGTCAATCACGCTTCCAGGGTATGTACCCGCGGGCATGGCTGCGGCAGCGCGGCGCCGATGGATGCCAGCTGGCCCGGCCGGGGATGGCACGATGATGTCCTGCGCCAACGTAGGCCAGGAAGGCGGGAGTCACGTGTCGGTAGCGCCGAGTGTGTCGTATTCCATCACTGTCCGGCTCGAGGTGCCGTCGCGGGGCAAAGCGGTCAGCGAGCTGACTCATGCGGTCGAGCAGGTGGGCGGGGCGGTGACCGCTCTGGACGTGACGCCGTTCGGCCACGAGCGGCTGCGGGTGGATGTGACCTGCGCGGCCCGTGACACCGAGCACGCCGAGGCGATCGTGGCGGTGCTGGCGGCGATCGACGGGGTCTCGCTGAGCAAGGTCAGCGACCGGACGTTCCTGCTGCACCTCGGCGGCAAGATCGAGACCCAGCCGAAGGTGCCGTTGCGCAACCGGGACGATCTGTCCATGGCGTACACGCCCGGCGTGGCCCGGGTGGCCCTGGCCATCGCCAAGCACCCCGAGGACGCGCGCCGTCTCACCATCAAGCGGAACAGCGTCGCGGTGATCACCGACGGCTCGGCGGTGCTCGGGCTGGGCAACATCGGCCCGTACGCGGCGCTGCCGGTCATGGAGGGCAAGGCCGCACTGTTCAAGCGGTTCGCGGGCATCGATGCGTGGCCGATCTGCCTGGATACCCAGGACACCGACGAGATCGTCCGCACTGTCCAGGTGATCGCGCCGGGGTTCGGCGGCATCAACCTGGAGGACATCAGTGCGCCGCGCTGCTTCGAGGTGGAACGCAGGCTCCGCGACCTGCTCGATATCCCGGTCTTCCACGACGACCAGCACGGAACGGCGATCGTCGTGCTGGCCGCGCTGACCAACGCGCTGCGGGTCGTGGGGAAGAAGATCGGCGCCGTCCGGATCGCGATGGCCGGCGCGGGTGCCGCGGGAACCGCCGTGCTCAGGCTGCTGATCGCCTCGGGCGCCACCGATGTGGTGGTCTGCGACGACCAGGGCGCGGTGCACGCCGGCCGGACCGGCCTCGACGACAGCCTGCGCTGGATCGCCGAGCACACGAACCCCGAAGGGTACAGCGGCGACCTGCGGGGCTCGCTGCGCGGCCGGGACGTGTTCATCGGGGTGTCCGCGCCGGGCATCCTGAGCGGCGACGACATCGCCACCATGAACGACCAGGCCATCGTGTTCGCCCTGGCCAACCCCGACCCAGAGATCGATCCGGAGGCCGCGCTGGCGCACGCCGCCGTGGTCGCCACCGGTCGCAGCGACTACCCGAACCAGATCAACAATGTGCTCGCGTTCCCCGGGGTCTTCCGCGGGCTGCTGGACGCGCAGGGGAAGGCGGTGACCGACGAGATGCTCATCGCGGCCGCCCGGGCGCTGGCCGGGGTGGTCTCCGCCGGTGAACTGGGGCCGCACTACATCGTTCCCTCGGTGTTCAACCCGGACGTGTCCGCCGCGGTGGCGGCCGCAGTCCGCGACGCGGCCGGCGGCCGCCGCCGCCCGGCAGCCCAGAATTAGCCGGAATATTGGGCCAGAAAACAAAACCCCGGGCGGTGAGCTACTTCACACCCCGCTGCGTCGGCAACAATAGGCAGATGGAGGAGGACCTCGCGGGGCGGCTCCTGGTCGCCACGCCGTTGCTCGGCGATCCGAATTTTCGGCGCACAGTCATCCTGGTCGTGGAGGACGAGCCAGACGAGGGCACCCTCGGCGTGGTGCTGAACCGCCCGACCGAGGTTCCCGTCGGGCAGGTGCTGGAGTCCTGGACCGAGCTGGTGACCGGCCCATCCGTAGTGTTCAGGGGCGGTCCGGTGGCCCCGAACAGCGCGCTCGCGCTGGCTATCGTGCCGGGCGACGACGAGCCGGTCGGCTGGCGGGCGCTGGACGGGTCCACGCTGATGTCGCGGGTGGGGCTGGTGGATCTGGACGCGCCGCCCCAATTGCTCGCCGGGGGGATCGCCTCATTGCGGGTCTTCGCCGGGTACGCGGGCTGGAGTCCTGGCCAGCTCCAGGCGGAGATCGAGGAAGGGGCCTGGTACGTGCTATCCGGCGAGCCCGCGGACGCGTTCGCCGCCGAGCCGGAGCGGCTCTGGCCGGCTGTCCTGCGCCGTGCGGGCGGCAACTTTGCCATGGTCGCGACGTATCCGGACGATCCAGCGCTGAACTAGACGATCCAGCGCTGAACTAGCCGCGGCGAAGGTTCGGCTGCATGCCCGCCCGCCGCGTAGAATCGTCTCTCGTGAGCACCGAGGTCCTTCCCGAGCAAGGCACCCGCGAGGAGACGGTCGTCAGGCCGAGTCCTTCGGACGGCGACGGCGACCATGAGCGCTTCGCGCACTATGTCCAGAAGGACAAGATCGTCGATAGCGCGGTAACCGGTATTCCGGTGATCGCCCTGTGCGGCAAGAAGTGGGTACCCAGCCGGGATCCCAAGCGGTTCCCGGTCTGCCCGGACTGCAAGCGGATCTACGAGTCCCTGCCAGAAAACGCCGGCTGATCCTCAACGGTCAGTTTTCCGCCACTGCCGTCTCCGAGCGCAGCGGCTTCACCGGCTGGCCCGCGACGATGGTCGACTCGATCGCGCCGAGGTGGGTGACGTCCAGCCGGACCTGGTCCCCTGGCTGCAGCCAGGGATAGGCATCCGCGCCGTGTACCCGGGAGAGTTCCAGGATGCAGCCCGTCCCCACGGTCCCGCTGGAGATGATGTCGCCGGGGACCAGGGTCGTGCCACGGGAGGCGTAGGCGAGCAGTTCGCCGAACCGCCAGTAGATGTCGGCGAAACGGCCCGCTGAGTACGGCTTGCCGTTGACGGTGGCGGTCATCTCCAGGTTGTAGGCGTTGCCGGCCCGGAAGGGCTGGAGTTCGTCGGGGGTGACCAGGGCGGCGCTGAAACTGGTCGCGGTGTCTTTGCCCTTGGCTGGCCCCAGGAGGCCCTTCATCTCGTGCGCCTGCACGTCACGGGCGCTCCAGTCGCACATCACCATGTATCCGGCGATGTACTGCTCGGCCGTGGCTGGGTCGAGATCCGAGCCGGCCCGCCCGATGACGGCAGCGATCTCCAGTTCGTAGTCGAAGCAGCGGGAACCCGGGGCGATGGGCACGTCGTCGCGCGGACCCCGGACCGCGGCCGGGTTGGTGAAGTAGAACAGCGGGACCTCGTACCAGACCGGGTTGACATCGTGCCCGAGCGCCGTGGCGCTCATCCGGACGTGCTCCTCGAAGGCCATGAAGTCCCGGATGGACGGCGGGCGGGGGATAGGAGCCCGGAACCTCGCGGCGGACACGGGCACGACTTCGGCAGGCTTGTGCATAGCCTGCTCGCGGGCCTGCTCCAGGCGCTGGCCGTGGTCGCCAAGCAGGCCGGTGAGGGTGCCGGGGAAGGGCAGGCCACGGATCGTCCCGTCGTACAGCAGCCCGACGTGCTCCCGGGAGTCCTCCGGGGACAGGTAAGTGGACCAGCGCATGAGCGTTCTCCTAGCGTTGCGTGCCGGAAAGCTCGACACCAGCCTCGCGCATCCCGCCCAGCGCCTCCTCGGTCGTGGCAGGGGCCACGCCGGCAGTGAGGCCGAGCAGGACCCGGGTGTCGAAACCCTGCCGTGCTGCGTCGATGGCGGTGGCCCGCACACAGTAGTCCGTGGCGATGCCGACCACGTCAACGGACGTCACCCCGCGCTCGCGGAGCCAGTCGCCCAGCGATGCGCCCGCGTCGTCGACGCCTTCGAACGCGCTGTAGGCGGCCTCGTGTTCTCCCTTACCGAACACCGCATCGATCTGGCTGGTGTCCAGGTCCGGATGGAAGTCCGCCCCCGGCGTGCCGATGACGCAATGCGGTGGCCATGAGGTCGCGAAGTCGGGATGCGGCGAGAAGTGGCGGCCCGGGTCGCGGTGATAGTCGCGCGAGGCCACGACGTGGGCGTACCCGCCCGCGTCGCCCGGTGAATTCCCGGCCGCGAGGTGCTGGCTCACGCCACGGGCCACCGCTGCGCCGCCCGCCACGGCGAGGGAGCCGCCTTCGCAGAAGTCGTTCTGCACGTCGACGATGATGAGAGCGCGCACGGCCAGACGGTACCTCGGGTCATCTACCGGCGGGTAGATAATTCATGATCGCGTAACATCCGCGTCAGATCACGCCACGTCGGCGGGGGTTCCGCCGGTGATGCGAATGAGCTCCGTGAACGACGTCGGGACCACGGTGTGCGCGTGGCCCGCCGCCGCCCACACCACGTCGTAGGAGTCCAGCCAGCGATCGACCAGGGTACGCAGTGGCCGCGGATGGCCGAGCGGGGCGACCCCGCCGATCACCTGCCCGGCAGCGGCCCGGACGAATTCCGGGTCGGCCCGCTTCACCGCGCCGGGATGCATGCCAGCAGGCTACCGGCTGCGGCGCTGGCCCGGCTCCTGGCCGCTACCTGGAGCAAGGCCGCCCGGCCGCCCGGTCCCGCGCCGATGGCTCGTGGCACAGCGAGCCGGAGGCCCGGAACAGGAACTCACCATAGGTGCTGGGCGCGTGCGGGCTGCCCCACACGTAGCTGTCGGGATTGACGCGGAGCTGCATCAGCCTGCGCTGGGCATAGTTGCACTCGGCCACGACGCTGGCGACGCGGCGCGCGATCTGGCGGATGATGGGGGCCGTTCTACGTGCTTTGTGGTTGGTGTTCCGCATAAGGCAAGCCTGGCTCATCCGCGGGCTCATAACCAGTGGCAGCAATGCCATTGGTAGGAGACATCCTGCCACTCAGTGGGTGCATAATGGTTCCATGCTCCGTAACGTCGCAGTAGTCGTGCTCAACGGATTCGCCGCCTTCGAGTTGGGCGTGGTGTGCGAGGTCTTCGGGGTTGATCGCACCGACGATGGGCTGCCCGCCTACGACTTCGCCGTGGTGGCCGGCGAGCCAGGGCCGATGCGCTCGTCGGCCGGGTTCACCCTGCAGACCGCGTTCGGCCTGGACAGGCTCGCGGAGGCGGACCTGGTGGTGATGTCCGCGGTCTCGGACGAATGCCTCGTCGAGCGCTCCGAGATCGCCCCGTTCCCGCAGCCGTTGCTTGACGCACTGAGGACTACCGTCGCGCGCGGTGGCAGGGTGCTCAGCGTCTGCAGCGGCGCATTCGTGCTCGGCGCGGCGGGCCTCCTCGACGGGCGCCAGTGCACCACGCACTGGCGGCACGCGCGGGAACTCGCCCGGCGCCACCCGGCGGCGACCGTCAACCCCGCCGTGCTCTACGTTGACGAGGATCCAGTGATCACCAGTGCGGGCTCCGCCGCTGGCATCGACGCCTGCCTGCACCTGGTTCGCAAGGAACAGGGCACCCGGGTGGCCAACGGCATCGCCCGCCGGATGGTCGTGCCGCCGCACCGCGACGGCGGGCAGGCTCAGTACGTGGACCGCCCGCTGGCCCCGGTCTCCTGCGACACGCTGGCCGAGGTCTTCGGCTGGATGGAGCGCCATCTCGGCCAGCAGGTCACTGTCAGCCAGCTCGCCGCCCGGGCCCGCATGTCGCCGCGGACCTTCGCCCGGCGGTTCGTGCAGGAGACCGGGACCACGCCGCAGCGCTGGCTGACCGGCCAGCGGATCCTGCTCGCCCAGGAACTGCTCGAGGAGACTGACGAGACCGTCGATCTCATCGCGGAGCGCGCCGGCTTCGGCAACGCCACCGCGTTCCGGCATCATTTCCGCGCCTGGCGCGACACCACCCCGCACGCCTACCGGCGGGCTTTCCGCCCGCAGGCTGCCTCACTTGAAGACGGGTCACTCGAAGACGGTGGGGATGGCCGGGTAGCCGCGGGACAGCTGCAGGGCGTAGACGGGCAGTTCGGCGAGCGCGTCCCGGTGCCGGTCGCGAGCGGCGGTGAGTGGTTCCCGGCCGACGATCTCGCCGTTTCGCACTAGCGGTCGCAGTAGCGGCCGATCGGTAGGAGACGGGCTGGGCGGAACATCGCTGATCAGCTCGGTGAGTGCGGTGCCGGTGCCGTCGCGGTGCCGGACCGCCCACTTGCGCCCGCCGCGGCCCGGCTTGCCCACCGAACGCTTCGCCACCGGGCGCAGCATGCCGCCCGGGCCCGGCTCGACCGCCCTGGCCACGAGCTTGTAGACGAGCGCGGCGGTCGGCGCCCCCGAGCCGGTGACCAGAGCGGTGCCCACCCCGTACCCATCCACCGGCATGGCGGCCAGCGCCGCGATCGAGTACTCGTCCAGGTCACCGGTGAGCACAATCCTGGTCCTCCGCGCGCCCAGCTCGTCCAGCAGGTCGCGCACCTGCCGGGCCACCACAGGCAGGTCGCCGCTGTCGATGCGGACCGCGCCGAGGTCGGGGCCGGCCAGCTCGACTGCTGTGCGCACCGCCCTGGGCACGTCATACGTGTCCACAAGCAGGGTCGTGCCGGTGCCGAGCGCCGCGAGCTGGCTGGCGAACGCGTGCCGCTCGCTGTCGTGGACCAGGGTGAACGCGTGCGCGCTCGTCCCGCTGGTCGGGACGGCGTACTCGCGGCCGGCCCGCAGGTTCGACGTGGTGGCGAAGCCGGCGATGTAGGCGGCCCGGGCGCTCGCCACGGCAGCTAGCTCGTGGGTGCGGCGCGAGCCCATCTCGATCAGCGGCCGACCGTCCGCCGCGGTCACCATCCGCGACGCGGCGGAAGCGATCGCGCAATCATGATTCAGGATGGACAGGGTGACCGTCTCGAGCACTACGGCTTCGGCGAACGTCCCCTCTACCACCAGGATCGGCGACCCGGGGAAATAGCAGTCGCCTTCGGCGTAACCCCAGATGCTGCCGCCGAAGCGGTAGGACTCGAGGTAGCTCAGGGTGGCGTCGTCCACCATCCCGGCGTCATGCAGGAATCCGAGCTCGCCGGGGCCGAAGCGGAAGCGCTCAAGCGCGTCGAGAAGCCGGCCGGTGCCCGCGACCACGCCGTACCTCCGGCCGTGCGGCAGATGGCGCGCGAAGACCTCGAAGACCGCCCGCCGGTCCGCTGCGCCGCTCCGCAGTGCCGCGGACAGCATGGTCAGCTCGTAGTGATCGGTAAGCAACCCGGTTCCGGGGCCAGCCGCCTCAGGAGTGCGGAGGCCGCCCGGCGCCGGCTCCTGCCCGCCGGAGTCGTGTGTCACGAGTGGAAGACTACGGACCCGCTGTCCGCCGAGGATGACGTGGCCGGGGTTCCGGGCCGCCGCGTCGGCGGCAATTTTGACCCGGCCTGATGTACTGAGAGGTGTCGGCGCGTGCCGCCGCGCTGAGAGACTTGGGGGGACGACATACGAGGAGGTGACGACCGATGAGCGTGGCACCCGCCGAAGTAGAACGGCCGGAGATCAAGCAGGATGTGGCCCCTGACACGCCGTGGGTCACCATCGTGTGGAACGACCCGGTCAACCTGATGTCCTATGTGACCTACGTGTTCCAGACCGTGTTCGGGTATCCCAAACGCAAGGCCAACAAGCTCATGCTCGACGTACACCACAAGGGCCGGGCGGTGGTGTCCTCAGGGACCCGCGAGTCCATGGAGCGTGACGCGCAGGTGCTGCACGGGTACGGGCTCTGGGCCACGATAAGCCACGATACGTGAGCGGCACCGGCCCGGAGGGCAGCGCGGACTTCCCTCATCTCGGGGAGCCTGACGATTCGGTGAACGCCGCGGAGGCCGCCGGAGCGGTAGCCGGTTTCCGCGGCACCCGCCGGGGCGTGACCATCTGGTTCGCGCCGCCGCAGGCCGGGATCATCCGCAGCCTGGTCGGCCAGGTGGCCGAACTGCTCGGCAGCGGCGAGGAGGCCAGCTCTGAGGAGGCCAGCGGCGAGGAGGCCAGCTCCGAGGAGGCCAGGTCCGGTGACGGCCCGCTGGAGCTTTCCTGGGACAGCCCCGAGGAGTTCGCCGCGAACCTTGGCCTGAGCGAGTCGACGGCCCTGCCCGAGGACCCGGTGCTAGCCCGGCTGCTGCCCGACGCCTACACCGGCGACGCCGAGGCGGCCGGCGATTTCCGCCGGTACACCGAGCATGACCTGCGATCCGGCAAGGTAGCGGCGGCCCGCACCGTGCTTGCGACGCTCCCGGAGGGCGGCGGTCAGCTCCGGTTGTCGGCCGATGATGCGCAGTCCTGGCTGCGGGCTCTCAACGACGTCCGGCTCGCCCTCGGCGTGCGCCTTTCGGTCACCGAGGACTTCGAGGAACGCATGGCCCGGCTGGATCCGGATGACCCTCATTGGGCTTATTTCTGGGTTTATGACTGGCTGACCTACCTCCAGGAGACCTTGGTCCGCGCACTGTCGTGACCGCGCCCCCGGCTACCCTCAGACTCATGCTCACGCTTGATCCCGCGCTGCACGCGAAGATCGTGGCCCATGCCCGTGCCGACCACCCCGACGAGGCGTGCGGAGTGATCGCGGGCCCGGCGGGCAGTGATCGCCCGGAGCGGTTCATCCCGATGGTCAACGCGGAGCGCTCGCCGACCTTCTACCGGTTCGATTCCACCGAGCAGTTCCGGGTCTGGCGGGAGATGGACGAGCGCGGCGAGGAGCCGATCGTCATCTACCACTCGCACACCGCGACCGAGGCCCACCCCTCCCGCACGGATATCTCCTATGCCAGCGAGCCGGATGCGCACTATGTGCTGGTGTCCACGCGTGACCCGGAGCAGACGGAGTTCCGCTCGTTCCGGATCGCCGACGGGGTGGTGACCGAGGAGGAAGTCGCGGTCACCGGCGAGCCCGTGCTGGAATGATCCCGTAAGGTGCCCGGTTGTTCCAAAGACCGTCTCATCCTGGAGCGTTGTTCATGGCCATCGAGGTCCGTATTCCGACGATCCTGCGCACCTACACCGGCGGCGCCAAATCGGTCGAGGGCTCCGGCGGCACGCTCGCCGAACTCCTCGGCGACCTGAATTCCCGGCACGGTGGGCTGCGCGAGCGACTGGTGGACGATGGCGGCCTGCGCCGGTTCGTCAACGTCTACCTGAACGACGAGGACGTGCGGTTCCTCGGCGGCCTCGAAACGCCGGTCAGCGACGGCGACACGGTGACGGTGCTGCCGGCCGTGGCCGGTGGCGCGCGCTGACTATCGCGGACGTCTGATGCGCTACGACTCGCTGCTCGACTCGCTGGGCGGGACCCCGCTGGTGGGGCTGCCGCACTTGTCGCCTGGACCGGACGTGCGCCTGTGGGCCAAGCTCGAGGACCGGAACCCGACCGGCTCGGTCAAGGACCGTGCCGCCTTCTTCATGATCGAGCAGGCGGAGAAGGACGGCCTGCTGGCGCCGGGGACCACCATCCTCGAGCCGACGTCGGGGAACACCGGCATCTCCCTGGCCATGGTGGCCCACCTGCGTGGCTACGCGATGATCTGCGTCATGCCCGAGAACACCTCGGCCGAGCGCAGGCAGGTCCTGGAGATGTATGGCGCGCAGATCATCTCCTCGCCTGCCGCTGGAGGGTCCAATGAGGCGGTCAGAGTAGCCAGGCGGCTGGCCGCGGAGCACCCGGACTGGGTGATGCTGTATCAGTACGGCAACGAGGCGAATGCCCGGGCTCATTACGAGACCACGGGGCCGGAACTCCTGGCCGATCTGCCCGGTATCACCCACTTCGTGGCGGGCCTGGGCACCACGGGGACGCTCATGGGCACCGGCCGCTACCTGCGTGAGCGAGTGCCTGGCGTCTCGATCGTGGCCGCCGAGCCGCGGTACGGGGAGCTTGTCTATGGGCTACGCAACGTGGACGAGGGCTTCGTCCCTGAGTTGTACGACGAGTCCGTGCTGACCACGCGGTTCTCCGTGTCTTCGGCGGACGCCGTGCGGCGGACCAGGGAACTGCTGGATCTGGAGGGCATCTTCGCGGGCATCTCGTCCGGCGCCGCGCTGCACGCCGCACTGGGTATGGCCGCCAAGGCGCACGCTGCCGGTGAGCGGGCGGACATCGCGTTCGTGATCGCCGATGGCGGCTGGAAGTATCTGTCCACCGGCGCCTACTCCGGGACCCTGGAAGAGGCCGAGGCGCGGCTCGAAGGACAGCTGTGGGCCTAGCGGCGTCGTTTCGCGCCGGGGCGAGGACTGCGGCGTCGTTTCGCGCCGGGGCGAGCACTGCGGCGTCGTTTCGCGCCGGGGCCAGCACTGCGGCGTCGTTTCGCGCCGGGGTCAGCACTGCGGCGTCGTTTCGCGCCCGAGGCGGCACAGGGGTTCGCGGCACAGGGGTTCGCGGCACAGGGGTTCGCGGCACGGGGCGCTGCGGCCGATGACCGTGTTCGACCAGGCCACGGCGGTGCTGCCGGCCGGTGACGGCCGCTACGACATCAAGCCCGACGAGCGGTTCGCGATCGTGTCCGGCGACGGCTCGATGGTCGGCGCGGTGAATGGCGGTGTGCTGCTGGCGACAGTGCTCCGGGCGGTCCTCGATTCCTCACCCCACCCGCACCCCGTCGCGACAAGCGCGCACTTCCTCCGGGTGCCCCGGCCCGAGCCCGCCCAGGTGCAGGTGACCTGGCTGAAGCAGGGCAGGACCGCGGCGACCGCCCGGGCTTCCCTGATCCAGGATGGCGTTCCCGTGCTCGAGGCCACGGTCACCACGGGCACACTGGGGCCTGCCGAGGGTGACGGGGGACTGTCCTGGACCGGTGATCCGCCGCGGCTGCCGCCCATCGAGGAGTGCCTGGGGTTCACCAAGGTCGCGGAGTCCACCCGGTTCTCCGGCTTCGCCGGGCAGGTTGATCTCCGCCTGGACCCCGCGACGACCGGCTGGCTGCGGGGAAAGCCGGCCGGCACCCCGGAGATGCGCGGCTACTTCCAGCTGCGTGAGGACCGGGATGCGGACGCCTACCTGCTCGCCCTCGCGGTGGACGCGCTCCCGCCGGTGGTGTTCGGCCTTGGCGCGGTCGGCTGGTCGCCCACCGTGGAGCTCACCTGGTATATGCGCGCGGTGCCGGCGGCCGGGGTGCTCCGGGTGGCTGCGCGCTGCCGCCATGTGAGCGGTGGATGGTTCGACGAGGAGGCTGAGGTGTGGGACTCCGCGGGCCGACTCGTCGCCCAGAGCCGCCAGATCGCCCGCCTGAGCCGCGCCGCATAGCAGCCAGATCGCCCGCCTGGGCCGACGATAGCGCCGCCAGATCGCCCGCGCGGCGCGTGCCGCCGCCAGAATTGCTGCGGGCCGCGTAAGCTGGTCGATCGTGCGCTTGACCGTCATCGGCTGCTCGGGATCATTTCCAGGACCGGACAGCCCGGCGTCCTGCTATCTGATCGAGGCGGACGGCTTCCGGCTGCTGCTCGACCTCGGCAACGGGGCGCTCGGGGCCCTGCAACGGCACGCCGGGATGTACGACATCGACGCGGTCTGCCTGAGCCACTTGCACGCCGACCACTGTCTCGACCTGTGCTCTTACTGCGTGGCGCGTATCTACTCGCCAGACGGCGCCCAGCCGCGGATCCCCGTGTACGGGCCGGCCGGAACTCAGCAGCGGATGGACCAGGCCTTCGGGCTGCACGAGCATCGCGGCATGGCGGAGGCGTTCGACTTCGTCACGCTCACCCCGGGTCCCCGGCAGATAGGGCCGCTGCGGGTGACGCTCGCGACGATGAATCACCCGGTGGAAACGTTCGGCTTCCGGATCGAGCACTTGGGCCGGGTAATCGCCTATTCCGCCGATACGGGCCCGACGGAGGCCCTGGCCGAGCTGGCCCGCGGCGCGGATCTGCTGCTGTGCGAGGCGTCCTTTCTTGACGAGCCCGGATTGCCTGAGGACGTCCATCTCACCGGGCGGCAGGCCGGAGAGTATGCCGCCGCGGGTGGCGTCGGCCACCTGGTGCTCACCCACCTGGTGCCATGGAACGACCGTGAGCAGAGCCTGCGGGAAGCGGCGTCCGTCTACTCCGGCCCGCTGTCCCTCGCCGCATCGGGCCGTGTCATCGACCTCGGCTAGCTGCCGCACCAGTCTACCGGCCTGGCCGGTACGGGGGCGGCGTGAGTGCGTTCCGATGTGAGGCATGGCAACTAGGCTCAACCCATGCTCATGCAAGGATTCCCGCCGCCGGTCGATGCGCGAGTCACGCTCGCGAACTGGCAGGAGCCGCCGTTCAACCGGTGGTCGTTCTCGCATATGCGAGAACTCGTACCCACCCAGCGCATCTGCCGGGGTTCCGGACCGGTAGCGCCGCTGCTCCCCGACCCGCTGCCGCTGGGCGAGATCGTGCTGCACCGCGTCGATGGCGCCGAGGCGGTCGTGGACCAGGTGCTCGACGACACGTACACCGACGCCGTCGTCGTCGTGCACGGCGGGCGCGCGGTGCTCGAGCGTTATGCGGGGGAGACGGCCCCCGACACCCCGCACCTGCTCATGTCGATTTCCAAATCTGTGGTGAGCTGCGTTGCCGCCAACCTCGTCGAGCGCGGCATGCTTTCCCCCACCCACCTCGTCACAGACCACGTGCCGGAACTCGCGCACGGCGGCTACCAGGGAGCCCGCCTGCGCGACATCCTGGACATGCGCTCCGGGGTTCAGTTCAACGAGGACTACACCGATCCGGACGCCGAGGTGCGCGTCATCGAGGAGGCCATGGGCTGGCGCCCGGCGTCGTCTCGCAAGGTCCCCGCTTCGATGTACGCCTACCTGACGACGCTCGGCGGAGCCGGCCAGCACGGAGGAATCTTCGACTACCGTTCCTGCGAGACCGACGTCCTCGGGTGGGTCTGTGAGCGGGCGGCGAAGACCAGAATGGCCGACCTCGTCGGCGAACTTGTCTGGTCGCCGATGGGTGCCGAGCGTGACGCCGAGATCACCTGTGACGGCGTTGGCACCGCGATTCACGACGGGGGGATGTGCGCGACCGCGCGCGACCTCGCCCGTTTTGGCACGATGCTGCTGGCGGGCGGCGAGGTGGCGGGCCGCCGCGTCGTCCCCGCCGCGTGGCTGCGCGAGTCGTGGACGGTCTCTCCGGACATCCGGGACGCCTTTGCCCGGTCCGTGTCCGGGCCGTACCTTCCGGGCGGCTGGTACCGCAACAAGTTCTGGTTCCTGCCGCGGGAGCACGGCGACGTCCTGCTCTGCCTCGGCATCTATGGGCAGATGCTGTACGTCAACCCTGGTACCGGCACCGTGGCCGCCAAGCTGTCCTCGTGGCCTGACGCGCAGTCGCCGGCGATGCTGCACGACACGCTGCGCGCCTTTGACGCGGTCGGCGCGGCCCTCGCCGGGATAGCTGGCCATGACCCGAAGGGGCGGCAGGCCCCCCCAGGAGCGGTCGCGGGCCAGTCCGGTGGCCGAATCAGTCGGTCTGCCCACTGATGGAAAGCCAGAATCAAAGCTAATCTTGTTAAAAAATGATTTTCCTCCTGGTTGGAGAATGTATGAGCGAGCCGCCGCACACCGTCCCGGCCGCCGCTCACCGGCGCCTCAACGGGATCTCCGAGATCCGCGGGTTCTTCCGGACAAATACCACGCCGGTCTACTGTTTCGGGCCTACCGCCTTCAATCTGCTCGGTATCGACCGCTGGGTCCGCAATTTCACCTACGTCGCCTACTTTGACTCCTGGGACACTGGCCACCCGCGAGTGTTCACCCCCAGGCACAAGCCATACGTGCAATTTGAGAGCAGCGAGGAGATCAACAACTACCTGCTCCGCGATCCGGAGGTGCGGGCCTTCATCGCCTCCCGGGGCGGCCACCCGAAGGTGGCGATGCTGTTCTTCGACGAGGAGACCGAGCGGATCTGCGCGGAGCTGGGATACGAATTGATCCTGCCGTCCCACTCGCTGCGCCGGCGCTTGGACTCCAAGATCGTGACGACGCTGCTCGGCAACGAGGCCGGTGCACTGAGCGTGCCGAACGTGCTCGCGGAGGTCGACTCCTGGGGCACGTTGGCCCGGGTCGCCGTCGACGCGGGACTCGGCACCGACCTGGTCGTGCAGGCCCCTTATGGCGACTCAGGGAAGACCACCTTCTTCATCGCCTCAGAATCAGACTGGGCTGCCCACGCCGACGCCATCGTCGGCCAGCAAACGAAGGTGATGAAGCGGATCAACAACCGCGCCGTGGCGGTGGAGGCCGTGCTGACCAGGCATGGGACGGTCGTCGGGCCGTTCATGAACGACCTCACGGGCTACCCCGAGCTCACCCCGTACCAGGGCGGGTGGTGCGGCAATGACCTGTTCCCCGAGTCGCTATCTGATGAGCACCGGGCCAAGGCGGTCGAACTCATCCGGCGGCTCGGCGGCCGCCTCGGGCAGGAGGGTTACAAGGGCTTCTTCGAGGTCGACATCCTCGTCGACCTGGACACCGACGAGGTCTACCTCGGTGAGCTGAACCCCCGCATTTCCGGCGTGACGTCGATGAGCAACGTCACTGCGGGCGCGTACGCCGACATCCCGCTATTCCTCTTCCACCTGCTCGAGTACATGGATGTGGACTACGTCATCGACGTCGAGGAGATCAACGAGCGGTGGCGCGATCTGGCCGAGCGTGACGTCTGGGCGCAACTGGTCATGAAGGAGCCGAACGACAGCGTCGAGCGGATCCTGGCGGCCCCGCGCACCGGGACCTACCAGCTCAGTCCAGACGGGGACCTGACCTTTCTGCGGGGATCGCATGACTGGCACCAGCTGGCCGACGAGGACGAGTGCTTCTTCCTGCGCGTGTACGGTCCGGCTGACTACCGGTTCAAGGGCGCGGACCTCGGCATCCTCGTCACCAAAGGCCGCATGCAGACCGCCGCCGGCCTCACCGAGCGGTGCCGGCAGTACATCGACGGCATCCGTTCCCAGTACGTCACCGAGCCAATCGAGCAGCCTCCAGCCGTTGTGTCCCTGGCCTACGTGAAGTGAGCACGCGCTCGTTATTCTGCGCCGGCGGCCGCAGCCCGAGCGTTTCCCTGGTCCGCCCCGTTGTGCCGCACCGGCGGCGGCTTCATGCATTTCATGCACTATTTACATGTATTGACTGGACACCTCACGCCCGCCTGATCTAGTGGATTACGCGGGCGCGCCACCAGTCGGGCATGTGCGGCTGCCAAAAGCACCCGGAAGGTTGGCCGTGAGCCGCGAAAAACCTGTGCCCGTCGCCGAAGCAAACAGCCCCCCGGCTGGCGTTGTGGAATACGACCAACGCCTTCGCAGGGGCACCCTCAGAATAATGGACATCTCGGCCGCGACGATGGCCAACATCGGCCCGGCAATGAGCTTCTTCTTCGGCTTCGGGCTGATTGCCACCACGGCCGGCCTGGCTTCGCCGCTGACCATCGTGGCTGCGGCCGTGGCCATCGCCCTGCTCGGCAACACGCTGGCCCAGTTCTCCCGCGCCCAGCCTTCCACCGGCGGTTTCATCACCTTCATCGGCAAGACGTTCGGCGGTACGAGCGCGGTGGCGACCGCCCTGATGGTCGCGATCGGCTACATCGTCGCGATGGCCGCGGTCATCGCGGTCTCCGGCGGCTTCCTGTCCATTACCGTCCAGCGTTACCTTCACTGGAACATTCCGTGGGGCATCCTCACGCTGATCCTGACCGGGCTCGCCGTGTTCATGATGATCCAGGGCATCGGCGTGTCCACGAAGCTGGCCGGCTTCTTCTTCGGCTTCGAGATGCTGGTCCTTGTCGTCATCTCCGTCGTGGTGCTCATCAAGCATGCGGGGCACCTGTCGCTCGCGCCGCTCGAGCCCAGCCACATCACCAACGGAGTTAGCGGTCTGGCCGCCGGCTTCCCGCTCGCCATCTACCTGTTCATCGGCTGGGAGAACTCTGCCGCCCTGGCCGAAGAGACCGACAACCCGCGGCGCAACGTGCCGCGTGCCGTCTTCACCTCCATAGCGATCATGACCGTTAGCTATGTGGTCTTCGCGTACGCGACCGTGACCGGGTTCGGCTACAACGTCACCAAACTCGGCCAGTCCGCCATCCCGCTCATCACCGTCGCCGACTCCACCCTCGGTGCCCTCGCGTTCTTCGCCTACCTCGCTGGCCTTACCTCAACCCTCGGCGCGCTCATCGCGGGCACGAACTCCCAGGCCCGGCTGGTGTTCAACGCAGGCCGAGAGGGCCTGCTGCCGGGCTGGATCGGGCAGGTGCACCCCACCAGGCGAACCCCGGTGAACGCGATCTTCCTGTTCGTCTCCATCGCCTTGGCGATCATCGGTGTCTGGGCACTGCTGCACGTTGTTCACGGCAGCAGCGGCGCGCTGAACCCGATCGGCTTCTTCGACGAGTCCTCCACCATGGGAACGATCCTGATCCTGGTCGTATACCTGCTATCCAACCTGGCCCTGCCGTTCTACTACCGGAAGTACCGGCCAACGGAGTTCCACACGGTCAAGCACGCCGTGCTGCCCGCGCTCGGCGCCATAGCGATCATCGTGCCGCTGTACTACCTGGCCAAGCCGGGACAGCCGACCCCTTATGACTGGTTCCCCTACGCGGCCCTGATCGTCGTGGCCGTGGCCACTGGCTACGCTTTTGTCCTCAACCGGCGGGACAGCGGTCTCGCCGACCGGGTCGGGTCCCTCGTCGCCGACGAGTAGGGCAGCCGGCGGCGACGCCACCATCGCTGCGCCAGCCGATCAGGGCGCCTAGGATTCTTCAGCATGCGGGTACTCGTGACCGGAGGCGCCGGTTTCATCGGCTCACATCTCACTGACGCGTTTCTCGCCCGGGGCGACGAGGTAACGGTGCTCGATGACCTGTCCTCAGGCCGGGCTGGGCGCCTCGACGACCACGCGGCGCTGCGCAAGCTGAGCATCGCGGATGCGGGGCCGCTCACCGCTATCATCGGCCAGTTCCGGCCAGAACTGATCTGCCACCTGGCCGCGCAGATCGATGTCCGAGCCTCGGTGGCCGCGCCTGCCGTGGATGCGCAGGTCAATGTCGTCGGGACGGTCAACGTCCTGGAGGCGGCCCGGGTCGCCGGGGCGCGCGTGCTATTCGCGTCTTCCGGGGGGGCGCTGTACGGCCGGGACGCTCCCATACCGTCCCGGGAGGAGGTACTGGCGCTGCCTGAATCTCCGTACGGAATCGGCAAGTACTGCGCCGAGCAGTACATAGATCTCTACAACCGCCTGCACGGCACCCGCCACTCCGTCCTCCGGCTCGCCAATGTGTATGGCCCGCGCCAGGATCCCACCGGCGACGCGGGCGTGATCCCTATTTTCTGCGGGTGCGTGCTGGCCGGCCAGGAGCCCACGATTTACGGTGACGGCGCGCAGACCCGCGATCTTGTCTACGTCGCGGACGTGGTCAGCGCCTTCCTTGCCGCGGCCGACAGCGGCAGGCCCGGTACCTGGAATACCGGAACCGGTACCGAGGTCAGCGTCCTTGATCTGATCAGCATCATCGCCGGCATCGCGGGGCGCCCGGTGACGCCGCGGTTCGCCCCGGCCCGGGTAGGCGACCTGAAGCGCAGTTCGCTGGCGGTGGACCGGGTGGCACGCGATCTGGGCTGGCGAGCGGAGACCGCGCTCGCCGACGGCATGACCAAGGTCTACCACTGGATCGA
>OCZU010000350.1_pt1 | contig 32503 bp, 25 predicted proteins | sample 1539001 | NCBI WGS metagenome assembly OCZU01 (sample SAMEA3539306, study PRJEB22396) | soil metagenome | biome: tundra; feature: field; material: soil | place: USA | collected 2010-05 | depth 0.15 m | reverse complement strand
GGCCCGAGGCCATCCACAAAGTGTTGTTCCCGCCGACGGGCACGATCCACTGCTCGGCTCTGAATCAGAAAGGTGAAATTTCCGGCTGCACCACCACCAGCGGATTAGCCTACAAGCTCCCGGGCCGCGTGGGCGATTCCCCCATCATCGGCGCCGGCTGCTACACCGATCAGGATGTAGGTTCGGCCGGAGCGACGGGCAGCGGCGAAGAAAATATCAAGGTAGCGGGAGCGCACAGCATCGTCGAAAACATGCGCCACGGCATGTCGCCGCAGGAGGCCGGTATGGACGCGCTGAAGCGCATCGTGCGCAACTACAACGGCGACCTGAACAAGCTGCGTTTCGTCGACATGACCTACTACATCCTGCGCAAAGACGGCGCTTACGCCGGAGTCTCGCTGTGGGAGGGTTACGAAGGCGGCAAACCGCACAAGATCGCCGTCCATGACGGCAACCGCCGCTCGGAGGTGACAGTTCCGCTGCTCAAGGGATGGTCGCAGGATTTCCCGCCGCAGCCCAAGCTGCCGCCCGAAGTACTGAAGGAGGCCAAATAGAGAACATCGCTACGCAAACCTCACCTTCACATCCGGGCCCTTTTCCAGGTGAATGCTCTCGATGAACCGTACTTTGCCGGTAAGCTGGGTAAGAATCACTGAAGAAGTACGCGTGCCTTCGCCGAAGAAGCGGACGCCTTTCAGTAACGCGCCGTCGGTGACGCCCGTAGCGGCGAAGATCAGTTGTTTGCCAGGGGCAAGATCTTCGGCTTCGTAGATTTTGTTCTTGTCTTTGATGCCCATGCGGGCGAGCCGCTCTTCCTGGTCGGGCTTCACGACCAGGCGGCCAAGCATATAGCCGTTGAGGCAGCGAATGGCGGCGGCGGTGATCACTCCTTCCGGCGCTCCGCCCGAGCCCATGACCGCATGCACGCCGGTCCCGATCACGGCGGCGGCGATGCCGGCCGAGAGGTCGCCGTCGCCGATCAGGCGGATGCGGGCGCCAGCGGCGCGAATATCGGCAATCAGCTTCTCGTGGCGAGGTCGATCAAGCACGATCACGACCAGATCGTCCACGTCGCGCTCCATTCTCTTCGCAATGTTCTTGAGATTGTCGGCAACGGGCGCATCGAGTTCAACGGCATTCTTGCAGGAAGGTCCGACGACGATTTTTTCCATATAGCAATCGGGAGCGTTCAGCAAGCCTCCGCGTTCAGAAGCGGCGAGGACAGTGATCGATCCGGGTGCACCGGTGGCGCAGAGGTTGGTGCCTTCGAGCGGATCGACAGCAATGTCGACCTCGGGAACTTCGCGGCCATCAGGAAATTCGGCGCCAACCTTTTCGCCGATGTAGAGCATGGGTGCTTCGTCGCGCTCGCCTTCGCCGATCACGATGGTGCCTCGCATGGGAATGGAGTCCATGGTTTGCCGCATCGCCTCAGTAGCCACCTGGTCAGAGAGCTTGCGCTCGCCCTGGCCCATGGTGCGGGCCGAAGCGATCGCCGCCACTTCGACCACGCGCAGAAATCGCGACGCCAGATCGCTTTCAATGTTCTCCCCGAAACTGCGAGCCTTGCCTTCTGGACGGGTTGGCGTTGCCATAAGAGCCTCCGAGCACGCGACTGCATCGGCCATTAGCGACCGGCCTGAGAATATATCCCAATCGCGGGGAGATTGAAAGAAATGGCCGAAGCCATGAGAATAACCGATATTGGGACTGCGTCTGCGTCTCCCTGTGTTATTCTCACGAACCAGTTTTGGAAGACAACTTATGCCGGAATCCCGCCCGCTGACCTTTCTTTGCATCACGACCTACGAGAAGGGACAGGAATTCATGCGGGAGTGCAGGCGCCAAGGCTGCCGCGTACTGCTGCTTACGGCGGAGAAGCTGCGTGATGCCGACTGGCCGCGCGAGAGCCTGGACGACACATTTTACCTCCCCGCCGAAATTCCCCTCGCTGACATTGTGCAGGCCGTGACCCATCTGGCGCGCACGCATAAGTTTGACCGTATCGTCGCACTCGATGAATACGACATGGAAACGGCAGCGACGCTTCGCGAACACCTGCGCGTGCCAGGGATGGGCCTGACCACGATGCGCTATTTTCGGGACAAGCTGGCCATGCGCATGAAGGCTCTCGATCGCCACGTGCGCGTGCCTGATTTCGTCCCCGTCCTCAACCACGGCGACATTCGCTACTACCTGGAACACGTTCCCGGCCCATGGGTACTGAAGCCGAGGCAGGAGGCATCGGCGATCGGCATCAAGAAGATTCACGCTGCCGCAGAGTTGTGGCCGGTTCTGGAACAACTGGGGGACAAGCAGTCCTCGTTTCTGCTGGAAAGGTTTGTTCCGGGCGAGGTCTACCACGTGGACTCGGTGGTCTCGGAGAACCAGGTAGTCTTCGCCAGCGTGAGCCAGTACGGCAAGCCGCCGATGAATGTGGCGCAAGGTGGCGGAATTTTCACAACCTGCGTTATACCGCGCGGCAGCGACACGGATATGGGGTTACGGCAGATTAATCGGGACCTAACTGCTGCGCTGGGACTGGTGCGGGGAGTGGCGCACACCGAATTCATCCAGGCACACACCGACGGGCACTTCTATTTTCTGGAGTGCGCCGCGCGCGTGGGAGGCGCCTACATCAACGAGATGGTTGAGGCCGCGACTGGGATTGATCTGTGGCGGGAGTGGGCCCGCATCGAGATCTCTGGAGGAGATGGAAGTTACCAGCTTCCTCCGGTGCGCGAGGAGTACGCCGGGGTTATTCTTTCACTGGCCCGGCAGGAGAATCCCGATACTTCGGGATACAACGATCCGGAAGTTTTCTTGCGGATCAAGAAGCATCACCACGCCGGACTGGTACTGCGGTCGGCTGATCCGCGGCGTGTGCAGTCCTTGCTCGACAATTACGCCCAGCGGTTCGCCCAAGAGTTTCTCGCAGTCGAGCCTCCGCGCGACAAGCCAACTTCGTAAGAATCGGACGGTTACTGCATAGCTCCAGCCGAAGGCATGGTACCCTTTTCGGCCCACTGGCGAACTTCTTTGAAACCCCGCTCAATCTCTTCGGGAGTGATGTTGCAGTGGCCGTCGTGCTTCACATATTGCACAACGAAGAAGTCGCCGGCCCCGGCGGTACGCGCCAGCAACGAATAGTTGCTCGGTACGGAGGGAGGAACGAGAGGATCGTAAGTGGTGTGAATGGCCAGCACCGGACGCGTGAGATGGCCGGTGGGCGAGTAGTAGCGCTGAAGGTAGGCGAGCGCTCCGGCATCGGCGGCATAGCGTTTTACTCCATCGTTCAACGCGTTGTCGGTGGGTGTTCCCGTATAGATTGTGCTCCGATTATCGAAGGGATTGCCGCCGGCGCGCCGCTCGATGTCTTTGAGCACCCAGGTCAGGAAGAGCAGGTCGCCGACCAGATCCTTGTTATTGTGGAGTCCTCCGATCCGCCGAAGCGCGCTGGCTGCCTCCGGCTTGGAGTCCAGAAGAGCCGTCACTTTCTTCTCCAACTCCTCCGACATTTCATAATCGACGGGAACCTTCGCAGGGTCGGGAAGCACACTGGGAAAGTAGTAGTCGAAGAGGACACGCAGGTCGAAGCCGCGGGTGAAGAGTGAAGGTGTATCCTCGGCGGCACCGCACAAGTCCAGACCGCCGGCGTACGCCTCAGGCGATCGCTCGATAGTCATTACCGTGAGCAAGCCGCCCATCGACGCGCCCGCGACATAGGTTTCTTGCGGCTTATCGTATTTCTCAATGAAGTAGCGGCGAAGCGACTCGGTCTCAGGGATGGCTTGTTCGACGGCCCATCCACCTTGCGAATAGCCCGACTGAATGACAGCGTATCCGGCTTTGGCGAGGACCGCGAGTCTAGGATCGAGCGGCTTCTTTTCATCGAAGACCACGCCGTGATTTTCCGCGGAGTAGCCGTGATAGTAGATGACCAGGCCCCGGTTCCAGTTATAGGGGACCTCAATTCGGAATGCCGCACCATCGAGTTTCCCAAATTCGGTTTTGGCTTGGGCGGCACAAACCACCGACAAAAGAGTCAGAACCAGACACAGCCTTTTCATGTCGCCTCTGGATTTCACTTCGTCTACCGCAGCTAAAACGCGTCAATCCCGGTCACGCTCTGGCCGATGATCAGCGAATGCACGTCGTGGGTGCCTTCATACGTCTTCACCGACTCCAGGTTCATCATGTGGCGCATGATGGGGTAGTCATCGGCGACGCCGTTGGCCCCGAGGATGTCGCGCGCGAGGCGGGCGCACTCAAGGGCCATCCACACGTTGTTGCGCTTGGCCATCGAGATGTGCTGGTGCTCCACCTTGCCCGAGTCTTTCAGGCGGCCGACTTGCAGCACGAGGAGTTGTGCTTTGGTGATCTCGCTGATCATCCAGGTGAGCTTGTCTTGCACGAGCTGGTGCGAGGCGATGGGCTGGTCGCGCCACTGCTTGCGCAGGATGGCGTATTGCAGAGCGCAGTCGTAGCAGGACATGGCCGCCCCGATCGCTCCCCATGCGATGCCGTAGCGGGCTTGATTCAAGCACATCAAGGGCGATTTCAAACCGTCGCTTTTCGGCAGCAGGTTCGACTCGGGGATGTGAACGTCCTGCAGCGATAACCCAGAAGTGACCGAAGCGCGCAGTGACCACTTGCCGTGAATGTCGTCGGCCTTGAAGCCGGGGCGGTTGGTTTCGACCAGGAAGCCGCGAATCTTGTCGTTTTCGTTTTCCACCTTGGCCCAGATGACGGCGACGTCGGCGATGCTGCCGGAGGTGATCCACATCTTCTCGCCGTTGAGGATGTACTCGTTGCCCACTTTGCGGGCGCGCGTGCGCATGCCGCCGGGATTCGAACCGAAACCGGGTTCCGTTAGGCCGAAACATCCCAGTTTTTCGCCCCGCTGCATGGCGGGCAGCCAGGTCTGTTTCTGCTCCTCGCTGCCAAAAGCATAAATAGGAAACATCACTAGGCCCGACTGTACGCTGACGAAGCTGCGCACGCCGGAATCTCCACGTTCGAGTTCCTGAGTCATCAGTCCGTATTCGACGTTGCCCATGCCAGCGCAGCCGTAGCCTTTTAACGACGCGCCGAAGAAGCCGAGATCGGCCATGGGCTTCACCAGTTCGCGGGGGAAGCGGCCGGCGCGGTTGCACTCTTCGATGATGGGGATGAGGTTATCCTCGATGAACTTGCGCGTGGTGTCGCGGACCAGACGCTCTTCTTCGGTGAGCAGCGAATCAAACTGGATGAAATCGACACCGCGAAATCTGATGGCGGGCATGATGAATCTCCGTGGAGGGCAAACATATGACGGTAGCAGGGGTGGGGGAACGGGGTCAACGCCAGCCCGCCCCCAGGTAGTGTCCTAACACTGCGTTGATCGCCTCCTCGTGGGTATATTTGCAAGACAACCTCCCCCGATGGGCGGTCTCCTTGGACGATTGGGCTCACTCGACACACTGCCAAGCCCTTATGGAACCCGAGCACCCTCCCTCAAGTCCATTTAATTAACTTACATTCACGCGAGTCACGGGTACATGGCGCCCGGCGTAGCACTAACGTCATCCGCCAGTAATCCGCGGATGCGTGAGCATTCCCGCAGATCGCTTCCGCTGCGCCGACTTCCCAGTACTAATCTCCTGACGGCGGGACCCGACTGCTTCCGGATTGTTGACAAGCATCCAGAATCGCCGCATCCGCTGCAACATGCTGCGCGGGCCAGCCGCTGCGTCTCGCACCTGTGCTACTGCCCTTGGTTCATCGTCGCTTGATACATCGCCTCCAGCAGGTCTTGGGAGTGGCCGTCGTAGTCGGCATCGAGCGACCACATGAAAGTACCGCCCAGCCCAAGCATCCAATCGGAGTATGAGACCCGGAGATAGGTAGAAACGGGATCATCGTAGGTAATGTAGCCCTTCATCCCATCGGCTCTCAGCATGTACGGAACAAGTGCAATCGGGTCATAGAACGTCTCCCACCCATCTTGGTTGATACGATCCTTCATGAATGGTGCGTAATTTTCCGTTAAAACGGAGTTATCGCAATTTCCGTCCGCCGTATGCAACGAGTTCGGACACCCTCCGAATAACCGGTCGACGTTCTTGTAGAAATAGCCGTAAAAGGGGGTTCCCATGTTCAGTTGGAGGGGCGGGACATCTTTGAGAAATATCTCGGCGGCATCCTGGGCGCTGCCTCCTGGTTGACACTCCCAAGGTTCGGGATCGTTCGGATCCCAAAAGATCGGCGAATTGAGCTGGCCGTCATTGGTCCAGGGTCCGGCGCAGTCGTACATCATGATATTGAAATAGTCGATCGATTTTTGCAGTTGAGCGAGATCGTAACCGTATCCGCCCCAGGGCGCCGCGTCGATGGACAGAACGTAGTCGGAGTTCGTGTCGCGGAGTCCCGCCATGAGTTCTACAAGGAAGTCACGATCCTGCGTGGTCTCCGGATACTCCCAGTCGATATCGAAGCCATCGTAGTCATGTTTTGCAGCGAAGGCTGTGAGCTTCTCGATCAGGGTTAGAAGGGTGCCATTGGTCTCAACCCCGGAAAAGTCGCCGCCGATGAGCAGAAGAACCTTAACACCTTTCGCATGTGCCGACTTGATCAGCTCGGGCTCGAGGAAACCGTCGGGAACGGACAATGAACCATCCGCGTTAAAAGATACGCCATCATGGTTTATGTGCGTCAACTTGTTAAAAGGAATCTGCGCAGCGCTGTAAGGAGGGGTCTGGGTTCTGCTCCAATAACCGTAGTCGCCGACCAACCGTTTGGGGAGCGGCTGCGCGGCAGTGGAGTCCTGCGCGTAGGTGGGTTGAGAGAGAATCGCGCCGGCGAGAACAGCGAGCAGCAGCAGGCGAACCGGGAAATGCGAAAGGAATCTCATGGATTTGTCCTCTGGGAGAAAGTCTCTTGGGGCACGGCCGGATTGAACCCGCTTGCGTCGCACCAAAGCCGCGAGTTTGAGCATTTTACTATCGATTCAGAGCGGGCGGCATCTTATATTTATCGGCCACAAACGACCCCAAGTCATACCCAGTCAATCCTTGAAAGCAATGACGGACACCGAGAAGGGCAAGAGGCGGACTTTCACGTCTGCAACATTTTGCATCATTGTGTCTGGTGACGCCCCTCCGATGGTCTGGATTGCAGCCCCCAAACATTCTTTCGGAAGCTCGACCGTGACCTCACGATTTCGCTGGTTAATCAGCAGCAACTTTCGGTGGCCATCTCGGGTAAAAGCCTGTGCCTCAATGGAGTCGGACTCCGCCAGGGAACCATTACTTCGTACTTCGGTGTCAGAAAGCTCGTCTCCTGGACCAAAATTGTTCTTCAGCACCTCCATAACGGTAAAGCGTGCATTGGGTTTGCCATTCGTCCAATCGACCATGCTGACACTCGGAAACTGCGAGGGATACCCGACCAGTTGCGATTCGCCCACGGTGTCGACGCCAAGTTTTGCCAGCTCGGCGTAAAGGTAAGCGTACAGGGCTCCACTCAGATTCCAGTAGGCAGGGGGGATTGGTTTCTCTATGTGATTGGGCTCGCCTTGAACCATGTCACCCGAGAGGATTGAGCCGGCTTCGTTGACCATGACCTTGGTTGACGGCGATAGCCGATCTCGAATCTGGAGGATGTAGCGCGTCACCGCGAGAAACTCGCTTGCCTGGTTAAAAAAGGTGTATTGCCAGTCCTCCAACGTTTGATCTCCCGATGGCGTGGCATACACATGGAAGGAAATGTAGTCCAACGGTACGCCCGGCTTGTGGTTCTTTGGGTCCAGAAAGTATGCGAAGGTCCGCGGCGCCTCGGACGGAGAGGACAGAGCAAGAGCAACAAATTTCATCCCAGGCGCGACCTTGAGCACCGCCTGCGTTATGGCATCATAACGTTCTACGTAATGCTGGGGCGTGGTGTCGTGTTCGCCATCGACCTCGTTGAAGACCTCCCAGTAGCGGATGTCGTAGTGATGGCCGGAGGCGTGGAATTTCCCCAATTCGTCTGTGAAGCCACCCTGCGTGTACCAGCCCACCAGCCGTGCATAGTAGTCGGCAACCGCCCCGACGTCGTGGAGCTCCGTGCCTTGCGAATAGTCCCAGAAAACCTGATTAGGATCGTCCGGATACAAGACCGGCTGAGGTGTCGCGAACATCCACTCGGGGATAGTACTGAAGCTGAAGACGCTGCTGTGACCTTCCGACGCGTGCAAGAAGTCCTCGACAAGAGGGTCGATGTATTGGAAGTCCCAAAAGGTCTGGTTGGCGTCAGGAGCGCGCAACTCTGCAACCGCCAACTTCGGATATGGATACCAGAAAGCATAACGAACATAGTCAGCGCCCAGCTTGTGGAGCGCCTCGAGGGAGGCATCGTGAATGGGGGATCCACGGCGCAGCATCGGATTGACAACTGCTTGCAGGGTGGGAACGGTGCGGTTGGGTGTTTTCTTCTCCCACTTCACAACCACCGAGGGTGCGCCCTGCGCAAGCAGGACGCCGCTTGCGATCACTGCGAACAGCGCGGGCATCAGAACGATTGGGTAGTTTCCTGTTTTCTTATGCATTTAGCCGAGGTTGCATGTTAATGAGCACTCGCTTTTACGTAAGAGACAGCTCGAGCTTGGTGACGGAAGCGGGCGAGATTTGGAGAGTGAGCACCCTTCCCGTCGATTGCAAGTCCTTTACCTGCGGAGTCACTACGTTTCGCTGATCGAAGCTGTTGTGGGCGTGAAGATCGGAATTGGTTAGCACGGTTGTCGTTCCTGACTTTATGGAGGCGCCTCGAACTGTGATTTCCGTCTCTCGGATTTCATTCACGCTCGGGTTCACCACGGTGAGTACCAAATCCTTGCCGTGAACAGATGCGGAACCCTGTAATCCCCAGAACGGCGTTGGCTTGTCGTCGCGTGAATATTGAACGTTAGGGGCCGATATGATGGTGCGCACGGCCTGACCTCCCTGGTGTGCACAGTATATTCCGAAAACATGGCCCACCGGCGTTACGCAGAACTTATCTTCATGAGCAAGGTAAAGGCTGTTCAGACAATTAATCAGCTGCGCGGGACTTGCCAGAGTGACTTTTTCCGGATGCCGGTTAAAGATATCAAGGGTCATTGCGCTGAACACTGCGTCCCTGAGCGTGGGGACCTGCTCGAGGAAATTATCCACCGTGAGTTGACTGCCGGGACGATACCACGGACCCCATTCATCGACCACGAGTTTTACCTGATGTCCAGAATCAAACTCGCCCATGGCTTGCCAGTGACCCTCGATGAGAGATTCCAGCCGGCCGCCTTCGTGTAATACTTCGTACCAGTCCTGGACATCAAACCTAAGCGCCTCGCCCTTGCCCGCATCCCAGTCCTGGGTGTGCCCCCGGCTCAGGTTCCAGGAATAGTAGTGGAGCGCCCAGCCGAAGATTGAGCCGAACAGATCTTTGTCCTTTCGAGCAATCTCCTCGAAGAATCCCCGTGTCCATTGCCAGTTATCCTCGTTCGGGCCCGAGGCAATCAATGACAACGGCTGCTCGTACGCCGGGAGCCAACTGGTGTATCTGCGAAACTCGACGGCATATTCGTCGGCAGTAAAATTGCCGCCGCATCCCCAGGATTCATTTCCCACGCCCCAGTAGCGGACATTATAGGGCTCGGCGGAGCCGGAAGCGGCCCGTTCGTCCGCTAACGTGGTGCTGCCCGCCGGGGAATTGCAATATTCCACCCAGCGATAGAATGCCTCAGCCGGCAAGCTGCGAACATTGGCCGCCAGATAAGGCTGGCAGCCGATCAACTTGCAGAAACGCATGAACTCATCCGTGCCGAACCGGTTGGACTCATAGCGGTGATTCGCGGGTTCCGAGCTGGGCTCGGCCTCAATCCAAAAATTCGTTCTTCGCGGACGTTTATCCGCCGGGCCGACTCCATCGCGCCAGTCGTAACTATCCGCAAAGCAGCCGCCCGGATAGCGAACCACGGGAGCTTTGATTTTGCGCATTTCATCGATCAGATCTTTGCGAATGCCGCCGATATTCCGGACCTTCGAATTCTCCCCAACCCAAACGCCGTCATAGATCACGCCACCAATGTGCTCAACAAAGTGTCCATAGACATTCGGAGAGATCGTGCCCAGAACCTCGTCAGGCAAAACCTCAATACGAGAGTCGGGTGTGCTCGCTACGACGGCGCTCGCCAACCTCGCGGGTCTGGCAAGCAAGAGTGCCGCTGCACCTAATGCGCTGTTGCGCACGAATTCCCGGCGCCTGATCATGATAGTGCCTGGATCGGGCGAGATGAGTGCCGCTGATAGGAAAAGTTTCGCATCTGCCTCTGGCGTTCTTGGAGTAGGTAATTAGTTTGTGAAACGTTTGAAATGCGGGAAGAGTATAACCCAGGGCAAGCTTTTGTCTTCGGCTTCGGAAGCGATCGCACGCGGGACCTTGAAAACTTTCCAAACTCTCTGCCAATACGTCTATACTCCGTTCGTCATGCAGATGCCCTTTTAATCATGCATCACGTTCCAAGCCCCCTAAGGCAAAGACGGCTCTCTCTGGCGGCAATCAGTCTGCAGTGCGCTGTGTTTCTTTTCGGCGGCGTTGCATTTGCTGAGCAATCCGGGCAGACCCTGGAACTTTCACGGCCCATTCGATCATGGGAGTTTGTTTCGGCTGTGGGCACGCGTGCCGGGGTGTTCGGGAACGAACATGGAACCCTGGAAGCGTGGGTCTACCCGTTGAAAATTCTGCGTGATTTTCATTTGCGGTTCCATGTCGATGGCGCCACGATTCCCGCGGAAGCTCTGGCTCGAACTTTGATAGTTCATCCAGAGTCGAGCACCATCGTCTACAGCGGCGACGTTTTTTCTGTCCGCGAAACGTTGTTCGTACCGGTGCATGAATCTGGCGCCATTATCGCTCTTGAAGTTGATACCGCCGAGCCTCTGGAAATCGAGGCCATTTTTGATCGTGATTTTCAGCTGGAATGGCCCGCAGCTCTTGCCGGAGTTGGTGATGAGTGGGATCCGACCCTGCGCGCCTTCCGCTTCGGAGAACAGTCGGGAAAGTTTGAGGCCCTGGTCGGTTCTCCCACAGCGGTCAAAACTTCCGAAGAATACTCCACCAATTATTTCTCCTCTCAGCAGGATTCGATTCTTTTGGGTCCGACAAGAAAAGGGAGCGAGACGAAGCTCATCATCATCGCGGCAGGGTTCGAAGGACCGGCATCGCTGGCGAGGCTCTACGATCACTTGGCAAAAGACTATTCGGAGTTGTTGCGGAGTTCCGCCGCGTATTACCGCGACTATTTGGATGGCACCGTTAACCTGAAGCTTCCCGACGCACAACTCGAAACCGCGTATGACTGGGCGAAAGTCAGCATGCTGCAAGGCGTCGTGCAAAACCCTTTTTTGGGGGAAGGTCTGGTTGCCGGGTTCAACAACTCAGGCGACGACTATCGTCCTGGTTTCGCCTGGTTCTTTGGTCGAGATGCGGAGTGGACTTCTTTGGCGCTGGATGCGGAGGGCGACTTCCCATCGGTCCGTAACGCTTTGGAATTTCTAAGCAAGTACCAGCGGCCGGACGGCAAGATCCCTCATGAAATCGCTCAAAGTGCCAGCTTTACGGATTGGTTCAAGAGTACCCCGTACGCGTATGCCTCCGCGGACGCTACCCCGCTGTTCATTATTGCTGTGAACGATTATGTGACGCACAGCGGAGATATTGGATTCGCTCAGCAGAAATGGGACAACCTCTGGAGAGCTTACGAGTTCCTCCGATCCACATACGATGCGCAGGGACTGGCACAGAACTCCGGCGTGGGTACCGGCTGGATCGAAGGCGGACCACTCTATCCCGTGCGGACTGAGCTTTACCAGGCATCGCTGGGCCTCGAAGCTACCCGCGCAGTTTCTCAGCTCGCTCATCTCCTGGGTAAAGAAGATCTTGCCAAAGAGCTGGATCAGACGTTCGAACGAGAGAAGCCGCTTTTGGACAAGACGTTCTGGTCCGCTGAAAAACAAATCTACGCTTACGCCCTCGATACAAATGGCAACCGCGTTGACGTTGCCAGCGTTTTGGCCACGGTTCCGATGTGGTTTAAGCAGTTTAACGGAGATCACGCTCGAAGCATGATCGAGGAGCTCGCCCGCCCCGATCATCAGACCGACTGGGGCATGCGGATTCTCTCTTCGCTGGACCCGAAATACAATCCAGGCGGATATCACTACGGAACCGTATGGCCGCTATTCACCGGTTGGGCGTCCGTCGGGGAGTATCGGTACCATCGCCCGTTTCCCGGCTACTCGAACTTGCGGGCCAACGCTTTACTCACTTTGAATGGGTCGCTAGGCCACGTCGCTGAAGTTCTTTCCGGCAATTACTTTCAGACGCTAGCGACAGGATCTCCTCATCAGATTTGGTCCGCGGCTATGGTGGTCAATCCTCTGCTGAGAGGATTGCTTGGCTTGCATGTGGACGCTACCAGTTGTCGGTTGGATTTCGCTCCTCACATTCCAGCGGACTGGAGGTCGTTCTCCGTGAACAATGTGCGCCTAGGCGCAGTGGCGTTGAATTTAAATTACCAGCGGACGCCCGACGGTATTCGATTAGAAGTGCAATCTACGGGCACAGGGCGCTGTTCTCTGCAGTTCTCGCCAGCATTGAGTTTGCGCGCCAAGATTACGGGAGTTCGGCGCAATGAACGCGCGTTGCCATTTCAAATTGAAGCGAATTCATCGGATCAGCATGTAACCGTGAATGTCCCGATCATTGGCGACGGAAATACCATCGAAATCCAGATGAAGAACAACTTCGAGCTCAGCGAGGCATCGACTCTTCCGGCGTTGGGCAGCACTAGCCATGGGTTGCGAGTGCTTTCCGAATCGTGGTCGCCGAAACGGGACACGCTAACCCTGCTACTCTCGGGTGCGGCAGGAGAAAGTTACGAACTCTTCGCATGGAACCCGGACCAGATTTCTTCCATCGAAGGGGCTGAGCTTGAGAAGAAAGCCGGGGCGGAAGCAAAAGTCCGCGTACAACTTCCGGCGAGCGCGCTCGGAATCAATCCGCAGGCCACCGTTACCTTTCATTTTGCCGCGAAGTGAGGGCGCAATGCTTTAGGTTTTGAGTTTTTAAAATCATGGAGAGCGATGGGAAATGCCTCAAAACTTCAGGTTCATAGCTCTAGTAGTTGCATGTGTGTGTCTCGCACTTTCTTTTTCCCAGGCGCAGGGACGGGCGGTGGATGCCGAAGGCCACGCGTGGTGGCAGCATGCCGTTTTTTATGAGGTCTATCCGCGCAGTTTTGCCGACAGCAACGGCGATGGTATCGGCGATCTCAGGGGGATCGAGTCCAAGCTGGACTACCTAAAGCAACTAGGCGTGGATGCCATCTGGATCACCCCCTGCTATCCCTCGCCACAAGTCGATTTCGGCTACGACGTTTCCGATTACGAGAACATCGATCCCATGTATGGGACCCTGGAAGATTTCGACCACCTGGCGAAGGCTGCGAAGAAAAAACACATCCGCATCATCATGGATTTCGTGATCAACCACACTTCTGACCAGCATCCGTGGTTCCTAGATTCAAAGTCATCGCGCACTTCCGCTCACCGCGACTGGTACATCTGGCGCGACGGCAAGGGCGACGGACAACCTCCCACCAATTGGATCTCAGGTTTTGGGGGTTCAACCTGGAAGTTCGATCCCGCAACCGGTCAGTATTACTACCACTACTTTGCCACCGCCCAGCCTGATCTGAACTGGCGCAACCCGGCCGTGGAAAAGGCCATGTTCGATGTCACTCGATTCTGGTACAAGCACGGCGTCTCCGGGTTTCGTCTGGATGCGGTTGATCTTCTGTTCGAGGACCCCGATCTGCACGACAATCCTGTTCTGCCGGGAAAGAACGAACTGGGCGACCTGAAGACGGACGAAAAATACAATGACAAGCTGCCGGAGAATCATGACGTTCTTCGCCGCCTGCGGAGCGTTGCAGACGAAAGCGATGCCGTTCTGGTGGGTGAGACCTACACGGAGAGTGCAGCCGAGCTAAAGGAATACTATGGGGCTCACAACGATGAAATCCAGTTGCCCATGGATTTCATGTTCTGTACTCTCGATAAGCTTTCCGCGGCCGAATTCCGCAAGCAGATTGCGCTTGCCGAATCCACAGGCGGCTGGCCAACCTATGTCATCGGCAATCACGATATGGCGCGATCCCTCATGCGCTACGGTGACGGGACGCACAACGACCAGATTGCCAAGCTGATGGCAGGGCTCTATCTGACGCTACGGGGCACGCCGATCATGTATTACGGTGAAGAGATCGGCATGGAGAACAACGATCCCACGCGCAAGGAGGATGTGAAGGATCCGATGGGAATTACGGGGTGGCCGGGATACAAGGGCCGCGACGGGGAGCGCACTCCCATGCAATGGGATGACTCTGCCAACGCGGGATTCACCCAGGCAGCGACACCCTGGCTGCCCGTTCCCCCGGGCGCGAAGACGCACAATGTTGCGAGCGAATTGAACGACCCGAACTCCATTTTGCAGTTTTACCGGCAGTTGCTGGTATTACATCATCGAAATCACGCCCTTCTGGACGGAGACTACGTCGCTCTGAACCAGGACGATCCCAACGTGCTCGCCTACCTTCGGCGATATAAGAATGAGGCCGTGCTGGTCGTTCTGAATATGTCAGCGACGGCGCAGCACGTCAGCTTTAATCTTTCCGCAGAAGGCTTTTCTTCCACCAAGGCCAAGATTCTACTTACGACCTCAGCGCCCGCGCCCGGTGGACACTTGGATCAGATCGCTCTGGAGCCATTCGCTGTATATATCGCACAAGTCTCCCGATAAGGAAATTTGCATGAGAGGAATTAACCAACGACCGCCTTTGTGGTTACAGTGGTTACAAAAGGTTCTGATTGGCATCCTGATGACGTGCGCCTCCGTCTGGGCCCAGTCGGATGGCGGTCAGAGCACAATGCTCTCTAGCCTTGTCTCGCCTCACGACTATGTCCAGAAGCGGGCTTCCAGCTATGACCGCACCGGCGGCAACAACGATTTTTACAAAATTGCTGCCGGAGACACGATCACATTACTCGATGACTCAGGCCCCGGAATCATTACCCATATCTGGATCACCATCGCTTCGCCTGAGCAGTATCACTTGAAAAAGCTGGTTCTACGCATGTATTGGGACGGCGAGGCCTGGCCAAGCGTGGAGGCTCCAATCGGCGACTTCTTCGGCCTCGGCCTTGGCGACTACTTCCAATTTGAATCCATCCCCCTGTCTGTCGCCTCGGATAAGGCGTTGAACTCATTTTTCCCAATGCCTTTTCGGAAGCGAGCCCGAATCACGGTCACCAACGAAGGGGGCGAAGGCGTCGATGCGTTTTATTTCAACATCGACTATCGGGCTGTGCACAAAGACCTTGCCGCCGATACCATGTATTTTCATGCACAGTACCGTCAGGCGACGCCAGCCAAAGGGTGGACTAACCAGTGGGAATCAAACGACGCGCCAGCCGTAACCGCGAAGAAAAATCTTGATGGAGAAACCAATTACGTGTGGATGGAAGCTACCGGACAGGGACACTTCGTAGGCGTCACCATGTCAATTCTGCAGAATCAGGACGGCTGGTGGGGTGAAGGCGACGACATGTTTTTCGTCGACGGAGAAAAACATCCCTCCATCAACGGCACCGGATCGGAAGACTACTTTCTCGGCGCTTGGGATTTTGGCGACCATCCATTCTCTTACGCCCTGTTCGGAGCACCAGTGAAAGGCGCCGAGCTTGCGGGCAGCCGCTCTTCCGTGTATCGGTTTCACCTGGATTCGCCGATCCCTTTCACCACATCTTTCAGAGCAACGATCGAGCATGGCCATGCCAATCATCGCTCCGACAATTTTTTTTCTGTAGCGTATTGGTACCAGAAGGAGCCGCATGCCGCCTTTCCTGCTCTACCCTCGGTCGAGCAGCGTCTTCCCCGAATTTATCCCGTGGGAGGTCCGGGAAATGCGACGAATTGACCGTTTTCCGCGCAATTCGACAGTCGTGATGCGACTCTCGAAACACCTGAATCGAAAGGAGTCACTTCTTGGCATTGGGAGTGAAGCGATTGGTGATCGCCGGCAATGGACAGAAGAGTTCACGGACGACCACACGCACGCCGCTATTCTGCGCGGCGGCGAATACTATCAGCCGCAGGGTTCGATATGGTATTTCCCTTTGACCTACAAGCTTAACGAACATGGCAAACTCCTGCTGACGGCGCCGAGCCTGGATCGCTCTGGTGGAGTTGGTTTCCGTTGTGTTCAGGATGCGGAGTAGCCCGCGAGGAGGTCGGGCGAGACCGTACCGCCGTCACTCCTAAAAGCTGGCTTTTGCGGCCAACTGGCATTGCCGGGGGTTAATCGCCAGATAAGCGATCGCCCCGAAATCGGGATCGCCAGGATTGGGTGTCAGGTGTACCGAAGACCGGACGATTGAACGCCTCAAAGCCGAAAATGTGCATTCGGAGATGCTTAAAAGTTGACCTTCAGGGCCAATTGAACCTGCCGCGGCCCGATTGGCGCCATGCTGCTGATCACTCCGAAGCTGGGATCGCCGACATTAAGAGTACTGCTGCCGTAAGGGCCAGGCGCGCCCAGACTAAAGAGCGGATGATTGAACGCGTTTTGGGCCTCGATGCGCAACTCCAGGTTTAGGCCTTCATGCACGCTCGACAACAGGAACTGCTTGTTCAACGACAAATCGCTGGTAAACGCGAGCGGTGATCGCACGGTTGCAATCGTTCGTGGCATATCGCCGAGCGTGAATGGGGCCGGCACTTGGAAGACATCAGGATTGGCGAAAAAGCTGTTCTGCCAGTCGTGACCATAGTTGCGTCTCGGCGTGCCGACGAGATTCGGCCGCTGGGCGCCGTACGTGGGCAGGGGTGTTCCACCGTTGGAAACGGTGATGGGCAGGGGCCTGCCGTCTGCAATTTGCCAAATGCCGTTGGTCCTCCAACCGCCGATAACGGCGTTGAGCACTCGCGGGATGTGGCCGAGCAGGGCCTTGCCGCGTCCGAACGGCAGATCGTAGCTGTAGCTGAATTTCAGCACGGAGGGTATGTCGAAGGTCGACAGGCTGCGCTCCAGCCACGGCTTGTTGGGATCCTGAAGGCTGGTGAAACTTCCCAGCCAGGTCACGTTGTCGTCACCCACCGAGGCGTCGTCGATCGACTTCGACCAGGTGTAGTTGACCAGGAACTCCAGGCCGTTGCTGAAGTGCTTAGCTGCCGTGAGCTGCAATCCGTGATAGGTCGAATTGCCAATCATCTGGACATCCGTGCTAACTCCGGTGAATTGAGGGTAGGGAAGCTCCAGCTGAACGGCCTGGACCTGCGCGCTAGATAGGGTGCTGTTCGGATCGCTGATCGGTCCACCATTCAGCGAAGAGAAAGGATTGGTCACGTAGGTATTGAGAGTGTTGATCTGATTCGCGGTGTAGCTCTCGACTTGCGGCCCAAGGATGTCGAGGGAATTGGCGCCGCTGAAAGCCAGGTGGGTTCCTTTCTTTCCGATATATTCGGCATCCAGAACCACGTTCCAGGGCATTTGGCGCTCGAACCCCAAGCTCCAGCTTTGTTCGTAGGGGGTCAGGTTGGCGGCGGTGGTGCGGAGCGGACCATTGGCCCCGTAGCCGACATCGTTCAACAAGCCCAGAGAGCTCCCCGCAGGCTGGTTTAGTCCATTGGGAAACGGATTGCTCAGGTGCAGGTAAGGAGTCGCGCCATCGTTCTTGTAGGTCGAAATCACATTGGTGTATTCGTTGAAACCTTGGCCGCCGTAGGGCACAACTCCGCTGGCGCCCGAACGTGACTGGCCGTCGTAAATTCCATAGCCACCGCGCACCACCATTTTCGGGGCGAACTGGTAGGCGAAGCCGAAGCGTGGCTGGAAGTCCTTCCAGTCGGTCACATAATTGGTGCGCTCATGAGAGTTGGCAAAAACCTCGCCGCCGAGCAGCGGGCGAGTCACAGGATTGCCGGTGAGCGGATCGGTGTAGCTGATCGAGCCGCCGTTCAATGGGCTTACTGCATTGGGATCGAACCAGTTCTGGTGATTGAAGCGGTCGGTACGCGGCAGCGAGACGTCGTAGCGCAACCCAAGGTTCAAGGTCAGTTTGGGGGTCAGCTTCCAGTTGTCCTGAGCGAAGGTGGCGTATTGATAATTTTCAGTCGCGGGCTGGAACTGGATTTCGTAGAAGCTATTCTCCAGCTGGCCCATGAGAAAGCTGGCCATGGAATCTCCGCCGCAATCCGAGAAATCATCCACAAAGGGACACAACGAGCTGCCCGCGTTATTGAACTGAAAGTATCCCAGTGGGGCATTGGTTTGGATGTAATTCTGCTGATGCAGCCGGGCCTCGACTCCGAATTTCAGTTCATGCGGACCATGAATCTTGCTCAGCAACACGCTGAGCTGACCGGTGTCCTGACCTTGCTTGTAATTGCCGTACGGATCGTTTCCCGCATTGGGAAAGCCCGCCGCAAAATAATCGTTGATGAACATGGCGGGAACACCGTTGAAGCCATTCGTCTCCAAATAGGATGGGAAGCCTAGCGTACTGAGTGGTTTGGCGTTCAGACTCGAATTGTAGGCGTCAATACGCAGAGCGCCGCGGGTGATCCCGAAAGTGGTGGTCAGCAGCAATGTGGGGCTAAAGGTGTAGGTATCGTTGATCGCGAACAGATGCGCGGTGCTTGTGTTCGCCCCGCCCGCACAGGGATCGATGAAGGTCTTGAAACAGTTGTAAGGAGTGTTCGAGCTCCACTCTTGGGAATACTTGGCGCTCAACAGGTTCTTTTCGCTGAAACGATGATCGATCCTGATGTCGAACTGCTCGTTGTTGCTGGGGGTCGCTCCCGAGGCGATCCAGTTATTGTAGATGGAGGAATTTGGGAGGTTGGGCGTGGGTAGAGGGAACAGATTCATCACCTTCTGAGCCACTGGATCCATCAGGTTGCCTGGCCCAGGGGGCGGTTGAAGGTTTCCGGGAAGATTCGGGCTGCCCGGGCTGCTGTAAAGGTCAATTCTGTTGTTGGGGATGAAAGTGTTACGAACCGGACCCCCGTCACCGGCGTTATAGACACCAGAATAGGGATCATAAAGCTGCCCGGCGATCAACGGACTCCCCCCCTCCGTACACATGCCCGAGGAATTGAACGATCCGCCCTGTGAGGTGCACACCTCGCCAAAATTACCGGTGCGCATGGCCGCGCTGGGCACACCCGCCACGTAGGTGCCCATCGAACTCGCAAGTGTTCCATCCCAATCGAAGAAAAAGAAGGTCTTGTTCTTGAAGATCGGGCCGCCAATGGTTCCGCCAAAGTCGTGCCGGTGAACCGGAGGAATAGGAATGCCGGCCTGATCGTTGAACCAGTTGTTCGCGTCGGTGATCGTGTTGCGGATGAAATCGTAGGCGCTACCATGAAACGTGTTCGTGCCCGAGCGCGTGACCATGTTGATGATCGAGGCGCCGGAAAAGCCGTACTCCGCGCTGAAATTCGTCTGCTGCACCTTAAACTCTTCCACTGCTTCCGCCGAAGGCTGATACACGGTTTGAGTGACGCCGCCGTTGGGCTCGAAGTTGGTGATGGAAGCGCCATCCATCAGAATGTCGGCGCTGGCGCCGCGGCTGCCGTTGGAAACAAAGTTCGTCCCGCCGCAATTGGGGCACTGATCATCCACGTCGGTGACACCCGGTGCCAGATAGGTCAGATCGAACACGTTGCGGTCGACCAGAGGCAGATCATTGATGGCCCTGCGGTCGACCACCTGGCCGGTCACCGCATCTTCGGTGTCGATGCTCTGGGGCTGGGCCTTAACTTCAACATTTTGTGCCGCACCAGCAACCTTCAGAGTCAGATTCGCACTCGCGTTCTCACTGACATTCAATTTGATGTGGGTGCGCACAGTCTTTTGAAACCCTGGCATCTCCGCCGTCACGGAGTACAATCCCGGCGGAATCGAAACGAACCGGTACCGCCCCTCGCTGTCCGACGTGGTCGTAAACTTATATCCCTTCTGCTCGTCGAGAAGTGTGACCTTTGCGCCCTGGATGATGGCCGCCGACGAGTCGGTCAGGATGCCGCTAACAGTCCCGAAGTAGCCTTGGGCGAAGAGTGTTGCCGGCAGGAGGATGATGACGGCGGTGGTTAGACTTCGCAATACACGTTGGCAATTTTCCCGAAGCGTTAGAGCGGAGAGACTCACGTTGCCCCCTTCACCCGGATGAACAAACGAGGCCGGTACCTCTCGATGTTGCCAGATTCATTCGAAGGAAATTTTCTCCCTCGGCAAAATGCCCGTTCCGCCGGTGTGAGTTCGGCGAAACCGGCCAGTTCTCAATTAAAACGATTTATTATGCACTTCCGGAGCGACTATGAAAAGGGGGTAGTGTCTTAAATGTGCGTTGAGGCCTATTGTCTGCGAGGCGGGGGTGGGTTCTGGCCAATATTCTTCGACAGATCGTGCCCGCCAAGTCGAGGCGGTCGCGGCGATGGCAAACAGTCCAGCGCACATTTCAGACACTACCCGCCCCCAGCAGGACCGGCCAAGACAGCCAGCGCACGCTTACTGTAAAATGTACGGCGGAAGAGGAACAAGACGCAGCTATGCAGTCTTCCAGAGTGGATTTCGGTTTTCCGGCAGGCGTTTCGGGTTAGGCTTTCAAGCATCCTATCCACAATCGTCCGCATGCAAAATTAAGCGGACCGCTGCGCACACCTTGAAGACATCAGGAGAAACGAATCATGGCAGTAGGCGGGAAGATCGCAAAAACAGCGGACCGTAAGAAGGTCATGGACACCAGCAAGAGCACGGATTGCCCTAAGTGCGGCAAGACGACGCGCATCGTCAAGCGCATGAAAGACCGCGAGCGCGGCGTCCCGGGCGGAATCTATATTTCATGCTCGGCGTGCGAGTTCTTCGAGAAGCTGTAGGAGTGGTGAGTAGCCGTTAACCCAGTCCCAGCGCAATGGTTAGCGCCTCATCCAATTCGTCGAGTTTCGTCTTTGAGAGCGATCCAACAAACTGACTAAGGTCCGCTTTGCGAAGGTTCCTGAGGTTGTCGCACATGACCCAGCTCTCGTGTTTCAGTCCCTCGTTTTGGCCGATTGCAACTTGCGTCAAGAGCCCGTCTCCAAGGGTAAACACGGGGGCACAGATCACTGTCGAATATCTGGAGTCGATCAGGGTTTGCCGGCTTACTACCACATAGCTGCGGTATCGTTTGGGGTCACCTTCCGGCCGGTAGACTCTGTAAACCTCTCCTCGCCTCATGTTCAGGTGGTTCCGCTAGTCTTCAGGAGCCTGATGCTCCAGCGCATCTTCAGCTTCGCGGCTCAGCCTTTCCGCGTTCCGGTTGAGTATTTCCAGGTCGCGCCGGTCTCTCTGTGCCCTGGCTTGCTCGAGTAAATGGCGGCGCAGGACCGCCTCGATGAACGCGGAGCGGGATTGCTTCGAACCGGCGATCCGGTCCACGCCCTTCAACACCTCACGCGAGAGTGTGATGGAAGTCTTCTCTTTCATACTACCACTATACTACCACACAATCTACGTCCCTGCCTCAAGGGACTCCTCTCGCGCAGGACGCCTGCGGGCGACCTTCAAACTGCGACGGTAACTGAAGTCTCGGTGCGCGTAACCGGCCGATAAAGCGTATCGCGCTCGATGGGCTCACGCCCGGCGGCGCGGATCAGGCGCTCTAACTCTTCGCGGCGCATCCCCTGCGGCGTGGTCGCGCCTGCGTCGTGGTAAATCTTTTCTTCGATCACCGTGCCATCCATGTCGTCGGCGCCAAAGCGCAGAGAGATCTGCGCAATCTTGGCCGTCATCATCTGCCAGTAAGACTTGATGTGCGGGAAGTTGTCGAGCACCAGGCGGCTGACCGCGATCTGTTTGATGTCGAGCATGCCGGTGGTTTTCGGCAGATGCTGGAGAGGTGTGTTATCGGGATGAAAGGCCAGCGGGATGAAAGTCTGGAAGCCGCCGGTTTCATCCTGCAGCGAGCGCAGCTTGAGCAGGTGGTCGACGCGGTCTTCGTCGTTTTCGACGTGGCCGTAGAGCATGGTCGCGTTGGATTTCAGTCCGATCTGATGGGCAAGTTTGGCGGTATCGAGCCATTGGTCGCCATCGATCTTGTGATCGCAAATAATGTGGCGCACGCGGTCCGCAAATATTTCGGCGCCGCCGCCGGGGAGCGAGTCCACGCCCGAGGCTTTGAGATGTTGCAGAGTCTCGCGAATGGAAAGCTTGGCGCGCTTCGAAAGGTATGCAACCTCGACCATGGTGAAGGCCTTGAGATGCACCTGCGGGAAGCGCTGCTTCAGGCCGGAGCAGAGATCGAGGAAATACTGGAACGGCAGGTCGGGATGCAATCCACCGACGATGTGAAATTCCGTGACTGCCTCACTATATCCCGAGGCTGCGGTTTCAAAAGCTTCATCGAGCGCCATGGTGTAGGCGCCGGGCGCGTCTTTCTTGCGGCCAAAGGCGCAAAGGCGACACGCGGCGACGCAGACGTTGGTGGGATTGATATGGCGGTTGACGTTGAAATACGTCTTATCGCCGTGCATGCGCTCGCGGACGTGGTTGGCCATCCAGCCCACGGCAAGAATGTCGCCGGTATGGTAGAGGGCGAGTGCGTCGTCCACGTCTAGCCGCTCACGAGCCAGAACTTTGGCGTGAATCGGCTGCAGGCGGGCGTCGTCAGTCTGAAAAGTATGCTTGGCTAGCATTAACTTGATAATACCGCAGAGTGACAAGACTCTCCTATTGCAAGGATTCTCGGCCCCAAGGAGTCGCCCAATCGGCTGCTCGAGTTGCGCGTGATGCTATTTATTGATATTTTATGCTATTAACTGGTACGGTGTTTTGAGGACCACATGAACATCTCTCTCACGCCTGAACTAGAACAGATGGTTGATGACAAAGTAAAGAGCGGACGCTACGCCTCTGCTTCGGAGGTAATTCGCGAGGGGTTGCGGCTACTGGAAGAGCATGAGGCGCTGAAACGACAGCGCCTGGCAGACGTGCAACGCAAGATTGATCGGGGGCTTGAGCAATTGGATAGAGGCGAGGGCATTCCCGGGCCGGAGGCGCGCGCACGACTGCGGCGGGCAAGAAGCGTAAAGTAGCGGCGACGTTTGCATATGTACTTTCTCCCGACGCCTTGCAAGACCTGCAAGACATCTGGAACTTCATAGCGTCCGACAATGTTCGTGCTGCTGACAACCTGGAGGAGGAGTTCTTCGAGGCATTCGAGAGCATGCCTCCGCGTCCGCGGATGGGGCATACTCGATCCGACCTCACTTACCTGATTGTTTACCGTACGGCTGCCGCCGCGCTAGAGATTGTCGCGGTTCTGCACGGAGCCCGTGACCTTAGGAAGTAATCCGGAAAAGGTAATTCGGCGCGTCCTGTACAATTTTGCTTCCCATGCGTTCGTACGCTAAATGGTGTCTAGGTGTGGCCGGCGCGCTGCTGCTGGTCCTGGCGGCGCAGGCCGAGCCGGTTGCCCAGCTCAAAGCAACTGATTACGTCAACGACTTTGCCCACGTTCTGGATCAGAACACGATCGCGCAGATGGACGAGATCTGCCGGCAGATCGATGACAAGGCACATGCCCAGATCGCGGTGGTGACCGTCCACTCGCTCGATGGCTCCGATATTGAAAGCTACGCCGTCGACCTTTTTCATCAGTGGGGGATCGGAAGCAAGTCCAAGGACAGTGGCGTGCTGATCCTGTATGCCATCGACGATCACCGCGCCCGCATTGAGGTTGGATACGGGCTGGAGCCAATCTTAACCGACGGAAAGGTCACTTCGTTTCAGCGGGAGGCGGTCCCGCTCATGCGGAGTGGAAACTATAGCCAGGCTTTGCTGCTGGTCACATCGCGAGTTGCCAAGGTCATTGCCGATGATGCCCATGTTCAGCTCACCAACCTGCAGCCGGAGGCTCCGGTTGAGCGCGACAATCGGCCGAGCGGAGGCTTGTCGATCGGTGGGGTGATAGCGATTGGCGTCGTCATACTGATTATCCTATTTACACCCTTGCGGGGCGTTTTGTTCTGGATTCTGTTTTCTGGAATGTTTGGCGGCGGCGGCCGTGGTTATGGAGGTGGTTTTGGCGGCGGCGGTGGCGGGTTTGGCGGTGGTGGTGGTTTCGGCGGATTCGGCGGCGGGAGCTCCGGTGGCGGCGGAGGTAGCAGCAGCTGGTAGCGAGGACATAAATGATTCCGGAGAAACGAATTAGCGATTTTATCGGCCGACTGCGAACAGCGGCTGGAGCAAACCTGGAGAGCGTGATCCTGTTCGGATCGGCGGTAGCAGGAGACTTCCATCCCGAATTTTCAAACGTGAATCTGTTCTGTGTGATTCGCGACAGCTCATTTGCCTCATTGCAGGCCTTAGCCCCTGCCGTGAAATGGTGGAACTCGCAGAAGCAGCCGCCGCCGTTGTTCATGACCCGTGATGAGATCGCGCGCTCCACCGATGTGTTTACGATTGAGTTACTCGACATGCAACAACATCATCGCGTTCTCTTCGGCGAAGACGTTATTCAGGGATTGTCGATCCCAGCCAACCTGCACCGCATCCAGGTGGAATACGAGCTGCGGGAAAAACTCGCCCTTCTGCGCCAGCATTTGCTGCTGGCCTCGGGTAATGACTCGCGCATGTGGGAGATACTGCTACGATCGGTCTCGTCGTTCGCCACTCTGTTCCGCCACGCTCTTATCGTGCTCGGTCATCCCGCGCCCGTTGGGAAACGCGAGGCGGTGCAGGCACTGGCGAAGCAGCTTGGGTTTGATGCTTCAGACTTCCTGCAGGTGCTAGATGTGAGAGAGCGGGAGTCGGACCGCAAGAAGTTCGATGTGTCGGACGTTTTCTCGCGATATCTGGCGGCGCTGGAGCAGGCAACGGCCGCAGTTGATAGAATGCTGGACTCGGGTGCGGGGCGTTCTTTGTAGCTTTTGCCGATGCTTTTTTTCAGGAGGCTTTCATGAGCAAGGCTCTGATTGTGGTCGTGGTTATCGTGGCGCTTATATTACTGATCACCCTGTTTGCTTTTGGCCAATACGTCAGCGTGAAGAATACGCTGGTCAGCAAGAATGAGGCAGTCAAGGCGGCCTGGTCGCAAGTCGATATCGTGCTGCAGCGCCGCGCCGACCTGATCCCCAATTTGGTGGAGACGGTGAAGGGCTACGCGCAGCAAGAGGTAACAGTATTCGGCGATATCGCGAAGGCGCGCTCTGCCCTGCTTTCGGCAGGTTCGCCTCAGGAAAAGATCGCAGCCAACGGGCAGCTCGATGGAGCGATTGGCCGTCTGCTGCTGGTCGTCGAGAACTACCCTCAGTTGAAATCCAACGAGAATTTTCTGCGACTGCAGGATGAGCTCGCAGGCACGGAGAACCGCATTGCGGTCGAGCGCAAGCGCTACAACGACACGCTGCGCGATTACAACACTTACGTGCAGCAGTTTCCCAACAGCTTTTTCGCCGGGTTTGCGGGATTCAAGCCGAATGAAGCTTACTTCGAAGCTTCACCTGGCTCGCGGGAGGTTCCCAAGGTGAACTTCTCCAGTCCGGCTGCGGCTCCGCAGGCGACTCCTCAGCCTGCACCGGCCCACTAGCGGGCCGAGTCCGGGGAACAGTAGCAACGGACGTTAACCTGGTGAGAGAGACGTAGCAAGGCTACGTCTCTACGACGCAGTCGATCCCGCGCGGCAGCGCGCCGGCATGGGATCCAGCCTGATTGCGGCAGCCGAACAATACTGCCGTGCCGCAGGCTGCCTTTTCATGGATCTCACCATCGTGAATCTGCGAAAGGAACTACCCGGATACTATCGGCGGCTCGGCTATGTGGAAAACGGAATGCTGCCTTTTCCCGAAGATCAGCACCCTCCCAAAATGCCCTGCCACCTCGTCAGGATGTCAAAACTCTCGCTTAGCAAACTCACCCTTATCAATGTTGCTCGAGCACCTCGCTCCGATCAATCCGTTCACCCTTGAACACGACCAGCGAGATTCGTTCGCTGGCGGTGATGTCGTCCAGAGGATTTCCGTCCACCACAACTAGATCGGCATCGTTGCCGGCACGAATGGACCCGACGCGACTATCGATCCGGAGCAAGCGAGCCGCGTTAAAAGTCGCCGCCTGCAACGCCACGGCCGGCGGGATACCACCCTGCACCCAGAGCTGAAGTTCATGCTGCACGGTGGGCCCGTGGAGCACCAGCAAATTCCCCGCGTCGCTCCCCGTAACCAGCAACACTCCGTGCCCGTGCGCCCGCTTCAAATTGTCGATGACAATCGCCATATCGATGGGATACTGCGCCAGCGCCTTTCGCAACCCTTCCGTATCTGCCGATCCCAGCGCCTCTTCGGTCCCCCGCAACAGTTCCGGTGGGCCGACTTGTTGCACCAGCGATCGCTTCAGCAAATCACTTTTCCCTGCCGCGAAATCCTTGAACGCCTCTCCGACACTCAACGTCGGATCGTAAGCAGTTCCCTGCTTAGCCATCTGCTCAAAAACCGCGTCGGGAATCCTCTCACGAAAAGATCCGTGCTCGATCGAGTCAGCTTGCGCCTTCACCGCATCCGCCACATCGCGAGCATCCCCCGTATGAACCGCCAGAGGCAACGAATCCGCATGAGCCTGCTGAGCGACAGCGTCAAACAATCCGGTGTCAAGCCGGTTAAAGACTCGGCCTCCTGCGCCCGCCTCAAGAATCGCCTTAATGCAATCGGCTCCCTGCTTCTTCAATTCATCCACCTGCTGCCGGGCCTGGTCGCTGGAACCGGGGATGCGCACAAACTGTTTTTCGGCATTCGCGCGAGCGGAAGCGGGAAGGTCTTTGAAGTATTCCGTCCCGTGCCCGCCCGTGGCGGTAAACAGCGGTCCACACGTGGACAAGTCCGAGCCCAGAGCCTCCCCGCTACTGACTTTAGACCGCACCTTCAGAACGCTGTCCAGGCCATCCCCCACGCTTCTCACCGTGGTCACGCCGCTATAAAGATACGCTGCCAGATTGCGCAGCATGTTTTTCTCAGGGTCATACTTGCTCGTGTCCAGATAGATGCCGCCAGGCGCCCCAAGATGAACATGCACGTCGATCAGCCCGGGAAGGATTGTTTTCCCCGCTGCTTCCACTGTCTCCGCCCGCAGCGTCTTAGGATCAGGCCCCGACCCGTCATACACTTCCGCAATCTTGCCCTCGCGAACTAGCACCGAGCCATTTTCAATTACCGTGCCATCCCCGACGAAAATGCGCGCTCCCCGAATCAGGAACGTATCGCGGCGAGCGATCTGCCGGCTCAGGATTTTGGTTTTCACGATGCCGGTCCGGGCGTGCATCTGCCAAGCGCCCAGCACCAGGAATGGCATCAGCACCGCCGCCAGCCACAGCTTGGCTGAAGCCCTAATCTTCTCGCCCTTCTCCCACCGAAAAAGCTTGTAAGAGATGAACAGTCCGACAAACCCAGTCAGCACCAGCGCCAGTGCCGGCTCAAGGTTCGCCGCGATGCCTTCATTCCTCAGCAGCATGCCTTGTATGCCGGTCACCAGGTAGGTCGCGGGCAAAAACTGAGTCACCGTCAACAGCCATGGCGGAAACATGGAGAGCGGAAAAGTCACGCCGCTCAAGAACAGCATCGGGAGGTAGATCAACTGAACCAGGAGCTGGCTCTCCTGCATCGAGTTCACGACGGAAGCAATGATCATGCCGACCGCGCGAAATCCAACAATGGCGACCGTGACAAAGATCAGAACCGAACCCATCGACTGCGGCCAGGGCATGCCATACAACAAATGTGCCAGCGTGAAGATGAGAAGCACATTCGGCATATACAGAATCCAGCCGGTCACCACCGATGCGACCAGCAGCGGAGCCGGTGTGATCGGCGTAACCTTGTAACGCCGCAAAATGTTAGCTTCGCGTTCCTGAACCGCGCGGATGCCCGCTCCCATCAGCCCATTGCCCAAGATCCCGATCACCAGAACCATGGCGATCACAATCGTCATGGCGGCGCCGCGCTCGGCGTGCATCGCCTGCCCGAAGATAAAGAAGAAGGTAAGCGGAAAAAGGTAGTTGAAGAAAATGACAGACCGGTTGCGCAAAGCCAGCTTCAGATCGATCGAGATGAGCGCTTTGTAAGCTTTCATTCGCGGAGTTTCTTCCCGGTCAGTTCGATGAACACGTCTTCCAGGCTGGGTTGCTTGAGACTGACGTCGGTAAGTTCCATCCCCTGCTGATCGATCCACTTCACTAGATCCACGAGCGTGGCCGCGGGACGCCGCGAATGCACGGTCAGCGTCCGGCCCGCGGAATCAAGCGCGCTCTGCGTAGCCTCCGCCCACGCCGGCCGGCTCTCGGGGAACGGTGTGGCGCAAGTCACCACAATGCTCGAAGCATTCCGGCTCTGCTGTTGCAGCCGCGCCGGTGTGTCCAGCGCAACAATGCGGCCCTCGTCGACAATCGCCACCCGGTCGCACAGTCGTGCCGCTTCCTCGATGTAGTGGGTGGTCATCAGGATGGTGCGATGCTCCCGCTTCAGTTCCTCGAGCAAAGAGTGAATCTCCACCCGCACTTGCGGATCAAGGCCGGTAGTAGGCTCATCCAGAAAGATAAGTTGTGGATCGTTCACCAAAGCCAGCGCCAGCGCCAGCCGCTGTTTCTGCCCGCCAGAAAGCGTGCCGTAGAAAGCGTCCCGCTTTTCTTCAAGCTGCAGGCGCTGCAGCAGTTTGTTCAAGTCCACATTGCGGGTATAGAAGGACGCGAACACTTGCATGGCCTCGCGCACCCGGATCTTCTCCGGCAAGTTCGTCGCCTGCAGGCAAACCCCAATGCGATCCTTGAGCTGCTGCCGCTGCTTGTCAGGATCAAAGCCAAGAACGGCAACTTGGCCCCCGCTACGAGGACGCAACCCTTCCAGAATTTCCACCGTCGTCGTCTTGCCCGCACCATTCGGCCCCAGCAACCCAAACACTTCTCCCGGCTGAATCTCAAAGTCGATTCCCTTAACCGCATGAACCTCGCCATAGGACTTCTTAAGACCTTGCACAGAGATCGCTGCCGAAGAAGACTCCATAGGGGGATGGATAGGCTACCGGAGAACGTAGCTCAAGTCAAAAAGCAATCTGAGGGGAAGATCTTATTCGTACCGCAGAGACTCAATGGGATCCAGTCGCGAGGCACGGACGGCGGGCACCATGCCGCTCACCAGTCCCACGACACCGAGGATCAGCGTGGCCACAACCAATGTGCTCGGAGCAATCACCAGGCGGATGTCTCCGCCCTCCGCGTTCTTCGCGATTGCGCTGTACAGCGTGAGCCTTCCCACGGAAAGCGCCACTCCGTATGCCAGGATCACCCCCAGCGCCCCGCCGATGAACGTAATGGTCAGAGATTCGGCCAGGAACTGAAGCAGGATATGGCTCCGCCGCGCTCCCAGCGCCTTTTCCACGCCAATCTCACGGGTTCGCTGCGCCACCGAGACCAGCATGATGTTCATCAGGCCGACCCCGCCGATGCCCAACGTAAGCGTTCCAATGAACCCCAGCAGAATCTTCAGGCCTAGCGAAATGATCTCGAACTGGTGGACCTGCTCCATGAGGTTAAACATCATCATGGCACGGCGGTCGGTCGGGTTGAACTTATGCTCGATGGCCATCACCGAGCGCACCGTGTGCTCCAGATCTTCATACGCCGGGGTCTCATAGTTGAACCAGATGGAATCGAGGTAGTGCGTATCCTTAAGGTCGCTCATGGTCGTGAAGGGGACGTAGATCACGCGGTTAATATTGTCATCGCCCGCCTGCATCTTGGGGCTTAGGACCCCGATCACTTCAACGCTCAACCCATCGATGCGGATTCGTTCCCCCAAAGCGTTGCGCCCGGAGAAAAGTTTGGTCTTGGCCTCGGAACCAATGACGGCAACGCGAGCATGCTGTATCTCATCTTCCGCGTTGTAGAAGCGGCCCGGCCCCAGTTTGAGCGCGCGAATCGAAAAGACGTTGGGATAGTTGCCCGTCACATTGAAGGTGAATGTCCGCGTCTCGTATTGGATGTTAGCCTGCTTGCCGGCTTCTGGTGTGATCTGGGCGATCTGCGGAATGTTGGTGGTAAGTGTGTCCACGTCGTCGAGGGTAAAGCGTACGGGAGCCCCTGCTTTCTGGCCGCCCGCCTGCATGGAGCTGCGGCCAGGAATCATGATCATCAGCTTGGTTCCGAAGTTGGAGAAGATGTTGGCGCACGCCCGGCCGAAGCCGTCGCCGTAGGAGAGCAGCATCACCACCGTGGCTATACCCCAGGCCATGCCGAGCATGGTGAGGGTGGTGCGGCGACGGTTGTGCCGCATGGCGCCGTAAGCTTCGCGTAGCAAGTCCCCGAACATCGTCGTTACTCCTGCCGCAGCGCTTCCACCGGCTGCAGCATCGCGGCCTTGCGCGCCGGATACAGTCCGGCCACCACGCCCGCCACCGTCAGGCAGCCGATCGCCAGAATCGCCGTCGCCGGCACCAACTTCGGAGGATCAAATCCTATCGGCCCCTGCTGCGTACCCAGCAGCGCCATCAGCCCTCCCGCCAGTCCCATCCCGATCAGTCCGCTGAACAACGTAAGCAGAATGCCCTCCAGAAAAAACTGCACCAGAATGCTGCGGTTGGTCGCCCCCAGAGCCTTCCGCAATCCGATCTCACGGGTGCGTTCGCTCACCGCCACCAGCATGATGTTGATGACGCCAATAGCGCCCAGCACCAGGGTCACGATTCCCACAGTTCCCAGAAACATGTTCATGGCATCGAAAATCTTGCCCATCATTTCGGCCTGCTCAACCGTATCCAGATTTTCGAATGCATCTTCATCGTGGTAATCGAACCCGTGGTTCCGGGCGACGATCTTGTGGACTTCTTCCCGCGCCAGCTTGTGCTCAGCCGGCACCAGCGGCTGATAGTTGATCAGGGAGATCGAGTTCTGATGGTTTTCACCCTTAAGCGGGAAGTCGGTGGCCATCACCTGGAAGGGAATGTAGCCGCGCATATTGGTGAGGTTATCGTCACCCCTCCCAATTCGCTTCAACGTGCCGATGACTTCAAACCTTACGTCGTTGAGCAGGACGGCCGCGCCCAGCGCGGGTCGTCCGGTGAACAGGTTCTTGGTCAGTTCGTCGCCCAGGATGATGACGTTGCGTCTTTGCGCTTCGTCCAGGCCGTTCAGCCAGCGCCCCTGTTTGAGAGGAAGATACCGGATCCCGCTATACTGAGGCTCCACGCCCACGATCTGCCCATTGGCGCTGGCAAATTCGCTAACCGCGTGCATATCATCGCGAGCTAACACCGGCGAAGCATTACGCACGTGCGGAGCGTCCCGGCGGATGTCCACATAATCCTGATAGGTAAGCAGGTAGTTGCGGGCCGAGTTCATGCTGCCGGCCACCACGGGCGCGCGCCCGGGGAAGATAAACATGATGTCCTCCCCATATTCGGCCAGCCCACGCTTGTTCCCCGAGCGGAACCCTTCTCCCAGACCCACCAGCAGCAGCAACGATCCCACTCCCCACGCCACCCCGAACATGGTGAGAAACGAACGCAGCTTGTGGGCCCACAGCGTGCGGAAGATCTGTCCGAAGATGTCCAAAATCATCCGCATAATCATAAACATTGTACCTTTGGCGACCTCCGGGCAAAGACAATTCCGTCCTCTTGGTTTGACGGATTGGCCACGTAAAGATCGCCCGAGATCACCGAGGATTAAAAATAAAGGGGAAAGCTGGTGCCGGGAGGGGGATTTTCTCTGGCGGCTTTTCCACGACTCGAAGACTCAATAAGTTGCAGTGTTTTCTACAACGGAGGCAAAGTCTTGCCCCCGTTATCTCCGATTTGACCATCCTGTCCCGCCATTTCCGGTAGGAAACGGTAAGGAAATCCCGCGAAAAACCTTCACTGAAACGTAACATCGCAGTGGCGGTAGAACCCACCAACAGGAATCACAAGAACCCTACAGCTGCGGTTGGATTTGCGTGTACGAAGTTCGAGCACCGAACCATCACTGATCCGGTGCTCGGGGTATTTGGCTAAACGGTCACACGCCAATCACGAGGACTGGAAATCGCTTTGGTTTTGACACGCCTCTTGTTCGGCCGACGCTGCCTCGACACTTGCTCGCCGCTTACGAAGCACTTCCCCAATCGGCGCAGCCGGATACGCATGAGGTCGAACCGAGCCTCTGGCAGCCCTCGCAGTGCGGCGGCACCGGACGAAGTGCCAGCCGCGAGTATCGCCCCACAGCCGGAAGCATGGCGCTGTCACGCACGGCAAGGGTCCGCTGCCATTCCACGACGCGCAGCTCCGTCTCACTTGGGCCACAAATGAGCACTGGTCCTTGTGGAACGTCGGGTGGCGGGCTTCGCCTCAGTGGAAGACCCCCAACATGTAGGCTACGAGGAGGATCAA
>OCZU010000349.1_pt1 | contig 32516 bp, 29 predicted proteins | sample 1539001 | NCBI WGS metagenome assembly OCZU01 (sample SAMEA3539306, study PRJEB22396) | soil metagenome | biome: tundra; feature: field; material: soil | place: USA | collected 2010-05 | depth 0.15 m | reverse complement strand
AAGTGGAACCACATACCCCGCTTCCTGATCTCGTCGGCAAGGGCTACTACTTCCTTGGGAAGGATTGGCTGGAAACGGCGAAGGCATGGAAAGAAGGAAACATCAAAACGCCGCCAGTGATGATTACCGTGGCCAACCTGACCCATACGGCCGCTCGTGTGCAGTACGCATTCGAGCACAAACGGATTCGCATTGAAGAGCTGTGCGACCCCGATAAAATCTTGCACATCGATTCCAAGGTGCTGGACGAAGCGGAAGCACAGGACGAGCCTGGCGAGGTTTTAGTTGATGCTGCCGCTGTCCCTGAACCAGATGAAGAAAGTGCTGAGGAAACTGGGGAAGAAAACGGCGCAGGAACGAAAAAGAAGCTTACAAAGAAGGACCGCGCCGAGTTGCTGCGCAAAACCGTCGACACTATTGGACGCGAAGATCAGCCAGGTGAGCAAATTCAAAATGTCATCTCCGTCGGGATGCTTTCGGAAGGCTGGGATGCCAAGACCGTTACGCACATCATGGGACTGCGGGCGTTCACGTCCCAACTCTTGTGCGAGCAGGTTGTGGGCCGCGGCCTGCGTAGAACGTCGTACGAAGTTGACGAAACGACCGGACTGTTTCGGCCAGAGTACGTCAACATATTCGGCGTGCCGTTTACGTTTCTTCCGCACGAAGGCAGCGCCGATGCTCCGCCACCACCGCCGGCCACAGGCAAGACAAGAATCGAGCCCGTCGCAGAGCGACGTGCACAGTATGAGATGACCTGGCCCAACGTGATCCGGATCGACCACGAATACCGGCCCCAGCTAACCCTGGATACCGATAAGGTGAAACGACTCGTGCTGGACGCCTACCAGACCCCGATGATCGCAGAATTGGCGCCAATGATCGACGGAAAACCAGACTTCACCAAGTTGAAGGAGATTCATCTGGATGAGCTGGCACGGCGCTTCCGAATGCAGCGGATCGTTTTTGAAACGGCTAGCGAAGTGTACGACCTGATGGCTCCTACCTGGAAAGGAAGCCGGGAATATCTTCTCGCCCAACTGGTTCGGCTGGTAGAGCGTTACATTGATACCGGAAGAGTGATAGTTGATCCACCGCTGTTTAATGAAGACGACAAACGGAGAAGGATCGTCATCACACTGAACATGACCAAAATTGTCCAGCACATTTGGGAAGCGATCCGGTTCGAGAACGCTCTCACGCTGGAACCCGTGTTCGACACAGAGCGGCCAATCCGCTCCACTGGCGACATGCTCCCTTGGTACAGCGGCAAGGCCTGTGAGCACACGAAACGCTCACATATAAACATGTGTGTCTACGATAGCCGATGGGAGGCCAATGAGTCCCTTGAGCTCGATCGCAATCAGAATGTGCGCGCCTGGGTGAAGAACGACCACATCGGGTTCGAGATCACATATTCCTTCAAAGGAATCATTCACAAATTCCGGCCAGATTACCTAGTGCGGCTGACGAACGGCAAAACTCTGATTTTGGAAGTGAAGGGTCAAGACGACCAGCAACAGCAGACCAAACGCGAATTCCTGTCCGAGTGGGTCAGGGCAGTGAATGGACACGGAGGCTTCGGTGAATGGACGGCCGACGTCTCTCGGCATCCCAAGGACGTAATCGAAATCCTGACCAAACAAAACGCTTAGATCGTTCGCGAAAGAGCCCGTGACAGGTCAAGTGCGCCCTTTCCGGTTAGAGAAAATGGACAAGTTGCAATCAAAGTCATAGATGATCGTGGAAACGAACCGTTGGTTGTTAAGCAAATCAACAGTAGCAAGTGAGAGGACAAAATGACTGGTGGAGACTTAATCATGGAGCTCACCAAGGAGCAGGGACCAGGTCGCGAAAAACAAGTCCAACCGCCTCTTGGAGTATGGGCGCACTACTTTGGGGTCGATCTCGAAGACCCTCCCATTTTACGACTGACAAACAGAAAGCGCCGCAATCCTCGCGTGGAGAATCGACCCATTGTCGAGCATGATCACAATTGGACCATAGAAGTTGAAGCGGCAGCGGTTCGAAGGCCTGCCATCATTCGGTTTCGCAATACTGGCAACAACCGATACGACTATTGGGTCTATGGGAAAGCGGAGATGGAATACGAACATTGCCACTGGATCTTGAACACTTTTCGCAATCTCCGTCGCGTGCACGGCCGCCGCTGGCTGGTAGTGTGACGACTTATGAGCAGCTTTGATCCAGGAGCCAATTCAACAAATCGCGACCGGCATTCGACAAGGGCCATTCTAGAGACGCTAAAAGGCCTTGTCCTAAGTTTGAAAAAGTACAGGTGCTCGTCTCAGGCGCAGAGATGAAAAGTAAGTGTCCCCAAAGAATAAATACTGCGTACATAGTCGGGGCAGGTTTCTCCTGGTATGCGGGTTTGCCCCTACAAGAAAAGTTTACATCAGAGCTACTGGAACCTATCGGAGACGACAGTGATCCGGATTACGCGTTAGTGAAACACTTAACAGAATTCATAAATGTAGTGTTTGATCACAGCCGATCTGCACCGGCGAAATACTGGCCGACATTAGAAGACATCTTCACTTGTATCGATATTGCTGCCAATACTGGACACCATTTGGGTTTCGAGTTCCCACCATCAAGACTGAGGACCGTGAGAAGGGCACTCCTCACCCGGATCATCAAAATGTTGCATAACAATTACGGCATAGCCAGGAAGGAAGATTCGGTTCACTGGCGCCAGCTTAGAAACTTTATCAATAGAGTTCCGGCGGACGACAGCGCGTTCATCTCCATAAACTGGGATACGGTCATCGAACAGAGGATGAGCGAGCTTCGGAATATCAACCACTTTGATTATCAGTGTAGGGCCTCAGCATCAGATTTCCCCCGCAAGGGAGCGGTTGTAGGACGCTTTGCAAAGGATTCGAAAGCAACCCTTCCTGTTATCAAAATTCACGGCTCAATCAACTGGCTCTACTGCGATAGCTGTCGCCGCTTATACTGGTTTCCCGCAGCTCAGGGAGCAAAAATTGCCTCCCAACTTCTCAGCCCGGAAGAATGGAAAAAGATCGACCCAAAACATCGTCCAGCGAGGCAATGGCTTTGCTCACATTGTGATGGAGTTTGTCTTGGGACGCGGATAGCAACGTTCAGCTATTTGAAGGCACTCGACTTCCCGATGTTTCAGCTTTCTTGGTTCTCGGCTGAACGAATGCTTCGAGATGCAAAAAGATGGGTTTTTATTGGTTATTCCCTGCCATCTGCCGACTATGAATTCAAATATCTGTTGAAACGAATTCAGATCTCGCGTACCAACAGGCCTGACATTGTGCTCGTGACTGGCGGCAGTGATCCGGACGCTACCTATCGCAATTATCAACGCTTCTTCGGACGCATCATGGATCGCAAACACGGTTATTTCCCTGATGGGTTATCCAGCGATACTGTGGAACAAATAACCGACTGGTCGGAGTAGGTGACGATTGAGCACGCGAAAAGTCAAGGATTCATCGGGCGGTCGTTGGGTCGTCACTTAAAGCTATGAGCCAATACGTCGAAGTACCAGAACCAATTCTGAACTCGCCGCTTGAGAAACTCGCACGCTACTGGCGCTCCTGCAGACCGACCTTTCCGGACAGGTCTAGGCTTACGGCCGATGAGTCAGGCACGGTTTTCAACACCAATAAATTGGCTTGTTCCCATCTTTGCAGCGTGCCTGATTGCGAGCCAATCCACACGCTCGCGTCCGCAGCCCCTCTCCTTGAAGTTTGGGAGGAATCTGGAAGACGACGTTCTTTCCCGTCTGTTATAGCAACTGTCATAGCACTTGCGATATTGCTGGCACTACTGCTATATTTCCAGAAATGCTGGGTACCAAAGCACTCACCGAAGTCCGGGCCCGACTGGGCCTATCGCAAGAGCATATGGCCCGTTTGGTTGGTGTATCTTTCGCCAGTGTGAATCGATGGGAAGCGGGGCATTCGAGCCCGACCGGTCCTACGCTGGATCTTTATCAAGCTCTCGCAGCGGCCATTCGTGCCGGCCATAGCCCGGTAACCATCCGCCTGGCTGCAAACGCCGAACGCGGTGCGTTCTTGTTGGCTCTCTTTAGAATGGCCTACTCCAAAACTAGGAGAGCATCTCGATGAACGGAACACCGAACTATGAATACGTTCGCCCCCTGAATTCAGGTGGGCGTGGCGATGTCCATCTCTATTATTTCCGTACGAAAAACTTGCAGGTCGCCGTCAAATTTCTCCGCGACTCACATCTTCGGCACCAAAAACGTGCCTTCTTTCGCGAGATCGACATGCTCGCGAAAGAGCTACCTGGAATGGTCAAACTCCTCGACTTTAATAAACTTGCTAATCCTCCCTACTATGTAATGGAGTACCTCGGGGGAGGCACCTTGACCCAATATGCTGGCCGACTCCCTGAGGACCATTTATTGACTCTGGCGAGAGGCTTGGCGAACGTGCTCGCAACCTTTCACTCGAAGTGTGGCCCGCACGGCGACTATAAACCCGACAACATCTTCGCTGCTCAAGATGGCAAGCTCAAGCTTGGAGATCCCGCCGGCAATGGCTTTGGCTTCAGTGTTCTTCTGGCCCCAGCTCGTGGCGGAACTCCAGGCTACTGGGCTCCGGAGATACAAAACAACGGCACCGTTTCGCCTCAGGCAGACGTCTTTTCTTTCGGTGCGACACTCTACCATCTCGTTACTGGCCGAAGACCTGTAGACGGCCAGCAACTCGACCCGCTCGCAAACGGACTCATGTGCCCTGCACGACTGAGGGAAGTCATCCTCTTGTGTACTCGAACAGACCCGGAAGCCAGACCCACAATGCAGCATGTTGTTCGATTTCTCGACGGGGAGTCCTGGGCATCCATCCGTGCCGAAGTAGAAGCTCAGCTCGAACGCCAGAAGGGTTTCGTCGGCCTTACCCTTTTGGGTTTCCTATTCGCTATTCCTTTTCTCTTCCAGGATTGATCACCGTGTCCGTTCGTGGCGCGGTCTCACGGGCTGGCAACGGATTCTAGATCGGCCAAGAAGCGCCGGGCTCGATAGCAGGATGTCGCGGCTCGTCCATTGGACGACCGTGCTCCAGCCGCCACACTTCGATCTGGCCGAGCAGGGCGAATGCTGAACGCTTTCGCACGGCGTCCGATTGCACCAGCTCGAGAAGGCGCTTTCGAAGGGCATTCGATCCCCGCGGCGCAAGAATGTAGGAATTTCCTTCGGTTCCATACGGGCGTCGCTCCAAGAATGCCTTCTCGATTGACTGGAGCAGTTCCCACGGAAAACCGGAACCGTCGTCGCGCAGCACACAGAGGCCCGCTACTAGATCGCCTTCTCGCTGGAAGTTCGAAAATGTTTTTGCGAGCAGCAGGCGCTTGCCGGGAGGTAGTTCGCCGTTCGCCAGGCGAAAAAGCTCCGCCTTGAACTCACTGTTGTGCTCAGCTCGATCCGCGAGCAAGCCTGCGAGCACGTTGCCGTGCTGGTAGTCGGGGACAAACTCCTTCGTGAAGAGCTTCTGATCGGGTTCGACGAAAGAGAGAAGCACTTCGTTCGAACGTTTGCCGCCCAGTTGTGCGATGGCTCTGATCCACTCCTCGCCGATCTGCGCCACCGCGCTTCCGTCCGGTTTCGCCAGTTCCAGAAGCAAGTCCATCGCGTCGCCACAACGACTCGCGCCCAGCGCCGCGACGACGCCCCTTGAGTCGTGCGGGTAGAAGAAACGGACCTGCGAAAGAACTTCGCGAATCTTCGCAATGCCTTCCTGCGGAGGGTCGACAAATGCGAGGACGCTCAAACAGCGATCCAGCAACCAACGGTTCTGGTCGCTGTTACCGAGGTCGCGGCCTGCTTGCTCGATTGCGGGACCGAGCACGTTCATCATCTCCGCGAGCGTCAAGCCGACTCCGGCGAAGATGAGACTTTGCAACGAATCGACCCGATTGTAGGCGTCGTAACCAGCAGGAAAGGCCATCACCTCCAGAATCAATTTCGCCGACCTGCGCGCGTCCAGCGCGGCGAGAGAAGTACCGATCGGCTTGAGACGATGTTCCGCAGGTCGCTTATCGGTTGCGGCCGTGCGTTGCGCGATAATTTTCTCGATCAGCGCCCGAAGCGCGTCCGCGTAGCGGCTCCGCCGTTCCTCGACGTATTCTTCCGTCTCTTTTCCTTCTCTGGCCGCCCACACCTTTTCGAAAGCGGGGGGCCTGATCCCAAGTGCTGGTTGCCCTTGGTTTTTCTTGGCTCGCCGAACGAGCTCTTCCGCCACGAACCGCTCGTACTGCTCTTCGCTTAGCATTTCGATCAATACTTCGTCTCCGTGCTCCGGATCAGCCGCCACCACCGCGTTCATGTAAGGAATCACGTAACCGACGTTGTCACCAGAGCGGTCGCCTTTCGCGCGGGCTGCTTGCATTTCGCGGTATCGAATCGAGTCGGCTGTGATCAACCGGCGAAGGTCGGGAATGTCGCTCGGGCCGCCTACCTGTGCCAACAAGCCCGCCAGATGCGCCCGAACGCCCGCGCGCATCCCGTTCGGCTCGGCAGCGCGCTCAACCGCGCGTTTCAGGTAGGCGTGTAGCTTCCGCCGCGCCTCGTCCGGCAGGGCCGTTCGCGTGTCGGTGCGCGTCGGGCTCATTCTTCCGAGCACGTCTGTCAACAGGCCGAGTTCCGTTTCTTCCGGGTCTCTCTCCAGTTTGGGTGACAGCGCATCAAGGATAATCTTCGGAGCGATGGCTTGGAGTAAATCCTCCTGCTGCCGAAAAAAGTTCCACTTCGCCATGTCCCGACTAGGGCCGATCATCAGCTCACGATGAATCTCGCAAGCCCTCTCGAACACCTGCGCGACAAGTCCTTCATCGGCGGTCGTCACCAGAATCGACAACACGCGTTGCTTCTCATTCGCATCCAGAAGCTCGTTGGTGAAGCGCTCCAAGAGACGGTCGCGCTCCGCCGCTGGAATCTGGGTGACCATCTCGTTCCATCCTCCGAACCGCGTCGAACCTTCCAGGAATTTTCGGGCAAGCCATTCACTCACCCACTGCGGATCGGATTCTCGCAGTTCATCCAATGCCCACTTGGTTTGTCCTGCATTTCCGGCTTCCAATTGCTTCTTGTCGAGCCCGTCGAGTTCAGTCTTCATCCTTTCCGGAGTCTGCTTCACGCCAAGTTTTTGTAGGAACCGGAGGATGTTTAGACGCTCGAACGCATCGCCGGTCTCGGCGTACTTCACTTCGGTGACGGCAATCGCGCGTTCCCGGAGAGATGGCGGAATCTCGTCCGGATCTAGTGAGCGCAGCGCCGTACGGAAATCGTTGTCATCAAGTGGTCCCAAGAGCTTCTCAACTTTTTCCGTAAAGCCGTACCAACTCAATTGACGTGCCGCGTTCCATTTGATTTGCGAACTCGGATCCGCGAGGGCGAGTTGTTCGACGGTGTCCGCCAGCCACGGGTCGTGACCCAGTTGTAGAAGAAAATTGAGGCGCGCCTCCTCAGGCCAGCTTTGCACGACTTCGACCCAGCGCGGCCCTAAACTAGACGGTAGAAACTCAGCCCCGCCGTGATAAACCGCGAGGCGAACCTGATCGTTCGGGTCCGTCAGCAAAGGCACGACGATGTCCTTGAAATCGTCTGAACCTGTCTCCAGCATCGCTGCTAACGCGCATTGCTTGTGGCGGCCATCGGGCACCTCATACCAGGCGCGGAGTCGCCCGCCCATCTCCTCCCGAACTTCGGTCCAGACGCTCGGCCCGCACCACCGGGAAAGTTCTGCGGCAAAGATCGGATCAACCTCGAGTGCCATGCGCACGAGTTTCGCGCCAACCTCGACCATCGCCTTCTCCCCGCAAGATGCTCCGATGTCCTCCGCCAGCATCCGCAATGACTCGCCCCACCGCGGTTCGTTCACGTAGGACACGAGGAACTTCCGGTCTTCCTTGGAATCGTTTCCGCGGACGAGGTCGACCAATCGCGCACCTAACCCGCCCGCTGCGAAGAATTCCTGAAACTGTTGGTGCTGGAACCGAAACGAAATGTCGCCGTCCTCGGCGCGCACGAGAACATGGCGCTTGGAGAGTTCGTCCAGTATTTCCCGCGGGTCTGGTGTGTCCCCGATCTGATGTGCGTCCTGTAGTCGCGCGCCCACAGAACTCATCAGCGCCAGTGCGTCCGCTTCGACCATCGCGGTTTCGCCGCGGCCCGTCATCTCCATCGAAAGCGAGCGGAGATACTCGCGCGCATGTCCTCGCAGAGGTCCTTGTCCCAGACCGGTCCGGTGATCCACGGAATGCTCGATCGCATCCATCACGGCACCAAGCACGCCCATCTTCGTTGCCGGGATATCCTTTCCCGCACGGTAGAGATCGACAACTTCCGCGAGGAACAGCGGCGTGCGCGTGATCGAGTCCAGTACGCGGCTGTTGTTGAGCTTGACCCGAAGGTCGTGCGCCGATCCTCCCAGCGCCAGACGGAGATATTCGTCGCGCTGGGCGCGCCTAAGAGGATTCAACTCCAGTCGAGAGGAGCCGCGCAGTTGCGGGACGATACTATGCTTGCGCGTGGCAACGATAATAATCGCGGCGAAAAAACTCCGGTCAAGCTCTCGCAGCGCTGTGTCTGCGGCTTCCGCGCCTGCGACCGGAACTTCATTCCATCCGTTGAGCAGAAAAATTGGCGGCTGGTCCCCGCGCAATTTTGCCAGCAGCGTCGCGTCCACGTCCCTCGACGCAAATTGGGGTCGCTCTGCAATGTACGAAAGAATGTCCTTGCCCGAGCGGACCCACTCCGGAAGGTCCACCAGGAACGCCAACCGTCCGTCACCCAAAGCGTGTCGGGCAAGTTGGATGAGCGTCGTAGTCTTGCCGCTGCCCGCTGGCGCTTCGAGGACTATTCGTTGCCCCTCGGACAGAACGGACTTTAGCGACGCGGTCGTTACGGCCTCGATTGGCTCGCCTTTTTCATTCAGCTTGACCGCGTTCAGGCTGATCACGGGCCGATCCAGCCTGCGATACGAGCGATCCCAGCTAGCCGCTATTTCACTCGCCGCTTCCAGCGACATCTCCAGGTCGGGCCCCAATTGCGGGGCCATCGCGGGCTCGATCCCAAATTGCTCTTTGCAGATGTTGGAGTTTGCCGGCTCCTGCAGCCAGGCAATGAACTGTGCGCGCGGAACAACCACAAGCTGCAACCCAAACTTGGCGAGAATCTCAGCAGCCCATAGCTCCTCGGTATGTTTGGTTACTACCTCCGGGGTCGCGAAAATGAGGACACGTACATCGGGATAGTTCGCTACGATTTTAGTGGCGTCGCTTTCAATCTTCCCGAGCGTCGCGGTTAGCGAGCAGGCAAGGCCAATACCTTGCCCGTCTGAGGCCAAACATCCCCTCGCGTGTCCGTCGAGCCCTCTATCCCAGTTGGGCTCCGATGCTACAAGCTGCGGCCACTTCTGTTGGGCGAGAATGACCGCAAGGTTCTGAAATTTCAGCCATTCTTGCAGAGAGATCATCTCATCAAGGGCTCGGTCGATTTCGGTCCGGTAGGCCATTTACAGTGTGAGCTTCCCTCGCTTCCATTGCTCGATGCACCTTAGAAAGTCCGCCTGCCCCACCGGGTTCAGCGTCATGAGATTTCCGCACTGAACGCTGAAAAGATCGAGTTGGTGCTTGGTTGCCGGGTCGGTAGGAAACGTGTCGAGGAGCGCCTTCGTCGCGAAGCACTTCGTCTCTGGCAGGAAGGGTTCAAGGGACAACTGCAATATGAACTCGCCGAGCATGAGGAGCGCCGTTTTCCGATCGGCGACCGAGGCTGCCAGGGGCGTGAACGCCTTAATCATCTGGCGCATTGGGAACTCGTCGCACGAGCCGTTCGTGATCCGCAGGGCCGCGACGATCGCGCTTCCCTTGAAGTGCGTCGCCTGGTAGTTGAAACCCACCAGCTTCGCGTACGCTTCCTGCGCGACTGCCCGGTCAATGAGTTTGCGAACCGCAAGATGCTCGACAACGGCCTGAGTCCAGACACGCTCGACGCCCAGGTCATGCTTGGCGTATTCAGCGAGGACGAGATCGTCAGTCCAGAGAATCCTTCCCGGCGCCAACGCGGCGACTGCAGCCTCGAGGCCTTCCCAACCAAAGACTTTTTCCAGCACTCTGCGCCGTTCGGGATCCAGTGTTGCGATCTCTGGCACTGATACAACCGCGGTATTTTTCTCCACGCACTGCATCCACTCCTCGAACGCAGCCTTCTCTCTCTCGGACTGTTCATGGGTGGTCTGAGTCATGTAGTGCTGATTGTCTTTGTAGAACATCGTGCCGTGCGGTGTCGAAAAACGTGCCTTCGCGCGAAGCTCTTGCAGCTCCGTGTAGGTCGCCGCCGAGATAACGAAACGGAAACATCCGCTCGTCAAGACTTGGCGTGTGATGCCGAGCAGACGCAACGTCGTGAGCGCGACGAGATCGAGAACCACCGTGCTCTTGGTTTCGAGAGTCCCGATGGCATTCGCCAGAGCGTCGTTCGTCGGATACGCACACCGGACGAAATCATCCTCCGAGGTTGCCAGATCGAACAGCGCCTCGCAGGGCCCGTTCCCCAATTTCGCCCCATACATGTTGAGAGTGATCGCAGTGGTTCTGTAAATGTCGCGGAGTTTGGTAACGACCTCGGAACGTGCCTTGATCGTGTCGAGCATCGGCTGGATATCAGCGACGGTGATCTTCTCGGGCGGCGGAACTTGCAGGGTCCAGATAATGGTCTGGCCCGGAAACTTCAACTCCATCTCGCCGCCGACGACCTGGAACCGTCGCGTGTACTTGCTGAGAATTTGAGTGATTGTGCCGATGCGGTCCTTTACAGGGCTCTTCGACAGCACGAACGTGTCTCCGACCCTTTTCCCCAGCAGCACCTTCGCGAGGTAGTCCGACGCTGAAATTTCTTCGAACTCCTTGGTGGGCTTGTCCGTGTCCTCGATGACTCGCCACTCGGTGGGACCGTCGCTCTTCTCTGAAAATGCTACGGCGCTTCCGATAGCGACCTCGTCCATGGTTGCGGGAATTTCGTCTGGTCGAGCGCCCTCCATGAGACTTGCCAGGTACGCCTTGTGGGCTTCAAACTCCGTCGTGTGAGCGCGAAGAAGCCGGTAGGCGTAGTCGACGGCGAGCTTGGCTTGCTCTTGCCACTGTAGGACCCGGACGGCCGCCACGGCATACCGCATTGGAAGCTCGTCTGGTAACGGGAGCGTGGACTCCGACAGCGGCGCGATGTCGTTCTGTCCATAGCGCATGGCGACGATGGCGAGGCGGAGCTTTGCGACCCGATGATCGGGGTTTGCGGCGATAAATTCAAGCAATCGGCTGATGGCCTTCTGGTGGTCGCGTTCGATGAGATATTGCGATTCGAACTCCAGGAGTTCCCAATCCCTGTGACCGCGGTCATGGAGAGTTTGGCACGCGTCCAAAATGACCTGCTCCTTTTCAAGGAGACCAGCGCAGTGCAGCAGCAAACCTACGTCGAAATTCGGGTTCTGAGCCTCAAAAAGCTCCTGCAACAGCGGCATGGCGTCGGATGCTCGTCCTGCCTCGAGCAAAAGTCGGCCGAGAAAATTGGTGAGGGATTGGCTGTCCGTCGTGCGGCGGCCCGCGACCGCCTGATCTAACAACCGAGTTGTCTCTGCCTGATGCGCCTGTCTGAAGGCGGCATACGCCCTTACAGTGGCGACCATGACCGACGAGTCTGCAACTTCGGGCCGATCGACGTAGCTCTCGATTTCTCCGAAGCGTTCCGCGCGCGCCAAAGCTCTTACCGCGCCGACCGTGAGCGGATCAACGAGTTCGCGGGTCAGGCTCGTAAGGTTCGCGGTGCTGAAGACCTCGAACGCGCGCTTGAGGTCCCGAGGCGCGCCACGATGCAGTAAGGCCTCGCCGAGCATGAAGCAGACGTTGGCGGCGGCTTTCGACAGCGTGTGCACTTCCTCTAGAATGCGGATACCTTCGTCCGGATTTCCGATGGCAATGAACGACTCCGCGAGCGCCAAGCGCCCATTTAACTCTCCTGGACCAGCGCCGAATGCTTCGCGCGCAAAGCGCGCCGCGTCTTCCTTGCGGCCCTGGATCAGCGCAATGTCAGTCTTGAGTGCAAAGGCGTGCGCTTTTACGAACTGAACACACTCCGCTTCTGCGGCTGAGATCGCGTCGTCGGCGAGAGAAAGCGACTTGGCGAGAGTCGCTGTTTTCTCTTCGGCATTGAGAGGCTTCACCGTGCGTTCTGCCGCTGCGACTCTCGCGAAGTAGGCCTGCGCGAGGAGCAGATGAGTTTGCGACCACTTCGGATTGTCCGCTACGGCATCCTTCGCATGTTCGATGGCTCGATCGAGCTGGCCGCATGCTAAAGCTCTCCTGCACAGCGCGGACGCGACCTCGTCATCCTTTCGCATGAGGGCCGGCGTCGCGTCGTGCAATTCTTCGTAGGTTTTCTCCTGCGGCGCGGACTGGATCCACAGCGAGCGGATGCGTGTCGAGTTCGGGAACAGTTCGATCGCGGTGGTCGCTTTCTCCCGGGTTTCTTTCTCTTGGAGAAGTAGGTGGTATGCAAGCACCTCGTTTCCAACTCCGGTCTCGTCGTCGCGTGCTAGCGGCGCTGCGTCCAAAAAATAACGGGCGGCAATCTTACCTTCCTCGATCATGAGGTTAGAGGCACCAAGGTTGGTGAGAACTCGGAAGCGCTGCCATTTAGACAGTGCGCCGCCCTTGGTGAGCTGGATTTGCTCCAGCATGTGAATGGCGATCTTTGCCTCGCAAGGGTTGACATGCGCACGGGCCTGGTTGATCAGACCGTCGATTTCTCCCGTGGACAGCCCACTGATTCCCAACTGATCTCTACAGACGTCGGACTGTGCGGGATCGAGCAGCCAAACGACGAACTCTTCGCGCGACATGACTTGGAGCGTCAGGCCGAACTCGTCGGCGATCTGTTTTGCCCAGCGTCGCTTTGTGTGCTGGCTGACCTTTTTCGGCGTTGCGAAAATCAGCACGCGCACGTCGGGATAGTGTTCCTTCGTCTTGGCTGCATCCACCCTAACTTTCTTGATCGTCGCGGTTGTGGAGCAGGCGAGGCCCAGTCCATTCCCGTCTGGCTCCAAAGCTCCGTCCGCGTGCGCGTCGAGCCCGCCGTCCCATTTGCGCTCACAGGCGATGAATCGCGGCCACTTCTGCTGGGCGCGGACGACGGCAAGGCCCTGAAACTTGTTCCCCATCTCGTCGGAGATGATCTCGTTTAGGGCCCGTTCGATTTCGGTGCGGTATGCCATATTCGTCTTGACTCGCCAAGCGCTAACGCCACGCGGTTTCCTTATTCCGTTTAGTCCCTCCAACGCGGTTGTGTTGGCCATCCATCGGAGTCACATGTAGAACCGAAAACTCGGCTGCACAGTAGCACCATCGGCCACGCACTTGAGGATGTCGCCGACTCGACGAGCAGCCCTCACAGTGATTGGTTCCCCGCCGTCAAACTGCGTGTTATTCCAATTCAATTTTGAAAGTGCCAACATCTCGCGAGCGAGCTGTTCAACAGTTGTTTCTGTTTGGGCCAGGGAGAATTCGAAAGGTCTTGGGACATACATCCCCGGGTAAGTCTCAAAAAACTGCACACTCCCTCGCAGGTACAATAACCCTATGGTGTCCGCCAGCCTTAAGAAGCTACCGCGCAGGGGTGGGTAGCTCCCGGCGCGAAATAGCCTGGTAAGCGATCTCCTGACGTTTGCGAGTTCCACTACATCAATTTGTTGCTCATCCGCAGCCGTGCCAAAGCCTTGTAGCTCTCCATCCGTCATTTTCGAGGTCTTGTGCACGACAAGCCGTGCCGGGCTGGTCCTATGCTCCCTCCGATAAACCTCGATTGCATTCTTCAACAGCGAATGAGCATCTTCTCTCGAAAGGTGGGGTTGGCGATCATCTTTGCTAAGCTGCGCTTGCGCACCCTTCACGATGACTCCCTCTCCACGTTCGTTAAATACTTGCGCCACGCTTGTCAGGAGTTTGTCGCCATCTAGTGACTTATAAAAACTGATACCGACAAAGCAGGTGGCCAAATCGGTGGAGCTTCTCAACAGCCGCCACGGAACGCCCCCAGCTTTGTAATACAGCGCTGTATGAAGGTTCCATGCACGTGTCGCTTCGTCCTGTAGCGGCGCGGATGAGCCGTGGCGTTTGTTTTTGCGTGCTCGTTGTCCCGTGTATGTGGATGGCCGAACCATCTGAAGGGGAACCCCCAACAACATACCGTCGCCCTTAAGAACGTCATGAAAAGCTAGTGAGCGGCGGCCACTACTGCGTCCTGTTTCCGATCCCTCATCGAGCTCTTGGTCAAAAACATCGGGTCGATCTGCAGTAGGATCGTCGACCGCACCGAGAAGATCCTTCGGTGGAACGCAGAGAATCACCATGGGACCACCGTTCTCAGTTATGCCTTTTGCATGCTCGATGAACAACCCGGCTGCCTCACGAACCGCATCGGGACTTTGACAGTGGGCCAGAAAACCGTCTATCTCTCGCTGCCTGATAGCCGAACACCACCGATCATGAAAGATCAGTGACGAGCGAAAAGGAGAGGCGTCCGAGAAGCCCGGAAATGCAGGAAACAAATTGCCTAACTTACTTTGCTTCGCCGTGACTCCGTCTCGGCACTTTTCTAGCCACTCCCGCAGCGCGGCGATGGTTTCATCAGTGCCTACGATACCGACCCTAAGGCCGGTTGGTGCAGTAGCCTCACCGATGTCGAGCGGCCCATGTTGTGTGATCCCATATCGGATATCGACGTGCGTGCCCCCGCCGCCAAATTCGAGTTCCGGCTCGTGGAAAAAACTGAACTTCATAGGGCGAATCCTTCGTCGGGGAAAAGTATCTTGCTCTCGATGGCGGCCGCACGAGCGAAGTCAGGATCGTCGGACAGCCACTCTCGATCGACGATCCCTACCCCGGAATCAAAAGTCACCAGTGATCCGAACTGCAGCGGAGGCGGCGAACCGATGAAAAGATTTGTTCTTGGCCTTAGGTAGTCCCCCCAAAAGAGCACAGAACTGAGTACTGCTCGATTGCCCTCAATACGCTTGATTCCCTTTAGTCGATCCAGATGGAACCGATCGAGCGTTGACCCGTCGCTGGTGAACCGGTATGTCGGTGTGATTTCTAGAAACCAAGTGTCCGCTAGGCATCTGAATTGCGCCCGAAACGCCATATGGCGAAACCACTCGAAATACCTGCCATCAGCAGCAGTTTTTGAGAAGTGGGATACTACGGTGATCTTGCTCGGTCGTTTCAATGACTCATAGGATAGTTTGTGAGGCTTGCCGGTGATTGCGTAGCAATCCTCATTGGGCCAATAACGCACGGTCGGCGAAAGCTGGGCCCTTAGCGTCTGATTGAGGAGTTGTACGAAAATCCGCTGCCGTTGTGCGTCAGTGGATACAGCCCACTCGCTGGTAGCAAACGCCTCTACCGTACCAGCCTCGCAGATGGACGGCCAAGGAGTCTCGCTCAAATCATGAAAGCTGATGATTTTCTTTTCCCAGAGGACCCAGGCACCATCTACCTCCTCCTTGCTCTTGCGTACCAGCGCCCAGACATCCCGTGCACTCCGGCAATCCGTGGCGGCGATGAAGACCTGCGAAGGCAAGCCCTCCAACGGAAGAAGATTCGAGTAAAGCGTCTCTGTGCGCCGAGCCGGCGCCAGATACAAGCCCCGCTTCGGCGCCGCTATCACCAAGAGTTGACGGAAACTCCTTGCGTCAAAGTGTCGCTCGCTCTTACCGAAGGTCACTCGCGTGGAATCGCTTAGTTTCCAGCCCTTAAAGTAATCCTTTATCGAAACAAAGTAGGCTTCATCAGTTGCAGGATTGGACACGATAAGAATCACAGGCGTATTGCCGTTCAGCCAATATTCAACGTCGTTAGCATCGCACCAATAGTCGAAGCTCTGCTTCCCAGCATCACTGATCGAACTGACGACTTTGCTTTGAACCGCGAGAGTTTCCCCCAAGGCTTGGTGTGAATTCGGGTCGAATAGCTCGATGTATCCGTCTATTCCGACCTCGTTAGGGCCGCTCGGAGTCCAGCGCGATCCCATCTGCAGCACCCTACGCTCAATGAGATTTATCCCTTGTTGTCCAGACAGGCCCTGAGCGGAGATCGTCTTTGGACGAGGCTGCTTGCGACGAATTGCCTTTGCACCAGACACAGCTTCAATGCCCTTAGTTGATAGGCCATTTAGCAGGCGGCGAGGCCACAGCCGTGTGGAGAGTCGTCTGCGGCTCCTCGTGATGCAGTACAGTATCAAAAGGAGTACATTAAGAATAGAGTGCGCTTCATTATGAGTCAAATGTGATATCTTTGACAGTCTGTGGAAATCGGGTTCACAGCACGGCAAGTTGTTAAATTGACGGGAGTTCCGTATTCCACCCTCAATCTGTGGGCGAAGAACGGGCTTGTGCAGCCTAGTGTTGCGCCTGGCAAAGGCACTGGCAGCGAACGCGTCTACAACTTCAGTGATCTGATCGCACTGAAGGTTGCGTTTGCCCTGAGAAAATCAGGTGTGACGACCTCCTCGCTGAAGAAAGTCGTCGATTTTCTCCGTCGAACCGAGCACATGGACAAACCCCTCTCGGAGGCTCGCTTGGTGGTCAGTGGGCGCGACGTCGCTATCGTGCGCAAGGGAGAACTTGTAAGCGCTCTTTCGAAGCCGGGCCAAGGCTACTTGAGTTTTGTCGTGGACTTGCCGGAGATGATCGGAGAGCTTGTCAATCTCGCGGATGAGACGAGAGCTTTCGTGCATGGCATTGCATTTTCGCAAGTGGGAAAAGACGAGGGACGCTCTCGGAAGCAACCTGTGTCCATTGGTGCTCGGCCCCGAAAACGGGTCAGAGGATAGAATCTTCAACCAAACATTTGTCGGGACCCGACGAGCCCGATGGCTGCGAGGAGTAGGTTTCAATTTCTGAATGCCTGCCTGTTGCCAAGAGATTTCGGCCTTTTCTGATTTCCATTCCAAAACATCTGAACGTATCGCCAATCTGCTGTTCCAGCTCGTCATCGAATGTGATTGCAACGACGCTGTACCCCAGGTCGCGCAGCTTTGACGCTGTTGTTTGTCGTTCGCGCCGGGGAATGTTACAGCGTCTCAGGAAACCACACCGGAGGAAATCGGCACTTGAGACTCTGCTACCCTGCATGAGTGAAGGTAAAGAGTGCCTGTCCTTGCACCTCCCGTTCTGATTAAGAATCGCAGGCACGTTCGACCCCAGATAGGCTGATCTTCATTCCCGCGCGGCTGACTGTCGGTCAGTCGAAAATGCCACGCGCACTGTGTTGGGGATCTCCGTGGATGCCTCCTGTGTGCTGACTTCCACCTAGCAACTATCCCTTAATCAAACGGAAGGCTACGCCGTCTTTCTCCCCACTTCGGCCTCCTCCGGGTGGACGCCGCTTGGCCGCGGCTCGGACGGGCGTTTCGGACTGCGCCGGTTTCGCGCCAAACCATAAACCAAACGCGGTTTGTCACGAACCGCGCTTTCCCTCACGCCCTGCCACCCTCCCCCGGCCTCCGTTCTGCCCTTTGCCCCGTTCCGCCTTGTTTTTTCCCGCTGCCGCTCTGGTGAAGAAAAAAACAAGCCGGAAACGGCGCGAAAGGGAAAAACAATGAAGTTAGAAGACATCAAGAACAAAACTAAAGACGCAGTCGATTACCTCGTCCAGTCGCTGGAGTCCGGGCACAGCGAAGTGCTCACCCAATACCTCGGCGCCATGGCCCGATTCCATACCTACTCCTTCGGCAATGTGATGTTGATTGCCAGACAGAAACCCGACGCCAGCAATGTGGCCGGAATTCGCACGTGGAACTCGCTTGGCCGCTTCGTCAAACGCGGTGAAAAAGGAATTCTCATTCTGGCTCCCATGGTCGGCAAGAAGCGCACCACGAACGAAAGCACGGAGCAGACCGTGGATGCCAAGGGAACCGAGTCCACCCTGTTTGGATTCCGCGCGGTGTACGTGTTCGACATCAACCAGACCGAAGGCAAAGAGCTTCCCACGCTCACCGAAGTGCAGGGCGACGTGAGAGGCTTCCGCGAACGGCTGGTCCAGTTTGTCGCAGCGCAAGGCATCGAGCTGAATTATTCCGAGAAGATTGGCCCCGCCAAAGGCCTATCGCACGGCGGAAAGATCACCCTGCTGCTTGGCATGCAGCCCGCCGAGGAATTTTCCACGCTCATCCACGAGATCGGCCACGAGATGCTCCATCGCGGCAACCGTCGCACCCTCACCACCAAACAGGTCCGCGAAACCGAAGCCGAAGCCGTGGCCTTTGTGGTTTGCCAATCCGTCGGCCTACGCACGGGAACGTCCTCTGCCGATTACATCCAGCTTTGGCATGGAGACGCCAATCTCCTCCGCGAAAGTCTGGAAGCCGTTCAACAGACCGCTGCCGTGATCCTCGGGGGCATCGCCCCCGAGCCCGCGGCGGCGACCGCAGCCGCATAACCCCAAAAACAGCTGGACTTTTGGCGCTCACGCCCGATGTGTGCGCCATGTCCCCCCAACGACGAGAAAAATCACAGGAGAAAAGACGATGAACAGTACACAAAATGCAGTGACCAACCACGAATATCGCAGCGTTCCCATTACCGCGCTGGCCGAGTCCGCCACCAATCCCCGCAAGCGTTTCGATCCTAAGAGTCTTGAAGAACTGGCCGCCAGCTTCAAGACACAAGGGATTCTCGCCCCTCTTCTGGTACGCGAACTGGAGGAAAGCAAGTACGAGGTTGTCGCCGGGGCACGTCGCCTGAGAGCGGCGAAACTGGCGGAACTTGAAAAACTTCCCGTCCGCGTCGTCAAACTGACCGATGCCGAGGCCATCGAGGCTCAGTGCGTGGAGAACCTGCAACGCGAGGACATCCACCCGTTGGAGGAAGCTCTGGGTTTCAAGTCCCTTTTGGAACTCGGAGAGCCTGCCTACACCATCGCCACTATCGCCTCGCGTGCTGGCAAGAGCGAGGCTTACGTCTACGGTCGCATCCGCCTCGCGGACCTCATCCCGCCAGTGGCCGAGGCATTCCTGAAAGACCAGATCACCATCGGTCACGCCTTGCTGATCGCCAAGCTCCCGGCTTCGCAACAGCAGGAGGCATTCTCGGCTGCTTTCCGGGGCTTGTGGACCAGCGAGGGCAACAACCAAGTCCTGATTCCCGTGCGGGAGTTGGCCGCGTGGATTGAATCGAACATCCTGCTGCAACTGGCGTCTGCGCCGTTTGACAAGCAGGATGAAAACCTCGTTCCCGAGGCAGGTTCGTGCGCCAACTGTCCGATGCGAACTGGCTTCAACAAGCTCCTTTTTCCCGACGTGCGTAAGGATTCCTGCACTTCGCCCGATTGTTTCCGGGCCAAGATGGACGCTTGCGTGAAGAAGACTCTGGAAACCAAGCCGCAACTCATCCAGATTTCGGCGGCGTGGAATTCGCGCGATGGCGCTCCCTTGGGACGGAATCAGTATGTGGAATTGGAGATTAAGAAGCCGAAGGCAAACGGCGCAAGCACCAAGCTCCCCGCGAACCAGAAGCCGTGCGACAAGATGGCGGAGGCCATCGTCATGGACGGCGGAAAGCGCGGACAGGTCGTCAAGGTTTGTGCCGATCCCGCTTGCCGCACTCACCACCCCAACACGCCTTCTCCCCAGCAAGTCGAGCGGGAGAGGGCAGAAGAACGGAAGCGCATCGAAAAAGAGAAACTGGCCATTACGACTCGACATCGTGTCTTGGCTACGATCCTCCAACGGGCGTCGGTTCCATTAAAGAAGGCCGACTTGCTGGCGGTCGCCCACTACCTGATCGGCCATCTCTCCTACAGCCAGGTCCCGGCTCTGGCGAAGCGGCACAAGGTGGAGGCAAAGAAAGACTCTGCGTCCGCACACGAGCTTCTGGCCAAGCAAGTGGGCACCTATGACGAGGCCGAACTTTGTAAACTCCTCCTCGAAATCAGCCTGCTGGATTCGGCGTATCAGCGATCTGCCGCCAGCCGCGACGACGTTCTTATGGACGCCGCCAAACGTTACCGGGTGGATACCGAGAAGCTGCAAAAGGCTGTGGCAGAGGAACTTGCAGCGAAACGAGAGAAAAAGACGAAGGCGGGAGCCAAGCCGAAGACCTGCAAGACAGCCTAGGCCAATCCCCCTAGATTCCCGGCGGAGTGCGGGTTCGCACTCCGCCATTTTTTATGGAATTGGAACCCGGCGCAGGGGTGTCAACGGTCTCCAACACTGACCGTTGAAGCATTCCTTTAGCAACGCACAACCGGGGACGATTGTGCTCGTGCAAGGAGACCCATTACGCTCCCGTCCCGGGCCAGTCCGTCGAACCCAATACCCCCGGAACCTCCGTCTGGAGCCGCTTTCGGATCGATGGCTTCTAATTTTATTTTGTATTTCTCGAAACCTTTTTGATCCCGCCGGGTTCCAATCCCCTAACCACTCGTCGCTTCGCACACAAATGGCAGGACGAAACACCTGGTGTCACCCAATTCGTGAACGGGGCTTGGAGCAGTGTTTCCCAGCGTTGAAATCCGTCACCTGCTTGCAGTCATTGCCGTGGCCGAAGAGCTGAACTTCCGGCGGGCCGCGGACCGATTGCATATCACCCAGCCTGCGCTCAGTAAACAGATCACCGACCTCGAAGCCGAGCATCAGTTTCACCTGTTCACTCGCGACAAGCGACGGATTGTCGAACTCACGGATGCAGGGCGTCTCTTCGTCGAAGAGGCCCGCTCTGCGCTCTCGCACACGGAGCGGGCCGTGCATCTCGCTCGTGCTGCCCACAACGGGTCCGATAGTATCTTGACGATCGGGCGCTCACCCTATGCCAATCACGACTGGGTTACCGAGTTGCTTGCGATCCGCCTTCCTTTATACCCAAGACTCGAAATTCGACTCAAGACTCAGTTTGCAAGGGAGTCGGTTCATAGTGTCCTTGCAGGCGAAGTCAACCTCGCCCTGGTGACAGCGCCACCGCAGGATGCCCAGATCACGGCTGTGCCGTTTGCTCCGGCTCCGCTTTACGCTGTACTTCCAGGGGACCACGCCGCTGCTAATAAGGAAAGTCTGCTGCTCCAGGACCTGGCCAAGGATGAGTGGATTCTGTTTCCGAAACGCTTTGATCCAGTGGTGTTTGATGCCATCATGGACGCGGCAAAATCCGGGTCCATCGCTCCCAAGTACGCTCACGATGTCATTGCGCCACAGCAGGCAGTGGAATTGGTATCGGAGCACTTAGGTGTCGCTATTCTTACGCAGCCTTCCACGACCGGCTTTCATGCTGATGGGGTAGTCGTAAAACCGCTTTCCGATCCGTCGTTGTGCTTCAACACATGTGTGATCCTGAGAGCCGATAACACCTCGCGGCTCGTAGAGGAATATGTGCGCATGTTCCTCCGCCGATATTCCTCCCAGCGACTGCCACCGAACCAGGTGAAATCGTCGATCTCCGCCTAAGTGTTGGTCGATAAAAAGCCAATACCTCCGTCGCAGCCCTGACCACGTCTCGGCTCCATCGACCCCGGGACGTCAAAGCAGCACAAACGCGAAATTGACAGCGCAATCAAGATCATCTCGAAGGGTCACGTTTCTCGCAATCCCTCGTTCATAAATACGATCTTGCTCGGTGGGACGCCCAGCCAGAAAATCGCCGCCGCTCGCGCGGCAGGCTTTGATCAGATCCCTCCTTCATGTCGAGCATTGTGCTTCGAAGGATTGTCCAGCGTAATGGTCCCAATGTTTCGGTCCAGCGATTGCTTGACCAGCGCTTTTTCTACAATCCCTTTAACTTGTGCCATGGTGATCCTTTGTGCAGCGATCTTGCGGTTCGAGACGTTTCGGACTCCGAGTACTCTCTTCCGTGCCACCGCAAATCCAACACTCCCAGCTAGCAACGAAGGTGAAGTCCTTCACCACACTCGTTTCCCTTAGAGATGTAGTCGCAAATGAGAATGGTCAAATCGTCATCCTGTTTTCCGGACCATTGGCGGACAGAAGAAATGATCGAGTCGGCCGCCATCGCGGGGGATAGCTCTCGAGTTCTTGTCAGCAGATCGCACAATGCATCGTGACCGAAGAAGTCTCCTACCGAGTTGGAAGCCTCCACAACGCCGTCGGTATACATCACGATTCGATCATCCGTTTCCAGTTTGTGGACGGCAGTCGAGTACGACGCAAAACCGAACACCGCAAGCATCAACCCATTCTCTTGAATTGGTGTGACACGTCCATTCCTGATTAGCAATAGAGCCGGGTGCGCTGCTGCCGAGTATCGCAATTCTCCCGATTCGGAGTTCAGGTAGACATACGCTGCCGTCACGAACTGGTTTTGCGTGTTGCCCAATAAGGCCGAGTTCATGCCCGATAGGAAGCGGCATGGATCAGCAGCAACCGCTCGTTGCGAAGCTGCCGCGAGCTTGACCATGGATGCAATAAGGGCGGCGGGAACGCCGTGCCCTGACACATCGGCGATCAGCAATCCAACTTGATGGTCGTCCGCGATGACGTAGTCGTACAGATCGCCAGCCACTGAAGTCATGGGCAGATAGCGAGCCGCCACCCGGAAGTTCTTTGAGGGGGGGAATTCGCTGGGCAGAATTGATAACTGAATACGACGGGCTACCTCCAATTCCTTTTGGATCTCCTTCAACTGTCGATCCCGCTGCAGAGTACTTCTGGCGGCGACATAGCCCAGAGTGCCGAGAAACGCGGCAAATCCAAACGGCTCGAGTAGAGGCAAGGAAGTGAGAAAGAATTGAGCCGAATTTTGCCAAACCACCAACCCCACGAAGACCAGCAAGCCCCACCGGATCAGACCGAAATCGGAAGCCTCCGGAGCAATGCGCTCAGCAGAAGCGCTCACCATGAAGCGAACCAGAAAGAATCCCGACGCGCTGATGACGGCGATGCTGTTGATTCTCTCGTAGTGAGGCGAATCGCCGAACAACAATGTGGCTGCGGCGAGTAGGCAACCGAAACCTACCATCGCGTACCCAACGACCCGCTCAAATCGTCTTGGCAGGCCCAGGGAGATGAAGAACAACAATGCGGGAATCCAGAGTGACGTAATTAACGGCCCCACGCAGGCGAATGTAGAAGGTCGCACCCTGCGCCATCATGGCAAGCATGGGCGACGAAATCCACAGGCGAATCCCGTACATGGTGGCAAACAATGCGAAGTAGATGAGGAGCGAGTCGCGCTGGCGTCGGATAACGGCAAAGGCAGCGGACACCATGCCGACAGCGGCGAAGGCCGCGCCTAAGAATAGATACAGAGCGTCACGCCGGAATGCGGTCAAGACCTCCTCAGCACTCATCTCAAATGCTCCACCACCGGGTACGAATCCGCCGAAGTACAGTCACTCACCGCATCGACCGGCCAGCGTGGCGTCGGTGGGATTTGGGGCTCCTGGTGACCTGACTCGCCCATTCCCATTCGGCAAGCCAGTTTCTGCGGCATCTCCCTTCACATTGGAATTCCGACATTCTTCCACCGCATTGTGGGCAGACCAAGTTAATGATTGACGAGATGACGTGCGCATTCGATTCACCCGGCAGTGTGTCAAAGGTGCTCATAATCATTCTCCTATCCAGAGATCCTAAAAGGATGCGAGGGGCAGAACAGGGGCCGCAAAAGACGGAGATGTGCCGCGGGTTTTCGGCTCTCAGTAGCCCGTAGTGGTTGGCTGCGGAGTCCGTCCGCGGCCAGTAACTGCCTGCCGCCTCGCTCGGCTACGAGAGTGCAAGCTCAATGCCAATACAGAATCGCGAATAAGGGCCGAAAACAAAGCAGTTCCTGAGTGCGGCGCTGGTACTAAGTACGATGACCGTGCCCAGCACTAGGCATGTGCCCAGATGTGGGCGAACTTGGCACTTGAGTTGGGGGTCAGTCTGCGAGGCCGACGCCATGCAAACACATGAAGACTCAACTACGGTGAAGACTCTACTTCACGCTCAGCCAATTGGCATGGGGATTGCGATCCAACCCAAGTGATCGGTAGCTGCTCTTCGGCGAACGGTCGTTCCTAGGACCGAATTGCCGGACCAAGAAAGAGAAAACGGGAGGAGTGAATCATGCGGAGGCTATTAGCTGTAATCGGTTTGTGTCTGCTCACAATTCCGGCTCTATGCCAGTCCACATCAAAATATCAAATAGCCATCATTACTGAGGTCAAGCCGCGTCAGGCTGCAGGAGACGATGCGTCTGATTCCTCCAGCTACGACGTTTCCGTCAAAGTGGGCGACACGATTTACGTGGTTCTGTACACGCAGCCTTTGGGCGAACTCCCCGCGAAGTACGCAACAGGGCACGAACTGCTGGTGCTGGTCGGGAAAAACACAATTACTTACAACGACATGTTGGGTCGGTCGCTTCAGGTGCCGATAGAAAGCCAAAGTCCCGCTGCCAAACCTAAGTAATCGAAATAGAGCGTGCTGCCCTGCGGCAGAATCATGCTCGGGGAGTTTGTTCAGGAGTTAGCTGTCGACGCAGCGATTTGAGTCGATTTGGAGGAAGAATGTATCGTTTACTTGTTCGAAAGAACGAAAAGAATGTCTGCTTCTACGGATACGCCTTTATCAGTCTCTGGGCATTACTGTTGTGCTCCGGCATTGCCGCATTGGCCCAGAGCGCCACTACAACATCGAAGGTGAACCCACAATTCAGCATTCGGGCCACTCATCTACTCGGTTTCCCAAACACAAAAAACAACTGCAACGGGACTTTGTCGGTTAAGGACGATGCGTTGCGATTTGAGCAGGATGCAAAGCTTGCGTCAGAGGTAAAGATCGCGTCTGTTCAGGGCGTGTTTCTGGGCAGCGAAAGCAAGCAGGTCGGCGGAACGCCGGCGAAGATCGGGAAGGCTGCGGCTCCTTTCGGAAGTGGCCGAGTCGTCAGTCTCTTTGCCCATAAGAAATACGACACCCTGACCGTGGAATATGTAGATGCTCATGGAGGAGTTCACGGCGCGATCTTCCAGGTAAAGGAAGGACAAGCTGGACACGTTCGGCAGGAGCTTGTGACTCGGGGCCTATCTCCCAGTCTTGACGACGACCGGTCAGCGGAAGTCAGCACTTCGGAGGCCTATGAAAAGCAATAAACTGAATTTATACATCTGTCTCGCGGTAATCGTGGCCGTCGCGGTTGCATCTCCCCGTGAAATGGCTGGCCAATCTGCATCCGAGAAATCCTCGGCTGCAAGCGGCAGTTACGCCCCGAAATGGAGTGTGCAGATCGGCAGGATTGAGCCCGGCGAGATCCAGCTTGCTTATTCGTTCCAAGAGGCCATCTACGAGAGCCTCCTGGAGGAATTGAACAAGACACACCAGTTCAGTCACGTGTTCCGGGAGGGAGATCGTAAGGCTGGCGACGCTCCCAACTTGCTCGTTCTAAAAGCGACCGTGGTGAAATACACGCCGGGGAGCGAGACACGGCGCGCGGTGACTACCTTTAGCGGAGCGACAAAATTAAGCGTCCGGATCCAACTGGTTACCCGCGACGGAAAAACTGTACTCGACCAGAGGGTGAACGGGAATGTTCGCTTCTTCGGCAGCAATTTGCGCGCTACCCACAATTTGGCCCGCAATATCGCCAAAGTGATCAAGCAATCGGAAGGGCTAGGATCCGAGCAGTTGGCGCGATGCTCACCCGTCAACTCAGACTGCGGACGACACACATCTCCTGGTTTTTGATGGGCACAAGGTGAAACTTGGAGAACGGTGGTAGAGCAGCGCTTGATCACCCAATCAGCAGCCGGGTGCAGCAAGTCGCACGAGGAGGACCGATGAAGTTTCGACAGATTCTAATTACTATCGTGATTCTCGGCACGCTGTGGCGCACCGCCGCGGCCCAGCCAAAGAAAAAGAACATACAGCCCGATGCGCCTCGGCCGGAAAGCATTCTGGCGGGTACAAGCATGCAGTCCAATCCTGTCCTATCCGACTTGATTGCCATCAAACCGGAAATACCTTTGGGTCCACAAGACGTTCTCAAGTCCTACGAAATCGGCATGAGCTTAGTGGCAGACAAGACATCGGCCGATTTCTCTGTGATCGTGCAGGCGCAACAAACAAATCAAATTACCCGTGAACAGGCCGAATACCTTTTGCAGCAGAGATATCAAATGGCAATGATGCAGTATCAGGTGCTTAGCGCGCTTCATGATGTTCTGAAGCATGACATCGACGAAGCAGAAGGGCAGCAGACAAGGCAATCGCTGAAAGCGACAAGCGCCGACACGGTTTTAGTGGTTCCTTTTCCGGATTCCGCCCCTGCATCCAGATGACATCGAAATTTATCCTCGCCAGGGTCGGATGAAACTTCACGTTCTTTGGTGGGGACAGAGGAGTTCAAACACAGCATGCGATACCCGGAGAAACTAATTGAGGGCGGTGAGGGCGTTGCCCTAGACGCTTCGAAGCCTCCCCCCGCGGAGATGCTGTCTGTTCTGTCGCATTGCTTACCGTCTCTTTATCGATACGCATACAGACTCTTGGGAAACAAAGCTGATGCCGAGGATGCGGTCCAGGATGCGCTATTGGCGGCTTACAAGCACCTGAACCAATTCAGAGGCGACGCGCAACTTTCGACGTGGCTGACCACTATTGTTATTAATTGCTCAAGAATGCATCTGCGCAAGCGGTCTCGCTATATCCATGTATCCCTGGATTCGCGAATCGGAGACGAGCGGGAGTATCCGCTGTCCGACACTTTGGTGGATCACCGGCCCAACCCCGAGGATGAGTGCCACAAGGCTTGGGCGAATGCGCGCTTAATAGAGTCAGCAGCAAGACTGTCTCCGGTTTTGCGGAGAACGTTTCACCTACGTTATGTGGATCATCTTTCAGTCTGTGAAACAGCTCGCGTTCTGGGAGTTCCCATCGGAACGGTGAAAGCGCAGACTGCTCGGGCACGAGCTAAAGTGCTGAAATCGATACGAGGGGAACTCCACCAGGGCCCAGCGAAACGGAAATCCTGCTCGCCCAGGCGTCCACACCAAAACAATCCAGCTGGGCCTGCAATCAAACGGGAGGCCGCGTCTTTTTATTCCGTCACACCGACGACTTCTGGCGGGACCATAACGCGCTGACACCACGCGGAAAGAAGATTTGTCAGAGGGCCAAGAGAAGAGCAATACGAAACAGCAGCAGTATTCGAAAACTTCTATGGCAAGAAGTAGGATCTGCTTCAACCGAACGCTAAGACCTGACAGCTAAATGGCGGGTCACGGTTCCACCAAATCTCGGTAGGAGATCAACTCTACCCCCTGCCGTGCCAGAATCTCCCGAGCTCTGGGCGAGGTCAATACATCCAATTCGACTTCCCGTGATTCTCGCAGTCGTGTCTTGACCGATTGCAGATCAGAGTCGTTGTAGCCAGGATGGCAGACGAACTCCCATGTCCCCTCGGGAACACTGGTTGCGATCGCCGCGAACAACGTCTCGTTCAAAGTCCCGGTGACTTCAATTCCTAAGGTTCCATCCGGAGTGACAAGGCCTTCCTGCTGCACGGCCTTCCGGAATGTTCCCGCAAAGGTTCCCAAAACCCTCATTTCTGCCCAACGTGTCCAGAGATCCGGTCGCTTCAGAAGTTCACTCAATCGCAAAGGAAGGCGAGGGCCGAACGGATTCCGGATGGCTCGCACCCCGCACTCGGCAGCGGCCAGCAGGAGAGGGCGCAACACCTTCGGGAAAATATGGGTGTGCTTGTGCGTGTCGAGGTGTGACACGCGCACTCCCGCGGCCTGCACTCTCCGGATTTGCGCCGTTGCCTCGGCGCCAATCTCAGTCGTGTCAAGCTGCCCCGTCAACGCCCGAGCGGCGAATGTTTTCAGGTCGTCACGAAATCTCCCCGATTGCGTTAATGAAGGAACTCTGGCCGGCGGCAGAACCGGCTCGCCATCGATCAACACCACGTGACAGCCAATACTCAGCTTCGGAAACTGCTCCGCAAGTTCCTTGACTTCGCAAAATGCCGGGCCGTTGGCCATCAATGTGGCGGAGGTGACGATGCCCTCCGCGTGCGCTCTTATGATGGCCCGATTTACGCCCGATGTGAATCCGAAGTCGTCCGCATTAATCACGAGGCGCCGCACTCCGGCAGTTTAGCAGGCGACTTCGTACCTGTTGCGGTGTTGTCGGTTCGCCGCCCCTTTCTCGCGAGGCCGAATGGATCGGTTGGCATCAATACGCAGAACTGGACCTCATCTGCCCACATACGGTCACTGTCTTTATCGACTGCCCGAGTTGGGGCACCGACGATTTACAAACTGGCGGTTTTAACGCACTTAGAAGCGCTCACGTCCGGCACTCGAATTGCGATTCCGAGTATCGATCCGGTATTCGCTCGACGCCGGACGAGCATAAACATTGTGCTGGAGGGGAACTGATTCCGTGCTGAGCAACAACAGCGAAAGTATCGAGAAATCGGGAGTGAAGACCGTCGCCGGCGAGAATGGCGCATTGGCGTCTTTGTACGGTCGGATTGATATCGATTCCTCTCCCGCAGTACGCGACCAGCTTATCGCCCTTTTGCACGCTCCACATCCGAGTGCAGTGAGCATTGACTTGTCGGGCGTCACGCATATCGACAGCTCAGGCGTTGCCACTCTGATTGAAGCGTTAAAGATCGCACGAAACTGTGAGACTGAGCTTAGGCTGCAGGGTTTGCATGGCCGTTTACATCACTTGTTTCAGGCGACGGGCATTCTATCCCTATTCAATGACGGCATTCGCCGATGAACAACTCTGGGTGCGAGGCGCTTTGATGGTCAATCTTCTCGAAATTACTGGCAGAGAGACTCTCAGTCAACTCGACTACGTTGGGAGCCTGAACATTCAGTGGTGGCAGACACTGCGGGGGATGCGTGCGGCTCTGCCCTTGGTTGGAAATCGGCATCGGTGGCGAGCAGCTGTTCACCAAATGTTGGAGATCGGGGTTGACGCACTGCCGATGGTTGCCCTGATGGCTATGTGCAGCGGATTCATCCTCGCCATGCAGGGAGCATCTGAGCTGCGGCGGTTCGGAGCTTTGCACTTCGTCATCGATCTGGTTGCAGTCGGCTTCACACGAGAACTTGGTCCGTTGCTGACGGCGATTGCCGTCAGCGGACGCTCGGGATCTGCATTTGCCGCCGAGATCGGCACCATGAAGGTCACGGAAGAGATCGATGCGCTTAAGGTGATGGCCTTCGAACCTGTGGAGTTCGTGTTAGCGCCAAAGTATCTGGCGGCACTCGTGGCAGTTCCTTGTCTCAGTGTCGTCTCCGCCTTCTTCGGCATTCTCGCCGGAGGGCTATTTATGTTCTTCAGCACGCACCTGGGTCTCTTGCTGTATTTCCGATATGTGCTGGCGTCGATCGTATTACGGGATGTGCTCGCCGGGATGATCAAGAGCCTGGCATTCGCGACGATTATTGCCCACGTGGGATGCCTCGAAGGACTTCGTGTCCGCGGGGGGCCCGACGCAGTGGGCCGCTCGACAACTTCAGCGGTCGTGCGATCAACGTTCCTGGTCATCGTTGCCGATGCGATATTTACCGCCATCTTTTACTTCGTAGGGAAGGCTTAAATGTCTCTGATTTCAGTGCGCGACCTAGTGGTGGAATACGATGGCCGGCGTGTGCTCGATGGCTTGAACCTTGACATCGAGCCGGGCCAGATCACGGTTCTGCTTGGGGGCAGCGGTTCGGGAAAGAGCACGCTCTTGCGGCAAATTCTTGGTCTTGAGCATCCGAAATCGGGCAGCATCTCGATTAAAGGCACAGACATCACTACCTGTTCACATGCGGATTTGAAGACACTCCGACGGTCGGTTGGGGTGGCCTTTCAGAGCGCTGCTCTGTTCAATTCACTGTCGCTGGAAGACAATGTCGCGCTCACCTTGCGGGAGCACACCGCACTCGCTCCTTCAGTCATCGACCTGATCGTATGGATGAAGTTGGCCGTGGTGGGCCTGGCGGATTTCGGCAAACTGCACCCGCAGGAGCTCTCAGGAGGCATGAAAAAGCGTGCGGCCGTTGCCCGGGCTCTCGCATTGGATCCCGAAATCCTAGTGCTGGACGAGCCTTCCGCCGGCCTCGACCCGATTGTGGCGGCGGAACTGGACGAACTCATCGTATTTCTGAAGGAGACTTTTCAGATTACGGCTCTGGTTGTCACCCATGAGATGCACAGCGCCTTCCGAATCGCCGACCGGATCGCGATGCTGTTCGACGGAAAGCTACTTGCAGTCGGCACAAAAGACGAAATACGCGCAAACCAGAATCCACGCGTGAGGCAGTTCCTCAACCGTGTGCCGGCCAACCCGATGCATACGCCGGCATTGGCCTCCTATCTGGAGCGGTATGTGCAAAGTCAGGAGGCAAAACCATGACCACTGAAGCAAAGGTTGGTGCCTTTGTTCTCGGCTGTTTCGCTGTACTCGCGTTCACGGTCATCTACCTGTTGAATGCGCAGTACAGTGGCGGCACCGTTCAGTATCGCACCTACCTGCGATACGCCGGAGGGCTTGAGCCCGGAGCCTCCGTGCTGTACGGAGGCATGAACGTGGGCAAAGTTACAGCCGTGCGGCCCTGGGCGGCGGATCCAACCCGAATCGAGATTTTGCTTGAAGTCAAAAAGGACACTCCGCTGAATGAAAAATCAGTGGCCAAGCTAGGATTCGTCAGCGTTATGAACAGCGCGGCCTTGTCGATCACCACCGGCACCATTGATGCCAAGCGTCTTCCTCCAGACTCAACCGTCGCCTCGCAAGAAGCGGCCAGTCTGGATGAGATTGCCGGGAAACTGGCAACCGTTGCGGACAGCGCGAACGCGCTGATCACCCAGGCACAGGGGGAACTCAACGATATTAGCGGCAACATGAACCATCTGATTGCCAACCTGGACACGATGACCGGACCCGGAAATCAGAAAAAAGTCCAAGCCATTCTGTACAACATCGACCGATTGGTGGCGGACGAGCGCCCAAAGATTGATCGTCTTACAGACCAACTGGCCAGAGTTAGCGAGCATGCCGACGACACCATTCAGAACGTGAATGGCACGGTGACGGATTTGCGCGCTCCCATGCGGAAAGATCTGGTTGAATTACAGACAACGCTGGAAGAGGCCAAGGGCTTGCTGCAGTCGATGCAAGTCATGGTACGAGCCAATGATTCCAAGATCGGCGACACGGTAGAAAATCTGCGCGACGTGACCGACAACCTCAACCAGTTCACGAATACATTGAAGCAGCGTCCCTGGAGCCTGATCCGCACCAAGCAGCCCGGGGACCGACAGGTTCCGAAATAAGGCGGACAGAGGAGAATCGACAATGAAAAAGCTTACGACGGCGCTTGTATTGATGGTCACGCTGCTGCCCGCTCTGTCCGGATGCGGCAGAGTAAGATATCCCGCATATTACACGCTCAATTTGCCGGCGCCGCCGGATCCGCCCGCCGCGGAAAACGTCCGAACCTCAATCGCGGTACGGGAATTCCAATCTCCCAACTATCTAAGGCAAGGACCCATTGTCTATCGAACGACGCCTGAGGAAATCGGATTCTACGAATATCACCGGTGGGCGGCGGACCCCCGTATGCTCGTGACCAGCGCGGTGGTCGACCATCTGCGCGCCGGCGGTCAGTTCTCCATGGTCTCTTTATATGACGGCCGTCCGAACAATGACTACGTTTTCAGCGGAAAATTGGAAAAGCTGGAGGAAGTGGACTACGAATCCGGGGTCAAGGTCGAGGTTGCAATCTCGGCACAAATCACCCGAGTCGCGACCGGTGCAACGGTCTGGAGCAATGCTGTTTCCGAAACTCGACCAGTGTCCCAACGAAATGTAACCGGGATCGTGTCCCAGATGAATCGGACTATGGATCTTGCCATCAACGAACTCCTTTCTAGTGTTCCCCACTCGCTGGGGAGTGAACGATAGGATTCAGGCAGAACCGGGCCGCCGAAGTCGGAATGTTCGTGGGGAATTTCCGAATCTCGATTGCACTGGGAAATTGGTTAGCTGATACTTGCAAGCACAAAAACTAGGGTGGTCAGCGGCGTGCGTTTCAGCTTCGCGCGCACACGACCAAGGTTTGGTTAGTAAGATTCTCTGATCCTTAGATTGCAGTCCTGTACGAAGACCAGGTTGCTCGAATCTGTAATCCGAGAATTGTGGGGAGCTCAAGTGCCATGACGATCACCGAAGATCGATATCGAATGCTGTTAGGTGCTTCCAGCGCTCTAGCCGATCAGCCCACAGTGAAGGCCGTTCTGCAGAGCCTGCGAGGTGTTCTGTCGAGCACGTCCCGATTGCACGGGGCCGATCTTTACGTGCTGAGCGATGACGGGGAGAGCTTATCCGCGTTCGAATTTGATCGAGATCCGGATGCTCCGGCAATAAAACGTGGAGCCAAATTATTGCTCACCGGCCTGGTGGCGCAGGTGCTGGACGAACAGAAGCCGGTGTTTGTCCGGGATCTGT